>Ga0209299_1000743_pt1 | contig 18335 bp, 9 predicted proteins | sample S_140806_MF_Meta_FD_187326 | JGI IMG/M metagenome (GOLD analysis project Ga0209299, IMG submission 187326) | Freshwater microbial communities from Lake Simoncouche, Canada to study carbon cycling - S_140806_MF_MetaG (SPAdes) (version 2) | ecosystem: Environmental > Aquatic > Freshwater > Lake ...
CTCGCAGATCACCGAGACCCCCAACAAGTTCCAGGGCCTCCCGGTCGGCGCCCGCGCGGTCCAGATCGCCGACGGTGCCGTCTCGAACTACTTCCTGACGACCTTCGGTCGCTCCAAGCGCGAATCCGTGGCGTCGACCGAGGTGAAGACCGATCCTAATCTCTCGCAAGCTCTCCACTTGATGAACGGTGACGCCGTCAACGATCGCATCCGCCGCGGTCAGGTGATCGAGAAGATGATCGCCGCGGGCAAGAAGGACGACGAGATCGTCGCCGAACTTTTCCTCCGTGTCTTCGGACGCCTGCCCGCCGCCGTCGAATCCAAGTCCGTCGCCGCCGCCATCGCCGGGGATCCGGCCAACCGTCAGGTCGTCCTTGAGGACGCCTTCTGGGCGCTGATGAACTCGAAGGAATTCTACTTCAACCACTGATCTGCCCGTCCGCATGTCCGCCGCCTTCCCGAGTTTCCGTTGGCTGTCCCGTCGTTGCCTTATCCTGGCAGCGGGGTTGGTCTCTGCCGCCTCCTGGGGGCAGGAAGCGGAGAAGCTGACATATGACGACCATATCCGGCCGTTGCTCGAGAACAAGTGCTTCTCTTGTCATAATCCCGACAAGAAGAAAGGCGGGCTCGAACTGACCAGCTACTCCGGCCTGATGAACGGCGGTAGCGGCGGTGCGGTCGTCGACGCGGGCAATCCCCAGGCAAGCCGCCTTTGGACGTGCAGCTCGAAGAAGGAAGAGCCTTTCATGCCTCCGGAAGGCGCACCGCTCGAGGCCAAGGACCTGGCGTTGCTTTCCAAGTGGATCGCCGACGGCGTGCTTCAGGCCAAGGGAAGCGTGGCCAAGAAATCCAACAAGCCCAAGGTCGACCTCACCTTTGCTGGCGGCGCGGGCAAGCCCACCGGCCCCGTGGCCCGTCCGGCGAACGTGCTCCTCGAACCGGTCATCGTGACTCCGCGTACGTCTGCGGTGATCGCGATGGCGGCTAGCCCATGGACCTCGCTCCTCGCGGTCGCCGGCCAGAAGCAGATCCTGCTCTACGACACGGATTCGCACGATCTCGCCGGCATCTTGCCTTATCCCGAAGGTCACGCGCGTTCGTTGAAGTTCAGCGCCAACGGTTCGCTCCTCATCATGGGCGGTGGCCGCGGCGGCAAGCTGGGCCATGCCATCGTCTGGGACGTCAACACCGGAAAGCGTGTCACCGAGATCGGCAAGGAGTTCGACCAGGTCATGTCGGCCGACATCTCGCCCGACCACCGCAAGGTCATCCTCGCTACCAACACCAAGAAGGTGAAGTGCTTCGATGTCGCGACGGGCGAGCAGCTCTACTTGATTTCCAAGCATACCGAGTGGGTCACCGGTGCCGACTTCAGTCCCGACGGTGTCCTGCTCGCGACCTCCGATCGTAATGGCAATGTCTTCGTCTGGGAGGCCGACAACGGGGGCGAATTCTATAACCTCGGCCAGCACAAGGGTAGCGTCACCGACTTGGCCTGGCGCGCCGACTCCAACATCCTCGCGAGCTGCGCCGCGGACGGCACGATCACGACCTGGGAGATGAAGACCGGCAAGCAGGTCGCCAGTTGGGCAGCGCATGGAGGCAATGTCCAGTCGGTCTCCTTCACGCCCGACGGTCGTCTCCTTTCCTGCGGCGCCGACGGTACGAGCGCCCTGTGGGGCATCGATGGCAAGCGCCTCGAACAGCCCCAAGGCGTCAAACAAGCCGATCAGGTCGCCCGTGTCGTGGGCCTTTACGACTCCAAGACGTTTGTCACAAGCAACTGGCTCGGAGAAGTCCGTTTCTTCGATGCTGCGACCGGGCGCGAAATTACCCAGGTCTCGAGCAATCCGCCGAAGCTGGTCGACCGGGTGGCGGCTTCCGAGAAGCGTCTCACCGAACTCGTTCCGGCGCTCGCTCCGGCCGAAGCCGCCGTGAAGAACGCCGAGGCCCGCATCCCGGTCGTCGAAGCCGCGTTGGCGAAGTCGAAGGTTGCCGGCGAACCTGCTGCCAAGAAAGTCTCGGAGATCGAGGCCAAGCTGGCTGAGGATAAAAAGGCCATCACCTATTGGAAAGGAATGGTCAGCAAGGCCAAGACGCCTGCCGATAAGGACAAAGCAACGAAGAAGCTCACCTCCCTGAGCGCCGGACTCGCAAAAATTAACAAGGAAATCGAGGGCGCTAAGCCCATCGCCGAGGCTTTCCGTGCCGCCGAAGCCGAGCTCGCCAAGGCCCGTGGCGATCTGGTCGCCGCCCAATCCAAGGTGCGTGACATCGTGGCCGAGACCTTGGCGCATCGCGGACGAATCGTGGCCTTGAAGGCCGCCCAGTTCAACGTGGGCGTCCTTACGGAACAGGAGAAGCTCGCCAAACTGGAGCAGGACCTGGCCGACCTCGTCGCCGCGAAGGCCGACAATGAAGCCGCCAAGGTCACCGCCGCCGCCCGCATCGAATCCTCCAGGAAGACGATTGCGCAGAATGACGACCAGATCCCCAAGCAGCTGTCCGCGCTGGAAGCCCTCAAAGCCGAGTTCGTCGCCTTAGATAAGACGCTCTCGCCGCTCCGTTTCAGCGAGGCTGAGGCTCTCGGAAAGATCGAGTCCCAGCAGAAACTGATCGAGGTCCAGAGCGAAGCCATTGTCCGGCTCGGGCAGGATCGCGACGCCGCCGTCACGGTCTCCAAGGCCGCCGTCGATGCGTACCGCGAGAAATTCACCACGCCTCTTCGGGCGCGTCTCAATGAGGCTACCGCGAAGGCCGAAGAACTGAAGAAGGTCGCTGACGCCGCCAAGGCCGTCGCCGCCAAGGCGAAAGTCGCTGCCTCTGAGGGCACAGCGAAGGCCAAGACACAGGCGCTCGCCGCCGCCAAGGCCGCCGAGGTCTCCAAACAGGCCGGGGCAAGCCTGGTCGCCGCCGAGAAGGCCTTTGGAGAGGCCCGTTCGTTCACCGCCGTATTTTCTTTCAGCTACTTCTCCCGCAAGAAGCAGACCGAGCAGCAGGTCGCCGAAGCGAAGGCCGCTCACGCGAAAGCCCAGGCAGGGCAGGGCGAAGCCGAGAAGGCGCTGGCCTCCGCCAAGGCCGGCGAGAAGAAGCTGGTCGCCGCGAAGGCCGTCGCTGATAAGGCGCTGGTCGCCGCAGACAAGGAGCTTGGTCCGGCTGCCGTAGCCGTCGCCGCGATTACCAAGGAGCGCGCGATGCATCTTGCCGAACGCGAGAAGCTCGCCGCCCCCGGTGCCGTGGCTGAGAAGGATTACGCCGCCAAGCTACCTGCGCTCCAGGCTTCCCTCCAGAAGGCCAAGGACGGCCTGCCTGTCCTTGAGAAAACGCTTGCCGCCATCCGGACCCAGCTCGCCGAAGCGGGTAAACCGGTTGAAGCGAAGCGCCTGCTCGTCGAATCCGCCGCCAAGACCCTTGAGCTTACCAAGAGCGAGAAGGCCAATGCCGAGAAAGCCCTGCTCGCCGCCGAGAAGGACATTCCGCAGCGTGACATGAATCTCGACGAGATCGCCAAGGCCTATGCCGAGCTAACCCCTCAGGTCGAACCGTTGAAGGCCAAGGTGAAGGCCGCGCAGGATCAGTATCTTGCGATGCTGCCCAAGGGAGAAGTCACGAAGAAGAATTGATGTTCGGAAGCAAAGAGGTGACTGCGGCTGGCGGTTAGCGGTTGGCGGTTGGGGCTCAAAGGGAAACCGGAGACCGGATGATTGGCTGGGTGCATTTCTAGGTTGGGCTGACCGGACCGCTCAACCCAACCAGATATACCGCAGCACTCTTCCCGGTTTCCGGTCTCCCTTGGTTGTTCGATGCCTTTCCCGCAGGGAAGGGTGGTTTGACTCCGCCTGCCCCGACCCCTACCCCTATCCCTGTCCCTTTCCTCTCATGCTCTCCCGTCGCCGTTTCCTTGAATCCGCGTTTGTCGCCGCCCTCGCCGCTTCGGTGGGAGCCGCCGAAGGCAAGCGCGCCCCGCGCGTGGTGCTGCGCTCGTCTTGGCAGACCGTGAATATCGGCGATATCGCGCACACTCCAGGGATGCTGGCCTTGCTGGAGAAGTATTTCCCGGACGCCGAGATCACGCTCTGGCCCAGTAACGTCGACAATGGCGTGAAGGAGATGCTTCAGGCCCGATTCCCCAAGTTGAAGTTCGTGAGCCCCAAGACCGACGTCGCCAAGCTCTATGCGGAGAACGATTTCCTCCTGCATGGCTCCGGCCCCTCTCTCGTAGGCGAGAAGCAGGTCGCGATGTGGCGTAAGCAGGGCCCTAAGCCCTACGGCGTCCTTGGCATCACCCAGGGCGCTCCCACCGCCGAGACGGTCGAGATCCTCAGCGGAGCCCAATTCGTCTATTTCCGTGATTCGGTCTCGCTCGAGACCGCCAAGGCCGGCGGCGTGAAGTGCCCGGTGATGGAGTTCGGACCGGACGGCGCGTTCGCGACCGACCTGCGTAACGAGGAGAAGGCCGAGGCTTTCCTGCACGGCTGGGGCCTCGAACGCGGCAAGTTCCTCTGCTGCATCCCCCGGTATCGCAGCACCCCGTATTGGACGATCCACAAAGAGCGCGCCTTCGATCCCGTGAAGCAGAAGCGTAACGACGAGCTGAAGGAGCATGACCATGCCCAGCTGCGCGCGGCGATCGTCGCGGTCGTCAAGCAGACCGACCTGAAGGTGCTCATCTGCCCCGAAGACCGCACCCAGATGGCCTTGGGCAAGGAGATCCTCTTCGACAAGCTCCCCGAAGACGTGAAAGACCGCGTCGTCTGGCGTCAGGATTACTGGCTGACCGACGAGGCGCTGAGCGTCTACGTCCGCAGCGCGGGACTTTTCGGCAACGAGATGCATTCGCCGATCATGTGCGTCGGCAACGGCATCCCGGCCGTCGTCTGCCGATGGGCGGAGCAGACTTCGAAGGGCAACATGTGGAAAGACATCGGCCTGCACGAGTGGCTGTTCGACCTCGATGACGAGCCGCAGCTGGCCGGCATCGTTCCGGCCGTGCTCGCCATCGCCAAGGACCCGGTCGCCGCGAAAGCCAAGGTCGCCAAGGCCCAGGCGATCCTCCGCGAGCGCCAGACTTCGGCTCTCGCGAGGGTCTCCGCCGCCGTCGCACGCTGACGACGGACGCCCTTTGCCAGGCGTCTTAATCCTATCTTAAGCCAAGGTTCATGCTTTGACAGCGTGCGCCACGGAAGACACTGTGCGCGGGACGTCCGGTCGTGCGTCCGCCTTCGCCGGCCCCCTCTCATTTTCTCCCCATGCTCCGCCACCGTTCGCTGCTCCTGCTTCTGCTCATCGCCTCGGCGACGTTCGTCGTCGCGCAGACCAAGGAGGGCGGCAAGTCGCCCGGCGGCGCCAAGGCCGGAGGCAAGGGCGCACGTAATCTCCCCGTCTCCGTCGCCACCGCGACGGTCGCGCCCGGCGACATAGAGATCCGGATCTCGGCGCTCGGCGCCGTCAAGGCCCTCAACACGGTCACCGTCCGTCCGCGCGTGAGCGGCCAGCTGATGAAGCTCCATTTCACCGAAGGGCAGGCCGTGAAGGCGGGAGATCCGCTGGCGGACATCGACCCGCGTCCGTTCGAGGTCGCCCTGATGCAGGCCGAAGGCCAGCTGGCGCGCGACCGGGCGGCGCTCGCCAACGCCAAGCTCGACCTCAAGCGCTATCAGGACGCGGCGGAGGCCATCACACGCCAGCAGCTTGACTCCGCCGGGGCGCAGGTCGCCCAGCTGGAGGGCACCGTGAAGGCCGATGAAGGCTCCGTCGGCAACGCCCGCCTACAGCTCGAGTATTCCAAGGTCACGGCTCCCATCTCCGGCGTCGTCGGCCTCCGGCAGGTCGACGTGGGCAACGTCGTCTCGGCCGCCGATGCGACCGGCCTTGTCGTCATCACCCAGCTGCAGCCGGTCTCCGTCGTCTTCGGCGTGCCCGAATCCGACATCCCCGCCTTGCAGTACGCGATCGGGCAGGGGGCTCAGCTCAAGGCCGAGGCCTTCGATCGTGACGGCCGCATGGTCCTCGCCGTCGGCGATCTCTCCGCCTTGGACAACCAGATCGACGCTTCGACCGGGACCCTCCGCCTGCGCGCGTTGTTCGCGAACGCCGATCGCCGTCTCTTTCCGAATCAATTCGTCAATATCCGCCTGACCGTCGAGAACAAGAAGGGCGTCCTGCTCGCCCCCACCGCGGCCGTGCAGATCAGCGACAAGGACCGCTTCGTCTTCATCCTCAATCCGGATGACACCGTCACGCGTCGCACCGTGCGCACGGGCGTCATCGACGGCCTCAGCACCGAGATCGTCGAAGGATTGAAGGCCGGCGAAGTCATCGCGGCCGACGGACTGGACCGCCTGCAGACGGGCACGAAGGTGGTCATCGCCGGTCGTCGTAAACCCGCCGGGGCGCCGGCCGAGGTTCCGGCCGCCAAGTAAGACAGGCATGAACCTCTCCCGCCCGTTCATCGAGAGGCCGGTCGCCACCACGCTCCTGATGGTGGCGCTGATGATCTGCGGCGGCATCGGTTACCGCGCCCTGCCTATCTCGGCCTTGCCGGAGGTCGACTACCCGACCATCCAGGTGGCCACCTTCTATCCCGGCGCCAGCCCGGAGGTCATGATGACCGCGGTGACCGCGCCGCTGGAACGACGTCTGGGACAGATGCCGGGCCTCACCCAGATGCCGTCGACGAGTTCGGCCGGCGCTTCTTCCATCACGCTCCAGTTCGACCTCGCGATCTCGCTCGACGTCGCCGAACAGCAGGTCCAGGCCGCCATCAACGAGGCTTCCGCCTATCTCCCGTCCGGCCTGCCGGCGCCGCCGATCTACAGCAAGGTGAACCCGGCCGACGCGCCGATCATGACCCTGGCGGTCACCTCCGACTCGTTGCCCTTGCCGAAGGTCGCCGACCTCGTCGACACGCGTCTCGCGCAGAAGCTTTCGCAGGTCTCCGGCGTGGGCATGGTCAGCATCTCCGGCGGTCAACGTCCGGCGATCCGCATCCGCGTGAACCCTTCCGCCCTCGCTTCCTACGGCCTGAGCCTCGAGTCGGTGCGCCAGGCGATCGTCGGGGCCAACGCGAACAGCGCCAAGGGCAGCTTCGACGGGTTGAAGCAATCCTCCACCATCGACGCCAACGACCAGCTGCGATCGCCTGATGAATACAACCGCGTCATCCTCGCCTACCGCAACGGCTCCCCCGTCCGCCTCAGCGACGTGGCCGACACGACGGACGGGGCCGAGAACGTCTATCTTTCCGCCTGGGCCGGGCATAATCCCGGCGGTCAGGCGCCCGGCGTCATCCTGAACATCCAGCGCCAGCCCGGCGCCAACGTCATCGCCGTCGTCGATCGCATCAAGGCGATCTTGCCGGCCTTGCAGGCGACCTTGCCGGAGGCCGCCAAGGTCGCCGTCCTGACCGACCGCACCGTCACCATCCGGGCCTCCGTCGACGACGTGCGCGTCGAGCTGCTGCTCTCCATCGTCCTGGTCGTCGCCGTCATCTTCGTCTTCCTGCGCAGCGTGCCCGCCACCGTCATCCCCGGCATCACCGTCCCGCTCTCGCTCGTCGGCACCTTCGCGGTGATCTACCTCTGCGACTTCTCGATCAACAACCTCACGCTGATGGCCTTGACCATCGCGACGGGTTTCGTCGTCGACGACGCCATCGTGATGATCGAGAACATCTCGCGGTACATCGAGGAAGGCGATTCGCCCATGGAGGCTTCGCTCAAGGGGTCGGCGGACATCGGCTTCACCATCATCTCGCTCACCTTCTCGCTGATCGCGGTGCTCATCCCGTTGCTTTTCATGGCGGACGTGGTCGGCCGGTTGTTCCGCGAGTTCGCCATCACCTTGGCGGTGGCGATCCTGATCTCGGCCGTCATCTCGCTGACGCTCACCCCCATGATGTGCAGCCGGATGCTCAAGCATGGCTCGCCCGCGGACGAACCCCGCTGGAGCCGGGCCTTGGGCGCCTTTTTCGACGAGGTCATCCGCCGTTACGGCGTGGCGCTCCGCTGGGTCCTCGCCCGGCAGACCCTGACGCTCTGGGCCGCGGTCGGCACGCTCGCGCTGACGGCGTTGCTCTACGTCTTCATCCCGAAAGGGTTCTTCCCCTTGCAGGACACGGGCGTCATCCAAGGCGTCACCGAGGCACGGCAGGACATCTCCTTCGCGGCCATGGCCGTCAAGCAGCAGGAGATCGCCGAGGAGATCCTGGCCGACCCCGATGTCGAAAGCCTGGCTTCGTTCATCGGCGTCGACGGGACGAGCTCCACGGTGAATTCCGGCCGGATGGTCATCAATCTTCGCCCGCTTGACGAGCGCAAGTCGCGGGCGCCGGCCATCGCCGAGCGCCTCAAGGCGCGCATGACCAAGCTCGAAGGCGTGGCGTTATACCTCCAGCCCGTGCAGGACATGACCGTCGACACCACCGTCAGCCGCACGCAGTACCAGTTCCTGCTCCAGACGCCGCGCATGGAAGAACTCGCCGAGTGGGTGCCTCAGCTCATGGAGAAGGTGAAGGCCATCCCTTCGGTCAAGGACGTGGCGACGGACCTGCAGCTCAACGGCCGGCAGGTCTTCGTGGACATCGACCGGACCGCCGCGGGTCGGTACGGGATCTCCGTGGCGGACATCGACGCCGTGCTCTACGATGCCCTGGGGCAGCGCATCATCTCGACCATCTTCACCCAGTCGAACCAGTACCGGGTGATCCTCGAGGTGAAGTCCGAATTCCGCGACGGCCCGGAATCGCTCGGCCGTCTTTATGTCTCCGCTCCCGGCGGCGCGCAGGTCCCCTTGGCCAACGTCGCCCGGTTCCGGGAGCAGCCCGGGCAGCTCGCGATCACCCGGGTCGGGCAGTTCCCTTGCGCCCGCATCTCCTTCAATCTCGCCGAGGGCGCTGCGTTGGGTGACGCGGTCAAGGCGATCAAGAAGGCCCAGAAGGAGCTCGGCATGCCCGTTTCGATCGACACCACCTTCCAGGGCGCCGCGGCCGCTTTCGAGGTCGCCCTGAAGAACGAGCTCTGGCTGATCCTCGCCGCCATCGTCGTCATGTACATCGTGCTGGGCGTCCTGTACGAAAGCTTCGTCCACCCGGTGACGATCCTGTCCACGCTGCCGTCGGCGGGCGTCGGCGCGTTGCTCGCGCTCATCCTCGCCCGCACCGACCTGGACGTCATCGGCATCATCGGGATCATCCTGCTAATCGGCATCGTGAAGAAGAACGCCATCATGATGGTCGACTTCGCGCTCGCCGCCGAACGCACGCAGGGTCTCGGGCCGGAGGAGGCCATGACCCAGGCTTGCCTGCTCCGCTTCCGGCCGATCCTCATGACGACCATGGCGGCCCTGCTGGGCGCCTTGCCCCTGATGCTGGGTTCGGGCATGGGTTCCGAGATGCGCCAGCCGCTGGGCATCACGATGGTGGGCGGCCTGATCCTGAGCCAGATCCTGACGCTGTTCACCACTCCGGTGATCTATCTCTGGTTCGACCGTCTGCAGCGCCGCCGGGGCGTCGTCACGTCGCCGTGAACCTGTCCGCTTTTTTCATCCGTCGGCCGGTCGCGACCACGCTGCTGACCGTGGGCATCGCCTTGGCGGGAGCCTTCGCCTTCCAGGTGCTGCCCGTCTCGCCCTTGCCGCAGGTCGATTTTCCGACGATCGAGGTCCGGGCCTCGGTGCCGGGCGCCAGTCCGGAGACCATGGCCGCGACGGTGGCCACGCCCTTGGAGCGTTCCCTCGGTCGCATCGCCGGGGTGACGGAGCTCACGTCGTCGAGCACGCGCGGCAACACCAACATCACCCTGCAGTTCGACCTTTCCCGGGACATCAACGGCGCGGCGCGCGAGGTGCAGTCCGCCATCAGCGCGGCGCGCAGCATGCTGCCTTCCTCGATGGTCAACAGCCCGAGCTACCGGAAATCGAATCCGGCGGACATGCCGATCATGCTGCTGGCGGTCACCTCGGACACCTTCACGCGCGGCGAGATGTACGACATCGCGACGACCATCCTGGCGCCCCGCATCGCCCAGATCGCCGGCGTCGGTGACGTCAATGTCGGCGGGTCGGCCCTGCCGGCGATCCGGGTGAACGTGAACCCGGCGCAGCTGGCGTCCTACGGGGTCTCGCTCGAGGATGTGCGGAAGACCCTTTCCGCCGCGAACGCCAATTCCCCCAAGGGCTTCGTCGAGACCGCCGGCGGACGCTGGCAGGTCATGGCGAACGACCAGGCGATGGAGACGTCGGACTATCTTCCCCTGATCGTGAACTACCGAGGCGCGAACCCCGTGCGGCTCGCGGACGTCGCCACGGTCTCCCACTCGGTGGAAGACGTCCGCAACGCGGGTCTCCTGAACGGCCGGACCGCGATCGTGCTGATCATCACCCGCCAGCCCGGAGCCAACATCATCGAGACCGTCGACCACATCAAGGCCAAGATCCCCGACCTGCAGGCGCAGATTCCCAAGGGCATGGAGATGTCCGCCGCGATGGACCGTTCGATCACGATCCGCAGTTCCCTGGGGGAGGTCGAACGTTCCTTGCTGCTCTCGGTCCTCCTCGTGACGTTGGTGGTCTTCCTCTTCCTGGGCGACGTCCGCATGACCGTGATTCCCGCGATCGTCGTGCCGGTGTCGATCCTCGGCACCTTCGCGATCATGGCCCTGGCCGGGTTCTCGATCAACAACATCACCCTGATGGCCCTCACTGTCGCCACCGGTTTCGTGGTCGACGACGCGATCGTGGTCCTGGAGAACATCTCGCGCCATATCGAGAAGGGCGCCTCCCGCATGGAGGCGGCCCTGAAGGGGGCGCAGGAGGTCGGCTTCACCGTCTTGTCCATCAGCGTCTCGCTGATGGCGGTCTTCATCCCCATCCTGATGATGGGCGGGCTGGTCGGACGGCTCTTCCGCGAATTCGCGATCACCCTCTCGGTGGCGATCCTGGTCTCGTTGGTGATCTCCCTGAGCACCACCCCGATGATGTGTTCGCTCATCCTGAAGGCCAAGGCCGCCGGCGCGGCGGCGCCGGGCCGCATCGAGCGATTCTTCGTTTGGCTGCTCGAGGGTTATCGCCGTTCGTTACGGTGGGTCCTGGACCATAGCTTCGTGGTGCTGGTGGCCTTGGTGGCCACCGTGGCGCTCAACATCGTGCTCTATTCCGTCATCCCGAAAGGATTCTTCCCGCAGCAGGACACCGGCTTCCTGCTGGGCAACATCGACGCCGACCAAGGCATCTCGTTCCGGGAGATGGAGAAGAAGATGGTGGCGATTTCGGACATCCTGCGGACGGATCCGGACGTGGACGTGGTCAGCGTCTCGATCGGCGGGAGCCGTGGCGGGCCGGTCAATTCCGCCCGCATGTATGTCGTGCTCAAGCCGATGGGGCAGCGCACCGACTCCGCCGACGTCATCATCGCGCGCCTTCGCCAGAAGACCGCTCCGGTCACCGGCGCGCGTCTCGTGCTGATGTCGGCCCAGGATATCCGTATCGGCGGCCGCTCCAGTTCCGCCTTGTTCCAGTATACCGTGCAGGCCGAGGAGCTCTCGGTCCTAAACGAGTGGGTGCCCAAGATCCAGGCCGCGCTCGCCGGCCTTCCCGAACTGACGGACGTCAACACCGACACGCAGAACCGCGGCCTCCAGACCTTCGTCACGTATGACCGCGACAAGATGGCCGCCTATGGCATCCCGGTCGAAGTGGCCAACCGCACGCTCTACGACGCCTTCGGCCAGCTGCCCGTGGCGACCTTGTACAAGTCGCTCAACCAATATCGGCTCGTCATGGAGGTGAATTCCGAGCGGACGATGAGCCCGGAGTCGCTGCGGGACATCACCGTCGTGACCACGGCGGGGAAGCGCGTCCCGCTGATGGCTTTCGCGCGGTTCGAACCCGCCAACGCTCCGCTCAACGTGAACCACCAGTCCCAGTTCGTGGCCACGACGATCTCGTTCAACCTTGCCCCCGGGATGATGCTCACGGACGCCGACGGGGCGATCCGGCGGGCGATGGCCGAGATCGGCGTGCCGAGCACGGTGCAAGGCGGCTTCCAGGGAACGGCCAAGATGTTCCAGGAATCGCTCAACAACCAGCCGATCCTCATCTTCGGCGCGATCCTCGCGATGTATGTCATCCTCGGCATCCTCTATGAGAGCTGGATCCACCCCGTCACCATCCTCTCCACCTTGCCTTCGGCCGGCATCGGGGCCCTGATCGCGCTCATGGCCTTCGGCATGGAGTTCAGCATCATCGCCCTGATCGGGGTGCTGCTGCTCATCGGCATCGTGAAGAAGAACGCGATCATGATGATCGACTTCGCGTTGGATGCCGAAAGGCGCGACGGCGTCCCTGCCCGCGAAGCCATCTTCATGGCGTGCTCCCTGCGCTTCCGACCGATCATGATGACGACTTTGGCGGCGATGTTCGGCGCCCTGCCGCTGGCAATCGGCTTCGGCGAGGGCGCCGAGCTGCGGCAGCCGCTGGGCATCGCCATCGTGGGCGGCCTGCTCCTCAGCCAGCTGCTCACCTTGTATACGACTCCGGTCGTCTACCTTTACTTCGACCGCCTGCGCCGGTGGCTGCTCGCCCGCCGCGACAGCCAAGCCTCCGCCGCCTTGCCACCCGCCGCCTCCTGATCCTACTGCCTATGAACGCCATGAAGCCATCCTCCGCCCCTTTCCGCCTCTACGGGTTGGCCGCGGCGTGCATGCTCTCCGCCTGCGCGGTCGGCCCGGACTATGTCCGACCCGCGATCCCGGTCTCTCCGGCCTTCCGTGAGCTTACCGGTCCGTACCAAGGTTCGCCGGCGCTGGGCGCCAACTGGTGGTCGATCTTCAGGGACCCCGACCTCGACGCCCTTGAAGCCGATGCGATCAAGGCCAACGAGACCGTGCGGGCGGCGTTCGCGAGGGTGGGGCAGGCGCGGTCGCTGAGCGATGTGGCCCACGCCGGTTTCTGGCCCGCGTTGAGCCTGGATCCGTCGGTCCAGCGTAACCGCACGTCCGAGACGGCCGGCGGCGTCAGCCGCACGCAGACCAGCTATGCCGTCCCGCTGGAGCTGAGCTACGAGCTTGATGTCTGGGGGCGCGTACGTCGCCTCAGCGAATCGGCCGACGCGAACACCCGGGTCTCGGCGGCCGAGTTCGCCGTCGTGCTCCAGACCGTCCAGGCCAATGTCGCGCTTAATTATTTCACCCTACGTGCGTTGGACACGCAGGCGGCGATGCTGACCAAGAGTCTCGGGCTCTATCAGCGTCAGGCCGAGCTCGTCGGCAAGCAGGTCAAGGCGGGCCTGGTGCCGCAGACGGATCTACTCCAGGCGACGACCCAGGCCGAGATGACCACCGGCCAGCTCAACGAGGTGCGCCGGCTGCGCGTCAACGCCGAGCACGCCTTGGCCGTGCTGACCGGTCGCCTGCCTTCCGAACTCTCCTTGGCGCCGAAGTCTCTGACCACGGAAGTGCCGATCGTGCCCGCAGGCCTGCCTTCCGAGCTGTTGGGACGCCGTCCCGATGTCGCCGCCGCCGAGCATCGGCTCATCGCCGCCAACGCCGCCATCGGCCAGGCCAAGGCCGATTATTATCCCCGCCTGACGCTCACCGGGTCCGCCGGCTTCTCGACGATCGACGCCTCGAAGGTCGTGGATTGGCAGAGCCGTGTCTGGTCCGCCGGCCCGAGCCTCCATCTGCCGCTGTTCCAGGGCGGCAAACTGGACGCTTCGCTCGACCTCGCCAAGCAGCGCTACGCGGAATCGCTGGCCGACTACCGTCTGGCGGTCCTGACCGCCTTCCGGGAGGCCGAAGACGTGCTGAACGATCTCAGCAATCGGGTCGGCGCGGCCGAATCCCAGGCCCGCGTGGTCGCCTCGGCCCGCGAGACCGCCCGCTTGGTCGAAATGCAGTATCGTAGCGGACTGACGCCTTACTATCAGCTCATGGATGCGCAGCGTACGCTGCTGTCGGCCGAACTGGCCGCGGCCCAGATCCAGAATCTCCGCCTGAATTCCACCGTCGCGCTCGTAAAGGCCATCGGCGGCGGCTGGAATCCGCAGGCGGAGCCGAAACGCTGAACACCAAGTCCGATGCGGCTCCCTTTCCTGTTCTTGGCGACGTGCACCCTGGCGATGCCCGTCGTCGGCCGTGACCTCGCGGTCAAGAACGCGGCCGAGCTCAGGGCGGCCGCCGCGATGGCGGTCAGCGGCGACACCATCCGCCTGGCGTCCGGACGTTATGACGACGTCAAGCTGCGCATCGCCAAGAACGGCACACAAGGCCGGCCGATCCAGGTCGTCGCCGTGGTGCCGGGAGAAGCCATTCTCGGCGGAACTTCGGAGATCGATATCAGCGGCGCGTACGTGGTGATCGATGGTTTGTATCTCCTGGACGGTTCCATCGCCTCCGGCGGTGCGGACCGTTCCGTCATTACCTTCAACTCGCACCATGGCGTCCTCCGTAATACCTCCATCGTCGATTACAATCCGGCTGACTTCGACACCTCTTACTATTGGGTCTTCTTCTACGGCAGTCATAACACGGTTGAACGGTGTTATTTCAAAGGCAAGAACAACCTCAACCCGCTCATCGGCAACGGGCTTGAGGACGCGCAGTACAACTCGGTGGTCGGGAGTTATTTCAAGAACATCCCTTTCGAGATAGGGAACGGCCGCGAAATCATCCGGGTCTGGGGGTCGGGAAAGTTCGATGAGAAGACCGCCGGAGGGGCTTACTTCGTTATTCGGGGCAACCTCTTCCACCATGCCGACGGCGAAGGCACGGAGATTGTCTCGCTCAAATCAAACTTCAACCAGATCGTCGACAACACCGTGCGGGCTTCGCGCGGGTGCGTCAATATCCGGCGCGGCGCCAATAATACTATCAAAGGAAACATTGTCTTAGGCGAAGGTGTCGCGGGTGCGCAAGGCCTCCGCATGTCGGGCGCCAATCACGTCGTTCAGGCCAACTACGTCTCCGGCTGCGAGTACGGTATCCGTGTCTCCGCGGGTGAGTTCACTGGTCATGCGATCACTCCTGACTATGCGCCAAAAGAGAAGAGCAACGCCAAGACGGCGAAGAACGCCAACGGGATCGTCACGTCTTACCCGCAGTCTAAGAAACTCACGCTTTCCAATAACACGGTCGTTGGTTGTGACGGTGCTGACTTCGAATTTGGTTCGGACTACAAGAAGCATTGGCCGCAGGAGCAGATGGTCCTGCTGCCGTCCGATTGCGACATCAGCGGCAACCGTTTCGTGCGGCCGAAGGGCGGGGTGTCCGTCGAGATCGCCTCGCCTGAGTCGCAGTTCGCTTCCTTGGCGGCGAAGTCGCTCGCCAACCGCTACCGCAGCAACGTCGTCGTCGGCGGCAAGCTCAAGGGTGCCGCCGGTTCGGGCTTCAAGGTCGAGGACCTGGCTTCAGGGTGGAGCGAGAAACGCGAGCTGGGCGAGCTGCGGCCGTTGAAGCCTGAGGACGTCGGCCCGCCTTGGGTCATCGCTTTCCGTTCCGCGGGCAGGTTCGAGGTCGAGGATGACATGTCCTGCAGCCGCGATCCGGCGGCGAAGAAGGTCAAGAAGGCCAAGAAGGCGAAGTAAGCGGCGGCTATTTCTTCGCCGGAGCCTTCGGCTTCGGCTGTTCGGCGAGCATCACCGTCACGAGAGGGGTCGGATCGTTCGTGCCTGCGAAGGCATTATAAGCCTGCTGGAAGGCCGCGGCGTCGCGGACATCGCCTTCGGCGATCAGCCACTTATAGCGTAGCTTGAAAGGGGACTCCGGCGTGGCGACGCCCTTCGGGAACGCACCGAAGCGACCGTAGTCCCGATAGGCCGAGAAAGCCGTGTCCTTCGGGTTGGAAGGGTGGTTGAGCAGCAGCGCGGTGAAGGTCTTGCCTTCGACCGTGAAGACTTCGGCGACCCAGGTGAGATCCCGGACCTTATGGATCAGGACATCCTTGCCCGGATAGACGTACGTCGTCTTCGTGCCGTCGATCTTCTCGGAGGGGCGGAACTGCGCGCCGGCGTGCTCGGGGTCGCCGTCGATCTTGGCCTCGCCGTGGTCGGGTTTGAGCGTGCTGCGCATCTCGATACACAGGTAGAAGGGCGCGGCGGGCTTGGTGAATTCGAAGGCGCGTTGCTCGGTGAGGATCGGCTTGTCCTGGGCGGTGGCGCCCTGCCAGTCGATCGCGGCCACGAAGCCGTCGTCGGTCGGATTGATCGCGGTCACGACTTGGTCGCCGCCCTTCATGTGCCAGCGGTCGTAAGTCTTGCCGTCGACCGTGATCTTCATGAAGCCGAGCATGATGCCGCGGTGGTGCGTGAAGTTGAAACCCGGGCCCTTCGTCAGGCGCATGGCGCCGCTAGAGTCGAAGACATGGAGGTAAGGTTTATATGTCTCCAGGCGCTTTTCCGGGGTGCTGACATCGTGAGCCGTCATGAAGCGGGCCACGGCCTTGCCGTCCTGGAAGATGTCCACGGCTTCGTTCGGGGTGACCTTGATATCGGCGGCGAAGGCCTGGGTAAGGGCAAGCAGGGTGCCAAAGGCGAGGGGTAGGGGGCGCATTTGGCCACCTTAGTGGGGAGGAGGGATTAGGGAACTCCGGAATCGAAGAGGAAACTTTACCTAGGCTGGGGGGTTGCATAGGGGTAATCCCATGACCCTTCGTCCCGTCCTCGCTCACTTGGTATCTTTCTGCGCCTGTGTGGCCTCGCTCCTTGGGGCGACCGCCAAGCCGAACATCGTCTATATCCTAGCGGATGACCTTGGTTTCGCGGAGCTCGGCTGCAACGGTGCCGATAAGTATAAGACTCCGAACATCGACGCCCTTGCTAACGCCGGCGTGCGGTTCACCCGTTTCTATACTGCTCCGCTCTGCGGTCCGTCGCGTGCGTTGATCCTGACCGGACGCTATGCCTTTCGCAGTGGTGCGGTCACACAGGATGCCTGCAAAACCATCATCCGTAGCGGCGAGAAGGCCGAGGTCATGATTCCGACCGTCCTGAAGAAGGCCGGCTACGCCAGCGCGATGATCGGCAAGTGGGGCCAGCTCTCGCCTTCCGGCGATCCGTCGGACTGGGGCTTTGACCACGAATTCTACTTCAAAGGAAGCGGTATGTATTGGAACAGCAAGGTAGCGAAGCCGATGTCCGAAGGCGGCGAAGTGCGCGGCGACCCTGATACCTACGTGGTCGACGGCAAGACCATCAAGGTGAAGGACGAAGAGTATATCCCTGACCTCCTGCACAAGGATGCGACCGCCTGGCTCGAGGCCCATAAGGCGGGGCCCTTCTTCCTGTATTACTCCATGTCCCATGTACACGGCGAGATCCTGCCGACGCCGGACAGCGCCCCCGCGCCGAAGGGTGAATCCGAGGACGCCAAGCGTAAGCGTCATTATGTCGATAACATCGTCTACATGGACAAGCTCGTCGGCAAGCTCGTGGCCGAACTCGACCGCCTGAAGCTCCGGGACAACACCCTGATCATGTTCATGGGCGACAACGGCAGCGCCAAATCCAACGCCCCGGACGCCACCATCGGCGGTCGCCGAGTCGAAGGCGAGAAGGGTTCGATGAAGGAAGGTGGCGGCCTCGTACCGTTCTTCGCCACCTGGCCTGGCGTGACTCCGTCCGGTAAGGTGAACGCCAACGTCGCCGACGCTAGCGATCTCCTGCCGACCTTCGCCGAAATCGCCGGCGCCCCGCTGCCGACCGGTCGCGTGATCGACGGACGGAGCCTTGTCTCGCAGTTGAAGGGCGACACCAAGTCCCCGCGCACCTGGGCCTATTGCCAGCTCAGTAATAACTATTACGTCCGCGAGGCGGGCTGGAAGCTCGATCAGTCGGGTACGCTTTACGACATGAAGGACGCCCCGTTCCAGGAAGTCGCCGTCGCGGCGGACACTAAGGACGAGGCTGCCGTGGCGGCCCGTGCTCGCCTGGCAGCCGCTTTGACGGGCCTCAACCCGGCGGCCGGCTATAAGGACGAGGTCGGCGACGGATCCGGTCGTAGCGGCAACAAGGAGGAGAAAAAGAAGAAGACCAAGAAGGTTAAGGAAGTCAAGTAATTGCCATGTCCCTGCGTCTCCTGAGCGTATTTCTGCTGGCTGCGTCCGTCGTGTGTTCGGCGGACGAAGTCCTGACCGATAAGTCCTCCCCCGCGAAGGTCATGGCCTTGTACAACAAGACCCTGGCCGCCGCGCAGAAGTCGCCGCCCGCGCCCGGCTCCATCATCTGCATCGGTAGTTCGCATATGCAGTTGTGGAAAAGCGTGAAGGAGGATCTCGCCCCCCTCACGGTCCATAACTACGGCATCGGCGGGAGCCGGATGACCCACGCCGCCGATCTGTTCATCGAT
>Ga0209299_1000752_pt1 | contig 18272 bp, 15 predicted proteins | sample S_140806_MF_Meta_FD_187326 | JGI IMG/M metagenome (GOLD analysis project Ga0209299, IMG submission 187326) | Freshwater microbial communities from Lake Simoncouche, Canada to study carbon cycling - S_140806_MF_MetaG (SPAdes) (version 2) | ecosystem: Environmental > Aquatic > Freshwater > Lake ...
TCATCCTGAGTCGGCGAAGTGGCCCAAAAAGCCGCTTCGTGGGGAAAATGGCCCTAAAAATCGTCATTCCTCAGGGATTTCCGCAGAACAAGTATTGACACTTTGGGCGGTTTTTGCGTGAATGAGCACCCATGGCCACCAAATCCACATCCAAGAAGCCAGCTGCTAAAGCTGCCAAGAAAGCTGCCAAACCAGCCGCACGTAAAGTCAACCCCGCGCTGATGAAGCCGGTCCAGCCTGATGCAGTGCTGGCCGCTGTCGTCGGTTCCGCTCCTCTTGCCCGCGGTCCCCTGACCAAGAAAATCTGGGACTACATCAAGAAGAACGGCCTCCAGGACCAGAAGAACAAGCGTAACATCAATGCCGACGACAAGCTCAAGGCTGTCTTCAATGGCAAAGCCACTGTGACGATGTTCGAGATGACGAAGCTCGTGAACAAGCACGTCAAAGCTTAATTCATCGATCGTTCTCAATCTTCACCGGACGGCAGGATCACTCCTCCGTCCGGTTTTTTTATGCCCGGAAGCCCCGAGGCGAGTCAGTGGCATGATTTGCCATTTGCACCCCGGACCTCGGGCGATAGGATGGCCGCCCAGCAATTCCCCATGAAGAAGTCCCTCACGATCCTCCTCACCGCCGCAGCCTTCATTTTCGCCTCCACTTCCTGCGATAAGCACTCCTGGAAAGAGACCCAAGGTCTCCATGAAGGCATGCACAAGGCCCACGGCTCCGATCATGGCGATTCACACGCCAAGGACGACGGCCATGGCAAGAAGGAAGAAGCCAAGCATTAATCGCAGATCATGCGGAGGTGTGCAGCCCTGATCCTGCTCACGAGCCTGCTGAGCGGCTGCCAGAGCTGCATGGACTGGTTTGCGCCGTCTTTGGCTGTGCTCGGTGGTGAATGCCTGAGCTTGAAGCTACCCGGCGTGCCTCGCACTTTTCGTCAGATGGACGCCCGCTGGGCTCGTGAGGAACTCGGCCATTCTGGCTGTGAACTCGGAACCCATGGATGCCTCGTGTGCAGCACTGCGATGGCGGCCACCGCCCTCGGCACGCCCCTTTCTCCGCAGGAACTCAACGAGCGCCTCAAGCTGTGCGATGGCTTTCAGCCGCAAGGATGGCTCATTTGGAATGCCATCAGTCGCGTCACTCAAGGCCAGCTCGTCGCCGAGTATCACACCCGTCCTCGATATGAGGTGCTCGATGCCGCTCTGAATACGGGCGCTTTTCCTATCATCGCTTTCCGCCTACCCAACGGCGCTCGGCACTGGGTCCTCATCGTCGGTAAAGAGGGTCAAGACTATCTCGTGCGTGATCCGCTGGAGGATGAACCCGAGAAACCTGTCGCACTGAGCACGCTCACGAATCGCATTCGAGCGGTGAGGATCGTGAAAAAGGCGCTTTGATACCGGTTTCTTGTCACATCACTCCTGCGCCACATCGGCCTTCGGAGTGTCATTCGGTCGCGGGGAGGCTTCGCAGGTTCGGCGCATCAAAACTCGCCAAAGCCCCGACAAATCAAGGTAGGCAGGCGGTTTTGGCCGTATGGCATGGTTTGAGCAAAGAGACGGAAAACCACCAACTATCCCCAACCATGTCCCCCGAAAAATTCACTGTGAAGCTTCAAGAGGCCTTCAATGCCGCTCAATCCGCCGCCACGCGTCATGGGCAGCAGGAATTGAAGCCCGTGCATCTCCTCACCGCCCTGCTCGAACAGGAAGGCGGCATCGCCACGCCGCTGTTTGAAAAGGCGGCCGTCAATCCGGCCGCAGCTCAAGGCTTGAAGAGCAGCGTCGAAGCTGTGCTCGCCAAGCTGCCCAAGGTCAGCGGTGGCTCTGGCAGTCTCTACCTCTCCAGCGAGTTCCGCGAGCTCATGACGAAGGCCGAAGACGAGCAGAAGAAGCTCAAGGACGATTTCCTCAGCGTCGAGCACATCATCCTGGCTCTCTTCAAGACGAAGACGGAGCTTTCCGATGTGCTGAAGCGGGCCGGACTGACCTACGACACCGTTTCCAAAGGCCTCGCCGCTGTGCGTGGAAGCCAGCGCGTGGTGGATCAGGAACCCGAGGGCAAATACCAGACGCTGGAGAAATACGGCACCGATCTCACCGCCCGCGCCAAAGCTGGTAAAATCGATCCTGTGATCGGTCGCGATGAAGAAATCCGCCGCGTCATGCAGGTGCTTAGCCGCCGCACGAAGAACAACCCCGTCCTCATCGGCGAGCCCGGCGTGGGCAAGACGGCCATCGCGGAAGGTCTCGCGCGACGCATCGTCGCAGGGGACGTACCGGATTCGCTGAAGGGCAAAAAGCTCATCAGCATGGACCTCGGCGGCATGATGGCGGGGGCGAAGTTTCGTGGCGAGTTCGAGGAGCGGCTCAAGGCCTTCCTCAAAGAGGTCACCTCCAGCGATGGCGAGATCATTCTCTTCATCGACGAGCTGCACACCATCGTCGGCGCGGGCAAAGGCGAGGGCGCGATGGATGCGGGCAATCTGTTGAAGCCGCAGCTCGCTCGTGGCGAGCTGCGCTGCATCGGCGCAACCACGCTGGATGAGTATCGCAAGCACATCGAGAAGGACCCCGCTCTGGAGCGTCGCTTCCAGCCGGTGAAGGTCGGCGAACCGAGCGTCGAGGACACCATCGCCATCCTGCGCGGTCTCAAAGAGCGCTACGAGGTCCATCACGGCGTGCGCATTCAAGACAACGCCATCATTGCTGCCGCCACGCTGAGCAATCGCTACATCACTGACCGCTTCCTGCCGGACAAAGCCATCGACCTCGTCGATGAAGCCGCCAGCCGCATCAAGATCGAACTCGATTCCATGCCGACTGAAATAGACGTGATTGAGCGCGAGATTATGCAGGACGAAATGGAGCGCCAGGCCCTCAAGAAGGAAAAAGACGCCGCCTCCAAAGCCCGCCTCGAAAAACTCGAGCGCGAGATCGCCGACCTCAAAGAGAAGTCCTCCGCGCTCAAAGCCCAGTGGATGAAGGAAAAGGAATCCGTCGATGCCGGCCGCAAAGTCAAAGAAGAGATCGACCGCCTCCGCACCGAGCTCGAACAAGCCCAACGCCGTGGCGACTTCGGTCGCGCCGGTGAGATCCAATACGGACTCATCCCCGATTTGGAGAAGAAGCTTCAACAAAGTGAAGCGGGCACTCCTGCCCGCTCCGAAGATGCGGGCAAGAGTGTCCGCAACACTCTGCTGCGCGAAGAAGTCACCGAAGAAGACATCGCCCGCGTCGTGGCGAACTGGACCGGCATTCCTGTCTCACGCCTGCAAGAGGGCGAGCGCTCAAAGCTCGTGAAGATGGAGGAACGCCTCGCCAAACGCGTCATCGGCCAAAAGGACGCCATCACCGCCGTCAGCAATGCCGTGCGCCGTGCGCGTGCGGGCATTCAGGATGAGAATCGTCCCATTGGCAGCTTCCTCTTCCTCGGCCCCACCGGGGTCGGCAAGACGGAGCTTTGCAAAGCGCTCGCCGAGTTTCTCTTCGACGACGACAGCGCCATGACCCGCATCGACATGAGCGAATACATGGAGAAGCACAGCGTCAGCCGCCTCATCGGAGCTCCTCCCGGCTATGTCGGTTATGAGGAAGGCGGCCAGCTCAGCGAGGCCGTGCGTCGTCGGCCCTACAGCGTCGTGTTGTTCGACGAGGTCGAAAAAGCGCACCCAGATGTCTTCAACACGCTCCTCCAGGTACTCGATGATGGCCGCATCACCGACGGTCAGGGCCGCACGGTCGATTTCAAGAACACGGTCCTCATCATGACCAGCAACATCGGTAGCAACGTCATCCAGGACGTGTCCAACGCCGAGCAGCGCGACGCCTTGGTGCGCGATAGCCTCAAGCAGTTCTTCCGCCCCGAGTTCCTCAACCGCATCGACGAGATCGTCATCTTCGACCGCCTCGACGCCGCGCAACTCGACCAGATCGTCAAGATCCAGCTTCAGCGCGTCATCGACCGCCTTGCGAAGCAAAACATCCACCTCACCGTCACCGACGACACCACCCGCTACCTCGCCGACGCCGGCTTCGATCCCGTCTTCGGCGCGAGACCCCTCAAACGCGCCATCCAAAAGCACCTCCTCGATCCCCTCAGCCTCGCTGTCCTCGAAGGCGGCTTCAAAGACGGCGATCACATCACCGCCGTGATGAAGGGCGGGAAGCCGGTGTTTGAGAAGAAGTGATGCCTTTTGACAGCCGCAGAGCTTTGCAGCACACTCCGGCATTGAACCACAACCCGCCAGTTCCGACGCAAAACGCCCGTCCGGCTACCCAGCCGGTTTCACGGGTTCGGCAGAGCTTCTCCGAAGCGCGGCGCAGAGCCTTGCAGACGCAGGGCAAGGTAACTTACCAAATGGTGCAGGCGAATCAGTTGACGATGAAGTCCGTGTCTTGAGCGGCTTCATCTCGGCAGCAGGGTTTTAACCGCTAATAAGACGCTGATAGGACGCTAATGATCTGAATCTGATCTCAATCAGCGTTTTGTTAGGGTTTTATCAGCGGTTCAAAAAGGGGGCAAATGGCTGCGAAAGCCATCCAAAAGCACCTTCTCGATCCGCTCAGCCTCGCCGTCCTCGAAGGTATGTGGAGTTCGAGCCATTGAGAGATGTCTGCATTTGTCATCATGTTTTGAGGTAGGTTATAGGGAGTAAATAGTTTTGATGAAGGTAACACTGCATGAGGTGGCATCTCTTCACTCTGCTTCGACAAAATAACCATGCTTGTGCCCGCCCCGAGTCAGTTCAGCAGCTTTGGCTTCGGCTTGGGTGGCGTAGCGGGCGATGCGGAAACGAGCATCGTCGTCGTCTTCGCGGTATAGGGCGTGTGGTCTTTCGCTCGCAGGTTCTGGTGCGGTGGCGAAGGCGGAGGTTGGCTCGTTGGGCACCACGGCACAGGCTCCGAAATCATCCCGGCCCCATACGAGGCCGAGGCCGGAGGCCACGGTGCGGAGCAGTTCGAGTTCAGTCGCTGTTTCACCCGCATCCAGCAGGCTCGCCTCGATCACCTGATCACTGCCGGAGGCGCGGCCCGAGATCGGCAGGATCGAAACCTCCACTCTAGGTCCACCCGGTGCGCCGCGTCGATGAAAAGGACCGTGGTTTGCCATTCAGAGTGAAACAACAAGGAGCGTGACTTGCCAAGTCCCGACGAACATGAGGCACTTGGCAAGTGCCTCTCCTTGGTGAGCGCGTTGGATGGGGCGGCCAAGCTTAATGCTTCACTTCACCTTCCGGGCCGTGGGTGGGAGGGCGGAAGAAGAGGGCGAGGAGCACGATGCCGGCTAACGCCATGCCAGTGGGCACAAGGAAGAGCTGCTTGTAGTCCACCACGCCACCGACGGTGTAGTGCGCGGCGAGGCGAGGGAAGAGCTGGCTGGCCACCACCATGCCGACGCCGAGGATGAGCAGGTTGAAGAGCCCCTGGGCGCTGGAGCGGATGTCCTTCGGGAAGACGGCATCCACAAAGATGTAAACGGTGACAAAGAAGAACGCGTAGCAGATGCCGTGCAGCACCTGGATGGCGATGATGAGCCAGGCGCTGTCGGGCGTGCCGAAGAAGGCAAAAACGCCGAATCGTGCCGCATGGCCAATGATGCCGATGATGAGGGTGATTTTCCAGCCGAGCTTTTTCAGCACGGAGCCGAGGATGAGCATGGTGACGATCTCCGCCACCTGGCCGATGCTGCTGACGACCATGCTCATATTGGCCGAAATGCCCACTCTTTGCAGGAAGCCATCAATGACGACGAAGTAGCCGTTGTGGATGGTGGAATCGATGAAGGTGACGATGAAAAGCACCAGCACGAAGGGCGTGCCGAGCAGCTTTACCGCCTTCAGCCACGCAACTTTGTCCATGCCTTCGACATCTTTACGCGGTGGGGTATGCGGCAGCGTGAGGCTGAAAGCCGCGAGCACAAAGCTGATGATGGCCGCGACGATAAAGACCCATTTGGTTTCTGCTGCGCCGGCCTGTTCACCCAGGAGGAAGATGAAGGGCCAGCTCACGACGATCCAGCCGATGGTGCCGCCCATGCGCACGAAGCCAAAGTCCTTGGCCGGATCTTTGAGGTTGGCAAAGGCCAGCGAGTTCGTCACCGAGATGGTGGGCACATAGAGCAGGCCATAAACGAGGAAGCAGCTAAAGAAGGTGGTGAAATCTGTGGCGAAGGCCGTGCCCAGCAGGGCGAGGCCGCCCACCGCATGGCTGAAGGCCAAAAAGCGCTCGGCGCTGAAATTTCGGTCGGCGAATTGATTGCTGAAAAAGATGCCGACGAGCGAGGCGATGCCGAAAACACTCCCCACCAGCCCTTGCTGCCCGGCGCTGAAGTTCAGCATGCCCATGTAGGAGAAGATTTTGATCTGCCAAGCCCCCCAGATAGCGATCTCGAGGATCATCATGAGGAAGAGCTTGAATTTAATGGATTGGCCGGTGGTGTCGCTCATAAGCAGCGTCGAGGCTAGGGAGACGGGCACAGCTTGGCAAGACAAAACAAGGCCCTAGATGGTGCCAGTCGCCCGCTGGATGGATAAACTGTGACAGTGTTTGATACGAATGGCACCGGGCTTGCGCGAATAGCCTCGCATGGGCCGCAAAATTAGCCTGTGAACGGAGTTTTTCTTGTGCCCCGTTTGCTCCACGCTAAACCCGAGGGCTCTCGTTTTTCTCACCACCCCCACTCACCCGCTCCACGCCATGTCCGTCGTCTCCAAAGGTCTTGAAGGTATCGTCGCCGCTGAAACCCGTCTCGGTGAGGTGAAAGGAACCGAGGGCGTCCTTTTCTACTGCGGTTACGACATCAACGAACTCGTCAAAGTCAGCTACGAAGAGGTCGTACACCTCCTCTTCTATAACCGCCTCCCCACCCAGGCCGAGCTGGATAAGCTCACCACCGCTCTCCGCGCCGAGCGTGAACTGCCCCAGGGCGTGATCGAATTCCTCAAATCCGCTCCAAAGACCGCCAAGCCGATCGACATTATGCGTACGGCCGTCTCCATGCTCGGCTGCTACGATCAGAAGCGCTTCGACATCGACGTCGGCGAAAATCTCGCCAACGCTATCCGCCTCACCTCCCAGATCGGCGTCATCGCCGCCTACTTCCACCGTTCCCGCCAAGGTCTCGAACTCCCCCCCGTGCGCAAGGACCTCTCCGAGGCCGCCCACTTCCTCTATCTCATGAATGGTGAGGTTCCCTCCAAGGAAGCCGAGCGCACGCTGGACATCGCCTACATCCTGCACGCCGAGCACGGCTTCAATGCCTCTACTTTCACCGCCCGCGTCGTCGCCTCCACACTGAGCGACATGTATTCCGCCATCTCCGCCGCCATCGGCGCTCTCAAAGGCCCCCTCCACGGCGGTGCCAATGAAGGCGTCATCCACATGCTCCAGGAAATCGGTGATCTCGACAAGGTTGACGCTTGGGTCGAGGAAGCTCTCGCTCAGAAAAAGAAGATCATGGGCATCGGCCACCGCGTTTACAAGGTGCTCGATCCTCGTGCCCCGCACCTCCGTGAGATGGCCATCAAGCTCACCGAGCAGCTCGGCGAGGCCAAATGGATCCAGATGTCCGAGCGCATCGCCACCATCATGCGCGAGCGGAAGAGCCTGAACGCCAATGTCGATTTCTACTCCGCCACGGTTTATTACAGCCTCGACATCCCGACGGATCTCTTCACGCCGATCTTTGCCATCGCCCGCATGAGCGGCTGGACCGCCCATGTGCTCGAGCAGTGGAGCGAAAACCGCCTCTTCCGTCCGCTGAGCGAATACGTCGGCAAGCCTTACGGCCAGAAAGTCGTGCCCATCGGTGAGCGCTGAGATTCCTGAGCCAGGAATCCCATGAAAGCCTCGCTGCACACGCTCCATCTCCGCGTGCCCTTTCGCATCGCGCATGGTGTTTCCTCGTCGCGGCAGGCGCTCAGGCTTCAAGAAGGTGATCACATCGCCGAGGCACCTTTCGTGCCCTACTACGCCGAAGATCCTGCGGAGACACTGCGACTCGTCTCCCTGCCAGTTTTGCCTCAAAGACTGCCTCGTGCCGCCTCGCTGGCCTTTAACCTCCTCCGCCATGACATCGTCTGCCAGGCGCAGAACATCCCGCTGAGAGCTTTCGCGGCACAAAAGCTCGGCCCGGAAGGTGCAACACCACCCGCCTGCCACTCACTCGGCATTCCTGAGGACCTGCATGCCTTTGGTGATCTCGTGGAGCAGCTCGCAAAGCACTTCCGCGTGCTCAAACTGAAGCTCGGCTCTGGCGATCTCGGTCTCGATATCGCCACGGTCTCCATCGCCCGCTACGCCGCCCCTGAGGCGGATTTACTGCTCGATGTGAACGGCGGCTGGGACCCCGTCCAAGCCCCGGCGATGATCGAAAAACTCGCCGAGTATCAGCCCGCCCTCATCGAGCAGCCTATCCATCACTCTCACGGCGTCGAGGCCTGGGAAGATCTACGTGCCCGCCTACCCGCCCGCTGCCCGCCCATCTTTGCCGATGAAAGCGCTCAGAATACCGACGACGTGGCGGCTCTTGCGCCCTACGTCGATGGCGTGAACGTGAAGCTGCTCAAGTGCGGCAGTTTCGATGGAGCCATCGCCATGATCGCCAAAGCGAGAGCCGAGGGGCTCAAAGTGCTGCTCGGCTGCATGATCGAAAGCAGCCTCGGCACCACCGCCGCCGCCCACCTCGCCCCTTGGGCCGATTGGATCGATCTCGACGGCCACCTGCACATCTCCAACGACGACTTCATCGGCCTCCAATTCACCTCCAGCGGTGAATTGGAAATGCCTCTTCGTTCCGGCATTGGGGCCGTCCCCGCCAGACTTTCGACATGCTGATCAGACCACGAGGCACCCTGTGACCTTCGATTGCCAGTCGAAGCTACGCTTTGAAATACCCGCTCAGCTCCGCTTCGAAGTGCTGGATGGCATTCTTGATCGGCAGCGGCACGCCACCACCGAGGGCGCAGAGCGAAGTCTGCTCCATCGTGTCGAGCAGATCGGTGAGGAGTTCGCGGTCGATCTTGTAGCTGCAGTCGGCGCGGGCTTTGGCGATGAGTTCTTTACCGCGGGTGCTGCCGAGGCGGCAGGGGAAGCATTTGCCGCAGCTTTCGTCGGCGGTGAATTGGAAGAGGTGCTGGATGTATTCGATCATCGGCATCGACTCCGGGATGCTGACGACACCCGCGTGGCCGAGGAGGAAGCCGGCTTTCTTGAAGCTCTCAAAATCGACGGTGAGCTGGGCGATGTGGCTCATCGGGACGATGCCGCCGAGCGGGCCGCCGATCTGAATGGCTTTGATCTTCGATTTGAAGCCGCCCGCGAGGTCGATGACGGTTTGCAGCGGCGTGCCCATGGCGACTTCGTAGATGCCGGGCTTCACGAAATGGCTGTCGAGCGAGAGCAGTTTTGGGCCGCTGGACTGCGGCGTGCCGATCTGCGCATAGCCTTTGCCGCCGAGCGTGAGGATGGCGCGGAGGTTGGCGAACGTTTCGACGTTGTTGACGATGGTGGGCTTGCGGTAAAGGCCCTCGTTCACCGGGAAGGGGGGACGCGTGCGAACTTCCGGGCGTAGGCCCTCGATGCTGGCGAGCAAAGCGGTTTCTTCACCGCAGATGTAGGCTCCGGCGCCTTTGATGGTCTTCAGCACGAAGTTGAAGCCTGTGCCGAGGATGTTCTGACCGAGTAAACCGGCGGTGTGCAGGTCGGCGATGGCTTGATTCACGATGGTGACGCTGTCGGGATACTCGGCGCGGATGTAGAGCACGCCGGTTTCAGCGCCCGCGAACCAACCGGCGACCATCATGCCCAGCAGCACGCTGTGCGGCTGCTTCTCCATGAGGTATTTGTCGATGTAGGCACCGGGATCGCCCTCGTCGGCATTGCAGACGACGTATTTCACTGCGCCCTCGGCCGCACGGCAACCGGCCCACTTGATGGACAGCGGGAAACCCGCGCCCCCGCGCCCGCGCAGGCCGCTGTCCTTCAATTCGGCGGCGAGAGCCTCGCGAGTGCCTCCGGTGATCAGCTTCTTGAAGGGCGCGTAGTAATCCTCGATGCCTTTGAACTCGGCGGTCAAAATCGCGGGCTGGAGGTGGGAAACGACGGCGTAACGATCTTCCGCATCGCCTTGGCCTGTTTTGAAAAGGTCGATCAACGCGGCGTCGTACTGGCCGGAGTAGTTTTTGCCCTGGTATTGCAGCGCCGCGCCCTCATGGCAGCGGCCGAGGCAGCAGATGTGGCCGATCTCTTCTTTTTTGAAGTGGCCCTCCAGCGTGTGGTGAAGCTTGTCCTGCGTTCCGGCGCACAAGCAGGCGCTGCCGTTGCAGACGAAGACCTTCTTGCCCTCGTTTTCCTTTTTGAGGAAGTCGTAGAAGGACACCGCGCCGAGCGTGATGGCATCGCCAAAGAGGTGATCTTGGCCCATCTGGCGGACGAGGTCGTTCTTTTCGGCGGTGCCAGCCTTGTCGGCGGCATCGACCATTCGTTCGAAGACGTTTTTTTCGATACCTTTACGGAAGGAGAGGGCGCTGAGGTTTTTGGACATGCAGTTGGGGACGCAGTTATACGGGGAGTCGCGAACTTTTGCACGACTGAAATCGGCCTTCCTCGCGGGGTGGTCAGAAAAACCCGACTTGGCGTTCCCAGCGAGGTGTGGCAGAATTCGGCCGTCATGCCCCCCGCGCTCTCAGCACCTGCCGCCCCCGTCGCTCGCGAGCGCACGGGAGATGAGGTGTCCGCCGAGCGCTACCGCCTTATCGCGGACAAGATCGAGGCCGATCCGTCCTTGCTGGAAATCCCCCTCGCCAACATCTCCCGCTGGCTTTCCCAAGGTCACAGTGCCGTCAAGCGTCTCGAAGGCTGGCGCAGCATGCTCCATGACGCGCAGACCAGCCGAGAGGGTCTGCAAAAGGTGCTCGATATCCTCCGCGACGAAGAATGGGAGTCGATGATGTGGAAGGGTTTCTCTCCCTTTCCAGGCATCCTGAACAAAGAGGAGCTGGCACGACTGTCATGGAGTTCCCGGCACTAAAAGCCCTCCTCACAGCCGTCTGCATGACTGCCCCCAATAGGAGAATCCTCCTGTTCGGTTCGTCATCCCTTTTTGCTTCATTCCCTGATGCAGACCCGCATGAAATCGGTGTCGCCGTCACACTCGATGCGGATCTTTTCCTCGAACCGGACGACAATGCCACTCGCGAGGAACTGGATGCCAAACTGGGTGAAGATAACGAATATCACACCACCCACGGCTTCTATGGCGACTTCGTGGACCTGCGCATGGCCGAGGGCTTTCCCGCAGGCTGGCGGGAGCGACTGGTGCCGATGCCGGGCTTTGAAAACGTCTTCGCGCTGCACCCGATGGACATGGCGGTATCAAAAGTGATCGCCACGGCCAGTTCACGCATCGACAAGCGCTTTGGCCGTCGTGCGGCAGATCGAGGCATGAAGGATATCAACACGCTCGTCTCCCTCATCCAAGCTGGGAAGCTGGACCCGATGGAACTGGCCCGGCAGGTGCGCTTGCTCGATCACGAACCCGCGATGACCGTGGAATGCGGTAACGTGATGGATACCGTAATCGCGATGGCGAAGAATGGAAAAGCGGGAGCGTAGAGTTCGTTTAGTTCCGCTCATGTCCGAATCACCGAATCTCGCCGCTGCTCCTTCCGCCCCAAACACCGACTCCTTTTGGAAAAACGAGGACTGGCTGGCTGTGATCGCCGGATTGCCCATTTTGGCGGCTTTGGCAGCCGGCTGGGCTCCTTCGATCTGGTGGATGATGGGCACGTTGGCGCTGCTGATGGCGTTGTTTTTCGGCCCTCGGGTGCTTTTAGGCGCGGCGATCGTACTGGCTCTCGCTTGGGGAGCGCAACAGATCGCTGGTTGGAAACCGATGAAGGACTACGGAATCGAATATGTCGTCTTTGCGCTCGGACTGGGCCTGTTGTGGAGCCATCTGCTGCCGATGCCCGGCTGGCTGCGAGATGCTGCGCGGGCTGAGTTTTTGATCAAAGTCGGCATCGTCATCCATGGAGCCACCATCGCGCTGCCGGAGATCATGAAGGCGGGCGTTCCAGGCATGATCCAGGCGGCGCTGGTCATTCCAGTGGTGTGGTATGCTTGCTACTTCATCGCGAGGAAGCTGAAGGTGGACGATGAGTTTGCGGTGATGCTCTCCACGGCGGTGTCGATCTGTGGTGTGTCCGCCGCGATCGCTGCCTGCGGCGCGATTCAGGGCGATAAAAAGAAGCTCTCCTATGTCACCTCGCTTGTGCTGGTGTGTGCGATGCCGATGATCATCCTATTGCCATGGGCGGTGAATTCGCTTGGCCTTTCGGCGGAAGTCGGCGGTGCATGGCTGGGCGGCACGCTTGATACCACTGCGTCCGTGACCGCCGCCACTAAGTCGGTGGCCGAAAAGTTAGGCGAAAAAGCCATCGACATCGGCACCATCGTCAAATCCGCTCAAAACGTGCTCATCGGCGTCGCCGCCTTCGTTTTGTCCGTGTGGTGGTCGATGCGCGGCGGAGCTGCTGCGGGCAAAAGAGTGTCTCCGGCGGTGATTTGGGAGCGATTCCCGAAATTCGTCATCGGCTTCATCCTGGCCTCGGTTCTCTTTTCCTACTGGGTGCCTGCGGAGGCGCTGAAGGCCGCCAAAGACCCGATCAAAAACTTCCGTGAAATCTGGTTCGCTGCTGCCTTCGTCTGCATCGGACTCGAAACACGCCTTGGAGAGCTTTTCAAACTCGGCGGCGGTCGTCCAGCGCTGGCCTTCCTCGGCGGTCAGGTTTTCAACATCGGCTGGACGCTGGTGTTGGCACTGTGGCTGTTTGGAAAGTGAATCCAGATTGGCGGCGGAGGCGTTGATCACTGGAATGTCCCTCCCCCGTCTCGCCATCATCGGCTCTGGCATCTCCGGCTTAGGCTGTGCTCACTTTTTGCAGCGCCACTTTGATCTGACGATCTTTGAAGCCGCAGATTATATCGGTGGACACACGAACACCGTCACGGTGACTGAGGACGGCCACGAACTGCCGATCGACACCGGTTTCATGGTCTTCAACCATGATACTTACCCGCTGCTCTGCCGCTTGTTCGACGAACTCGGCGTCGAGACCAAGAAGACGGAGATGTCCTTCAGCATGTCGCACCTGCCCAGCGACTACGAGTGGAATGGCGGTGGTCTGGCGAAGGTCTTCGGTCAACGCAAAAATGTGCTTAGCCCGCGCTTCTGGCGCTTCGTGCTGCAAATCAACCGCTTCAACAAGCATTGCCTCGCGGCGATGGATGACCCGCGCTTCGAGCGCATGACGCTGGGTGAGTTTGCCCGCGAATGCGGCTACGGGCAGGATTTCCTCGACCTCTACGTCGTGCCGATGGGCAGCGCTGTGTGGTCCACCCCGCCGGACCGGATGCTGGAGTTCCCCGCGAGGACGCTGATGCACTTCTGGTTCAATCACGGCTTCCTCGGCATGCATACCCGTAAGCAATGGTGGACCGTGTGCGATGGCTCCCGGCAGTATGTGCGCAAGATCACGCCGCCTTTTGCGGACCGCCTCCGACTGAATGCGCCCGTAGTTAAAATCGAGCGCCGCGATGGCAAGGTGATCGTTCAGCCACGCGAAGGTCCCGCCGAGGTCTTCGACAAGGTCATCCTCGCCACGCACACGCCCACCTCGATGCGCATGCTGGCCGATCCCACCACGCTGGAGCAGACGATCCTCAGCCCCTTTCAATACCAGCCGAATGTGGCCACGCTGCACACCGATGAGCGCTTCATGCCTCGCACACGCCGCTGCTGGGCCTCGTGGAATTACCGCATCGAAAAGGATGCCGCGGGCAAGGTCGAACCCAGCACGCACTATTGGATGAACAACCTCCAAGGTGTCTCCGACAAGAGGAACTACTTCGTCTCCATCAACGGCGAGGACCAAATCGATCCCGCGAAGGTGCTGCGCCGCATCGACTACGAGCACCCGCTTTTTGACCTCCCTGCCATCGAAGCCCAAAAGCGCCTCCCCGAGCTGCGGGCGGCTTCCGAGCAGACGCATACCCTCTTCTGCGGTGCCTGGGGCCGCTACGGCTTCCATGAGGATGGCTTTATGTCTGCTGTTGACACCTGCACCCATCTCCTCGGAGGTGATCCATGGACGCGCCGCTGAAATCGAGCCTCTACGAATGCGAAGTCGTGCACGAGCGACTGCTGCCTCGTCGGCATGGGTTTCGCTACCATGTCTTCTTCATGGATGTGTGGCTCGATGAGCTTCCTCGGCTGGATCGGGAACTGCGTCTCTTCAGCGTAGATCGCTTCAATGCCTTCACCTTTTGTGATGACGACCATCTCGACCTCGGCGCGGGTCATCTGCGGCTGAATTTGGAAAAATGGCTCGCCGAGAAGCACGGCGTTACGCTGGCCGCTGACTCGCGCATCCGGCTCGTCACGCTGCCGCGCATGCTGGGATACATCTTCAATCCCGTGTGCTTCTACTTCATCTATGATGCCACGGGAAAAACCATCCACGCTATCTGCGAGGTGACGAACACGTTTCACGAGATGAAGCCCTATTTGCTCGCCACACCGCAGCGAGAGGGCTTTTTTGAACTCATCGTGCCCAAGCACTTCTACGTCTCGCCCTTTTCCGCACTCGAAACGTCCTTTCACTTCAAGATTGAAGTCCCTGGTGATGCCATTCGCATCCACATCGACGATCTGGAAGGCGATCAGCGCATGCTCGTGAGCTGGATTCATGGCAAACGACAGCCGTTGACGGATTCACGCCTCGCATGGTATGGCATCCGCTATCCCGCGCTCACGCTTCAGGTCATCGCCAAGATTCATTGGCAGGCCTTTCGTCTGTGGCTGCGCAAATTTGAATTCCACCGCAAAGCCGCCGCGCCCCATCTCCAACGCGATCTCTACCGTCCTCATACCTCTCTCACTGAAACCTTGCCGCCATGAATCCATCTGCCACCTTTCCCACCATTGAGGCCCTTGAAATGCCGGTCGTATGCAACCGCTTCGCTCTCGCTCTTTCGCAGCGCTGCCTGCACCGCTGGCTCGTGCTCAAGGCGCTACGCTCCTTCACCAAAGGCCGCCTTCAGATGGACATCCCCGGTGGTGAGGTGCTCCTCTTCGGCGATCCCACGCTGACCGAACCCACCGCCCACATCCTGGTGCGCAAGCCGCTGGCCTTCTTCATCCATGTGGCCCGCTACGGCGGCATTGGCCTTGGCGAGGCCTACACGGACGGCTGGTGGGATACGCCAGACCTCCGAGCCGTGCTCGATTGGTTCATCATCAACATTCAATCCAGCCCGCAGCTTCGCGGCTCCTCCCAGCGCTTCAAATTGATCGGCTTCCTCAAGCTCGTGAACCGTGTGCATCATCTGCTGCGCCCGAACTCCATCACCACCAGTCGACGAAACATCCAGGAGCACTACGACCTCGGGAATGACTTTTACAAACTGTGGCTCGATCCCACGATGACCTACTCCGCCGCGAAGTACACCCGCCCGGATCAGAGTCTCGAAGAGGCGCAGATCGCCAAGTATGAGGCACTCTGCCAAAAACTGCATCTCAAGGCCAGCGACCACGTTTTGGAGATCGGCTGCGGCTGGGGCGGCTTCAGCATGCACGCCGCAAAGACTTATGGATGCCGCGTCACCGGCGTCACCATCTCGCAGGAGCAGTTCAACGAAGCCACAAAGCGGGTGAAGGAGGCCGGGTTGGATCATCTCATCGAGATCCGCTTCCAGGATTACCGCCTCATCACGGGTCAGTTCGATAAAATCGCCTCCATCGAAATGCTCGAAGCTGTCGGCGAAAAGTATCTCGAAACCTACTTCGCCAAATGCGCCGAGGTGCTCGCGCCGCATGGCATCCTCGCCGTGCAGATGATCACCGTGCCGGATCATCACTTCCGCCAACTCGCCAGAGGGGCTGACTGGATTCAAAAGCACATTTTCCCCGGTTCGCTGCTTCTTGCCGTCGGCCGCGTGAACGAAGCCATCCGCAAGACCAGCACGCTCTCGCCGCTGGAGCTCGAAGACCTCGGCTCCGGCTACGCCCGCACGATGCGGGAGTGGTTCATCGAGTTCAATGCCAAGCTCGATGCCGTCCGCGCCCAAGGCTTTAGCGAGACCTTCATCCGCAAGTGGAACTACTACCTCAAATATTGCGAGTCCGCCTTTGCCACGCGAAACATCAGCGTCGTGCAGGCCTCCTGGAGCCGTTATAGCCACGAGGCCGTCCATCAGCAGTGGTGATCGAATCGTCCTCTGAGCGACGTCTTTCTTCACACACTGCTTTCCCCATGCCTGCCAATCACCTCATCAACCGCCGTGCCTGCCTGCGTGGCCTCGGAGCTTCACTGGGACTGCCTTTGCTCGAAACCATGGGCTGGGCGGAGCCGGCCAAAGCCAAGGCGGTGAAGCCGCCGGTGCGGCTGGGGTTTATGTACATGCCGCATGGCGTGATCATGGATCAGTTTTGGCCGAAGTCGCCGGAGAGCTTCCTGAGTTCACCACCGCCGGCGCTGGAGTCTCTGCGGCCTGTTTTGGATCGGTGTTTGATGATGAAAGGCATCTCTGGAGTTGGGATCGAGCCGTTTGGTGGAGCCCCGCATGCGTTGGAGCTGTCCACCTGGCTCACGGCCTGCCTTCCAGATGCGGCGAAGCGCAGTCAGATCCACATCGCCATCTCGGCGGATCAGATTTTTGCGAATTACTACGGCGCACTCACTTCGCTGCCCTCGCTGGAGCTTGCGACGATGCCACAGACGCACAAAGAAAATCAGGCCGGACTCAATGAAGGCTACTACTCGCATTGCAGCTTCCGTTCGCCCACGCAGGCGATGCCTGCGGAGATCAATCCGCGCAGCGTTTTGAATCGTTTGTTTGGCAAAACAGGGCAGGGGGGCAAAACGGCCGCCACGGACCCACTCGACCGCCAGATGCTCGACCTCGTTATCGGCGGCGCAAAAGATCTGCGACGCACCTTGCCACATGGAGACCAGCAGAAGCTCGATGAATACCTCGATAGCGTGCGCTCCGTGGAACGCCGCATCGCGGCCATCGAGTATCGGCAAAAAGAAGCCGCGCTTGAAAAAGCTGGTGTCAGCAGCAGCAAGCGCAAGGCGAGTGACTCGCCGCCTATCGAGGTGAAGATTCCCGAAGGGGATAAGCGCAGCGAATACATGCAGGTCATGTGTGATCTCACCGTGCTCGCTTTCCAGACGGATACCACACGAGTCAGCACCTACATCGGCTCCACGCCGAACGGGGTCTCGTATCCTGAGCTGGGCTTTAGCGATACGCACCACGGCCCCACGCATCACAACAACGAGGCTGAAAAGGTGCGCAAAGTCGCCGCGATCACGAAGTTCAACATCGACCAGTTTGCCTACATGGTGAAGAAGATGGCTGGCCTCCGCGAAGGGGATGGAACACTGCTCGATAACTGCCTCATGATGTGGGGCAGCGGCCTCGAAGATGGCAATAAGCACACTCGTGAAAATCTGCCGTTTATCATCGCTGGCAAAGGCGGCGGCAGCCTCAACACCGGGCGCTTCATCAACAACGTCAAAGGCAATCAGGGGGATCTACTCACCACCTTGCTAGCTTGCGGTGGCGTGCCTTTGGATCGTCCCATTGGCATCGCGAAGAAGCAGATTCAGGAAATGATGAAGTTGTGAGACCGGTCATTCATGCGTGATGGCTTCGTCGAGGTTGAAGACCAAAGTGGCGACGAGGGAGTGCGCGGCGAGTTCAGGTGAGGTTTTGAGTTTGCGAGCATCCTCGGGATGCTCGCGGTAGTGAGCCAAAGCGCGGTCGAGTTCGCGTTGGAGGACAGCTAGCTCCTTCGCGGTTGGTTCGCGGTTCAAAATAGCTTGGTGGAGCAGTTTGAGTCTTTCTTCGGCTTTCGAAGCCAGCAGGCGCTTCGCGAGAGCTTGGGAGGCTTCGGCGATGGTTTGGTCATTGAGCAAGGTGAGGGCCTGCAACGGGGTGTTCGTGCGTGACATCGACACTTCGCAGACGCGTCGTTGAGCGCTATCGAACAAGAAGGTGGGTGCGCTGCTGCGACGCCAAAAGGCATACAACGTGCGGCGATACTGCGCCGCGCCCTGGCTGGGTTCGTAGGTGTAGCGGCCCATGAAAATCTCCTCCCACACGCCTTCCGGTTGATGTGGGCGAACGGGCGGTCCGCCGAGGGCAGGATTCAGCAAGCCGGAGGAAGCGAGCGCGGCATCGCGGATCATC
>Ga0209299_1000757_pt1 | contig 18208 bp, 45 predicted proteins | sample S_140806_MF_Meta_FD_187326 | JGI IMG/M metagenome (GOLD analysis project Ga0209299, IMG submission 187326) | Freshwater microbial communities from Lake Simoncouche, Canada to study carbon cycling - S_140806_MF_MetaG (SPAdes) (version 2) | ecosystem: Environmental > Aquatic > Freshwater > Lake ...
GAGAAATTATGATGACTTATGATGCGGTCTTTGTTTCTGACGTTCATTTAGGAACTGCTAGATGCAACACTGACAAGTTCTTGAAGTTCCTTAAAGAACTCAAGACCAAAAAACTTGTAATGGTTGGGGATATCATGGATATCTATTGTATGGAAAAGTATAATACCAGATGGAAACGAGAGCACACTGAATGCGTTCATGCACTTTTAGATTTGTGTAAGAAAGGTACTGAAGTTGTATATATTCTTGGCAATCATGAAGGAGCAATCCGAAGGTATTGTACCTTTGAGCACAAGAACTTTATGATGTGTGATGAGTATGTTCATAAGGATAGTCAAGGTAGTAAGTATCTCTGTACTCATGGAGATAAACACTCTGAGTTTTCTTCTGGTTCATGGAAGCAACTGATGTTTAATAAAGGTTATGAACTTATCACACCACTCAGTATTTGGTTGGAACAGTTCTTTAAGTTTTCTTTGGTGTATTTCTTGAAGAATACACAAAGAGGTAAAGGATACATTGATAAGTATGAGAATGATATTGCTGGATATTGTGGACAACAAGATAAGAAGTATGATGGCATTATCTGTGGACATATTCATCATGCAAACATTCGTAAGTTTGGTAAGATGACTTATATGTGCTGTGGTGATTTTGTAGATACTTGTTCTGCAATCTTAGAAAAGAATGGTGTTTATTGTTTGGAAAAATACTAAAATGAATACTGAAGAATTGGAAGAAATCGATTCCCAAAAACTTGAAATCAAGAAGCAGTTTGATGAGTGGATGTATGAACTGGAAGGATATTCCTTTCGGTATGAAAGATTCTGGGATGATGTTGATTCTGCAATAAATTCCAACGATAATCAACGTATAATGGACTGGATGAGAACGGCTTTTCAAATGGGATATTGTGCAGGATCTAGAATCTATGGAGGAACTGAATGACTAAAGAAGAAGAGTTTCCTTATGATCAGTTTCCATATAAACTGATACATAAAGATGGTAAGGATGGTAAAGATACTCGCAAATGTTATTTTCAAACAGAAGAGCACATGAATAAGCATATATTGCGCCACAATCTTAAAAAGAAGGATATCACTACTGGGTATAAGTATGAGTGACATTGATTCTACTGCTCCTTGGTACGAATTTATATCATACTGTCGCTGTTGTGAAAGTTTGAATGTAAAAGGTCAACCAAGTATTGGAAGATTTCTTAGGTATCGTCGTTATTTAAAAGAAGTTGGAGTAATCTAATGTTTAAATGGTTTGATAATTTTACAAAATCTTATAAAGTTCCTGAAAATTATGAACTTTTAGTTGCCGACACTAATGGAGAGAAACATAGTCTTGTTGGACTTTGTTCTTCACTTGCGAAAGAAGTTGTAAGACTGGAAGAACGTATCACAAAACTGGAAGCAGAGAATATAGAACTCACAAATTCATTGTATGAGGTTGAGAACAGACTGCAAGCACAGATTGACAATATTCATCCAGTGACTTATAATCTTCGTGATTACGGACTTGACAAATGACCACAGCAAAGCAAGCAAAGGAAGAGTTTTTATATCCAACTCCTCCAATTAATCCTGATGCAAATATGTCCTTCTTGGATATTGCACAAATTAATAACCTGAATAATTTTACACATCATGTCAGTTATTTGACTAACTTGGCAATCGGTGGTAAAATCACAACAGAAGAAGCACATGCTGAAATTAAAAAACTTTATAAAGCAATGAGGGAATCTCGCAAATCTCTGAAGGGGTCTTGGTTCTGATGGAAGACTCACTCAAAATCATTGAACAACCTGATGGATCCTTTGCGATAGAATGGGATAAGGAAGACCAGAAGTGGAACTGGCTCAATGGCAAGACATCAGAAGAAATTTCTGCTATGATGACAGAAGCAATCCAACTCGCACTGAAGGAAAATGACTAATTACAAAAAATACTCACTTGGTCAAGTGGAAAACTTTCTGTACGATGCAATGAGTACAGATGCAACACCACAAGAAATCTATGATGTGATTAAAGGTGTTGTTGAGGACAACTACTATACCTATAAACAGCAGACAGCAAATGCTTATGAACTTCTTGCATTGCTGAATGGTAATGGTAAGGGACATATCAAGGCGTATGATGATTGTATGCGTCCTTGGGGTCATAGTGATATGGAAGCACTTAGATATACGGAAGAAGAAATGAATGCAATGTGTGATGCTGCCAAAGCAAAGGATAAAGTAAAGAAGTGGGTTCTTCCCGTCGAAGAAACTAAAGTTGAAGAAACTGATGAAATAGAATACTTTATCACTTTTCCTGATGACTTATTGGAAGCAGCAAATCTAAAAGAAGGTGATTTGATTGATTGGGTAGATAATGGTGATGGTTCTTATCTCCTGAAAAAGTTTGAGAGGAAAACAAATACTTATGATGATATGATTGCTGCTGGATATACAATGACCGATGATGGTTTTTGGATTAAAGAATAAATGGAGTTTCTAATACACTTACTGAAATGTGGAAGTTTTATTGATTGTCATGCTCGTGAATTGACAAAATCACAAAGACCCACTACAATGTTGTGTAGATATTTCATAGAAAATCGTGTTAAACTTCCAGATTATTGTCTGGAACCCCCTGTACTTTATGATGACGCACCCTAATGGCACTCTCACAATCCGTTGAATCAAGTTTACGAGAAGCAGAATCTCATTTAAGAAATGCACTTGCATTTGCAGCTCGTCAAGAACAACCTTATATTTCTTGTGCAGTCTCCAATATGATTTCTCAGATTGATGGTCTGATAAAGACTGATAAGTTACTTGATAATCTTGATAGTATGATTGAGAAGAGGAAAAATGACTTTTGAAGAAATGAGCACTGGAGAACTAATTGATAGTCCTAAGTTTCAAGAAGAACAATCAAAAAAGAATACTTTGCTAGAAAGTCTTAACTCTCCAGAAATGATAAAGATGAGAGAAGACCTTGCACAAGCACATCAAGAAAGTATTGATAAATCTGTTGGATGGTATTACAATCTATCAGAAGAGGATAAGTATAAGGCAGTAGAAGCACTTTGCCATATTATTTGTAAGGCAGAGCGTGAGGGAACTTCTCATCGGGGACTTCAACGTATTCTTGGTTTATATCCACAGGCATTTTGGATTGATGACTTGATGACCGTACATAATGCACTTTGGACGGAATTTCAAGACCAAGAAACCAAGAACTGGAAACCAAAAGAAAACCTTAAGAATTCTTCATTATTATAGATATTGTGTTAGAATGCTAACACTGCATCAAGGAATTATGACTCTCGCAAAAACCGGAACTTCACAACTTACTTCAGAAGAATGGAAGGAATTAAACTCTCTGAGAGAAGCAATTAATCTGAATCCGAGTCAGGTTCATCCGGATAAGATGGAAAAGTTTACCGAACTGTTTGTGCGTAGTCTTGAAGGAAAGGGTGACTGGGATTATGGTGTAAAATCTAAATAATTCGAATTCAATTAAACCAAAATGTCTGAACATAATACTGCTTTTGATTTGCCATTAGAACTACCCGATTCTCAAGATCCCATAATTGCAAATCGTGCAAGTCGCCATCGTCCAGGTACGGCATTTGAAGATTTTTGCTCACTGAATCCTGATTCTGAGGAATGTAGAGTTTTTGATTGCTAATGCGGGAAACTGATAAAGATTATCCTTCGGGATATGTGGCGGAGTGACACCGACCTTCCCGCTTTATTTTATATCTTTATGTAAAATTATTACTTTTCTTTCCTGGTGGTTTGTTGCATCAATCGGTGCAACAAGTATTAATTATGTTCTGATGCATTACACTGATTATGACAACGACTGACAAACTGATCTTCATTTCATCTTTTATTTGGTTTCTTCATTGGTCATGCACTCTATCATTGAAATTAGTGGATATGGTTATCACAAACGGATCTGTGAGGATGTTGCCTCTTGGTTTCTGAATAAGTTTTTACCAAGACATAAAATATATGTTGAAATAGTTCATCGAGGTCTCAAACGTGAATGTGTGTATGGTTACTGTGATTATACAGGTGAATCATATCGTCCTCGTGAGTTTCTGATTGAATTGGATACTCATATGAATCAGGAGTTGTACATTAAGACTCTGCTACATGAACTGGTTCATTTGCGCCAATGGGTAACTGGTACACTTCGCACAAAACGTGGTAAGAGGTATTATGGTTCGGTTAATGTTGAAGAAATTGAATACTGGGATCAACCACACGAAATAGAGGCCCGGGAACAGGAGGAACCATTGTACCTTGAATATTTGTCTGAGGAAAAGTCTGTGCCAGTTCGTCAAGTGCTCTACTACTTCCCAACCCCCCCGCTTAAAGTGGTATAATTATGAAGTAATCGAGGTAAAGTTCTCAATGAAACTGCAATCCACGACTGGTACTATGATTGTTGATTATCATCCAGTCATGTTTGTTGACAATACTCCTTTGGAAGATTGGTTTCTCAAAATTGTATCTATGAAAGGCAGTAATGCAATGTCCAAGAAGTTTATTCGCAAGAATGATATGTTTGATGAGATCAATGAACGTGTAAACATAGGTTATGAAGTTATTGACTTTAATACTGATTATCAAGTAGGAAATCCCATTACTGGAGCTTGTTAAAATGACTGAAGACTTTGTAAGACTGAATGTTCATGAGATTGGCATTCTTCTCTCTTCACTTGAGTTATTGAGTGTGAGTGAAGAGAAAGTAATTGCCAAAGATTATGGAAGTGCTCCTGCACTGTATAATAAATTGCATTCCATTTATGAGCAGATGGATAGATCAACAGTTGAATTGCGTTACGATTTTACCCCGTCTTTTTAATCATGGAATCTAAAGCAAGAATTCTTTCTAGCATTACAATTCTCTTTGCCTTTTACATAACATTGTATCATGACGGCATGGTAGGTGCAAGATTGTATATGCTGGGAAATCTTCTGGCACTTCCGTATATGATTCGAAACAAATGTTGGGATGTGGTTGTTTTACTTACATTTTTAATTATAATGGGACTACCAAAAGTTATTGGAGTACACTAATGGAATTTACATCTGAACAAAAGAAACTGATTTATAATGCAGTTCGTCATTATCAAATCAATCGTGTACCACATGATGGTAGAGATTATGGTATTTGTGATGAGATTTTAAACGATCTCTTCAAAGAAGTAAAGATTAATTATGTAGGACCTGCCTATGAGGTTCAACCATTACCTCCCACACCTCCAGTTAATGGATTTGGTTTTAACACATGAACAACGAAGAGATTAAATCATTCATTCAAGCATTTGGGGACTTTATGGAACATTTTGAGGCCGAAGAACTTTACTACGAAGGGTGTAAGGTTTATGAGAATCATCGTGCCGAAGCACGTAGGATTCAAGAACAAGAGATTGAAGCAAAGGCAGCAGAGTTAGAGGTTACAGTTGATTATTACATTGCAGAGTTCATGTGAATCAAAGAACAAAACTTCTCTTTCTACTGGATCAAGTCGATGAAATTGTTGAATTGTTGAAAGGAAATGACTATGAAGAGTATTTTACTTCACATCTCATTCCTGTTCATATTGAATTAAATAGACAGTTGACAAATCTATCACAATCGTCTAAAATTAAGGAGTAATTAAGCACAAGAAATGAAATCACTTTATATTGTTGACTACTGGGTTCCTTTTCCATCTTCTGAATATGGTGGAGTTGTGAGTCTAATTGCCGATTCTGATGCCGAAGCATTCATCATTTTATCAGAAGAAAAGCAGTTTGATGATCGGTATGTGAATCTAATTATGCCAAATGTAGTCAATGCTCAGAAGTTTAAACTACAAGATGACTATGAGTCCGGTATTATTGATTCATTTACCACATGATTCCAGAGTTTCCTCATAAAGCACCTAAAGGTTATTCTTACGAATTTGAGCAATTTAATGTGAGCACTATTCGCATTATGCTCCGTTGCCATAAGAAATTCGATTATAATCTTGGTGCTCCTACCTCAACTGTATGGGGATTCTACAAACCAAAGAAACGAGTCTACTATGCACCAATCAATTCAAAAACGATTGGTGCTGAAGTAAATATAGAGGACACTCGCAATTATAGTGCGATGCAAATCAAATTCACACCATTGGAGCAATTCTTTGTATGAATACATTTTATAGTGGTTTAAGCGTTCGGTACAAAGAACATGTTGGTAAAATTTACTTTGTATCCGAACAGTACATTACTATTTGTATACAAACATTTGAAGATAGGTTGCGAGATGTGTGCTTTTTAGTTTATCCTGATCAATGGAAGGATATTAAACTACTAAAAGAGTCTGAAAAGTGAAATCCAAGACAGTATGGAGATGGTTTGCCCTAGCACTTGGTGAGAAGGCCTCCAAGTGTGACAAAGAATCTGATATTGTAGCAAGGATTCGTGCTGGTATCTTTCTCACATATCTAATCACTAATGTCTTTATCATCTATGGTGTAACTCGTACTCACATATTTCCAGCAACTCTAAAACCAATTGAAATCTACATTCACAATGAAGTACCAAGTAATCTACCTCAAACCAAAAAAGAAAGCGTACTCGAAACAAATTGCCACTTTCCTAAAAATTGAAGATGCAGGATTCTGGGAGCAGATGGTAAAGGATCGAGGATGTAAAGACGTTGAGATTGTGCCAGTTCTTTAAGTGGCACACTGCCTATACCACATTCCAGATTCCTCCCTTACAATAAGACCAAGCGGAACAAATCCGCACTGCCACTTGAAACTCAAATTATGACTACCGCAACTCGTCATCCTTTTGCTATCGCTCGTACCTTCACCAAAGAAGAATCGAGTGCCGTCAGCATGTTGGAACTGCTTCCTTCTGCCGAAGGTACTGATGCTTATGATGTTCTCCTGTCCTATCACAGTTCTGATAAGGTCTATCGTTATGAGGTAGAAGACGATGCTACCGCACAACTGTGGTTCAGCATCATGAACGATCCCGAAGTGTGCTCCCTGACCTCCTGGGGCACTCTGGTGAATCGTGCCCGTGCTCATGGCGACATTGTGGAGGCATAAGACAGTCTAGGAACTGTCACAATAGGGGCACTGAAGAGATTCGGTGTCCCCTACAATAACAAAGTAATCATCACACACATTTCAAATGAGAACCACCTACATCTATCTTGGAGTCATTGCCATTCTAATGTGGAATGGTTGGGCAATTCGACGTGATAATGAACTGTGGAAGTCCTACAAACAAACTAAGGCACATCTGGAATATTGTCAGGCATTTCCTACAAATTCCAGTTGTAAGCAATGAGATGTTCAACTTCATCTCTGGTACAATCTTTGGTATTATTGTAGCAACCATTGGATTCAATGGTGTTGCAACAGTACTGAACGGTATCATGTTTCAAATTCAGAAACAAACTCTTGAACTGACTCAACCACAACTACCTCCTCCTACAAATGACCAACGAAACCAGTTGCTATGATACGACTCCTGTTGCAATGGAGTTTGATGCTGATGAACATGATTTGTTGAATAGTATTCTCAATCATGCTATTGATGGAATGGATCTTGCAATTCCGTGCATTTATGATCTACCAGAAGACTCTGAGATTCGGCAGCGTTATGAAATGCTTGACCGAATGAAAAACCATTCTTACAAACTCTGGGCAAAACGATTTGGTAATTAATTATGACACTCTGACAACTGGCACACGGGGGCATCCGGATTCGTCTGGATGCCACTAGACTAACAAAGTAATTCACCAACGATCATGACTTCCAATTCCTACGTCGCTCAACTGATGGAGAAAGGTTACACCGAACAGGAGTGCCGGTCTGCCCGTGCTCCGAAGATGACCTTTCCTTGCACCATTGGATCACGCACCTTTCAGACTGAGGAGGCATATCAAGAGGCGCTTCACGACTTTCTGAACGGTATCTGATGACCTGTGGTATTCTGGTGCTCCTGGCATATTCTCTGGGAGCACTCCAAGTTATGCTTATTCATCATCTTCATAAAACAAAATGAGTAAACTTCTTGATCTCATTGAACAAAACGCAATCAAACAATCACGTTCCAAAACTATGTCTTCTTCATCTTCATCATCTTCTGGTGGCATCGGTTTCACCGGAGCACTGACCATTCTGTTCATCGGACTGAAACTGTGTAATGTGATTCAATGGTCTTGGTGGTGGGTATTGTCTCCCATCTGGATTAGTCTTTTAATTCTGTTGTTTATTCTTCTAGTCATTGCTATTATTTTCCTGATTTCGGAGTTGTCCAAATGACTAAAGTAGTATATAACGCCTGCTATGGTGGGTTCGGTCTTTCCAAAGAAGCATGTCAGCGTTACTGGGACATTAAAGGTCAACAAGTTTGGATTGAAGATGCTCGATGGGGATTCGATGTTTGGTTGGTTCCACCTGAAGAACGTCTTGAAAAAGCATATGGCAAACAAACTTGGCGTAACTCTGATGTTGACCGTCATGATCCTGCTCTGGTTCAAGTTGTAGAAGAACTTGGAGAGAAAGTAGGTGGTAATTATGCTAAACTTGCGATTGCTGAGGTTGATGGTCCTTATCGTATTGGTGAATATGATGGTTATGAATCAGTAGAAACTGCTGATTCTTATGCTTGGATTACGCCATGACTGAAAGAGCACAAAATGTAATGAACGCTATCTGGGAATCCAGAAATCAGGGCATTGATACTGAGAATAGATTAACTGCATCTATTCTGCGGATTGTGTCTGAAAACGTCACACACTACAATGCCCAGAATGATTTGATTGTACTGGATAAGAATGATTTATTAAGTCTTGCAAATGAAATCGAATCTCTAATCTAATTTCCACATATTTCCATCCCATCTCCAGGCATTATTTTTCCAAAGGTATCGATCCCCGATTTCTTTTTCTCTGGGGAATTGGGGAACATCTGGATTTTCTATTTGTGGATTTTCAATTTGATTCATTACTTTGTCAAAGTTTTGATTGACCCAATCTTCCGTTGATTCAGTCCACTTTTGAATGGGACAAGAATCCAGTGCAAATCCTGCCTTGTGTTCTAACATACAACCACAATGCTTGCATCTAACTTGTTCCGAATCATACCATTCGCAAGTTTTGCATATATCCAATCTTTCTTTCTTGACTTCTGGAGATACGAAGAGTGCTCCACTTCGAAAACTTGATTTGACAAGATCAAATGCAAATGTTGCCAAATTCTTTCCTTGTTGTTGAAATGAAGGATAAGACTTATTATCTTCTGTCATGATGATTTATAATTTAATTACCAATTATATATTATTCAATCAGTGCCAGAGATATTACCTTTACAGTTACTTGAATTTGCTCCATTTAATGAATAACCACTTCCAACAGTTCCAATAATTGCAGATCCTGCCTGACCAGTATTATCTGAGGCAGATTGTCCCCAATCACCACCATTTCCTCCTGCTTTGCCGGGGTCACCAGAACTTCCATAAGTTGGGCATCCTCCTGGTGTTCCTGATGTTCCTCCACTACCATCAGTTCTGGGGTGATTGTATCCTTGCCCATTTCCACCGGCACCACCAGTTCCGCCAGGAGCACCAGAAACTGCTACACTTGACTCTACCCAATCTGTTCTCGATCCAGTTGCAGTATATCCACAATACATAAAATAATCAGGACCATTTCCTTTCCCACAGTTGCCGAAGAAATTTGGTTCTATTTTTCCACCACGAGTATTCCATTCGGGACAATTTTGTTGCAGATATCCTAGCGGATTATCACTATTACAACGGGTGCCCACGTACTGATAACCTGTATATGTGTAGGTTGTAGTCACATATCCACTTGTATCACATCTTCCGTCTGCACCTTTTGCACCATCGGTGCCAATTCCGCCACCTCCACCACCACCATAAACTTTAGCATCTTGACTAATATTTACCGTGATATTCTTTCCATCGGTACTACGAACTCTGAGCGCCGGTCCTCCGTTTGTACCACCGCCACTGGATGATCCATCTCCTCCTGCACCTAGAATTGATCCTGATACATTAATTGTTAAGTTATAGACAGTGCCAGCATCTATTTGTGCTGCCGGTCCTCTTGTATCTACTGATCCACATGTTCCGGTAATACCCACAGTCTTCTTAATGTTCTTACCTAAATTACCATTCCATTGTATTCCTGTTCCTGCTGGTCCATATTGATTGTTACTATCAAAATAATTACCCATTCTAAATCCAGGATGATTGGGGTAAGTATTATGATTAATTCCTGAATTATCATCAGTTCCACTTTGTGTTGCAGTATAACTCTTTACACTATTTCTAAATGTACCAAATCTTAGATTCTTATCATCCGAAATGTTTGCATTCTCCGTTGCATCAGGTACGATTGGATTTGTTGCATCGGTGGAAGTATTTCTTTTGTATGAACCAAAATTATTACCACCACCAAAGGTACTCTTTATATCACTGAATTTGATTGGACCAGATGTAAAATATGGACCATCAATGCTAAGAAGAACTGACATTATTTCAGGTTTGTGGTAAGACTGTTTCTTTATTTAGAATTATGGGAGGCAAAATGCGCTCACTGTCAAGGCAAATGGACAGTTTCATAACTGGCACAAGGCCCCTTCATCTCACACCAGTCTGCCCTTATAATACAAAGGTAATCGACACACACCTCTCATGGTTACCGACACCGTTCAAGACAAAAGAACTCGCCGCTTGGTTCAAAAATCGGTTGAAGACATGTCTCTTCGACTCTTGCAACGTATCGCCTATGAATGCCGATGTGAAGAACTTGGTATTCATTCTGACTCCTGGAAACTTTATCTTGAGGATTGATGATGACAAGAGAACAATGGGATGATCTTTATATCAAACTCTATGATGCTTATGATTATTGTGGTAACACCTACAATGAAACTTACCGACAACAGATTGGTATGATTCTGGATCAACTGATTGATACTCAACCCCCTCGAATTGAAACATCATGAATCTCTACATCATTAACGAAATCCTCACTGACTACACTTCTGGTATGGTAGTCATTGCATCCGAATCTAAAGAGCATTGTCGTGAATTGTTTATTGAAGAGTTTCCATGGCATGACAAAGATTACGACAGCGAGCATACTAAGTTCACTATTATCGAAAATGTGAATCATCCCGCTGGTATTGTAGACTATGTGTATGGTGGAGGTTGAAATGAAACAACTGACACTTTATGATAAAGTAAGCATGGACGGTAAAGATTGTGATGTGTGTGGTAAGGGAACATATCAAACCACAGATTTGAATGATGAAATTCATGTTGAACTTCATTGTAACAAATGTGGACACTATACCAGATTATGGAGAGAGGTTTGGCCATGACTGAAACTCAAGAACAACTGATTCGCAGTATTGAACAACTGCTTGAGAATCTAATGACTATTGATGAGGATCTTGCTTATCATTATGAGTGTGAGTTGTATTATGATTGCAATGATGGTGAAGAACCAGTTCTGATTGTAGAAAACTTTACTTCCGAACTTCTTGCCGAATTGGAGAAAGTTGTTTATGAGTCTGATACAGTGACTGAACTCAAAACTTATGATCAAGGTCTTAGTGATTGTTGGAACTATAATCAACAACAGGAGAAATCTGATGACTGACCGATTGAAACTAAATACAAATACAAAAAATTATAAATCATGAACCTATTCATAATTGCTCATAAAAATTCCAATTGTTGGGTGTTTGATCATGAGCATCAAAATACAGTAAACGAAGCACTTTGTAATGGAACTGAAAATGTAATTGATTGGTATTATACTGTAATTAATAAAAAATCTCCGGAAATTGGCGATCAAATTAGTTTTTATTTAAGCACCGATAAATTTAATGGTGCAATTACAAAAATTGAATTGGTAGAAACTAATGAATCTGGATCAATATACATTGATGATCTTTCTAATATGAAAGTGTGGTTGTGTCCTTGGTTGCAAGGTTATTTTGGAGAAGTTCCCAAAAAAATCTATATTGATTGTGAAAATGTAGCAAATACAATTAGTGAAGAAGAATTGGATAGTATTATGGAGTATGTTTATAAATAGTTAAAAAAATTTGATAAATGAAAACATTTAAAGAGTTTATAGATATAGCAGAAAGATATTATGAACCACATGAACCCTTACCATCGGGAAAGACTCCTTATGGTAAGGCAACCTCTTCATACTATAGGCAGAAGGGGGAATTTAAAAGAAGTCCAAATAGAACCTCAGATCAAGCTTTTAAAATAGCAAAGCAAGGTGGATCAGGAAGAAGTGCCGCAGCTCGTGGTGCAGATAATCCAACTTTTGATGGAAAACCTGATCCCAGCGGTAGATATGAGATAGATACGGATTCGGATTATAAAATGACAGTAAGAGATACAAAGAATAATACTCAAATGCGAGTAAAACAAAAGGATGCGATTGCTCCAGGAGGAAAACCAGTCTATGATGTTGAGTGGTCTAATTCTGACAGAGGTGATGGATACCGAAATAAGGGATATAATCCAGGAGAAGCAAGATCTATAACAAGAGATGTTGGTAATATGTATAAAAATCAAGTTGTTCCACGTCTTCCAAGCAACTCAGTTTTAACTAACTTCCCTATTGATAATGACACGAGTGAGCGAAATACAAGAGCAAAATTCTATTCGAAGGTTGGAGGCTTTGGTAGAGTTGGATTTCAGGGAAGACAGTACGCTGCAGTAGGTCGTCCACCTTCATCCAGACAAGCAGCAAAGGGTGTTCAGCGTATTACTCCACTGTCTGGTAACCTAGATCCAGAATACGCAACATCAAGAGAAATGAGACAAACACTTAAAAGTCTACCAAAATCTCCGCAGGAGTGGGCATCTCAAGAAGGAAAACCAAGAACAATTGCTCCCGCAAAACCATCAAGACCATCATTATCAAGAAAAGCAATTGAAGCACTTAAAAGCACTCCAAAAATGACGGCACCAATCATTCCAAAAGCAACACCAATTCCTAAAGTTCCAAAATTAAAATTAGGTGGTGGTGGAAAAGCTGCATTGGCAGGAGCAGCAATAGCAGGTGCCGGTGCTCTTTATAATGCACTACAATCTAAGAAGAAATAAAAATTACTTGAGAAACTGATTGATAATAAATAATAAAAGATATTAAATTTAAATTAAAATGTCGTACAAATATCATCAACTCTTACAGTATGTTTATTTTGAAGGTTATGCAAATTCCTATGAAGAAGCGGAATATCTTTTAGAACAATTGAGTGATGAAGAATTTCATGATTTGTGTGAAGGAGTTTTTTCCAGTAGATCTTCAGGTGCCGCATCCGCTGATACTGCAGATGCGGCCGCAGAGATGCATAAAACTGTAGCGGATGCTGAACATACATCTCCTTCTGATAGGAAAAGAAATCGTGATGCTGCTGCTAGACATATAGTGACGGCAAGAAGAATGAGAAGAAAAGACCAGAATGAGGATTATATAGTTGATTATCTTGTAAACGAAGGATATAGTGATAATTATAATTCTGCAGAGAAAATTTACGAATCAATGTCTGATGAATGGTTAGAGTTCATTCTTGATGATATAGAACGTAAAACTAATTAGAGAATAAAGGTCAGTACTATTGCTAATAGTATCACAAGTAATATCAGACCACTCATATTCAATCCAGTTCTTCGACTGCCACAGTTAGGACATACTCTTGAGATGTATTTACCTCTTGGATACCATGTGTACCAACAGTTATAACACATGTTCTGTGGTCTTTTAGTAGGACGATTCATTACATCACCTTTCTTAATCCGTATCGTATAATGTATTCATCGTGCATACCTGAAGTTGATGCTTATATTAAACGAATAGATGATGAATTAAAACAGAGGGATAAATAACTGAAAGAGAAATTCAGTTAAGATGAAGACATATCAGCAGTTTATGACTGAAGCATTGGCAGCATCTTTAATCAAGGCAGTCGCCAGACAAGTTGTAAAATCAAAGGCATTGCAAACAGCAGTTCCTAAGGTAAAAACTATTCCTATGAGGAATCATTGGACTAATAAAGCAATTGCTTCATTGCCTGTTCAATCTAATGCTCCAGAAAAAGTTAAATTAGCATCCACTATTACAGGATTTCGTAGTGGAGGTGCAAGCAGAGGTTCAAACTTTGATCCGATGAAAGGAAGTAAGTATCAATTTGATCCTGTTAATCGAACTTCCATCAGTAATACTGCACCAGGTCATACTTCAACACCCGCTGGTATAAAACCAAAATCCACCCGTACCTACTTTGACACTCCTAAGAATATTCAAGTTGCCAAACAAAATAGAGATCTTAGCACTTTAGGAAAGACTCCAAAGAAGGGTTTAAACCCTTATGAGAAATGGAAAACTGGTGATTACCCTGCTGGAGTTGAATATGCACATGGTAAGTTTAGTGAACCAAATTTGTCTCCTTCTCATATGGGAAGTCCAATTGTTGATATTCAAACTCGAACAGCATCAAAAAGTAATCTTCCATTGTTTGGTGCTGAAAGACAAGAAATCAGAGATAGAGTAAAAGCAGGACTTCGGAGACCACAAAACATTCAGGCGCTAAAGAAAGAATTAGATATTAAAGATTAAGGTGAATTGGACAATAGAAAATAAATGTGCTATAATGTAGTATGATTTGGTGATGAATGGCGTGAATTATTATACTTATGCTTATTTGAGAGAAGATAAAACACCTTATTATATTGGTAAAGGAACTGAAAATAGGATTCATTCTACACATCAAAGAGAGTGAGACTAAATCAATGAAGAATCATCACATCACCTTTCTTAATCCGTATCGTATAATGTATTCATCCAGTGCAGTATTGATCATCATGTTAGTAAACTCATAGGAGTCAGGTACAGGAACTCCCTTACGACGACATGCTCTGTGTACTTGTTGAATACGTTCTATGATGACACCATTTAGAATGTAGTCGTTTGCTTGTTCTCTTTGATCCTTACGAACAATCCATTCAATGTTTTCTAAACGATTATCAGTACGATCTTTGTTTTTATGTCTTACACCACGTTCAATGTTATCTGTTGGTAGGAATGCAAGGGCCACTAACTTATGAATATAAACTGTTTTTAAGTTCTTATAATCATCACGTAGTTTTGCTGATAGGTAACCACTACTCATGATAGGTTTACGAAGTTTAGGATACTTGTATTGTAGTGACCAGAGATTACCGTCTACGTCTATGGCGTATTTACTAAAGTCTTCTAGCGTCTCTATGTCTCTCAATACCACATGCTTGGGGTTCATTTTGATTGTACCTATGATTCATTGTACCTATTGATTTATATGGCACAGGTACAATTAAGTTAAATTATGATAAAATTGAGTTAAAATCATAAGTGTTGATTATATGATTGTGGAAAAACCTGTGGAAAACTATGTGATTATGTGGAAAACTATGTGATTATTATGATTTTATAGGTACTTATAAGTGCAATTTAATACCTTATTTCTTATGTAAGTAAAGGCAGTTTAGCATAAGACGCGCAGTTTGTCAAGCGCCACCCCCCACGAGCGCCCAAAATACCCATAAGGACTCATTATATTACGATTTCTTATGAGATCTCGTCGAGAATCATGCAAAAGCACATAAATCTCGACTAGATTGCATATATACCTATCATGATTCTCGACGAGATCAGGCATCATACTTGCATCTCGTCGAGAATCATGCTATAATCACACAGTAAGCACAAGGATCTCGACGAGTTATGTACGACGATTACGAATTCGACTACACAGCCAATGATTACTCACAAGATCTTGGCGATTATGCACAAGATCTAGATGAGGAGTATGTGCGCGATGGGCATGATTACGAAGTGCTTGCATATAGGCATTATGCATGATATGATCTAGTACACAATGCACAGGAATCACATGTTAGCACAGAAGCGTATGGTACGTGTCACATTAGACATCATGTGTTATGATGATCTGAATGTGGAGGATATGGACTGGAGAGACATGCTAGACCTGCAGGGGGATGAGGAAGTGCATGTTAGCACAAAGGATTATGTTGATCTGTTCTAGTGTGCCACTATAAGAACTGCCTGTGGAAAACTTTTTTTCCACAGGTTCTGTGCTATCTACTAGGTGATTTGTCTGTGGAAAACTTTTTTTCCACAGGTTCTGTGCCAATTATGAGACTGTCCACTACCTATTGACCTATCTGGTTCTGATGCCCTATGTTGGGTTGGTCCACATCACTTGCACAAACCACATGGAACTGATCAACCGATCTGACTACAGTGCTCTTGACACCATTGCTATGATTCTCAAAACCTATGGGGACAACTTCCCTGGTCTGTCTGAGGAGGAGAATTCTCTGTGGGTAATTGGGATGATCCGCCATGAGGTTGAGCAAACTGGTAGGACACTCTGACAACTGGCACAAGGGGGATTGCGGAACTCCGTGATCCCGTGCCATACTGAACTCGTTCAACACACATCACCGGAACACACCATGAGCATCTACACTGACAACGGTTACGCCAACCGCAAGGAATACCTTCAGGAACTTGCCGATGAGTACGGCAAGGATCTGGTGTATACACTGATCACGGTCCTTCCTGCGTCAGAAGACTTCGATGGTCTTGTGACTGCACTGGAAGATGCGATGGACGGTTACTAAACTGTCCACTGGGGGGGTTGCAAAATCCCCCCACACCTGTCATACTGAACTCGTTCAACACACACCTTCAACACCATGACCATCACATTTGAAAACAATCCCAAAGTTTCTATTAATGGAACCTGCCTTCAGGGACACATCGAAACCACCTATGATGAACTGGTGAAAGTATTCGGCAAACCAACAGAATTGGGAGGTTATAAAATCACCGTCGAATGGATTCTTCAATTCTCTGATGGTACTGTCGCATCAATTTATGATTGGAAAGAATCAGAAACTCCAATGGGCACTTACAGGTGGCACATTGGTGGTAAGTCTCAACATGCAGTAAATCTTGTGCATCAGGTACACAATCAAGTGCCAGTCTGACAAGTGGCACAAGAGGGCACTAGGATCTCCTCCAGTGCCCTTATACTAAACAAGTCAACCACACTACATCAATCAACCCGACACCTCTCATGTCCTTCACCCAATTCGTTTCCACTGCTACTATGACTGTGGTGGATGATTTCAATTTGCTATCTTATCTGGATGCACTCTCTGAGCGTTGCGTGAAAGAAGAAAACTTCCTGTTTGAAGAGTATGGTGAAATTGATGGTAAGGTTGACATAGAGTTCGGTGAGTATGTTCGTCAAGTCGGCAGCAACATTCTGATTGAATGTGACACTGAAGAATCTAATGGTAACAGTGAAGTCTATGATTGGTTGATTGAGCAATTCCTGCCTGTTATGACTTCGGAGTTTGTTCAGATCAAATCTGCAACCATTGGTAGTCGTTCTGGTGTGGATGTGAACGTAGAATTTTACACTAAGGATAGAAAGTGTATCAGCACTGATGACATCGGAAACATTCTGAAACAGTATATCAAGATGTCTGCTTGACCACTTTCTGAACTGGCACAAGGGGCATCCAGGATCCCCTGTGATGCCCTTATACTAAACAAGTCAACCACCAACACCCCCACCAACATCATGGGAACTCGCTCACGCATCGGAATCGAAATGCCTGACCACACTGTGGTCAGCGTCTACTGCCACTGGGATGGTTATGTAGAGCACAATGGTAAGATTCTTGTCGAACACTATCAGAACCGGGAAGATGTGCAAGAATTGATTGATGGTGGTTCGATGTCATGTCTTCGGACTCGCAACACATGGGAATCAAATGCTTCTCTTCGTGATGAGAACGGAGAGTACGTTTGTGACGCAGAAGGTAACATCATGTCTGAGAATGATCGTGACCCACAACCACTGTATCACACAGAACGTGGTGAGGATATTAACGTAGAACACACCAGTTTCGATAAGTTTGTCTCTGGTGATCTTGGCGGAGAAGAGTATGCTTACCTGTTCGATCTCAATGATAACTGGAAAGCATACAAGATCAACTGGAAAGGTCCAGTGGATCGTGTCGAAATCCCCAACTATGTGACAGCATAGGAACTGGCACAAGAGGGCA
>Ga0209299_1000758_pt1 | contig 18186 bp, 10 predicted proteins | sample S_140806_MF_Meta_FD_187326 | JGI IMG/M metagenome (GOLD analysis project Ga0209299, IMG submission 187326) | Freshwater microbial communities from Lake Simoncouche, Canada to study carbon cycling - S_140806_MF_MetaG (SPAdes) (version 2) | ecosystem: Environmental > Aquatic > Freshwater > Lake ...
GCGGGCTTGTCGGTCTTGAGGATGATGATGAAGTCCTTCACGACCGGACGGTCCTTGAGCGACGCGTAGTAGGCGCCCAGGAAGGTGGGGGAAGTACTGACCAGGTGTTCTTCTCCGAGTGGCGTCACGGAATAGACACCGTCCTTGAGCGCCAGGAAGCCGTTTGCGGCGAAGAGTGTCAGCATCACGTCGGTCGGCCGGCGGTGCGTGCCGAGGTCGCGGCAGACCGTGGGGAGGTCGGATGGCTTGGCGGCGAGTTTCGTGAACAGGTCGAATTCCGTGATCGCGGCGGCGATCAGGTCGACGGCATAGAGTCCGTCTCGGAACCGGTAGATGCCGAGAGGGTCGGTCGAGGGCGCGCGGGTGAGGTCGAGCGGGGCGGACATAAGCAAGGGCTGCACGATGACAGCCCTTGCGGAGAAAACACCTATTTTCTGAAGATTACTTAGCCTTCTTCTTCCCGGCTTTCTTCTTCGCGCCTTCTTGACCTTCGGCAACGGGCTTATCGGCGTAATCCGGAATCTTGAAGTCGATGGCCTTGGCCTGTTTATCGTATTCTGCTTCCAGCTTCTTGCGCAGGTCAGCGTAGCTCGGGTCGGCGGCGAGATTCTTGATCTCGTAGGGGTCGGACTTGAGGTCGAAGACTTCGGTCCATTCGTCATGCCCTGGGTACTTGATCAGCTTGGCGTCGGCGGTGCGCACGGCGGTCGTGAGCGGGGACCCGAAGCCCTTTTCGTAGAAGTAGCAGTAGAAGAAGCTGTCCCGCCAGTCGGCTGACTTCTCTTCCAGGATCGGCTTCCAGCTATGTCCGTGGACCGCGGCGGGCACTGGTAGGCCGGCCAGGTCGAGGAAGGTGGCAGCGGGATCGATGTTGAGCACCATGCGGTCTTCCGTGCGGCCGGCCTTCACGGCGCGCGGGTAGCGGAGTAACATCGGGACGCGGAGGGCTTCTTCGTAGGCCGTCCGTTTGTCGCCGAGGTTGTGCTCGCCGAGGTAGTAGCCGTTGTCGCTCGAGAAGACGAAGACGGTGTCTTCCGTCAGCTTGAGCTCGTCGAGGAGCTTCATCAGCTTGCCGACGTTGTCGTCGACCGAATTGATGCCGCGGAACATGCCGAGGTTGGTCTGAACTTCCTTGGCGTCGGTGGCCTTGCCCTTGGGGCCGTTAGGTCCGGCTTTGGCGTAGATCGCCGGGATGCCGTAGTTGGGCGTCGAGCGGGCGAGCGCGCCTTCGTAGTCCTTGGCATTACGGGGCGGAGGGGTGAAGGGGCCGTGGCAGGTCTTCAGTCCTAGGATCATCAGGAAGGGCTTTGCCTTATTGGCCTTGATGAAGTTCGATGCGTATTCGGTGGTGACGTCGTCGACGAAGCCTTTGCTGGGGGTCTTGACGCCATCGACCTCGATCGGGCAATCGAAGTACACGCCCTGGCCGACGAAGCTCGCGGAGGTGTCGAAGCCTGGGCGTTTGCCGGATTGGGTTCCGTGGTGCCACTTGCCGAAGTAACCCGAAACGTACCCGGCCGGACGGAGCAGGGCGGCGACGGAGATGTTTCCTTCTGGGTGAGGCGTGTGGTTGTTGGTGACGCCGTTGACGTGACCGTATTGTCCGGTCACGAGGGAGGCTCGCGACGGGGCGCAAAGCGAGTTCACCACAAACGCGTTGCGGAAGCGGATGCCTTCAGCGGCGATGCGGTCGAGGTTCGGGGTCTTGAGCCAAGGGAAGCGGCCTTTTTCACCCTGCTCCTTCTGCACGACGCTGAGCGCGTCCCAGCGCTGGTCGTCGGTGAAGACATAGACGAAGTTGGGTTTACGGTCGGCCGCGGTCGCGAGTGAGGCGAGTCCGGCGAGGAACAGGAGGGCGATTTTATCCATGTGAATTCTTATTTGGCCTTACCTTTGCCCCTGGGGGCGGGAGCGGGCACGGGAATCGGCGCCCAGTCGTCGGTGCGGAAGGAGGTGGCGGGAAGGTCGGCACCGTTGACCAGGTTGGTCTCCGGGTTGTCGAGCCAAGCATAGCGCAGGGCGACCGGGGCGGCGACTTCCGCGCTGCTCACGATAAGTTTAGAGCCTTCGATCTCGGCGTTTGCCGCCTTCCACTGCTTATCCGCGCCGGCGAGTTGCAGTCCCTTGACGGTGCTGCCATCACGGGTCCTCAGGCCTTCGGCATGGGAGAGGGTAACGATGACCTCGGCGCCCTTGATCTCATGCCCCGCGGGCAGCGGGCCGCTGGTGGCGGCGACCTTCTTGCCGTAGACCGTGCCGAGGGCCCAGAGGGAGAGGCGTCGTCCGACTTCCTGCTTGTTGGCCGGGTGGATGTTGCCGGCATCGCCGATGTCGATGGTGATGGCCATGCCGGTGTCGGGCAGCGCCAGCGTCTTCATCATCGATTCACGCATGAGCGGCCAGCCTTCGCCGGGACGATTGAAGTTGGGCAGCTGGACCCAGGCGAAAGGCAGTTCTTCGCCCCAGCGAGCGCGCCAATCCGTGATCAGTGCGGAGAGTTGGTGCACGTAGAGTGGGGCACGGCTGTCGGATGAATTCGCTTCGCCCTGATACCACAGCATGCCTTTGAGGGTGTATGGAACGAGCGGGGCGACCTTGCCGTTGAACAGCTGGCCATAGGAGCTTTTGCGTTCACTGACCTCGGCGGCGTTGCGGGGTGGGCGGGGCGCCTTCTTGCCTTCGGCGAGGGCCTTGGTTTTCGCGGCCTTGAATTTCTTGAGTTCAACATCGTAGTCGGCCTTCGCCTTCTCCGGGTCGATCTTGGGCTGGGCGGAGCTCTGGGCATTCAGGGCCGCCTTCAGTTCGGGCTTCGTCTCCTGGATTTCTGGGGCAATCCACGACTCGATCGGCGTGCCGCCGACGGAGGTGTTGATCAGGCCGACGGGGACGCCGACCTCCCGATGGATCTCGCGTCCGAAGAAGTAGAGGACCGCGCTGAAGCCGCCGACGTTGTCCGGCGTGCACGCCAGCCAGGTGCCCTTGGCTTGGGCTTCGGCGGTGGCAGACCCGGCGGATTCTTCTTTGAAATGACGGATTAGCGGGAAGTTCGCCGCAGCCTTCTCTTTCTCGAAATCCTTCGCGCGGTTGACGGTCATCGCCATGTTCGACTGACCGGAGCCGAGCCAGACGTCGCCGACGAGCACATCGGAGACCTCGGCCTTGCGGTCATCCTTGCCCTTGGCGGTGAGCTTCCGGCTTTCGGCGCTGGCCGTCAGCGGCTCGAGGCGGAGCGACCACTTGCCGGAGGCATCAGCCTTGGCACTCTTCTTTTGGCCGGCGAACTCGACGGTGACCTCTTCCTCGGCATCGGCCCAGCCCCAGACCGCGACCGGTTTTTCGCGTTGGAGGACCATATGGTCAGAGAAGACGGCCGGCAGCTTCAGGTCGGCGGCGGAGAGGGCCTGGCAGGCGGCGAGGCAGAGAAGGGTGAGCAGGGGCGTGCGAAGAGGGGGCATGCCTATCTAACAGCCAGACCGACGAGGAGTTGCGACAAAAACCGCCCGCGGGGTCACTTTAAGGTCTTAATATAAAGAATCAGCGAGTCGATCTGCGCGTCGGATAGCACCCCGGCAAAGCTGGGCATGGCGAATTCCGACTTCAGGAACGAGGCATGCTTCTTGGCGTTCGGCTCGAGGATGGATTCACGGATGTAGGCCTCGTCTGCGCTGAGCGAGCCCTTCTTCCCCTTGTCGGTGACGTAGTCGCGCTTAGAGCCGAACAAGCCCTTCCATTTGGGCCCAACGTTGGTCATCGCCGTATCGGTGACGGAGTGGCAGGCGACGCAGCCGAACATAGTGGCGATTCGCTTCCCTTCGTCGGCGGAGACGGTCTCGGTCCTCTTTGCGGCGGCGGCGCGGGGGGTGAGGTCGACGGTGATCGCGCCGAAGCCTTCGGCGACGGGGTCAAATTTCGTGAACTCGTACGGCGTCGTGTAAGCGTTCTGGCGCATTTCGGCGCCGTCGGCGGAGCCGATAGCCCAGCCGATGCGCATCTGTTCGACAGGCGTTAATCCGGGGACGCCGATGAAGACGCTCTTACCGTCCTGGCTGAGGTACGCGCTGCTGGCCGTGAGCCAGTCGTTGCCGGTCTTGCCGTCGGCCTTGTACTGGGCCGAACCGTAGGTGTAGGCGCGTTTATAATGCCAGGTCGCGAAGGAGTAGTTGTCGGGGTTGGTCGCCTTGGCCGGGTCGAGGGTGACGTCGAAACGAAGGAGGATGCCACGGTCCGTCGGGATGATCTCGCGGGGTGTCAGCGAAGGCGCACCGGTGTGGCGTACGCGTTCGATACCCGTGAGGGTCGTGAGCGTGTTACCCCAGCCCGCAATCTGGAAGCCGGCGATGTAGAGTTGGCCATCGGCTGGATTGATCGACCCGTTGAGCGGCGGCGTGCTGAAGTCGCTGGCGATGCTGACGACGGCGGCCTGTGGGCGGGAGCCGCGATGATTCCAGAGGACCCGCAGGAGGTCGGGCTTATTGAAGCAGATCTGCACCATCTCGTCATTGAGCGGGCCCATCTTGGCGTCGAACAGCCAGACCTGCGACAGCGCGGAGGCGTTGACCGCATGGGGGATCCAGGTGAGCGGCTCGGCGATGGGCGCGGGGTATTTCTGCTTGGGGAGCTTGTCACTCAGGAAGCCGTAGAACTGGCCGTCCTTGATGATATGGATCGGCGTGCTGGGGATGTACTGGCCCTGCTGGTCGCTAGCGATAACGAGGCCAGTGCGCGGATTAACGGAAAGGTTAGGCTGGCGGAGACCGTAGCCAAGCACGGTGGCCGTCTGGCCGTCGGCGGAGACCCGGAGAATGCTCCCGTTATGCTTGCCGATGGTCGTCGCTTCCTGGCCTCCTTTGCCGATGACGAATTCGCCTTTCGGCGCTAGGCGGATGGTGCTGGGGAACTCGCGCATGTCAGCCGTCTGGGCGAAAGCGTTCGAGAAGAGTTCGTGGATGTCGGCTTCGCCGTCGCCGTCGGTGTCGCGAAGGCGCCAGATACCGTTGCGGTCAAATACGTAGATCTGGTCGTCGCGGATGGCGCAGGTCATCGGCTCGTGCAGGCCGGAGGCGAAGCGTTTCCAGGTGACCTTGGTGGAGCCTTCCTTGAGTCCGCGGGCGAGCCACACGTCGCCATCCAGGGTGACGACCACCGCCGTGCCGTCCTTGAGGAATTGGATGTCACCGGTCCGGACGGCCCGTTTCCAGGGGTTGTCGACGGGTAAGGCGATGTGGTCGATGACGTAGGTTTCCTTGGCAGAACTGAGGGCGACCTTGGTGGTGACTGAAGACTTCCAGCGACGTGTCGTCGGGCCGGTGGGAATGGCTATGGCGGGAATACTCGGGGCGGGGTGTTCGTCGCAGAGCGAGACGCAGATTGCGGCCGTCGCGGCGTTGGCTGGGACTTTCACCACGAAGAAATCGTCATCCGGGATGAGCTCCGCCGGTCCGCTGACGGTGACGCCGGTCTCCAGCTCTTGGGAGGGACCTTGATGGCGAGCACCGACGACAATGAGCAGGTCCTTGGCGTGGGCGGAGATGGAAAGATGACGTTCGATGACGATCTGGTCTTCGTGTTCGGAGGTCTTCCAGCGTTCCCGGATGGTCGCATCGGCGACGCGGTAGGTGAGTACGACGTCCTTGCCGACGAGTTCCACTGACTGGAACTGACCGAGTGAGGTCGGGATAGGACCGCGGCCGACTTCTTCCGGCGAAGGGGCGGGAGAGCGAGGGTCAACCGGGTCGACCGTAGTGCCGAGTTGCCAGCCCGGGATGATCGCATGTCCCAGCCAGAGTTTGCCTTCAGGCTGGGGGGCGGGGAATTGGCCGCCGAGCGTCTTGCGGCTCGGGTCGAGGTAAGAGCCCGGGGCGAGGGCCTTGTCGCTGACGCCCTTGCCGCGCCAGACGGCGGAGACGCGGAGCAGGTCGGTGTCGAAGCACGCCCAGCAGTCGTTGGGTAGTTTGATGATCAGTCCGCGCGGTGTGAGGTTGTTCTTGCCCAGGCCGTCGCGACGCGCGTCAAGGACGGAGGAGAAGAAAGGAAAGTCGGCCTCAACCCAAGTGCTCCAGGGCTGCGGCGTATACTTGCGAACCGTCTTCGCCGGCTCGGCGGCAAGGCAGGCCAGCACTCCCATGATGAGTGCAAGGATGAATCGGTCAGGGCGCATGGAGGGCTAGGAATATCTCGACGAAGGCTTACGGGCAATGTCCTTCATTCCGCCCTCATCGTCCATCTTCAAACCGACTCAGAGCCCCTGCAACCAATGGAGGAAGCTGCCTTCTTCCGAGACCAGGATGCGGAGCAAATCGCTGCGTTCGTCCGTCCAGGGAAGGACGCGGGGGGAGAATTCGACCGGATCGCTCGCGGCGTCGTGGATGAGCGGCTGCTTCATTAGATCGGCGTTGCGCGTCAGGACGATCCAATCGGAACCGTAGAAGCCATCGTCCTCGGAGATCGTGTTATTGTCGTCGATGGTGACGGCCGGGAAACCGATCTTTTCCGCGATCCGGTAGACCACCGGATGGAGGTCGAGGTAACGATTGGAGACGTGCACGACGATGACGCCGTCCTTCTTCAGATGGCGCTGGTAGGTGGCGAAGGCTTCGAGCGTGAGCAGATGGACCGGGATGGCGTCGCTGCTGAAGGCGTCGAGGATGATCACGTCGTATTGCTGGTCCGGTTCGCCCTCCATGCGGAGGCGGGCGTCACCCATAACTAATTCCGTCTTCGCCTTCGAATCCTTCAGATAGGTGAACGTGCTGGTCGCGAGACGCGCCACGTCATCGTTGATTTCATAGAAGCGGAAGGTGTCTCCTTGGCGTCCCCAGGTGGCTAGGGTGCCGGAGCCGAGGCCGACCGCGCCGACGCGGCGGCCGCCATCGGGCTTGTAGGTGCGGAAGAGGCGACCGATGCCGCTGGTCGAGGTGTAGTAACTCGTCGGCTCGGTGCGGCGTTCGGCGCTCTGATATTGCAGGCCATGGATCGTGGCGCCGTGCTGAAGCGTCAGGTGGTGGCTAGTCGGGTCGCTTTTCTCCGATTCCGTGACCTTGAGCACGCCGTAGAAGCCGCGGGTGACGCTGACGGCGCCTTGGAGGGAGGTCGAGGCGACGTTGTAGAGTCCGTAGCCAAACGCAGGCAGCGCGAGCAGCAGGATTGCCCAGCCCCAGCGGGCCTTGCCGTGTTGGAGCGGAAAGCCCGGGTCTTGGCGTAACACGACGAGCACGAGAGCCGCCGTCAGGAAGAGCGCAAGGTGGAGCTCAAAGTAGTCAGGGAAGACGAACGGAGCGACCAGCGCGACGAAGAGCCCGCCTGCGGCTCCGCCGGCCGAGATCGAAAGGTAATAGCCGGTGAGGCGGCTGGCGCCTGGACGCAGGCGAAAGACTTCGCCGTGGCAGACCATGCAGGCGACGAACATCGTGCCAAGGTAGAGTGACGCGAGCGGGGTGATGTTCGGATGCGATTCGGCCGTATAAAGATTATAGACGACGCCGCCAAGCAGTGCGGCGAGCAGGGGTAGCCAGAAGGCGCGATGATACCAGCGTGGGCTGTCGAAACTGATGATGAACGAGAGCAGGTAGAGGCCGAGCGGCAGCACCCAGAGAAACGGCACGACGGCGATATCTTGGCAGAGCTTGTTGGTGATCGCGAGGAGCAGCATCACGCCGCAAGCTGGCAAGGCGAACCAGAGCAGCTTACGAGTCGTTGACGGGGCTTCCTCGCCGTCGTCCACTATAGTCGACTTCGTATCGGCTCCGGCGCTCTGCCAGACCTTGTACCCGCACCAGCTGGCGAGGAGGACGTAGAGGGAGAGGCCGAGGGACCACCAGTTGGCCTGGGCCTGACGGGAGAGCTGCGGTTCGAGCACGAAGGGATAGGCCAGCAGCGCGAGGAGGGAGCCGATGTTGGAAAGGGCGTAGAGACGATATGGTGAGACACCTGGGTTGGTCTTGCTGAACCAGGCCTGAAGGAGCGGCCCGGTAGCCGAGAGCACGAGGTAGGGCAGGCCGAGGCAGGCCAGGAGGAGCAGCAGGATGTGTCCAGCGGCGTTGGTGCCGTCGGTGGGCTTCCATTGATCGCCGGGGGTGATGGGTAGCAGGGCTGCGGCGAGTGCCAGCAGGCAAAGGTGCATGATGACCTGACGACGCGGCGTCAGGCGGCTGATGCTGAAGTGCGCGTAGGCGTAGCCGCCGAGGAGCAGGACTTGGAAGAAGAGCATGCACGTCGTCCAGACCGCGGGGCCACCGCCGAACCAAGGGAGAATGAAGCGCGCGATCAGCGGCTGGACGAGGAAGAGCAGGCACGCTCCCCAGAAGATGGTCAGGCTGAAGGCGAACATGGCAGGGTTGTGTTTTGAACCCCGCCACGGGGCGAAGGTTGGGGCAAAGAAGGGCTAGGTCCTCGCCTCCCTCATGGCAACCCCGTTCAGGCCCGCGGGTGGAACTTTAACAACAGCGATTCGTAGCCTAGCGTACGCTCGTAGGAATGCTCGATCTCGGTGCGTTCCTCGGCCGAGACGACCTCCAGCGTGCCCACGAGCTCGACGCATTTCTGGAGCAATGTGCGGACGATCAGGCGCGCGTGCGGGGCGCCAAGACAGAGGTGTTCACCGAAGCCGAATGACAGGTGCGGATTTGGCTTACGGTCGATCTTGAATTCGTCGGCCTGCGGGAAGACGGATTCGTCGCGGTTGGCCGAGGCCCAGCCGAGCGAGACGCGCCCGCTGGCGGGGACCTGTTCGCCGTGGACGGAAGTCGCGACCGGACAGACGCGCCCGATGTGCGTGAGCGGCATGAAGAACCGGAAGAATTCTTCGCTCGCATGCGTGATCCGCTTAGGATCTTCGCGGAGGTAGGCGAGCGCCTCGGGGTTGGCCGCCAGATGGCCGAGCACGCAGGCCACCGTATGGATGATCGTGTCGCGGCCGCCGGCGAAGGCCAGGTTGGCGAACCCCATCATCTCTTCGCGCGTGAGCGGACGTTCGCGGAACTTTGCTTGCGCGAGCGCGCTGAAGAAGTCCGCGCCGGGCGTGCGGCTCGCCCTGTCGAACTTGGCGTGCAGATAGTTCTCCAGCTCGATGCCTTTCTTGAGTTCACCCCGGACGCGGAAGACGTGGATACCCCAGCCTATCCAGAGGTCCGCTTCGCTTTCGTGAGTGTTCAGCAGGTAGGTCAGCGCACGGGCTTGGAGGGGGAGGGCGAAGCCGTGGACGACCTCGACCGTGTCGCGGGCCATTGCCTCACGTAAGAGGCCATCGATGAGCCCCTCGACCTTCGCGATCATCTCGGGAAGTTTCGGGCGGCTGAAGAAAGGCTCCACGATCGCGCGGTATTCCGTGTGCTCGGGCGGATTGGTCTCGATCGGCAACTGGCGCATCGAGCGGGCTTCCTCCTCGGAAGGAATCGGCACGCGGAAGGGGGCGTCGGAGCTATACGTCTGCCAGTCCTTGGCGGCCTGCCGGACATCGGCATGCCGAAGGATCATCGGAATCTGTTCGCCTTGGAATTCGTAGCGGGCGACTGGTCCAGCCTCCCGCTTCGCCTTGAAGGGGTCGGACGGCTTGTGGCCGAAAGGACATTTTCCGCCGAACATGGGCTTACTTCTTTTTCTTCGCCTTCTTCTTGCCGGCTTCGGCTCCCGGTGCCGGGAGCACGTGGGCGCGTTCGGCCCAGGTCTGCCACAGGGCGGCGAGTTCCTTGGTCTTCTCGGGCTGGCTCTTGGCGAGGTCGTGCAGTTCGGTGCGGTCGACCTTCATGTCGTAAAGCTCCCAGCCGCCGTTGCGTCCCTGGCGGACGAGTTTGAGGTCTCCCTGGCGCACGGCGGCGTTGCCTTCGTGCTCCCAGTAGATCGCCTCGCGTTCGATGGGTCTGTCGGCGAAGGCGGGGACGAGGCTGCGTCCTTCCATAGGTAGGATCGCCTTTCCGTTGAACTCTTTCGGATAGGCGGCACCCGAGACGTCGACCACCGTGGCCATCACATCGATGAGGTGGCTGGGCTGGCGTCGAAATTCATTCTTGGCCGAGATGCCGGCGGGCCAGTGGGCGATCAGCGGGGTGCTGATGCCGCCTTCATGGTTGAAGTGCTTGTAGAGACGGAAGGGGGTGTTTTGGGCATAGGCCCAGCTTTCACCGGAATACCACTGCGACTTTCCGGTGCTCGGATCGCCTTCGGTGCGGCCTTGGGCGCCGGTCTCGGCGTTGCCGCCGTTGTCGCTCATGAAGAGGATCAGGGTGTTGTCGAGCACGCCGCGCTGCTGGAGGCCGGCGACGAGGTCCCCGATGGACTTGTCCATCCGGTACATCACGGCAGCGTAGGTGGCCATCAGGTGGTCGAAGCGCTTCTGCTCCTCGGCGGGGACGTCTTTCCAGGCCTTTATCGCGTTCGGCATCGGCGAACTCGCCCACTGCTTGTCGATCAGGCCAATCTCCAGCTGGCGGGCGTAGCGGCGGGCACGGACTTCTTCCCATCCCAGCCGATATTTGCCGAGGAACTTCTCGATGTCGGCCTTGGGGGCCTGGAGGGGGAAGTGCGGCGCGTTATGGCAGAGGTGGAGGTAGAAGGGCTTCTTGGCGGCGAGCGCTTCGTCGATGAACTTCAGGCCGAAGGTCGTCCAAAGGTCGGAGCTGTACCAGTCCTTCGGCAGACGCGAGTCATCGTTGGCGATCTGCTCGCCGTTAAGGAAGATTTCTGCGCGCGGGGCGTCGGAGAAATAGAAACCGCCGGCGGCCGCATTAAGGCTGCGATCGAAGCCGCGGGACTTAGGGGTGACGCCTTGGTTCTGGCCGACGTGCCATTTGCCGGTCATCGCGGTGAGGTAGCCCGCAGGACGAAGCACTTCCGCCAGGGTCACGCAGCTGTCGTTGAGGCGACCGGCATAGCCAGGGAGTTTCTTGTCGTCGGTCATGTGGCCGACGCCGGCTTGGTGCGAGTAGACTCCGGTCAGGAGTGCGGCGCGCGTCGGGCAGCAGCGGGCGGTGTTGTAGAACTGGGTGAAGCGCAGGCCGTTCTGGGCGAGGGCGTCGAGGTTCGGCGTGGGAATCTCGCTGCCATAGCAGCCGAGGTCCGAGAAGCCCATGTCGTCCACGAGGATGACGATGACATTAGGCTTGGTAGCGGCGTTCGCTCCGGCGCAGAAGGCGGCGAGGGCGAGCAATAGGCGGAACGTTTTCATGCAAGATTATTTGGCGTCTTCCTTGGCGGCCTTGGCCGACTTCTTGGTCGGCGGACGGAGTTCGTCGGCGGTCCAGGAATTAGGATGGTCGGCGGACTGCTTGCGGATGCCGGCGACGAACTTGGCGTCGACCGGCGAACCGTTGTGCTCCCACTCGCGCCGGATGTAAGTGAGCACGCCTGCGACCTCTTCGTCGCTGAGCATGCCCATGGGCGGCATCGTCAGGTCCCAGGTGCGGTTGCCGACCTTGATCGGTCCGCCGAGGCCGTTGAGGATGATCTTGGCCGTGACGTCGGGCTTGCCGAGGACCCAGTCGCTGTCGACCAAGGGAGGGGCGAGGCCGTCTAGCCCGTAGCCATGCGGCTGGTGACAGGCTGCGCAAAGGTTGGTGAAGGTGACTTTGCCCTTCTCGAACGACGCCTGCTGCGCTTGGGTGAGCGCGACGACCTTCGGCGCTGCCGGGGCGCCGGGTTTGCCGATCCAAGCGAGCCGTGCTGTGACGCTCTCGAGATTCTTGAGGACGTTGGCTTCGGTGACGGCCTTCTTTAGTTTCGCCAACGACGCCGGCTCGGCGTTAAGCCAGACCGTCTTGAGTGGAACAGGCTTTTTGGCCTTCGGGTCGCGGGTGGTTTGGTCGAGTCCTCGGAGGATGGCAGCGCGAAGGTGGCGGTTGCTGAGCCCGGCGCATATTTCGAGCATGCCTTCGAGTGGGCCGGCTTTGCCAGCTTGGGAGATCAGGATGGAAAAAGCTTCGAGGGTGGGACCTGTCTGCTTGAGGTTGTCGTCCGAGCCGAGAGCGGCGACAGCCTTGGCGAGGGCGATTTCGCGACCACGTGCGCCGGTGAGGGCGCCTTCTCGCACGAGAGCGATGTCGCCATGGGCGACGAGGATTTCGGCGAGAGCCTTGTCAGTTTCGGCCAGGTTGGCGGCGGATAGGCGAATGGCGAGGTGGGCGAGCGCCAGGACCTCCTTCTCGTCCTTGAGCGCGCAAAGTTCGGCGAGCATCTCAGCCGGTGTGATGCGGATGGCGGCCGCACGGACTTGGGTGTCGGCGTCCCTGAGGGCGAGACGGATGTCCTCGGGCCGGGCGGCGGCGAGGCCGTCGAGGGACCAAAGGGCGTGGAGGCGAGCCGTAGCGGGGGCTTGGGCGTCGGCGAGCAGTGCGCGGAGCGGGGCTGCCGCGGCGGCGTCAGCGGATTCGACGAGCAGGCGCTGGGCGGTGTCGCGAACCCAGCCGTTGGGATGCGTCAGCAGTTTCGTTCGGGCGGCGACGTCGGAGGGGATCTTCGTGGACTTCGGGGCGGATCGGTCATCGCGCACGATGCGCCAGATGCGACCTTGGTTGACGGGGGTCTCCAGTTTGCGCGCCTTGATGTTGGCGGCGAGGTAGTGGGTCAGGAAGGCGGGGTGCTGGAGCATGCCGCGGCAGAGGTCGACGACGTAAAGGGCGCCGTCAGGGCCGTTCGCCGTCATGACGGGTCGGAAGCGTTCGTCGGTCGACGTCAGGAACTCCTTTTCCTCGTAGGCATTGGCGCCGGTGAGTACTCCATCCTTCTCGGTGATGATCACGCGCTTCACGAGATTGGAAGAGGGCTCTGGGATGAAGGCGTTGCCGCGAAACTCCGCCGGGAAGGCGTCGCCGCGGTAGATCGCCGCGCCGCAGGTGGAGGTCGCGTTGGCCAGCGTGCCGTCCGGCCGGAGCGTCTTCGTGTCGTAACCGCGATTCACTCCCGGCGTCGGATGGGAAGGGTAGACGGACTGTTCCTTGATGATCTTGCTGTTGACCGCGGTGGCTTCGCGGAGGAGCGGATTCCGCGCGAAGGCGGCGGCGGGGAGCAGGTCGCCGCGCAGGAGGTCGGAGTTGTAGTTGAAGAACAGGCGGCCGGCATCGTCCTGGCTCAGGCCCCATTGGCCGCGGCCCAGTCCGGGGCCGCGCTGCCAGGTGCCGGCGTTGAGCTTGAAGCTGGTGGCGTAGCCGGCGGCGTAAACGCGGTTATCCATGGCCCATGTCGGCGTATTCGCCATGTGTTCGGGCTGGCCGCCGAAGGTCCCGAAATCGGAGGCGATGAGGATTTTTTCGTCGGCGACGCCGGTGCCTTTGGTGTCGCGGCAGAAGAAGAGATTCGGCGGTTCGGCGACGAAGGCGCCGCCGTTGACGGCCATCACGCCGCGGGGCATCACGAGTTTGTCGAGGAAGGCGGAGGACTTGTCCATGCGACCGTCGCCATCCGTATCGGTGAGGAGCGCGATGCGACCGAGCGGTTCTTTCTCCGTGGTGCCGTCCATGTCGCGCATGTAGCCGCGCATCTCGACGACGAACAGCCGGCCTTGTTCGTCGAAGCTGATCGCGACCGGGGCTTCAATCATGGGCTCACTGGCGACGAGTTCGATCCGGAACCCGGGCGGAAGTTTGAAGCTCTTGAGGGCTTCTTCGGCCGAGAGCGGGGCGGGTGCGGGCAGGTCGAACTTCAGCTGAACGTCGGTCGGTCCGGCGTTGCCCTTGTTGAGGGCGAAAGCGGGCGTGGCTCCGATAAGCAGAGCCAAGACGGCAAGCGGGGTCTTCATGCTGGTTTTAAAGACAGCCCAAACCCCGTGGGGTTGCAAGGCGAACCCCCTATTTTAGGCACTATCCCCGAAGGGTTTACTTCTTGGCAACGGGTACGGGCCAGTCGTCCGTGCGGAAGGGGGAGGCGGGCAGGCCGGCGCCGTTGGCGAGGCTGTATTCCGGCCAATCCTTCCAAGCGTAGCGGACCGCGGCGGGCTGGGCGACTTCAGCGCTGCTGACGACGACCGTATCACCGACGATCTTCGCCTCGGCCGTCTTCCACTGCTGGTCGGCGCCGGCGATGAGGAATCCTTTGAGGGCGCCGCCGTCCATGGACTTCAGTCCGCCGTTGGTGTGCTTGAAGGAGACGGTGACCGCGTTGCCGCTGATCGAGGAGCCGGCCGGGAGCGGGCCGCTGATGGCGGGGACGCTCTTGCCGTAGACCGTGCCGAGCGCCCAGTAGGAAAGGCGCTTGCCGACATCCTGTTTGTTGGTCGGGTGGATATTTTTGATGTCGCCGATGTCGATCGTGATGGCCATGCCGGTCTTGGGGAGCTCGAGCGTCTTCATCATCGACTCGCGGATACGGGGCCAACCTTCGCCGGGCGAGGTGTAGTTGGGGAGCTGCACCCAAGCGAAGGGGACTTCGTCGGCCCAGAGCGTGCGCCAGCTCGTGACGAGCTGGGAAAGCTGTTTATGGTAGAGGCCTGGGTTGCCGGCGTTGCCTTCGCCTTGATACCAAAGCATGCCGCGGAGCGTGTAGGGGACAAGGTTGACCACCTTGGCGTTGAAAAGGCCGGCGGGTCCGCCCTTGAGCTTACGCATCGCCAGGGGATCCTTAGGCGCCGGGGTCACGAAAGGGGTGCCGTTGGCCTTGGCCTTGGCGACGGCGGCTTTCCAGATGGCGGTCTGTTTCTTGAAGAGTTCGGGGGCCTTGGCTTCATCGAAGGCGAGGTAGTCTTTCATCTTCGCGTCAAAGTTGGCTTTGGTTTCCGGATCAGAGGACTGGGCCTCGGCGGAGACCCACGATTCGATGGGCGTGCCGCCGACGGAGGTGTTGATCAAGCCGACCGGGACGCCGAGGTCAGAGTGCAGTTCGCGACCGAAGAAGTAGAGCACCGCGGAGAAACCGCCGACGGTCTCTGGCGTGCATTCCTGCCAGAGGCCTTTGCCTTCGGCGGCGGGGGTCGCGGAGTGGGTCGAGGTCTCGCGATAGTGGCGGATGAGCGGCTGCTTGGCGCGGGCTTTTACGGTCGGGAAGTGGTTGGCGGACTGCACGGTCATCGCCATGTTCGACTGACCGGAGCCGAGCCAGACTTCGCCGACGAGCACGTCCTTCACTTCGATCTTATGTCCGTCTTTGCCCGTGACCACGAGCGAGCGCGATTCAGCGGAAGCGGTCAGGGCGTCGAGCTTGAGCGTCCACTTGCCATCGGCATCCGCGGTGGCGGATTTGGACTGTCCGGCGAAGGCGACGGTGACGGACTCTCCGGCGTCGGCCCAGCCCCAGACGGCCACAGGCTTCTCGCGCTGCAGGACCATGTGGTCCGAGATCGGTGCGGCCAAGCGGAAGCCGGCGGCGAAGAGGGAAGAGCAGCCGGCCAGAACGGCCAACAGGAGGGGAAGGAAGCGGGGGAGACGCATACCCTTCAAACAGCGGAAAGCCGTCTGGGTTGCGAGGAAAAGATAAGAAGCCGGTCTAAGCCAACAACTGCTTCACCACGTGGCAGGGTTCCACGCCGGTGAGGCGGAAGTCCAGGCCGGCGTTGCGGAAGGTGAGGCGCTCGTGGTCGATGCCGAGGCAGTGGAGGATGGTGGCCTGCAGGTCGGGGACACGGACCTCGTCCTTGACGATGTTGAAGCCCATCTCGTCGGTCTCGCCGACTGTCTGGCCTCCCTTGATGCCCCCGCCGGCCATCCACATGGAGAAGGCCTGGGGGTGGTGGTCGCGGCCTTGGCTGCGTCCGAGCGAGACGCTGGATTCCACCATCGGGGTGCGACCGAATTCTCCGCCCCAGACGACGAGCGTGCTGTCGAGCAGGCCACGGCGCTTGAGGTCCTTGATGAGGGCGGCCGAGGCCTTGTCGGTCTTGGCACAGTTGTTCTTCACGTTGCCGGCGACGTCGCTATGTGCATCCCAGCCTTCGTTGTAGATGTTGATGAAGCGGACGCCGCGTTCGACCATGCGACGGGCGAGCAGGCAGGCACGGGCGAAGGACGGCACCTTCGGGTCGCATCCGTAGAGCTCGAGGGTCTCCTTGCTCTCGGAGGAAAGGTCCATCAGGTCCGGCGCCGAGGTCTGCAACCGGTACGCCATCTCGTAGTTCGCGATGCGCGTGGCGATCTCGCTGTCGCCGTCGAGGCGGAGGCGACGGTCGTTCATCGCGTTGATGAGCGCGATGGTGTCCTTCTGGGTGCCAGGATCGATGCCGGCGGGCGTGCTGGTGTTCAGGATGGCGTCGCCGGCGTTGCGGAAACGCGTGCCGGTGTAGCTGCTCGGGAGGAAGCCGCTGCCCCAGCAGGCGGCACCGCCGCTGATGCCGGATCCGGTGCTCATCACGACGAAGGAGGGCAGGTCTTTGGCTTCGGAGCCAAGACCGTAGGTGATCCAGGAACCCATGCTGGGTCGGCCGGGCTGGGAAAAGCCCGTATTCATGAAGATCTGCGCGGGGGCGTGGTTGAACTGCGTCGTGCGGCAGGACTTCACCACCGCGATATCGTCGACGACGGTGGCGAGGTGCGGGAGCATCTCGGAGAGCTCGGTGCCAGATTGACCATGGCGAGCGAACTTGTAGCGCGGTCCTAGCACGGCGGCGTCGGGACGGATGAACGCATAGCGCTGTCCATTGATGATCGAGGGCGGGAGCGGCTTGCCTTCGAGCTTCGAGAGCTCGGGCTTATTGTCGAAGAGTTCGAGCTGCGACGGAGCGCCGGCCATGAACAGGTGGATGACGGCCTTGGCTTTCGGGGCGTGGTGAGGGAGTCCGGAGCGCATGCCGGAGCCGGCGGCCGCGAGCTGCCCCATGGCGCCGTCGGCGATCAGGGAGGCGAGGGCGATCTTGCCGACGCCGACGCCGCAGTCCTGGAAGAAGTGGCGTCGAGTGATGTTAGGGCGGAACATGGCAGATGAAGGATGAAAGATTAAGGATGTAAGATGGACGAAGAAGCAGGGGGTCAGGAGCGATGGTGAAGTTCGACGCCGCGCATGAACGTAGCGACTTTTGCGATCAGCAGACGGGTTTGGGACGTGAGTTCAGCGTGGTGGGCCTGGGAGGTGAGTGAGCCGGTCTCGTGAAGGGTGTCCAGATGATCGAGGGTTTCCTGGGCCGAACCAAGGGCATAGGTCAGGTGACGGAGGAATTCCAATTTATAGCGTCGCTTGCCATAGCCTTCGACGATGTTGGCACGAATGGACTTAGCGGATCGACGAACTTGAGACCCGACTTCATGCATCTCGAAGCGAGGAAGCGCTTCCAGGGTCATGCGGTGGATGTCTACCGACAGGTCGCGCGCCAGCTGCCAGACCTCCAGTCGCTGATAGCCGGAGGCCTCTTCGCCTTCCTCTATCATCCATCTTTCATCGTCCATCATGTTTCTCATCTGCGTTCAAGGATGCACGATACTCTCGTCGAGGTTAAGGGCGGCGCGGGCGACGGCCGTCCAGATGTCCTTGTCGGCGACCTTGCGGGCGCGTTGGGCTTTGACGAAGGCTTTCAGGGTGGCGATTTCGTCGGTGGCTGGTGGGCGGGTGACGCAACGGCGAAGCACGAACGCGATACGTCCTTCATCGTCCGAGGCGGCGGCGAGGGTCTTCGTTCCGAGGACGCGGGCGGCTTCCATGAACATCTCATCATTGAGGAGCGTGAGCGCCTGGAGCGGGCTGTTGGAGACGTCGCGTCGGGCGATGCACGATTCACCAGTCGGAGCATCGAAGGTCGTGGCCATCGCGAACGGGGCGGTGCGCTTGATGAAGGTGTAGAGTGAACGACGGTAGCGATCCTCGCCTTCGCTGGTCTTCCATTCGATGCGTCCGTAGGTGCCCTCGCTGGTCACGCTGGCGGGCTGGGGCGGGTAGACGCCAGGGCCGCCCATCTTGGCGGAGAGCAGTCCGGCGGCGCTGAGAGCGCTGTCGCGGACGATCTCGGCGTCCAGCCGGAAGCGGCTGCCACGGGCATAAAGGAGGTTTTCGCGGTCCTTTTCGGCGAGCTCAGGCGTGACGATGGAGGATTGGCGGTAGGTGGAACTGGTGACGATGAGGCGATGGAGCTTCTTCATCGACCATCCGGACTTCACGAAGTCGACGGCGAGCCAGTCGAGCAGCTCCGGGTGCGTGGGCGGCTGGCTCTGGTAGCCGAAATCTTCGAGCAAGCGCACGAAGCCGTGGCCGAAGAAGGCCTGCCACTGGCGATTGACCGCGACGCGGGCGGTGAGCGGGTTCTCCGGGGCGAAGAGCCAGCGGGCGAAGGTCAGGCGGTTGGCCGGA
>Ga0209299_1000764_pt1 | contig 18093 bp, 18 predicted proteins | sample S_140806_MF_Meta_FD_187326 | JGI IMG/M metagenome (GOLD analysis project Ga0209299, IMG submission 187326) | Freshwater microbial communities from Lake Simoncouche, Canada to study carbon cycling - S_140806_MF_MetaG (SPAdes) (version 2) | ecosystem: Environmental > Aquatic > Freshwater > Lake ...
GACAGCCCCGCCTGATACTGGATTTTGCTCTGGGGCATTGCCCCACCTCTCTAGATAGTACTTCCGTACCATTCTAGGGTCGAGATGGGCGCTTGGCAGGGCTTGCGGAGCTTCCTTGCTGATCAGGATCCCTCAACACTCGGCTGTTTTTTAACCCTGGCTGTTGGCTTGCGGCCGTTAGTTTCTAGCTAGGTGGCTATCGGTTGCAGGCTGTTCCCGAATGGCGCCGCAGGCGCCTCGATGTCCTGGCTCTTCATGCCATGCCCGCATCCCCATCGTCCAGCAGCCCCTGGCCCATCAGGGTGAGGAAGGCCCGCAGTCGGGCTCGGTTGGTTGGGGAGGGGTCGAGCTGCACTCGGGCGGAAAGCAATGCTGATCGACGCAGCTCAGCAAGGCTCTGCCTTTGGCGTTCAGCTGCCTCAGCCTGGCGTTCTCGCGCCTCAGCTGCTCGGTTTCTTTCTCGATTTGCTTCATCCGCCATTCGCTCTGCATCTTGCGCTGCTCGTAGCCGGGATCGCGTCGCCAGTTGAGCATCGACAACCACTGTCGCCACCGAGGCAACGATGAAAAAGACTCCCCATTGCTGCTGGAGACCGATGTTGTGGCCGAAGGCGGTGATGTGGTCATAGGAGGAAAACAGAGCGATCAGGCCGAGGATCACTCCCCCGCCGGCCTGGATGGCACCGAGGTGATCCAGGCCGAGCCAGGAGCGCTGTGCTCCTGTTAATTCTGGCGGAGCTGAGGGCGGCTCGCTGTCAGCGGGGGCGCCAAGGACGTCTGGAGTGGCAGGAGGCACAGGAGGCGGGAGGCAACAGAGAGCCCAGGGCTTCCCCTTGCCAGTTCCACCCTGTGCAACGCCGCTGTGCTCACGGGCGAGCACTGGCCGGTTGAGGCGCAGCGCCAGGTTCAGGATCCACTCGCTCGGGCTCGCCGTTCTCGGTTGCTCGGGTGGGTGAGCAGAAAGGAGGGTGCGTCCGTCTTGCCCTGCTGCCGCTCCAACTTGTCGAGAATCGAGAAGAAGGGGGCCGGGGTGCGGTTCAGGCGGCGCAGCACCGCCAAGGCTTCCCGGTCGGCCTGGTGTTCGAAGTCGCGGGAGTAGGCGTTGCCGACGAGGCCCTCGGTGATGCCCTGGATCGGATTGTCGTGGCCCCCGATCACTCTGGTCGCCAGGGCGAGGGCGTGGCCGCGCACCATCATCTGCAGGGGATGGCGGTGGTGGGCATGGCCGGCCTCATGGGCCAGGACGGCCAGCAGTTCTTCCTCCGAAGCCAGCCGCACCAAGGCATCGGTGACCACGAGGATGCCTCCCGGCAAGCAGAGGGCGTTGGCGCCGATCGCCGGGCTGTCGCGCAGTTCCAGCCGTAGCCGTCGGCCCTTCGGCGCAGTGGCCTCAATCTTCTGAACCAGATTGCGCACCCGCTGCTGTTTCGCCCCGGGCAGCCGGCTCGGGGCGAACGGCAGCTCGTCCAGGCTCGCCAGCACCGCCTCGCCCAGCTGCCGTTCCGCCGCCGCTGGGACGGCGGCACTCACCAGGGAGGCCAGCAGGGGCAAGCCTGCCACCAGCACCGCGGCGATGGTGCCGATGGCGAGCAGTGAGGCCCCCACAGCGCCGGCCCGATGGGACTCGGCCCAGCGCAGCAGGCCCTGGAGCCGGGCTCCCGGTCGGCCCGCGAACAGGGCGGCCAGCCGGCCATCGTCGTTGACTTCCACCAGCCCGCCGCCAGGCCAGTGCAACCGGGGTCTGGAGCGGCCCGGAGGCTGCTCCCAACGCAGCTGGGCGAGGGGTTGGCACAGCTCAAGCTGATCGCCCCGCAGCAGCACCTGGTCGTTCTGCAGCGGCATGATGACAACGGGAATGGCGCGGGAGGATTGGCCGTCGTAATAGAGCCCTTCGAAGCGGTTCATTCCCTTCCTCCCCTACAAACTGAAGTCGATCAGGCCTGCCATGGTGTCATCCATGGCAAAGCTCCCTTCAGCCAGGGCCGATATCCGTTCTTGCTCGCCCGCCAGGAAGCCGTCGAGCGCCGTGGCCGGGTTGATGCTGATCCGCTGCAGCCGGTAGCGGGTTTCCCGGATGCGCACCCATGGCCAGGCCAAACCGAGGCTAAATACAAGTGCCAGTCCATGCTGCAGCCTTAGCCTGATCAGGTCACGGGCGCGCCAGGCGCAGGTAAAGCGCAGCTCACCCAGGTGAGTGCAACGCCAGGTCAGGATTGCGGCCCGGGCCTCCAGCCAGCACGACCAGATCAGTATGAGGGGGATGCTCGCTAGGACCATTACGGTCAAGATCACGGAGGGGATCAGCCAGGGCACTGTCTCCCCGGACACCAAGGTTCCTAAGCGGATTGCTTTTGCCAGCAGGAGTAGCAGCGTGGCGATTATTGTGGCGATTGATGCGATAGCGGGAAGCAGGAGCGGCAGGGCCTGGAGATGGAGGCGCCAAAAGTCGGACGGCTTGGCCGTGAAGGTGAATGGGGTGGTGCCGAACCGGCGATGGTGGATTAGAAAACGACGCCATCGCCAGGCTGCATAGGGCTGTAGAAGGCCTAGGCTGATGAGTACAAGAAACGGCAGCACAAGGAGAATCACCATCTCCTTCCAGAGCCTGAATCGAGTTTCGACACTGCCGAACCCGAAGCGCAGGTTGCGAAAACTGGTCTTGCTAGAGTTATACCGAAGCGATTGCACCAGCAGCCAGGACAGGGCCCCCAGTTGGATCAACACAATTACCACCCCAACCACCCCGGCGGACAGCAGGGTCACAATCCAGCTGCCCTTGACCAGGCGTTGAACCACCGAGGTCAGGCCCATTGTCAGCAGATCGCCGAAGCTGCTCAACAGGGTGAAGCCCAGGCCGATCACCACCCAGCCGAAAAACATGGCCCGCGGATTGGCCTGGTAGTCCAAGCCGCTTTCCTGCAGGCGGATCTGGCCGAGGAAATAGCGACGGGTGCGTACCCTGGCCCAAGGCATGTAAAGCCCGACGCTGGCCAGGGTGAGAGCTGTGTTCACCAGCCAGATTGAGAAATACTCCCCCGTGCGGCCGGAAAAATTGACCGCAATCGATTCCTGTTTCCTGCGGGAATCCTCATCGGATCGGGCGACAGTTTCGAGTTCCGTCACAGGCGATCATCGCTTGATTGGATCGCGTGTCTAACTCATGGCGGCAGTCCTCGGCCCTGCGGGTGGGTCACTTCGTGGGAATGCTGACGTTGCCCAGGGCGCAGCAGATCCAGGCCCTTGGGTTTTCGCTGCCTTCCCAGACCATCAACCGGGATCGTGGCGCAGGTCGGGCGCGATGGGGCAGGTCAGGACCTGCGGGTTGTCGCCGAACGGGTGGCAACCTGCGTTCCCGCCCCTGCCGACACCAAGCTGCCCTTCCCCTTCGGAATCGGCACCAGGACCCCCGGTGGCACAGCCCCTAATCTGTTTTCTGGCCTGCCCTGGCGCCTGCGATTCATGATCCCCACTTCCGATCTCCACATCGTCGAAACCAGGCCCCTGGTGCCGCCGGCGGTGCTGCACGCGGAGCTGCCGATCAGCGAGCAGGGCTCCCGCACCGTGCAGCAGGCCCGCGAGCGGATCAAGGCGATCCTCCATGGCGGCGACCGGCGCCAGCTGGTGATCGTGGGGCCCTGCTCTGTTCACGATGGAGCGGCCGCCCGGGAGTATGCCGAGGCGATTCTGGAGGCTCAGAAGCGCCATCGAGAAGACCTCGAAATCGTGATGCGGGTGTACTTCGAGAAGCCCCGCACCACCGTGGGCTGGAAGGGGATGATCAACGATCCCCACCTCGATGGCAGCTACGACATCAACACCGGCCTGCGCCGGGCGCGGGGCCTGCTGCTGCATCTGGCCGAGCTGGGCCTACCGGCCGCCACCGAGCTTCTCGATCCTGTGGTGCCCCAGTACATCGCTGATCTGATCAGCTGGACCGCCATCGGCGCCCGCACCACCGAAAGCCAGACCCACCGCGAGATGGCCTCGGGCCTGTCGATGCCGATCGGCTTCAAGAACGGCACCGATGGCAGTGTCGCCACCGCGATCAATGCCATGGAGGCCGCCGCCCGCCCCCACCACTTCCTGGGCATCAGCCAGCAGGGGAATGCCGCGATCGTGAGCACCACCGGCAACCCCGATGGCCACCTGGTGCTCCGCGGCGGCAAGGATGGCCCCAACTACGCCCTTGCAGCGGTGGAGGTCGCCGCAGCCCAGCTGGCGCGGGATGGCCTGCCGGCCCGCCTGATGGTGGACTGCAGCCATGGCAATTCCAACAAGGACTACCGCCGTCAGGCCGAGGTGCTGCGCGAGGTAGCCGACCAGGTGCGCGCCGGCTCCGTGCATGTGATGGGGGTGATGCTGGAGAGCCATCTGGTGGCGGGCAATCAGAAGATTCCAGCCGATCTCTCGGCCCTCACCTACGGCCAGAGCATCACCGATGCCTGCATCGATCTGCCCACCACCCTGGGCTTGCTCGAGGAATTGGCTGGCGCCGTTCGCCTGGTGCGGGAACAACAGCTGGCCGCCGCCTGAGGCCAGGGCCCGCTGCCTGCGGCCTGGATGGGCTGGGAATCGCTTCCTTGGCACTCCCCATCTTTGAGTGCCAAGCCATCAACCCTTTTGCGGGATGTTCGGGCTGAACAGTTGATTGTTCCGACCTGATTACCCTTGGCTATCCCTGGTTCCGGGTGGCTTGGGTTCATGGTTTATCTCCTGCAATTCTGTGGTTTTACCGATCCCCTCGAGCTGTTCTATTTGGAGCAGCGAAGGCTGGCGGTCCCCTCCGGCGCCGCCCCCTCTGGCCCCGCCTATGGCGGCTTCCGGCCGTTCCAGCTCGACGGCCTGCTGAGCTGGGCCCTCGACACCGCCCGGGGACGCCACTGGGACGGCGACGCGATCCAGCGCACCGTGCTCGATGTGTGGATGGACCGGGCTGAGGTGATTCGCCAGTGGCAGCTGCGCTTGCGGGAGCAACCCGAAGATCGCCTGCTGGTGGCGGCGCTCGGCAGCCGCGGCGACTGGGACCGTCAGTGCGAGGACCTGCTGCGGGCCTGAGCAGCTCTTCAGGCCACCATCAGGCCACCATGAGCTGGCTCCAGAGCCAGGCCACGGCGAGGGGCACGGTGAGGTTGTCGAGTCCGCCGACCGCCACCTGCTCGAGCAGGGCCGCGGCCAGGGCGATCCCCACCAAGGCGGCCGGTGTCGGCACCGGTTGGCCGGCGGCTCCCGCCAGGGCCGCCAGGGCGAGCAGCACCGCCAGGCTGGTGAGCGCCATCGTGGCGGTGCCGACCAGGGAGCGCCGCTGGCCCAGGATCTGCCAGCTCGGTGAGGCCACCTCGGGGCCCAGGAGGCCAGCTAACCCATCAGCGAAGGCCATCACCAGCACGCCGCTGGCCACCACCAGCGGCTCCCAGGGCCACCAGACCAGCAGCAGCAGGCTGATCGAGGCTCCGTAGGCCACTGTCCCGTAGCTGGCGCGGTCGATATCTTCGACGCCCGGCAGCAGGCGACGCCGGTGGTTCACGGCGGCCAGCAGGGTGGCCAGGGCGGCGGTGGGCAGGGCGACCCAGCGATCGATGCCCAAAGCCCAGGCGATCAGCACCACCGGGCCAGCCCCGATGTGCACAACCTTGCGGCTCCATTCCCCCCGCTCCGGCCAGCGAGCCCGGATCGCCAGGGAGATGCTGGCCACCAGGGTGAGCCACACCAGCACGGCGAGCACCCCGATCGATTGCCTCCCCCACCAGTCCATGGTCACGCCGCCCGTGGTCACGCCGCCCATGGCCACGCCGCTCAGGCGGCCTGCTGCATCGAGCTCATCAGCCGCAGCTTCAGGATCGCCTTGGCTTCCAGCTGGCGCACCCGCTCGCGCGACACGTTGATCTGGCGGCCGATCTCCGCGAGGGTGAGCGGCTCGCTGCCCTCAAGGCCGAAACGGAGCCTCAGGATCTTCTGCTCGCGGTCGTTGAGCTGGGCGAGCCAGGTGCCGAGGTGCTCCTTCTGGAGATGCCGGTCCATCGAGTCGAGATGCTCGTTGCTGGCGGGATCGGCGATCAGCTCCCCGAGGGTGCTGCGGTCCTCCTCGCCACGGGCGTGGGCATCGAGGGAGGCGCAGGGAGCGGTCTGGGCCAACAGCTCCTCCAGCTCATCGGGGGTGGTGCCGAGGGCATGGGCCAGTTCCAGCCGGTTGGGTTGGCGGCCGAGACGATGGGAGAGTTCGCGGCTGATGCGCCGCATCTTGGAGAGCTTCTCGCTGATATGAATCGGCAGCCGGATCGTGCGGGCGCTGTTGTCGATGGCCCGGGTCATGCCCTGGCGGATCCACCAGTAGGCATAGGTAGAGAACTTGTAGCCCATCGCCGGGTCGAATTTATCGACCGCCCTTTCCAGGCCGATCGCCCCCTCCTGCACCAGATCCAGCAATTCGAGGCCCTGATTCTGATACTTCTTCGCCACGCTCACCACGAGGCGGAGATTGGCCGCCATCATCCTGTCGCGGGCCCGCTGACCCATGCGGATCCGCCGGTTCTGCTGAGGGCTGCGTTGCTCGGGCTCCAGCGACTGCAGCTGTTTGCCCGCCTGCACATGGTGGGCCAGCTCGATTTCCTCGGCCGCCGTGAGTAGGGGCACCCGACCAATGGTACCCAAATACCAGCCGATCGAATCGGCGCTCAAGCGGCCGGCGGCTCGGCTAGCGCTCCCGCCCGACCCCTGACGGGATGGACGGATTGTGGTGCCGGAATCAACACGTCCATGGGCTGACTTCGCCCCCATGGAGCCACCGCTTGCGGCAGACCCGTTGGGTGCGGAATGCAGAGGTGTCCCCATCACCCCAGGCCTCCGAAATGAATTTGGCCGGAATGTAGCACCCCTGCGCCGAAGGGACAGGTTTGAAGTGGAAGATTTCCTGTATCAGTGATGACGGGGGATCGATACCTGTCGCGGAGGTTACATTTTTAGCCCACCGCGCCAGCGCTGCATGAGAATGTTTTGAGAAACCACTCCATCATCTTCGGGCTGAATCTGCAGGAAGCTGCCGTCGCTCTGCATGTGCCAGGCGGTGCTGTCCTGCAGATAGAGCTCAATCAGGTGGCGGAGTTGCCCGCTGAGTTGGGCCTCTTCGATCGGTGCCACCGCCTCGACCCGCCGATCGAGGTTGCGGGGCATCCAGTCGGCACTGCCGAAATACACCTCATCCTGGCCACCGTTGCCGAACCAGAAGATGCGTGAGTGTTCCAGGAAGCGACCGATCACACTCACCACCCGGATGTTCTCGCTCAGGCCCTCCTGGCCGGGCCTCAGGGAGCACATGCCTCGAACCACTAGATCGATCTGCACGCCGGCATCTGAGGCCTCGTAGAGCAGGGCGATGATGGCCGGATCCACCAGGCCGTTCATCTTGGCCCTGATCAACCCGCTTCGGCCCTCGCGGGCATGGCGGATCTCGCGGCGGATCAGCTCCTCCATGCCGCGACGCAAGGTGACCGGTGCCACCAGCAACTTGCGGAAGCTCTGTTGTTTCGAGAAACCGGTGAGGTAGTTGAACAGTTCCACCAGGTCCTGCCCGAAATCCTCCCGGGCGGTGAGCAGCCCGAGGTCGGTGTAGAGGTTGGAGGTGCGGGAGTTGTAGTTGCCCGTGCCGATGTGCATGTAGCTGCGCAGGGTGTCCTTCTCGCGCCGCACCACCAGGGCCACCTTGGTGTGGGTCTTGAGCCCCAGCACGCCGTACACCACATGCACGCCGGAGCGCTCCAGCTGGCGCGCCCACTGGATGTTGTTGTCCTCGTCGAAGCGGGCCTTCAGTTCCACCAGGGCCATCACCTGCTTGCCGTTCTCGGCGGCGCGGATCAGGGCCGCCACCACCGGTGAATCCTTCGAGGTGCGGTAGAGGGTCATCTTGATCGCCAGCACCGAGGCGTCGTCAGCGGCCTGGTTGAGGAATTCCTCCACGGAGGTGGCGAAGAGGTCGAAGGGGTGGTGCAGCAGCACATCACCGCGGCGTAGCACCGAGAAGATGCTCTGGAACTCCTCGGCCTTGATCGAGCCGTCCTCCAGTTCACTGCGCTGGGCCTGCACCAGGGCTGGCACGGTCCTTCCCTTGAAGGGCAGGTCCTTGATGTCGGGCAGGGGAATGGCCAGCAGGCTCATCAGGTCATCCAGCCCGAGCGGACCGTTGATCCGATAGAGGTCTTCCGGCTCCACACTGGTGCCCTCCATCAGCAGCTGCACAACCTCATCGGGCATCTCGTTGGCCACCTCGAGGCGCACCACCTCCCCACCCATGCGGCGTTTGCGCAGACCCTCCTGCAAGGCCTCCATCAGGTCGTCGGCCTCCAGATCGCGGAGTTCCAGGTCGGCGTCGCGGGTCACCCGGAAGAAGTAATGACCCTCGATCACCATGCCGGGAAAGAGGAGCTGCAGGTTGAACGCCACCAGCTGCTCCAGCGGCACCGCCGTGAAGACCGGCGAGGGTGTGCGGCTGCAGAGCTCGGTGGGGATCGGCACGAAGCGCGGCAGGATCTTCTGGGGAACCTTCACCCGTGCGAACTGCTGCTGGCCGCTGTCAGGGTCGCGGATCAGGGCCGCCACGTTGAGGCTGAGGTTGCTCAGGAAGGGAAAGGGGTGGGCCGGATCCACCGCCAGCGGTGTGAGCACCGGAAAGATGGCGCTGCGGAAGTAGGCGTCGGCCCAGTCCTTCTGGCGAGCGTTGAGCCGGGTGTAGTCGATCAGCTGGATGCCGTATTCGTCGAGGTTGCGCTTGAGCGAATGGCGGTAGTGCTGCTGCTGCAGTTCGAGCAGGGGGCGCAGCTTGGCCTGGATCGCCTCCAGTTGCTCCAGGGGGGTGTGGCCGTCGTCGCTGAGGGTGGTCACCCCGGCCTCCTGCTGCGACTTCAGCGAAGCCACCCGCACCATGAAGAATTCGTCGAGGTTGTTGCTGAAGATCGCGCTGAACTTGGCCTGCTCCAGCAGCGGGGTGTGCTCATTGAGGGCCTGGGCCAGCACCCGCTGGTTGAAGGCGATCCAGCTCAGCTCCCGGTTGATGTAGTGCTCCGGGGCAACGAGGGCAGGCGTGGTGGTGGACGCGGTCATGGTGTTTTGCGGAAACCCGCGTCAGCGGGATAGGAAAAATTAGCAATCACAGGCGGATCAGGCTGGTGTCGACGCCGTCTGGCGCCGCGTGCCGCCCGCCACCAGCGCCGCCACCGCCACCATCAACGCGATGCTCAGCCAGAAGGGGCTCCGGTGGCCCAGGGTTTCGTAGGCCAGCCCCGCCAGCGGCGGCCCGAGGAAGCTGCCGGCGCTCTGGAGGCCCTGCAGGCTGCCCAGGGCGGCTCCCTGGCCGGAGCCCTCCAGCCGCCGGCTCACCAGGCTGCGCAGGCAGGGGGTCACCAGTCCGGTGCCGAAGGCCAGGATCGCCACGGCGCTGAACACGGTGGGAATGGCCGAGGTCGGCCGGGCCAGGGGGATCAGCAGACAGCCCGTCACCACACAGCCCAGGCCCACCAGGCTGAGTCGCCATTCCCCGATCCGTTGCACCAGGGGGCCGATCAGGCCGCCCTGGACCACGGTGGCCACCACCCCCACCACCAGGAAGGCGAGGGCCGCCAGCTCCGGCCCCCAGCCGAAGGCCTCGCGGAAGTAGAGCACCAGCATGGCGGTGAAGCCGCTGAAGGCCAGAAAGAAGAAGAAGAAGGCCGCGCACAGCCGCCGCACCCGCGGGTTGGCGAACACCGAGGCCAGCTGGCTGAAGGGCTGCAGCTCCCGCCGCCGGGGCAGGGCGATGCGCGCCTGGGGTGGGTGGGTTTCCGGCAGCAGGGTGAGCACCACCAACAGATTCACCACCGCGAAGCCCACCGCCACGAACAGCGGCAGGGTCACGGAGTAGCGCGCCAGCAACCCACCCAGGCCCGGGCCGAGGATGAAGCCCAGGCCGAAGGCCACGCCGATCAGGCCGAAGGCCCGCGCCCGCTGCTCCGGTGCGGTGATGTCGGCCAGCACGGCGGCGGCGGTGGCGGCGGTGCCGCCGCTCAGGCCATCGATCAGCCGGGCGAGGAAGAGCAGGGCCAGGGGCAGACCGGCGGCGGCGGCGCCCGGCCAGAGCTGGGACCAGGGAAGGCTCACTGTGAGGGCAAACAGGCCCAGACCCAGAACGGATCCCGCCACGCAGAGCGCCATCACGAGCCGGCGGCCGAAGCGATCACTCAGGGCCCCAATCAGGGGCGTGGCGCTGAACTGGGCCACGGCATAGCTGCCGGCCAGCAGGCCGAGGGTGCGGCCATCGCGGCTGAAGCCCGCCAACAGGAAGGGCAGCAGCGGGAACACGATGCTCTCCCCCAGCCGATCGTTGAGCAGGGTGAGGAAGGCGCAGAGCCTGGGGGAGGGTCGTCCGAGCGGCAAGGCGGCTTCCCGCTGCTGGATCGTCAGCTTCCCACAGGGCATGAGGCTCGATGCCGGGTTCCGCCGCCGGTTCACCCTGGGCCGACGGCGGCAGGCCGACCATCGATGATGGGGATGGCGTCGTACCGACTCGCCTCCGTGATGGCTGCCTGATGACTTCCCCACGATCGCCGGCCGGATCCACCGCCGCTGCTTCCCCCGCCACCCCCGCTGCCAACCCCATCGCCGCCCCCGATCCCGCCCCCGATCCCGACACCGCGCCGCACGGGCTCCGCCGCGATGGCGGGCCGGCGGGGCTGGCGGCAGTTGCGGTGGTTGTTGTGCAGTGGTCCTCCGCAGCGGCCTGGCTGATCCCGATCTCCGGGCTGGTGCTGGTGTTGTTTCTGGTGCTCCATCTGGCCGGGGTGAGCCTGGCGCTGCTGGATCCGACGGGCTTCGAGCAGTTGGCAGAAGGGCTCCACCGCCAGCCCTGGCTACCGCCCCTGGAGGTGGCCCTGGCGGCCGCCCTGCTGCTCCATCCCCTGCTGGCCCTGCTGCGCAGCGTTTCCAACCGTCAAGCCCGTGGTGCCGTGGCAGGCCCGCAGCGCAGCCGGCGGGATGGTGGCCTGGAGGCCGCGGCCGCCCTGGCCGGCCGCTGGGCCCCCTGGAGCGGGGCGTTGTTGATGGTGTTCCTGGTGGTGCACCTGGCCCAGCTGCGGCTGCATCGCCCGGCGGCCGGCGGCGAGCTGGAGGCCCTGCTCGCCGCCTTGGCTTCCCCCTTCTGCCTCGGCCTCTATGGCCTGGCCGGTGGTGCGGTGGGGCTTCATCTGCTGCAGGGCCACGAGAGCGCCCACCGCAGCCTGGGCTGGCTCGAGCCAGCCAACCGGGAGCGGATTCGCTGGGCCGGGCGCGCCCTCGCCCTGTTCCTTGGCGCCGCCTTTAGCTTGCTACCAATCGCCCTGGTGCTGCGCGGCTCCCTGGCGGCCGGCACGCCATGACCTCAACCCTCGCCTCCGGCCCTCCCCGCGGCAGCGGATCCGCCGCCACCGCTCCCCCAGCGCCTGCAACACCGTTGCCACCTTCTCCGCCGCCCGCGCCGCGCCTCGATCCGCGCCTGCCGGCGGGCCCGCTCGATTCGGCCTGGCAGCGGTGCCGCGAAGGCCTGCCCCTGATCAGCCCGGCCAACAAGCGCAAGCTGCGGGTGCTGGTGGTGGGCAGCGGCCTGGCGGGCGCCTCGGCAGCTGCCACCCTGGCCGAACAGGGCTACCGGGTGCAGCTGGTCACCTATCACGACAGCCCGCGGCGGGCCCATTCGGTGGCGGCCCAGGGGGGCATCAATGCCGCCAAGAATTACGCCGGTGATGGCGACAGCATCCACCGCCTCTTCCGCGACACGGTGAAGGGCGGTGATTTCCGCGCCCGCGAGGCCGGCTGTCACCGGCTGGCGGAGATCAGCGGCGCGATCATCGATCAATGCGTGGCCCAGGGGGTGCCCTTCGCCCGGGAGTACGGCGGCACCCTGGCCAACCGCAGCTTCGGCGGCGCCCTGGTGAGTCGCACCTTCTACGCCCGCGGCCAGACCGGCCAGCAACTGCTGTATGGCGCCTACCAGGCGCTGATGCGGCAGGTGGCGGCGGGGCGGGTGGAGCTCCTCACACGGCGCGAGATGGTGGAGCTGATCTGCGTGGATGGGGTGGCGCGGGGCGTGGTGTGTCGCCATGGCCTCAGCGGCGCCCTGGAAACCTTCACCGCCCATGCGGTGCTGCTGGCCAGCGGCGGCTATTCGAACGTGTTTTATCTCTCCACGAATGCGGTGAAGAGCAATGTCAGCGCCATCTGGCGGTCCCATCTCCAGGGGGCCTGCTTCGCCAATCCCTGCTTCACCCAGATCCACCCCACCTGCATCCCGGCCGGCGACACCTGGCAGAGCAAGCTCACCCTGATGAGCGAGAGCCTCCGCAACGACGGCCGCATCTGGCTGCCGGCGCAACCGGGCGATGGCCGGCCAGCCGCGGCGATCCCCGAGGCGCAGCGCGATTACTTCCTGGAACGCCAATACCCCACCTACGGCAACATGGTGCCCCGCGATGTGGCCTCCCGCCGCGCCCGCGAGCTGTGCCTGGAGGGCCGCGGTGTGGGACCCGGTGGCCGCGGGGTGTATCTGGATCTGGCGGAGGCGATCCGCCGTGACGGCCGGGAGGCGATCGAGAGCCGCTACGGCAACCTGCTGGAGATGTATGCGCGGATCACCGGTGAAGATCCGCTGACCTCGCCCCTGCGCATCTATCCCGCGCCGCACTACACGATGGGGGGCCTGTGGGTGGACTACCACCTGATGAGCACGATTCCGGGATTGTTTGTGCTCGGGGAGGCCAATTTCTCCGAGCACGGTGCCAACCGGCTCGGGGCCAGTGCCCTGATGCAGGGTCTGGCCGATGGCTACTTCATCGCCCCCGCTACCGTCACCGCCTGGCTGGCAGGCCACCCTCAGCCGGAGATCACGGCCGACCATCCCGCCTGCCGCTCGGCGCGGGCCGCGGCCAAGGCCCGCATTGCCGCCCTGCGGCACGAGCCGGGCCGTTCCCCAGCGGCTGCCGGCAGGAATGGCGCTGGGGGCCGCACCGCCACCGACCTGCATCGGGAGCTGGGCCTGCTGATGATCGAGGTGTGTGGCATCAGCCGCAGCGCACCGGAGCTGCGGCGGGGGCTGGCGGTGGTGGAGGCCCTGCGCCAGGAGTTCCGCGAGGGGGTGCGCGTGCCCGACCACGGTCCCGGGCCAGACGAGGCCCTGGAGAGGGCCCTGCGGCTGGAGGATTTCCTCGGCCTGGCGGACCTGATGCTGCGCGATGCCCTGGCCCGAGAGGAATCCTGCGGCGCCCACTTCCGCGAAGAGTTCCAGACCCCCGAGGGCGAGGCCCTGCGTGACGACGCCCAGTTCGCCCACATCGCCGCCTGGGAGCAGCGGGAGGGGGCGTCGCCCATCCGCCACAGCGAGCCACTCGCCTTCACCGCCATGGCGCCGAGTCAGCGCAACTACCGATGAGTCCCCGCCCTGCCATGAGCCTCCAGAGCGTTCCCGCCACGATCAGCCTCACCCTGAAGGTGTGGCGCCAGGCCGGCCCCGGCCAGCCGGGCGGCTTTGAGAGCCACCGGCTGGAGCGGCTCAGCACCGATCTCTCGCTGCTGGAGGCTCTCGATGAACTCAACGACCGCCTGCTCCGGGCCGGCCAGCGCCCGATCAGCTTCGAGCACGACTGCCGCGAGGGCATCTGCGGCTCCTGCGGTTTCCTGGTCAATGGCCAGGCCCACGGACCCCAGGCAGCGACCAGCGTCTGCCAGCTCTACCTACGCCGCTTCAGCGACGGCGACACCCTGGTGCTGGAGCCCTGGCGGGCCCGTGCCCTGCCCCTGGTGGCCGACCTGACGGTGGACCGCAGCGCCTTCGATCGGATCATCGCGGCAGGGGGCTACTGCTCGGTGAACACCGGCAGCGCTCCGGAGGCCAATGCCATCTTGATCGGCCGCGATCAGGCCGCCTGCGCCTTCGACGCCGCCACCTGCATCGGCTGCGCCGCCTGCGTGGCCAGCTGCCGCAATGCCTCCGCCAGCCTGTTCGTAGCGGCCAAGCTGGCCCACCTCGGCCAGCTGCCCCAGGGCCAGCCCGAGCGATCCCAGCGGGCCCGGGCAATGGTGGCCCAGATGGCGGCCGAGGGCTTCGGGGGCTGCAGCAGCCACCTCGAATGCGAGGCGGCCTGCCCCAAGCAGATCTCCGCCGACTGGATCAGCTGGATGCGGCGGGAGCTGCGCGGGGGGTGAAGCCCCGCTTGCCCTGCTGCCTGCCCCCGCGTCACCGCCACCCCATGAGCACCCCCACTGACCCCCACGCCCCATCCGTGAGCCAAGCCTTGGATGGAAGTCTCCCCAGCCTCACGCACCTTGATTCCCGCGGTGACGTTCATATGGTGGATGTGAGCAGTCGGCCAGCCACGGTTCGCGAGGCCGTGGCCGAGGGCTGGCTGCGCATGCAGCCGGTCACGCTGGCGTTGGTGCTGGAGGGTCAGGCTCCCAAGGGAGATGTGCTGGCGGTGGCCCGGGTGGCGGCGATTCAGGCTGCCAAGCGCACCGCTGAGCTGATACCCCTCTGCCATCCGCTGCCGCTTTCGGCGGTGAAGGCCACGATCGAGCCGGCCCTCGATGGGTCTGGGCTGCGTGTGGAGGTGCGGGTCCGCACCACCGCCGCCACCGGCGTTGAGATGGAGGCACTCACGGCCGTGAGTGTGGGCCTGCTCACCCTCTACGACATGGTGAAGGCCGCCGATCCCGCCATGACCATCGGGCCCATCCAGCTGCTGCGCAAGCAAGGGGGCCGCAGCGGTCTATGGGAACGGGGTGATGGCTGAACCCATGGCTGAACCCTTTCCCGCCGAGGGATTGCCGCTGGAGGAGGCGCGGGCGCGGGTGTTGGCCGCGCTGCGGCCTGATCCGGCGATCGAGACCATGGCGCTCGCCGCCTGCCTGGGCCGGGTGGTGGCGCAATCGGTGCTGGCCAGCGAAGCCGTGCCGGGATTCCGGGCCGCGATCCTCGATGGTTACGCCGTGGCCGATGCCATGCCGCCGGAACCCGGTTGCCGCTGGCGGGTGGTGGGACGATCCGCTGCCGGCGCCCCCTACTCGCAGCGCCTGGGGGACGGGGAGACGGTCCGTATCCTCACCGGCGCCCCCTTGCCGGAGGGTGCCGCGCGGGTGTTAGCCCAGGAGCAGGTGGAGGTCCAGAGGGCGTCGCTGCTCCTCACCGAGGCCGTTGGTCCGGAGCCCTGGATCCGTGCCGCCGATGAGGAGGCGACGCCGGGGCAGGTGCTGGTGGAGGCCGGCCAGCGCCTCGGGCCCGCCGATCTGGGTCGGTTGGCGGGCTGTGGTGTGGCGATGCTGCCGGTGGCGACCCGCCCGCGGATTGGCCTGCTGATCAGCGGCGATGAACTGGTCAGGGCCGGAGCCCAGCGCGGGCCCGGTGAGATCTGGGAGAGTAACGGCACCCTCCTTGAGGCTTTGTTCGCCCGTCTGGGCTACCCGCTGACCCTGCGGTTGCAGGTGGCCGACCGGCCGGAATCGTTGGCGGCCGCCTTTGATCAGCTGGCTGCCGGTTGCGATCTAGTGGTGAGCACCGGCGGTGTTTCCGCCGGCGACAGCGACTGGATCCGCCCCCTCTTGGCCGAGCGGGGCACGGTGGCGTTCTGGAAGTTGTTCCTGCGGCCGGGACGCCCCTTTGCGTTCGGCTCCCTGGCCGGATTGCCCTTCTTCGGTCTGCCGGGTAATCCGGTGGCTGCCGCCATCACGGCCTTGCAGCTTGTGCTGCCAGCGTTGCAGGCGCTGGAAGGGGGCGATGCCGTGGGTCTGCGGCGGTTGCGGGTGAGGCTGGCGGCGCCCCTGAGGCGACGGCCGGGGCGGCCGGAACTGGCCAGGGCCCGATTGGCATTCGCCGCCGACGGGTTGCCGCTGGCGTTGCTGGAGGGCAGCCAGGCGTCGTCCCGCATCGGTTCGCTGCAGGGGGCCGAGCTGCTGCTGGAGCTGCCCGCCGAGGCGGCCACGCTGGAGGCCGGCACCGAGCTCTGGGCCCAGCTGCTGCTGCTGCCCCTGTTCTGAGCCCCTGTCTTCACAGGGGCGTGTTGCCTTCCACCCAGGTGCCCACCCCGTTCACCCATTCCCGTTTCCAGAACGGAACCTCGTGCTTGAGGCCCTCCAGCAGGGCCTGGCCGTACCGCTGGGCCGGGCCGCGGCGATCCGCCGCCACCGCCACCAGCACGATGGCGTCGCCCGGCCGTAGCTGGCCGATCCGGTGGCGCACCAGCACTGCGGTGGCCCCCTGGGCCGTGACCATGGCCAGCTCCCGCAGGCGCCGTTCGGCCATAGCGGGGTAATGCTCCAGCTCCAGGGCCTCCAGCGGCAGGCCTTGGCCACTCACACCCCGCACCCTGCCGATGAAGTGAGCCTCAGCGGCGGGCAGGCCACCGGGCAGGTCCGCCAGCTGCCTTTGCCAGGCGGCCAGGCAGGCCAGGGGATCAAGGGTGGTGGTGAGCAGCTGCAGATCCAGTCGGGGCAGCGTGGCTTCCACGGGATCGCGCCGTTCAGCCGCCACTGATCGGCGGCAGGAAGGCCAGTTCATCGTTGGGGTTGAGGGGCGTGTCGAAGCTGGCGAAGCTGTGGTTGATCGCCACCCGCACGGTGTGCGCTGATGGGGGATCGGGCAGTTGGCTCCAGATCTGGTGCGGTGTGAGGCCGGCGCTGTGGGGCCAGGGTCGCTCCCCCCAGCCCGCCCGCTCCCGCAGTCCGGCGAACAGCCTCACCCTCACCGTGGCTGCCGCTGCCTCGGCGTTCGTTCCCCCATCACCTGGCCCGCGCATGGCTGGTCTGGATCACTCCAACCACTCTGCCGCTGCCGCAGCCCCACAATGGCTTTCCGCCGCTGGCCTGCTGTGGCCCTTTCGATCGCCCTGCTCACGGTGTCCGATCGGCGCAGCCTCGCCGACGACCCCTCCGGCGATGCCCTGCAGCAGCGCCTTGAGGCTGCGGGCCACCGGCTGCAGGAGCGTTGCATGGTGCCCGATGACCGATACCGGATCCGGGCGGAGGTCAGTCGCTGGATCGCTGATCCAGCCGTGCAGGTGATGATCAGCAGTGGTGGCACCGGCCTCACCGGTCGTGATGGCACCCCGGAAGCGGTGGCTCCCCTGCTCGATAAGACCATGGATGGCTTCGGAGAGCTCTTCCGGATGCTCTCCTTCGAGAGCATTGGCACCAGCAGCCTCCAGAGTCGCTGCCTGGCGGGGGTGGCCAATGGCACCCTCATCTTTGTGCTGCCCGGTTCGCTCGATGCGGTGTCCACGGCCTGGGATCGGCTGATTCGCGCCCAGCTGGATGCGGAGACCCTCCCCTGCAATCTGGTGCAGCTGTTGCCTCGCTTGCGGGAAGACCCCGATCAGCTTGCCTGAGCGCCGATGGAGACCTCCGCGCTGCTGCTGCTTGCCCTGGCTGGGGTGGCCTTTCTCTATGCCTCCGTTGGCCATGCGGGCGCCTCCGGCTATATCGCGGTGCTTGCGCTGAGCGGTTTTGCCGCCGCAGAGATCCGACCCCTTGCCCTGGTCCTCAACGTGCTCGTCTCCAGCCTCGCCAGCTGGAATTTCGCCGCCGCCCGCCACTTTCGGCGCGAGGTGTTTCTGCCGCTCGCCCTGTTCTCAGTTCCTGCGGCGTTGGTGGGCGGCATGGTTCCCTTGCCCACCCAGCCGCTCCAACGCCTGCTTGGGCTGGTGCTGCTGTTCTCAGCCTGGCGGTTGTCGCAGCCTCCCCCCTCCGGAGAGGTTTCTGCAGCCGTGCCCGGGCCCATCACCATCAGCCTGACGGGGGGTGTCCTCGGCGGGCTGGCCGGCATCACCGGCACCGGTGGCGGCATCTTCCTGACGCCGCTGATGATCCTGCGGGGCTGGCTGGTGCCTCGCCAGGCGGCGGCCGTCTCGGCGGCATTCATCCTGGTCAATTCCCTGGCGGGGCTGGCCGGGTTGGTGATGGCCAGGGGGAGCGCCGCTCTGCCTGCGGCCCAGGGCTGATTCAAAGTATCAAATCGGTTCAGGGTTGGGCTGCCGCATCGCCATGGCCAGCAGCGCTGTGATGTCGTGCATCACCGCCTGCATGCCGGTCCGAATCGACTGAAATCCCGCCAATCGG
>Ga0209299_1000766_pt1 | contig 18072 bp, 19 predicted proteins | sample S_140806_MF_Meta_FD_187326 | JGI IMG/M metagenome (GOLD analysis project Ga0209299, IMG submission 187326) | Freshwater microbial communities from Lake Simoncouche, Canada to study carbon cycling - S_140806_MF_MetaG (SPAdes) (version 2) | ecosystem: Environmental > Aquatic > Freshwater > Lake ...
CGCTCTGGAGCACCCTTGGCTCCAGCCGCGAGAGGGCCCAGCCGGCCACGGCACTGGTGAAGGCGTAGTGGCTGCCGGGATCCTGCTCGATCGCCAGATCGGCCAGCAGCACCGAAGCCCCAACTCCCTGGCCGATCAGGCCATGGCTGAGGCGAGCGCCGGCCCCAAGGCGGGCCTCCAGCAGCACGGTGGTGAGACTGGCGCCGGCGGCACGATGCACCTGCAGGAGCTCCAGCTGCGCCTGGGGTTCGAGAAGCAACAGCACCCGCAGGGGCAGCACACCCTCGGCGCTGGCGGCATCGCTCACCAATTCAAGGATGGGCTCCACAACGCCCCGCACCCGCAGGGCCAGCACCTGGCCGGCGGTGGCGGCGGCCAGCAGGCCGCTCCAGGGCGCTTCGGAGCCGGCCCTGGCCGCAGCGTGGGTGGACGCCCCATTCGCTCCCCGATCCTCTCCCCGATCGGTGGCTGTCTCCTGCAGCAGGGCTTCCAGGTCGGCAGCGGGGATCGGCTCCATGCCAGCCGGCAGGCTCACCCCCGCCAGCAGATCGCCATGGCCATCCAGCACCAGCCGCACCACCCCGGCCGTAGCCGGGGGCAGCGTGGCTGGCCCGGTGGTTGCCGAGGGCAGCAGGGCCGGGGTGATCGCCAAAAGGGGTGCGATATCCGTGAAGCGCCAGGCCTCCTGACGCCTCGAGGGGAGCGGACGATCTGCCAGGGCCCGGGCCGCCCGTTGCCGCGCCGCCGCCAGGGCGGGCTCCGGCGACACGCCAGCCTCCAGGGCATTCAGGAGCTCTAAGCCCCAGCTGCTGGCAGCAGCCACGGCGGTGGGAATGGAAAGGGCCGCCATCACCCCACCTCCACGGGCTTAGGCGCCAGGGCCGCCAGTTCGGCATCCACCCAGTCGTAGCCGCGATCTTCCAGCTCCAGCGCCAGCTCCTTGCCGCCAGTACGCAGGATCCGGCCCGCCGCCATCACGTGCACGTAGTCGGGCGTGATCACATCCAGCAGCCGCTGGTAGTGGGTGATCAGCAGGGTGGCGTTGTCGGGGGTGGCGAGCTGGTTCACCCCGCCGGCCACGATGCGCAGGGCATCGATATCGAGACCGGAATCGGTTTCATCGAGGATCGCCACCAGCGGATCGAGCAGGGCCATCTGCAGGATCTCGTTGCGCTTCTTCTCGCCACCGCTGAAGCCCTCGTTCACCGAGCGCTCCAGGAAGGCGGGATCCATCTGCACCACCGCCAGCCGCTCGCGCACCAGATCCTCGAAGGCGAAGGTGTCGAGTTCCTCGGCTCCCTGCTCCAGGCGGCGACCATTGGTGGCCACCCGCAGGAACTCAAGATTGCTCACCCCCGGAATCTCCACCGGGTACTGGAAGCCGAGGAACACGCCGCGGCGGGCCCGAAGCTCGGGAGCGAGGGCCAGCAGGTCCTCGCCCCGATAGGACACGCTGCCGCCGGTGACCGTATAAGCCGGATGGCCGGCCAGCACTTTGGACAGGGTGCTCTTGCCGCTGCCGTTGCGGCCCATTACTGCATGGATCTCGCCGGCGCGGATGGTGAGGTTCACCCCGTGCAGGATCGGCTGATCCGCCACGCTGGCGTGGAGATCGAGGATCTCAAGCAAAACCGGGGATTCAGGGCGGATCACGGCGGAGCAGGTGAGGCGGACTTGGACGGGAGGAAAGCAAGCAACCGTAGCGGCCAGATGGCTGAAACGAAGCCCAGAGCCGGAATGGAACGTTGCTGAGGCGGAGTCGTGAAGCGGGTCTTGAAGCGGAGTCTTGAAGCGCACTCGTGCGGTGGAGTGCGCTGAAAGATCGAGGCGGAGGGGCGGTGCCCCGGTGGCCCGAATCTCAGGGGGAAGCAGCGGCGGGTGAGGGGGCGGTGCCAGGACGGCAAACCCGATGGCTTTGCCCGGACTCGCCGCTCACCAGCGCCACGGAGACTCGGCGGGGCTGCGGAAGACCCGGCTACCCCACGGAACCCTCCAGCTTGAGGGCGAGGAGTTTGTCGGCCTCGGCGGCGAATTCCATCGGCAACTGGTTGAACACATCACGGCAGAAGCCGCTCACCATCATCGACACCGCCTCCTCAAAGCCGATGCCGCGGCTCTGGAGATAAAAGAGTTGGTCTTCCGAGATGCGACAGGTGCTGGCCTCGTGCTCGATCGCCGCTTCCGGCTGCTGGGAGCGGATATAGGGATAGGTGTTAGCGGCGGCCTGATCGCCGATCAGCATCGAATCGCACTGGCTGAAATTGCGGGCACCCACCGCCTTCGGTCCCACCTGCACCAGGCCGCGGTAGCTGTTGGAGGAGTGGCCGGCGCTGATCCCCTTGCTCACGATCGTGGAGCGGGTGCGAGGACCCACGTGGATCATTTTGGTGCCGGTGTCGGCCTGCTGACGGTTATTGGTGAGGGCCACAGAATAAAATTCACCCACCGAATCAGCACCCTGCAGCACACAGCTGGGATATTTCCAGGTGATCGCTGAGCCGGTTTCCACTTGGGTCCAGCTGATGTGACTGCGCTCACCACGGCACTGGCCCCGCTTGGTGACGAAGTTATAAATACCGCCGACGCCCTGTTCATCACCGGCGTACCAGTTCTGCACGGTGGAGTATTTGATCGAGGCATCATCTAAAACCACCAGTTCCACCACAGCCGCATGCAGCTGGTTGGTGTCAAACATCGGAGCGGTGCATCCCTCCAGGTAACTCACCGAGGCCCCTTCCTCGGCCACGATCAGAGTGCGCTCAAACTGACCGGTGTCGCCGGAGTTGATGCGGAAGTAGGTGGAAAGCTCCATCGGGCACGCCACCCCTTTGGGGATGAACACGAAGGAGCCATCGCTGAACACGGCCGAATTGAGAGCCGCAAAATAGTTGTCATTGCTGGGCACCACCGTACCGAGGTAGCGCTCGATCAAATCGGCGTGATCCTTCACGGCCTCACTGATCGAGCAGAAGATCACGCCGTGCTCGGCCAACTTCTCGCGATAGGTGGTGGCGATCGAAACGCTGTCGAACACTGCATCCACGGCCACATTGGAGAGGCGCTTCTGCTCACTCAGCGGAATGCCGAGCTTGTCGAAGGTTTCAAGCAGTTTGGGATCCACCTCATCGAGGCTTCCTTTCTTCTCCTGCTGCTTCGGGGCGGCGTAATAAATGATGTTCTGGTAATCAATCGGCGCATGACCGAGGGCCGCCCAGTCGGGCTCTTCCATGTCCAACCACTGTTTGTAGGCCCGCAGACGGAAATCGAGCAGGAAAGCGGGCTCATTCTTTTTGCTGGAGATCAGCCGAACCACATCCTCACTGAGACCCTTGGCGATCTTCTCGGTTTCGATATCGGTCACAAAGCCGTATTTGTACGGCTGGCTGACCAGATCTCCGACGGCGGCGGTGCTCATGACAGGAAGGGAACGGAGGGAAGGGTCAACCGGCGGTGAGGGCCCGAACCTCCTCCAGGCTGATGGTCTGTTGCTCGCCCCGGAAGGGGTTGTCCTCGGTAAGGAAAAGCATGCAATGGCATTCTTTGCGCTCCCGCATCGGCACGCAGGGGCAGTTCCAGAAAGCCTGGGCCACCTCGGCCTGCTTGTCCTCGTAGTGGCGGCAGGGGCATAGGGCACCGCCGAGCTCATCCTTGTGACGAGCCAAGCCCTCGAGCACCACGGCGGTCACGCCCAGATCGCTGCAGAAATAGGTGCCAGTGCGCTGGGCGTAGGTCTCAGCGAACTTGCGGATCACCTCAAGACTGTCGGAAACCGGCCGTGCAGCGGCATTTGGCTCGGAGTTGGCGGCGTTGCCAGGGGCGGCGTCGGGAACGGTCACGGCAAACAAGGCAGTGCTGAAGGAAAGGGCGAGGCGCATGGGCCCGCACCGGCCGGCGGAAATGGCAGAACCGGAGCAGCCGCAAAGCCACGGGCCGGGCGCCCTCCACCAACCGCTAATTACGAAACAAGGATGTTTCGTTATCAATCCACCTTAGGGCACTGCACCTGGGCCTGGGGCCTGGAATCGAGTCCGACGCTATCGGGACAGCATGAGCAAAAGGGCCCCCACTTGGGGTTGGGACGTGGCATGGTGAGTTGGACATGGTGAGTTGGAACGGTGGAACCATGACCGCCTCCCCTCCCTCAGGCTCTCCACCGAGTCCCGCCCTCAACGGCAGCCGTCGCCGTGGGAGTTCTGCCGCTGGACCTACCCAGTTTAGCGACGCCAACACCCACCCCCCGGCAGCCCTCGACTCCGCCGAAGCCCCACCAACCCGCGAGGCCGTGCTGGCCTTGTTGTTGCGCCATGGCGAAGCCACGGCTGCCGATCTGGCCGGCAGGCTGTCGATTTCGGTGCAGGTCATGCGGCGCCACCTGCGCGGACTCGAGGAGATGGGCCTGGTGGAAGCCAGTCCCACCCCGGAGGGTCCCGGCCGCCCCAGCAACCGCTGGCGCCTCACCACCGCCGGACACCAACGCTTCCCCAACGGCAGCGAACACTTCGCCCTGGGCCTGCTTCACTCCCTCGCCGGGGCCCTGCCCCCCGATGCGCTCCGCCTGCTGTTGAACCAGCAGGCGGTGGAGAAGGCCGGCGACTACCGCCGCCGCATCGGCAGCGGCTCCTTGGCGGAGCGCCTTGAGCACCTGGTCGAGCTGAGGCGGCAGGAGGGTTTCGTGGCGGAGTGCCAGCCCGACCCCGAACAACGAGGAGCCTGGGTGATCAGCGAGTTTCACTGCTCGGTGATGCGGATCGCCGAGCAGTTCCCAATGGTGTGCGACCAGGAACTGGCCCTGATCAGCCACACCTTTCCCGACTGCCGGATCGAGCGGGTGCACTGGCGCCTCGAGGAAGGTCACTCCTGCGGCTTCCGGCTCAGCCCCGCCACCACCACCGCCGCGCCGTGATCGAAGCGAGTGAGCTGGCGGAACTGGAGGCCACCCTGCTGCCGGCCCTTGAGCGCCATCACCTACGCCTGCTGGCCCACGGCCTTCGAACCTTCCAGGCCGTGGCGGGCCGCCGGCAGGGGCCCCTGCCGGCCAGCGATGCCCTGGCGGTCTGGGCCACCAGCCAACCCCAGCTGGCCGGGGATCCGGGTTTCGCCGCCACCTTCCTGGACCAGCTGGCCGGACTCGGAGAACAACTGGCATCGATCGCGGGCCGCCGGGGCAGAGACCCCCTGGCCTTGGAACTGGCCGACCTGATAAGCTGGGCCGAGCATCAGGCCCAGGAGCGGCTGGAGCTCTCACCCTTCAGAGCGGACTCGGCAGCCCCACCACCAGGCTGACCCCGGCCAGGGCGGTGATGGCGGCGAACAGGCCCCTCCAGCCGGGTCGATCCCCCTCAAACCACCAGGCCAGGGGCAGGGCCATCACCGGCGCCGTGGACATCAGCGCCACCGCTAATCCGCCGCTCAGGCCGGCCAGGGCCACCTGCTGGAGCACGATTCCGGCGCTGGTTCCGAGCAGGGTGGCGAGCAGCAGCAAGGGCCAGCGACGCCGTGCCGGCCTGGGCCTGGGCACCCTCAGGGGGATTCGCCCGGCCAGGGGCAGCAGAGCCAGGCTGGCCGCGGCCAGTCGCAGGGTGGCCGCCTGCAGGGGTGAGATCGGCCCCGACAACAGGGCCGCCCTGGAGAGCAGGGCCCCGAGGCTGCCGCACACCAGCGCCCCGAGGGCCAGCAGCACGCCGTCGATCGGCAGCCGTGCCACCAGACCGGAGCTGGCTGGCTCGGCGTCCCGGGGCCCGGAGCCATCGCCCGGCGGCGCCTGGGCCGCTCCCCGGGCCACGAGCACCACCGCCAGGCTGATCAGGGCGATGCCGCCGATCTGGGCCGGACCGGGCCACTCCCGCAGCAGCACCACCCCGGCCAGGGTGGTGAAGGCCGGCCCGCCGGCATCGATGGTGAGGGCCCGGCGGGTGCCGAGCCGGCGCAGGGCGGCGAAGAAGAGGCTGTCGCCCAGGGCGATCCCCACAACCCCGCTCAAGGCGAGCAGCAACAGGCCCCGGGGCGGAAGCTGCCAGGCCTGGCTGAAGACAAAGGGCAGCTGCAGCGCCACCGCCAGCAGATTCTTGAGCAGGTTGAGCTGCACGGCCGACAGGGAGGTGGGCAGTCGGCGCCACAGCAGGCTGGCAAGGGTCCAGCAGAGGGCCGCCAGGAGGGCGGCTGAGGCCGGCAGGGGGAAAGACAGCAGGGGGAAGAAGAGCAGGGGAACGGGGGGCAGGGGCGACAACCGGGGCCCGGGCTTGCGATCATCGCCAGTGCCTCCCCCCTCCGGGTGTCCAGTCCCGGCGAGCCAGCGTGAGCGGCACCATCTCCAGCCCCAGCCACACCCCCGCCAGCGACCCCACGGCCACCGCCGCTGAGGCTGCGGCGATCGCCGACGCGATCAGCTTCTTCCGGCTCAGCTGCGGACGCTGGCGCTCCCAGCGCAGCAGCCACCACCTGCTGCATCGCCAGGCGGAGGCCGGCAGCTCCTACATCGAGGTGGTGGAACTCGAAGCCAGCGATCCCCAGCTCGTGGCGATCGCCGAGCTCCACGGCGAGGATCCCGCCAACCTGGTCGGGGGCTGCCGGGTGCGTTGGAGCGGTTCGATGGCCTGGGACAAGGCCGGCGAAGCCCACGAGGGCGAGAGCGTGTTCGGCCTGATCCCCACTGACACCCTCGGCCGCGAGGGCCTGCTGCTGCGCGACCGCGGCTATGCCGAGACGGCACCCGTGGCGGGCCGCTTCGCCATGGACGAGCGGGACGCCCTGCTGCTCACCACGGCCTACGAAACGATGAACAGCCTCGAGCGGTTCAGCTTCGCTGGGCCGAACGTGCGGCTGCGCACCAGCACGGTGGAGGGGCTCTCCAACACCGCCTCCTTCTGCATCGAGACGCGGATCGAGGGCGCCGCCACCAGCGGGGCCTCAGCAGCCCAAGAGATCGGGGCCGTCCCGGCGGGTACCAGTGGCGCCTTGAAACCCAGGGAAAGCGTGTCGCTGCTGGGCTGGTGAGCCTCGTCTAAGCCGCACCGTTGCGCAGCTTTCGAGGCCACCGTGGTGCCTGTGTGGTGCCGCGATGTTGGGTCGGGGACGCCGCCGTGATGGCCCGTGAGGCCCGGGTGAGGGACTGTGAGAGCCCGGTGATGGCGTTGGGATGGCCCCTTGAGGGGCCCTGAGAGCCGCTCCGGTCGCGCTCCCCAGGAACCATTGGCGCCGAAGACGCTCGCCGCCAATGGTTCCTGGGGAGCGAGGGAAGCGAGATGGGCGGCTGCCACAGGGCCGGGCGCACCATCAGCGGAGGCTGCCGGGATGCTGCGGGGCCTGGAAGAACAGGCGTTTCGTCGAACGGCCGGATCGCTTGCCAACGTTACGGTCTGTTAGTCATGGCGGGACCGGCGGAAGCCAGGCGCGGCCGCACTTCTACGATCCCAACCACGGATGCCGGACCCCGCGTGGCTCTTCCCCTCCTCAAGTACGCCCCCACCACCCAGAACTCCCGGGTGGCCCCCCTCCGGGTGGGCTCCGACGAGGACCCCAAAGCCGTATCCATGGACAAAGCCATGGACCGGGAAGATCAGAACTTCGTGATTGAAGCGGCCTACCGCCAGATCTTCTTCCACGCCTTCAAGGTCGACCGCGACCGCACCCTGGAGTCCCAGGTCCGCAACGGCCAGATCACCGTGCGGGATTTCATCCGCTCGCTGTGCCTCTCGGACACCTTCACCCGCAGCTTCTACAACCTCAACAGCAACTACAAGGTGGCCCGCCACCTGGTGGAAAAGCTGCTCGGCCGCCCCACCCACGGCAAATCCGAGGAGATCGCCTGGTCGGCCGTGATCATGACCAAGGGCATCAAGGGTGCCGTGGATCAGATCCTGGATTCCGAGGAATACCTCGAGAACTTCGGCTATGACACCGTTCCCTACCACCGCAACCGGGTGGTGGGTTCCCGTGAGGTCGGGGAAACCCCCTTCAACCTCACCTCCCCCCGCTACGACGCCTACTACCGCGGCATCCTGGGCTTCCCCCAGATCGTGTACACCGGCACAGCCAAGGCCTTCCCTGCCCGGGCCCAGCAACGCCGTGGCGGCTTCCCCGAGGACTACCTCCCCTGGGTGCGCAGCCTTCCCGCCCTGCGCGGTGTTGGCGCTCCCCAAGGCAGCACCAGCTTCGATTACCTGTCGAAGGTTCCTTACCGCAGCATCGGTCGCTGAGGTTCGCGATCCGGTCTTCGGTTTGGCAGCACGGGTGGAGAGCGCGAAGCCACCCTCCCTTCCAGGGGGTCCGAGGGACCCCCTTTTTTTTATGGACCGGGGCGGGGCAGCGACTGGCCGCGTGCCTGGTGGGATCACGAACCGATCGCCACGCAGGGGGTCAGTGGATGCTGACCACCATCCGGCCCCAGGCCCCCCTGAGAGAAATCCTCTGCAGACTGATCCCGAACGAAATCTTCAGCTTGTGAGCCCGAAGACACTGACAACCCTGGCCATGTTGACGTTGCGGCAGTTGCGTCAGGTCGCCAGCGACCTCGGTGTCTCCCTGTACAGCCGTAAGTCGAAGGAGGAGCTGGTGGAAGCGATCAGCTGCCGCCAGGAAGAAACCGGCCTGAGCCTCGCCGCGATCGAGGCCGAGATGGCCCCGGCTCCCCGCCCCGCCGCCGAGACGCGGGTGGTGTTCTTGCCCCGCGATCCCCAGTGGGCCTATGTGTTCTGGGATATCGCCGAGGCCGACCGTGAGGCCGCCGCCGTCGCCGGAGCAACCCAGCTTTGCTTGCGGGTGGCCGATGTGACCGGCCTGGCCGGCGGCTCCTCCCATCCCCACACCCTCCAGGAGATGGTGGTGGATGCCCAGGCCACCGAGTGGTATCTGCCCGTTCCCCTCTCCGACCGCGACTACCGCGTGGAACTTGGCTTCCGCAAAGCCGGCCCCGCGGGCAGCTGGATCTCCCTGGCCTTCTCGTCTGTGGCCCGGGTGCCGTCCCTCAATCCCTCCGAGCAGATCCTCGATCAGTTCATTCCCTTCTCCCTCGACGCCGCCCCCTCGGTTCTGCCGTCACCGATCGAGCGCGCCGATACCGGCCTGCATGAGCGCCTTTACCAGACCGCCACGGCTGGCTGGCGCCGCCTCGGCCGAGGTTCGGAGGCCTTCCATGAGCTCGGGGATTCGGGCCTTTCCGATTCCGCCTTCTCCGCCTCGGGTGTGGGCCTTTGGGCTTCGGGCCGCAACGAATCCGGCGCCGGTCTGGCGGCTCGGCAGCGCTCCTTCTGGCTGGTGGCCGATGCCGAACTGATCGTGTACGGCGCCACCGACCCGGTGGCCCGCCTCACCATCGGCGGCGAGGAGGTGCCCCTCACCCCCGAGGGCACCTTCCGCATCCAGGTGCCCTTCCGCGACGGCCAGCAGCTTTACCCGATCGAGGCTGTGGCCGCCGATGGCGTGCAGAAGCGCAACATCACCCTCGAGTTTCGCCGCTCCACCCCGGAAGACAACAGCAACCCCGCCAGCCAGGCCGTGGCCGAATGGTTCTGATCCAAACCGCTCCTTTGCCGTATCACTCCTGAAGCCTCCTGCCATGTCCGCGCCTGCCCCCCCAGCTCCTGCCAACACCACCCTGCGCACCCTGGTGGCCGCCACACCCGTGGCCGGCTCGATCCTGTTTCCGCTGCTGGTGTCGTTGCTGATGGTGCGGGTGAGCATCACCGCCGGGGTGCTGGCTGCCGTGCTGATCGGCTCGCTCTGGTTCGTGGCGATGCTGCGCACCTCCGAGATGCCCGGGCACTCCTGAAGCCGCGGCAGAGCCGGCTGCGTGGCGGCGCTCACCACCCGCCCGGCGGCCAGCGTTCCCCCTGCGGCCCCTGGCTTGTCCGCCCTTGGGAATTCTGGGCAGCATGGAAAGCACCGCCCCCGACCGCCGTCCCGCGGCAACACCAATCCCTGAAGCGGGTGAGGGTTGGCCCAGGAGCGGCGCCCCGGCGGGGAGCCAGCACCTCCCCCAGCCCCTACAAAGGCCTGCGAGAGAAAGCCCGGACCGGAAAGCAAACCGAAAACCGGAGCCGAAACCGGAACGGAAACCTGAGCGCGCAGTAATGCGGGAAGCCGAGCGGCTTCGGAACCCCCTGAAGGCAGCCCTAAGCGTGGCGCTGCCCCTGATGCTGCCCGTGCTGCTCGCAGGCTGCGCCCCATCCAAGGCCCGCATCGAAGGGGCGCCCGCCGCCGATCTGCCCCTGCCGCCCGGCATCCAGGTGGCCTTCAACCAGCGCGCCAACCAGCGCTACCGCAGCCCGATCAGTGGGCACTGGCGCCAGGGTGATGACCTCGAAGAGCTGATCCTCACGGCAATCCAGGGGGCCCAAAGAGAGATCCTGGTGGCCGTGCAGGAGCTGTCCCTGCCCCGGGTGGCCGAAGCCCTGGTGGCGGCCCAGCGCCGCGGCCTGCGGGTGGCGGTGGTGCTGGAGAACACCTACAGCACCCCCTGGAGCAGCCTCAACCTTCACGACCAGGCGGCCCTGGAGCCGCACCAGCGCATCCGTGTCGCCCAGCTGGCGGCCCTCGGCCACGGAGATGCAGTGGCGATCCTGCAACAGGGGGGCGTGCCCCTGATCGACGACACCGCCGACGGCAGCCGCGGCAGCGGCCTGATGCACCACAAGTTCATGGTGGTGGACCGCCGCGTGGTGGTGACCGGCTCGGCCAACTTCAGCCCCTCCTGCATCCACGGCGATCCGGATGACCCCAGCACCCGGGGCAACGTGAACCACCTGCTGCGCTTCGACAGCCCCGAGCTGGCCAACCTGTTCGCCGCTGAATTCGCCCGCCTCTGGGGCGATGGTCCCGGAGGGCTTCCCGACAGCCGCTTCGGGCTGGCCAAGGCAGAGGGCCCGAGCCAACGCGTGCGGATTGGCGCCACCACGGTCACGGTGCTGTTCGCCCCCCACCGCCGCCGTGATGGCGCCAACGGACTGCTCTGGCTCGAGCAACAGCTCGCCGGAGTACAGCGACGCATCGACATGGCTCTGTTCGTGTTCTCCGGCCAGAACCTCGCCGATGCCCTCGCCGCCCTGCATCAGAAGGGCGTGCGAATACGGCTGCTAGCCGATCCGGGCTTCGCCAGCCGCCCCTTCAGCGAAGTGCTCGACCTGCTAGCGATCAGCCAGCCGGACCAGCGCTGCCTCCTGGAGGCCGGCAATCGCCCCTGGCAGCAGGCGCTGGAGGGGGTGGGCACACCCCGGCTGGCCGGCGGCGACAAGCTGCACCACAAGATCGCCGTGATCGATGGCCGCAGCGTGATCAGCGGCTCGTTCAACTGGAGCCCCAGCGCCGCCTTCCAGAACGATGAAACCCTGCTCCGCATCGATTCCCCCACCCTGGCGGCCCACTTCGAGGCAGAGATCGATCGCCTCTGGCGGGGCGCCGAACTGGGGGTCACGGCGCGGCTGGAGCGCAAGCGCCTGAAACAGCGGCGCCTCTGTGGCAGCGGGCAGCAGCGGCCGGAGGTGCGGCCGGAGGCACGGCCGGAGGCACGGACGGAGGTCCTGCCGGTGGAGCCAGCGGCGGCCCGGCTTGCCCATCGGCGAGGTCGCCGGCTAGCTCAGCGATGACAACGAAGCTTCGCGACGTGCTGAGCCGTGAGGACACACTGCCGCCTGCACAGATCAACAAGCAATAGCAGCTATGTCTTCCCAAACAAGCGAAGCATATTAAAGAGAAAAACTTCAATGAGCACAGCTTGAGGAATAAGCAATGCCCAATAGAGAAGCGGCGCTTCAGCTGGCGCGGCCAATACACTCCCTCCTTAAGGACCATTGCTTTCCCCAACGGATCAGACCCTCGCAACCCCCGCCGGCGGTCGATCACACGGCGAACCGGCAGGCCTCTATAGCCACCCCCTTCCTGCGGGCGCCATTGCAACCACTTCCGCACCCCTTCCGCGATCAGGAACACCCGGCTGTTGCAGCGCAGGGTGATGGGGAAGCCAGCCATCGGGAGACTGCCTTGCGGAGTGGCCCATCGGCCTGTCTGCCTCAGGTAGATCGATTAGCCTAGTGCTCAAATACCCCTCCTTTCGTGCAATCCAAGTCCCCAACCCCCATCTCCACCCCCATCACCACCGATTCGTCTTTGGCCGGTGTTTTGGAGGCCCTGTCGCTGGCGCTGTTGGGGATCTTCCTGGCCACAGTCGTCGTTGGAGCCTGGCCCCCCAAGATCCTCGATCCCCAGTGGCAATTGAGCTTCTCCGCAGGCCTGATCAACAACGCTTCGCTGGCCGTGGTGGGTGCCCTGCTCACCCCCCTGGCCCTGGCCTTCCATCCAGGCAGCGATCGGCTGCGGTCCCGCCGCAATGCCTTCCGCAGCTGGGCCCTGGCCGCGGCGATCGGCTTCCTGCTGCTCATCCCCCTGCAGGCCTCCGCCGGCTGGAGGCTCTACCGCAGCGTCACCAGCAATGCCGAGCAACAGATCAGCCAATCGGCCCGCAAGCTCACCGAACTCCGCCAGGCCATCGCCACCGCCACCAGCCCGCAGGACATCCAGGCCAAGCTCAATCAACTGGTGGGGAAAAACGCAGGTCTCACGCCAACCCAGCTGCGCACCCCGATCGATCAGCTGCGCCAGGAGCTGCTCGCTGGTGCGGATCAGGCGCTCAATCGCCTGCAGCAGCGCATCGAGGCCCAGTCGTCGTTCAAGCCAGATCGGCTGATCAAGGAAACCATCCGCATCTCCCTCTCATCGCTTTTGTATGCGGTCGGCTTCGCCTTCCTCTCTGGCACGCTGCCGCGCAACAACCGTAATGTGGCCTTTGGCTGGCCCCCACGCAAACGGATGATTTGAATAGCTGCCGTGGGAGCTGCTGCCGGACCACATGGTGTGGGCCGTGGGCTCGCGAAGGGGCAACGCCACCGGTGGGGACTACCATCCAATCATCCGCATGGCACCACGCGATGGATCCGGTGAGCGCCCCCCGCAGCCATTCCGCGCGCCTTGATGCGATCAACCTGATGCTGCGCGATCTGCACACGCGGCACGATGAGATCCGCCACCGCGCCGCCTTCCGGGACTGCACCAGTGAGCTGCTCACCCTCCAGCAAGAGCTGGTGGATTACCTGCTCACTAAGAAGCACGGCCTACTCGGCACCGATCCGACCGTGAATGAAGCCGACCGCAACTACAACTCCTTCACCTGAGCACCTCGCAACTACCCGTGGTGGTGGTCGGCGCCGGCCCGGCCGGTAGCGCCCTCGCCCTGCTCCTGGCTCGCGCCGGGGTGGCCGTGGAGCTCGTGGAGAGTCAGCCGCGCCACAGCGCCTTGATCCGCGGCGATGGCCTGATGCCGAGCGGTCTGGAGGCCCTGAACCGCATGAAGCTGGCTTCCCTTCTGGCTTCGCTGCCACGGCGGGAGCTGCGGGGCTGGAGCTTCCTCCTTGAGGGCCGCGCTCTGTTCTCAGTGGCCGAGCCGATCGGCGGATCCGTGCCCTGCAGCCTGATCGACACGCCGGCCCTGCTCGAAGGGCTGTTGATCGAGGCCATGGCCTGCCCATCTCTGACCCTGCGGCGGGGCCGGGCGGTGAAGGAGCTGCTGCTGGAGCCTGAGGACATCCTGCCGGGCAGCGAAGGCCCAGCCCGGGTGGCAGGCGTGGTGCTCGACGACGGCACCCAGCTGCCGGCCACTCTGGTGGTGGGCTGCGATGGCCGCGGCTCCACCATCCGGCGCCTGGCGGCTCTGGAGCTGAACGAGGAGAACCCGGCCCTGGAGGTGCTCTGGTTCGAGCTGGAGAACGAAGCTGCGGCCCACCTGCAGCCCTGGATCGCCGGCCGCTTCGCCACCCTGATCAGCGACGCCGGCAGCTATGCCCTGTTCGGCACGGCCCGCGGTGGCGTGCGGCTGGGGTGGCTGCAGGAGCGTGGAGCCGCGGGCTCCCCCATCCCCTGGCCGGAGCGCTGGGCCCGCAGCGCTCCGCCTGAGCTGGCGGCACTCTGGCGCAGCCTGCCCACCAACGGCCCCGGGCCGCCGCTGCGGCTCGCGGTGCGCTCGGGGCTCGCGCCCCGCTGGCAGCGTCCAGGCCTGTTGCTGCTCGGCGATGCGGCCCATCCGATGAGTCCGCTGCGGGCCCAGGGGCTCAACATGGCGCTGCGCGACGCGCTCGTGGCCGCCGAACGGCTGCTGCCGCTGCTCAGCGGTGAGGTGGGAACCGGTGAAGGGATCCCGAAGCGGCGCGAGCGTCTGCAGCGGCTGGACCAGGCGCTGGAGGAGGTGGCCGAAGCCCGGCTGCCCGAGATTCGCGCGGTGCAGGCCCTGCAGCGCCAGGAGCTGGGCCGGGGCGAGCTGCTGCGCAGACAACCCTGGCTGAGGCAGCTGTTGGCCGCCACCGCCCCCGTGAGCGGCCCGCTGCTGTCACGGCGCTGGCAGGCCGGACAACCGACCCTGCGGACAGGCCTGCCGCTGCCTGAGGGCCCAGCATGATGAAGTCCCGATGTTGTGCCGTTCCCTCGCCATGGCCCCGCTCCGCCGCAGCGTCTCCCTGGCATCGCTGAGCCTCGGGCTGAGCGCCGGTCTCACCCTGGCGACGGGCCTGACGGCTGCCCTTGGGGCGAGCCCTGCCTGGGCCGCCGAGGCCCCTTACCCACCGGCCACCACCTTCCGCGAGGTTCAGCTCACCGCCTTCAGCTGCGGACGGGACAACACCCAGGCCGACTGCGACAAGGCGCGCCGCCTGGCCGATCCGCTGCTCGATCACCCCCGGCTCTCGACCGCCTGCAAGGACGCCCTCTGGAGCGTGCGTCAACTCTCGGTGGCAGTGCCGCTGAATAGCCCTGAGCGCCGCGATCCGATCGATAAGGCCAGCCGCGATGTGGCCGCCTACTGCCGCCAGCCCTACGTGGCGGACACCACCCAGCCGACCACCAATCCCGGCGGCAAACCGTTCTCCTTCAAGGCGCTGAATCCCTGAACCGAGGCGGTGAGCGGCCAGGGCTAACTTGGTGCCGCCCAGACCCCTCCCGAGCTCGCCGATGACCAGCTCCGACCTCGCCAACACCGTGCGGCAGGTGGCCCTGGACCAGCCCTTCAGCGACCAGAAACCCGGCACCTCGGGGCTGCGCAAGAGCAGCCGTCAATTCCAGACCCCCCACTACCTCGAAAGCTTCATCGAGGCCTCGCTGCGGGTGATCCCCGGCGTGGCCGGCGGCACCCTGGTGGTGGGCGGCGATGGCCGTTTCGGCAACCGCCACGCCATCGATGTGATCGCCCGCATGGCGGCGGCCCATGGCGTGGCCCGGCTGATCACCACCACCGGCGGCATCCTCTCCACCCCGGCCGCCTCGAATCTGATCCGTAGTCGCGGCGCCATCGCGGGCATCATCCTTTCAGCCAGCCATAACCCCGGCGGCCCCGCAGGCGACTTCGGCGTGAAGATCAACGGCGCCAATGGCGGCCCAGCCCCTGAATCGCTCACCGATGCGGTGTATGCCGCCACCAAGATCCTGGAGGGCTATCGCATCGTCGAGGCCGCCCCGCTGAACCTGGATCGCCCCGGCGAGCAGCGATTGGGCGAGCTGGTGGTGGAGGTGGTCGATGGGGTGGCCGACTACGTGGCCCTGATGCAGAAGCTGTTCGATTTCGAACGCATCGCGGCGCTGCTCAAGGGCGATTTCGCCGTGGCCTTCGATGCCATGCACGCCGTGACCGGCCCCTATGCCACCAGGCTGCTGGAAGGCCTGCTCGGCGCCCCGGCCGGCACCGTGCGCAACGGCATCCCCCTGGAGGATTTCGGCGGCGGCCACCCCGACCCCAACCTCACCTACGCCCACGACCTGGCCGAACTGCTGCTGGAGGGAACCGACTACGCCTTCGGCGCCGCCTGCGACGGCGACGGCGACCGCAACATGATCCTGGGCCGCGCCTGCTTCGTGAACCCCAGCGACAGCCTGGCGGTGCTCACCGCCAACGCCACCCTTGTGCCCGGCTATGCGGATGGACTGGCCGGCGTGGCCCGCTCGATGCCCACCAGCGCCGCGGTGGATGTGGTGGCCAAGGAGCTCGGCATCGCCTGCTTCGAAACGCCCACGGGCTGGAAGTTCTTCGGCAACCTGCTTGATGCCGGCCGGATCACCCTCTGCGGTGAGGAGAGCTTCGGCACCGGCAGCAACCACATCCGCGAAAAAGATGGCCTCTGGGCGGTGCTGTTCTGGCTCAACATCCTGGCGGTGCGCGGCTGCTCGGTGGCCGAGGTGATGGCGGAGCACTGGAGCCGGTTCGGGCGCCACTACTACTCCCGCCACGACTACGAGGCGATCGCCAGCGAGGCCGCCCACGGCCTCTACGACCGCATCAAGGCGATGCTGCCGGAGCTGGTGGGTCAACCCTTCGCCGGCCGCACGATCGCCACCGCCGACGACTTCGCCTACACCGATCCGGTGGACGGCTCGCTCACCAGCGGCCAGGGCCTGCGCCTACTCCTCGACGACGGCAGCCGCGTGGTGCTGCGCCTCTCCGGCACCGGCACCCAGGGCGCCACCTTGCGGGTGTACCTGGAGAGCTACGTGCCCCCCAGCGGCGACCTGGGCCAGGATCCCCAGGTAGCCCTCGGCGATCTGATCAGCGCCATCGATGAATTAGCAGAGATCAAGGCGCGCACGGGGATGGAGCGGCCGACGGTGATTACTTGAGAAGCAACGCCATCAGGCGCGATCGCGGAGCGGACGAAAGCGATGCATGACGAGGCTTGCTCAAATCAGGACACGCAACAATCGTGGCGCCGAGAAAGAGGTTGAAGCCAATGCGCTTCACCATGAACTGACTGAGTAGCCATCTCCGCTACGGACTATTGCACGATGGGCCGTACTCCATGTCCGCACCCGCAGCTTTCGCTGTCGGGTTGCCTAGGTCAAAAGTCGTGTATCGAACGTGAAAGCCTCATCGCTGATGATGCGTATGCGTTGCGCTTCTGGATGCCGAGGATTGAGCAGGAAGTTGCGTTCGACCGTGATGACTGCAGACGGAACGCTCAAAACCGCACTCCCTGCGCTGGGGAGCCACGACACCCCGAGTGCTTGAAGTGAAGCCGGAGCTGGCACCGTAGACCAGTCCCCCGGCAGCATTGTCGGTTCAAGTACTGCCGTGGAAAGGTCATCGGGGATTTCGATGGCGAGCAGCCGCAAGTCTGACGGTGCCATGAGCGGATCGACATGGACGAGCAGCTCAAGCGCTGCGAGCGCCGCAGAGCTGGCGGTGTAGACAATGGGATTCCCTTTCGTATGCCAGCGTCCGGATGTGTACATTCCACCGATGCCATCAAGCGCGTTATCCACGTACGGCTTGCGGCAGATTCTCCAGACGCGCATCAACTAAAGATTCCGTAGTTGAGGCGCAGCAATACTTCTTCGAGCTGACTCGCACCGATCTCGGTATCGAGAAGATCGAGCGGAATCTCCCTGCCCAATGCACGGTTGGGCGTCTTCAGCCAAACGCGGGCCTTTTCGATGGAGCCTAGAACCTCGTCCGCCTGCGAAACCGCTCTTGCCACACGATAGAGGCGATCAGACTCTTGGGGATTGAGGTGTCGCGCCTCCTTTCTGCGGGGCCTGCTCAAGAACCGCTGCAAGGTGAATGTGCTGGCAGCCCTTTCGAACCTATTCATGGCACGTCGCAGGTTGTTATGCAGTACGTGATCTGGGGAATAGTGTGCCCATTGAAGAGAAAATAGCCCCACATAGGCAAGATTCAGCTTCAAATAAGGTGAAATCAGGCCAACAATCCTGAGATGCGACTCAAAATTGTTCATACAGCACAAATTGCGACTTAGGGCTCACTTTCTGGGCTCGTTGCCCAGAGGCTCCTTAGCACCTCGAAGAGTTAACCAGGTGCCGACGGGCGCGGAATCCTCCCTTGAAGCAGCAATTCAAGCGCGGCTCCCATCGACTGTAGTGGCGCGCGCCAGCGGTGTTCGTGCTTCTCAGCAAGGGCTATGAAACCTGGTTTTGATCCTTCGAACGCTGCCCCTGAGAGGCAGGCAATGAGTGTAAGGTGGGGCAGCAGAGTGCTGGTGGTGGCCTGTCCACTCGAGGGGCTTGTTCGAAGTGTCGCCTTTGATAGGGAAG
>Ga0209299_1000782_pt1 | contig 17852 bp, 21 predicted proteins | sample S_140806_MF_Meta_FD_187326 | JGI IMG/M metagenome (GOLD analysis project Ga0209299, IMG submission 187326) | Freshwater microbial communities from Lake Simoncouche, Canada to study carbon cycling - S_140806_MF_MetaG (SPAdes) (version 2) | ecosystem: Environmental > Aquatic > Freshwater > Lake ...
AATTCCAATGCAGAAAAAACCGACCATCTGATCCACCTGCAACGGTCTCAGGAGCAGGCTGTGAGGTGGGTGCCTTTTATTGGACAGTTCTGGCCCCTGACATCGTTAACCCCGGGCGGGAGGAACAGGGTTCGGTCTCAGTATAGACCTCATGGGGAGTTCTTCCTCCCAGGGAGCTGTGGGGCCTTACATGGCAGTACCTCCATAGGAAGCGGGCGAGGCTAATCTCAGCTTCCCAGCCATCGCTGTAGGCACGCAGGTAGACCTCCTCGTACTTGACTGTGCGCCACAGCCGTTCAACGAGGATGTTGTCGTAGCAGCGCTTCCTACCTGACCAGCTGATCTTGATCTTCTCTGCCTGCAGCTTGGCCACGAAGTCGGATGAGGTGAACTGACATCCTTGATCGGAGTGGAAGATCCCTGGCTTGCGGCCGCCCTCCAACGCCATCTCAAGGGCATCCAAACAGAACTCCGTGTCAAGGCTGTTTGAGAGCTTCCAGCTGAGTATATTTCTGGAGAAGAGATCAACAATCGCCACCAGGTAGAGGAAACCTTTCCGCATCGGGATGTAGGTGATATCGGTGGCCCACACCTGATCCACTGCCGTGACCATGCTGAGATCCACCAGGCAGGTGAATCGCACGGATGGGTGACCAGGGACCGTGGTGCGCGGTTTCTGGTAGATCGCCCGTAAACCCATGCGCCGCATGAGGTTTCGCACCCGGTCACGACTGATCGGGATCCCATCTCTGGCCAGGTAGTCCACCATCCGGCGGCTGCCGCTGCAGGGATCTTCCAGGTAGAGAGCATCGATTCTGGCCATGATCAGCAATGTCGATTCCCGCACCGGTATGGGCCGGTAGTACAGCGTGGCTCGAGCCAGACCCAGCAGCACGCATTGGCGGCTGACGCTGAGATCGGGGTGGTCGTGATCGACCAGCTTGCGCAGTTCACGGGCATCAGAGCAGCTGAGACTTTTTTTTGAGCCACTCCAGCTCCATCTGAAGCCGGCCGATCTGCTGGAACAGCTCAGACTCCTTGGCCTGCCCCTCGTCCTTGTCCTTAGTCTGCTTGCCCCTGATGAACAGCTCGCTGGCTCCATCGAGCAGCTGCCGCTTCCACTGGCTCACCTGGATTGGATGGATGGAGTGGTCCGCAGCGATCTCCTGGATCGTCTTACGGCCACTGATCGCCTCCATGGCGACCCTGGCCTTGAACTCGGGACTGTGGGTGCGGCGTTTGCTCATCGGTGGGAGCCCCCTTTCAGGGGCGGTGCCCCGCCTCAGAGGTTAACGATGGGGGCTGTCCAGAAAAGCCAGACCACCTCAGTCACTGTGTTTCACGGAAAAGGCAGGCGACTGCGGCGTGGTTCTCGGAACAACCCAATGACTAGTTGGGCAGTCGTAGTCTAGTTAATCTAAAACTCACCACCATGAACAAAAGGAGATAAATATCACATACAACAGGGCACCTCGAAAAATCACCTATCGAAAGAATTCGTTCTCAAGCTGGGGCTGATGCTGGAATGAGTCTCATTTGCTGCGTTCCCACTGGAACTCGAATTTTTCGAGGTGCCCAACAGCGATACTAGAAACCAAGCGATTGAGGGGGCGATAAATCCATAAGCTCCCTAGTTGCATTGGGTATGTCGGTGCCGAGGTAGCCGACATCCATCAAAATTGTCCGTTCAACTTCCTCTTGATTTCAAATGGTGAATCTTATGACAGAACCACAATCACCCTCTGCCGCCCCGTCCCCAGACGACCAGGCTTTCGTACCCAGTTCCGAACCCAACCCGGTTCCCGCTGGAGTGGCATTCAAAGCTGATCCTGACAAGTGGTACTTTCTCAGGATAACGTATCAAGATGACACAGGGAAAACTGTTACGGGACGTGCTTACAAAATTGGGCCGAATCCATCCACTTCCTACTGGGATTACATGGCGGTTTCACAGTACGACAGCGAGGGAGCCAAATTCAAACTGCATCCCGACAACGATGGGTGGGATAAGTGGGAAATTGATGACGGCAATTACCTGTCTGTCAAAGCCACAGGGTGGATTTATCGCTCCTCGGCGTATCCACTTGGCTGGAAGATCGTTGACGGTAAATTGTACAATACCTACTGGGATGGCGCTGCAGGTTGCCAACATAATAGCTTTTTTGTTTCAGACGTCTATTACATGGGCCAGGGCTTATCGCCGGAGTTTACCTGCGAATTAGTTGAGGCCTGACAGCCTGGTAGCGTGGGCAGACGACTTTATCGTCTGCCCACGCGGAATTCGGCATAATCGGTGGGCAGGCAAAAATACGCCTGACCACCCTACGCTTAAACCATGTTGCTTGACCAACATACTCGCCTAACAAACCGTTGGAGTGCACGCGGGCGATAAAGCCGCCTGCGCAGCTCAACGCTGGCGTTAGTCGTACTTTAAAGCCAGGGCGCCCACTTGCTTATCCGTAGCCCAGGAGCTACACTGGTGCAATGGAGGTCTTTGCTACCGATGATTACCAATCTTGGATTAACGACCTCAAAGACAGAGCGGGAAGATCTCGTGTCCTTGTGCGCGTCGACCGCCTCATTCATGGAGATCCTGGTGTTCACCGAAATCTCACTGAGGGGGTATCTGAATTGAAAATTGATGTAGGCCCTGGCTACAGAGTATATTATAGCTTCCGTGGAGATCAGCTCCTTTTACTGCTCGCAGGCGGCAACAAGGCAACTCAGAATAAGGACATTGAAAAGGCCGTCGAACTCAACCGTTTATTCAAGGACTTCTCCCAATGATGCAAACACAGTCATCTACCAATTCTAAATCGGGGAAGTTTTCTCGTTATGATGTTGCAAATCATCTTCGTTCGCCTGAGGAGATGGCGGCGTATCTCGACGCATGGCTTGATGAATTTCCAGATGATGTTTCTGGGATAGCGAGAGCAGTTGGGGATATAGCTCGAGCCAAAGGGATGACACAGGTCGCGAAGGATGCTGGCTTGAGCCGAGAGAGCTTGTATCGCGCTTTGAGCCAAGAGGGCAATCCGAGCCTTTCGACGATTCTGAAAGTGCTTGCGGCTGTAGGACTAAAGCTGACTGTTAGTGTGGCCACAAGCGACGACTAACTAGCCCATCGAGTGGATAGGCCGCCACCACTTCTTTGCTGCGCCCCCGCAGGCTCCCTGCCTGCCACTCAGGGGCAGCGTTAGACAGATGAGGCCCAGGCAGCAGGACCGAAAAGTGGTATAGTCCCTGTATAGCCGCAATTAAGGCATGCAGACGAAGGTTCAGAAATGGGGAAACAGCCTTGGCGTGAGGATTCCTCGCGGCCTGGCTGAAGAGGTGGGCTTGGGTGCTGGCACCGAGGTCAGCCTCACCGCAAAGGACGGTGAATTGGTCCTGAGGCCCTCACTGCCTGCCAGGCTCCGACTTCCGGATCTTCTTGCTGGCATCACGCCAGAGAACATCCACGCCGCGATTGATACGGGGGATGCTGTTGGGGCGGAAGCATTCTGATGTCTTCTTCTTATGTGCCTGAGCGTGGTGATCTGGTGTGGCTGGAGTTCACACCACAGGCCGGAAGTGAGCAGCGCGGAAGACGGCCAGCTCTTGTTCTATCGCCAAAAGCCTACAACGAAAAAGTAGGGCTGGCCTTGTTTTGTCCTGTGACATCGAAGATCAAGGGATACCCATTCGAAGTCCAGCTGCCTGATGGATATGTCGTGAGCGGGGTTGTCCTGTCAGATCAGCTAAAGAGCCTTGATTGGCGATCGAGGAAAGCGAAGTTGATCGAGCGGGTTTCCTTTGATGTGATGGCGTTAGTTACTTCGAGGGTGTTGCCTCTCCTTGAACCCGACACTCCTGCCACTCACTAACACACATCTCGAGAGGGGCAGCTGTGGTCTGAAGGAGCTCAGGACGGGGGCCTCAACGCAAGGGGCCAACATCAACCCTTACCAGATTCTCCCTGCCAGGTCATCATTCGTCTCAGCAGGAGAACCAGGCTGAGCAGAGTTACAGCTCCCAACTGCAGCAACGGCACCCCAATCATGGTCACGCCCCTTGCCCTCATCGTTGCGTCCTGGCATCAGGGGCGCCGTTGAATCGCCAACGACTCCAGCTGCCGCAACCGCTGCTGCTGGCTGGTCTTGACGCAGGCCCGCAGGTTCTCCCGAACCCTCCAGCATTGATCCATGGTTTCCACCCAGAGCCGTTGATCCGCCACAAGGGCCTCACGCTCTGACTGCTTGAGCGAGGCAGCGTCCCGGAGGCGGCGGAAAGCCTGGCGCAGCCGGCCATCGAGGGCCATCAGTTCGGCATCCCGGCAGATCAGCACCGTGGCGGCACTGCCCGCGAGCTGACAGCGAATCGTCTCGCCATCGAATGATTCCGGCGGTGGAGGGATCGCCTGGGCGCTGTACGTGCTCAGGGCCCCTGCCAGAAGCAGCGGCAGAACTGGCAGCGGCCACTTGCACATGGTCCAGCAGGCTTCCTGCATCATTGTTCGTTCCAGAGGGGCCTTGATGTTCATAACCGACTTCATCACCTCCACGATTCAAGGCGATCCGCGCCTCACGAATAAGAACGGATTTGCCATCGCCTCTTTTCGAAGATTGTGGATGTCACAACCGGCACTGGCTCCTCTCGGTCTTTAGAAACCAGATCCCAGGTTGAGATCGCCAACAACGGGTCAGAGACCTTGCTCGCGGAAATCACGGCGAATCGCATCCTCAGCAATCCCAACCTTGGCCGCGTCACAGGCAGAGGTTTTACCGACATACTTCCCTGCCTTGCTGAAATTGACCCGGCAGCCCCCATCAAACTTCACTTGATGCATCCCCTGCAGAAGGGGGCTGGATCCCAAAAGACAAAGATCGACTGGGTGGCGAGCCGGTAGACGTGACCGCGGTTGGCCTCGAGGATCTCCCGCTTAGCGGGCTCGCCCTGAGCATCGAAGAAGGCGTTGGGGGTGGCCTCATTGGGCCTGAGCTCAATCCTTGTCCCGTTCTTGAGTTGGATGCCCACGAAGCCCTGTCGCTGGGAGAAGGTGCACAGCCCCGAGGAGGTGGCCTTGTCGTCTCCTGCGGGGACAACATCGCAGCGGGCATCAACGGTGTCGGCCAGTGATGGCGATCCAACTGCTACCGCTGCAGCGACAGCTGCAATGCTCAGCAGAGATGAAGCAAAAATCTGAAATCGCTTCATTGTGAATGGCTCTAAGCACTCCAATTTACGCTGGGATCCCATAAATCGTCCAACATCCAGATGCAGAAAACGGGAGCAACCAAGTTTTGCCTGAGATGCAAACGGGAATCAGGCAGACGGCAAGAGGGCCCGTTTGCGAGCCAAACCATCGCCGAATTCTAAATAAATAGCTCATACCTGCTGAATGTTACAACATGTATCACATGTCGACCGGTTTGGCGGATCTACCTAACTTGATTAAAGAATTTTTTGTTTGCTAATGGCAACTCGACGCATCGACGCAAAAAGCTTTTGGCTTGTCCCCCTTCTTTCGATTCAAAGCCTCTTCCTTACGATCGGGACAGAAAGAGCATTGGCTGGTGAACAGCCCATAGCCATCTTTCATGCGTTTAATCAGAAATATGCCGATGTCAAAGGATTTGTTTGTGAATTGAGGCAACAGGGATACACCCACGTGCAGTTATCACCCGCCCAGAAGTCAAATCCCGGCGATCAGTGGTGGAAACGCTATCAACCCGTTGATTACAGAATCATTGAGGGTTTGGGAAACGAAAATGACGTGCAAGCTCTCACAACTAAGGCCCACGCCTGCAACATGAAGGTAATTGTGGATGTGGTCTTTAATCACATGGCCAATCTTGATGGAAGAGATGACTTTGAGAATCTAAGCACTTTCCCAGGGCTAAGCCAAAACGATTTTAAAACCACAGCACAAAATCCAGGAAAAAGACCATGTGAGGTGGGGGATAACAATGGCTATCGAGATGGCAATCAAAATTCAGAGATTAATTGTTGGCTCGGTGGCTTACCTGACCTGAAGTTCACAGATAATGTAAAGCGTCTGCAGAAATCGCATTTGAAAAAGTTGCTTGACTTGGGAGTCGATGGTTTTCGCTTTGATGCCGCTAAGCATATGCCAAAAGATGTTGTGAAAGAATATATTGAATTCATTAATCGTCAAAGCAGCGGGCAGGCTTGGAACTATCTTGAAGTGATCGAAGATCAAGACACAAAAGCAGAAGACTATAATTGGATTGCTGCCGTAACCGACTTCAGGCTTTATAATTCGATGAAGACTATTTTTAGCTTTGCCGGGAATCTACGCTCCTTGCCAGCCAATGCCATCAATGATTCACGCAGTGTGACATTTGGAGCTAATCACGATACAATTAAAGCGCTAAATAACAATGCAATCAATCCCTATGATGACGTCACCGACAGTTATCTTGCTACCTCCTACGTTCTCGCCAGGGAAGGTGGTACGCCACTCGTCTTCAACGAACACAACCTTTTAGCGCCTTATATCAAGTACGGGGTCAAGTTCAGAGAGGTTATGGTGCAGCGTGGGCGCGAGGGGAAGAACGTCAAGGAGACGATTTTGAGATTCCCCAACAGCAACACTGTTGCCATGATGCAACGGGGACCCGAAGGTTTGTTTGTTATCAATAAGTCCACTGATCGGTTTGATGTGCCAGCCCTCGATTTGACTCTCACTGATCTAGAGGGCTGCTATAACGAGCTGCGCAACAACTTCACGATTGCAATCGAACGCAAAAATGGTCAAAAGTTTGTCACCCGCTGGGGTACATGGAATCGTGGGGGAATGGAGATACAGCCCAGGGATGCGCTGTATTTCATTCGAGTTCCCTTTGAACAGTGTCGCAGCAATTAGGGCCTCCTGATCGCTAGCGCCCTTAATGCAGAGCCTTTATTGCGGAGGCACGGCTGCCGAGGCACGGCTGGGGAAGCACGGCTGCAGTGCTCCCATCGCAGCGGTTTTGCAGGCATCCCTAAAATTGATCCGTACATCTGGAGATGGCAGCCATGGCCTACTTCACCTGGAAGGAAACCGGCCTGACCACAGACTGCGCCAGCCTCGATGCCATGGCGTCCCGGTTTGAGGAAGCCGCCGCCCTGATGCGTCGCCTAGCCGCCGAGGGCTTCTGGTTGGAACGCCAGGCCGATGGGCCCCATATCAACCACGCCGACCCTGCCGTGTTCGAGGCCTACGGATTCGTGAGCGAGGAATCCCCGGAACGGCAACTCACCCTGCTCCGTCCACCGGGCTGAGATTCGCCCCGTCGATTCGGATGGCCCGGGGCCTCCCGGCCAGGGTGATCAGCGCCTCAGATAGCCCAACACCCACACCACCACAAAGGCCAGGGAGGAGAGGCCCAGGTACACCAGGGTCCAGGTCTGGAGCTCCCCCATCGAGAGGCCGAAGGGGAGGGCTTCGGAAGCCTCACCGGCGGTGCTCAATCCCAAGGGCAGCAAGGCGATCGCACCCATCCGGAACATCATCCCAGGCATTTCGGCGCTCAGGCTAGGCGAGCCCCCTGCACCTCCACGCGGCAGGATCAGGGCTGGTTTGGGTCCCGATCCGATGGCGGTTCCAGCGCAAGAACCCTCCCTGGCGCCGACAAGCGCCCAGCCCGGGCCCGGAACACTGGATCTACCCCGCACCCTGATGCTGCTGGGCAGCGGCGAGCTGGGCAAAGAGGTGGCGATCGCCGCCCAAAGACTCGGCTGCCGGGTGATCGCGGTGGATCGCTACCCCGATGCCCCCGCCATGCAGGTGGCCCACAGCGCCGAGGTGGTGGCCATGACCGATCCTGAGGCCCTCAAGGCGGTGGTGCGCCGCCACCGGCCCGATCTGGTGATCCCCGAGATCGAGGCCCTGGCCGTGGATGCCCTGGCGGAGCTGGAGGCCGAGGGCATCACCGTGATCCCCACGGCCCGCGCCACAGCGGTGACGATGAACCGCGACCGGATCCGGGATCGGGCCGCGGGGCCATTGGGCCTGCGCACGGCCCGTTTTGCCTACGCGGAGAGCGCCGCCGAGCTCGCCGCCGCCGCCGCACCGCTGGGCTGGCCCGTGGTGGTGAAACCGGTGATGAGCTCCTCCGGCAAGGGCCAGAGCGTGGTGGAGGGCCCGGAGCAGATCGCCGCGGCCTGGGAAGCAGCTCTGGCGGGCGCGCGGGGCAGCGGGGCGCGGGTGATCGTGGAGGAGTTCCTGCGCTTTGAGCTGGAGATCACCCTGCTCACGGTGAAGCAATCGAACGGGCCCACCCTCTTCTGCCCCCCGATCGGCCACATCCAGGAGCGGGGCGACTACCAGTGCAGCTGGCAACCGGCGGTGATGGGGGAGCGGCAGCTGGCGGCAGCTCAGGCCATGGCCAAGGCGGTGACCGACGACCTGGGTGGCGCCGGCCTCTTTGGCGTGGAGTTCTTTCTCTGCGGCGATCCCGCCGATCCGGAGGTGGTGTTCTCGGAGCTGTCGCCCCGCCCCCACGACACGGGCCTGGTGACGCTGGCGGGACAGAACCTCAGTGAATTTGAGCTGCACCTGCGGGCGGTGCTCGGCCTGCCGATTCCGGCGATCCGGTCGCTCGGCCCCGCCGCCAGCCGCGTGATCCTCGCTGAGGAGGCGGCCGCCAGCGTGAGCTATAGGGGTGTGGCGCAGGCCCTGGCGATCCCAGAGACCCAGGTGCTGCTCTTCGGCAAACCCGATGCCCGGCCGCTGCGGCGGATGGGGGTGGCCCTGGCCCGGGGCGCCAACGAAGCGGAGGCACGCCACCGGGCCGACCAGGCCGCTGCTGCTATTCAAGTGCGGAGTAGCGGCTGATCCGGAGCGCCCCCCCTGGTTAAAACAAGTTCAAGGCCGTAAGGTTCATCGAGCATGCGCCTCCATGAGCCAGGTCCCGACCCCCTCCGAGCCCACGGACAGACGGCGCCAGCGAAGCAAACGGGTTCCCACACGCCCTGACCCGACTCCCTCACCTCTGTCCGAGGTTCCCGAGTTCCTCGGTCGTCGCCAAGCAGCCGTAGCGCCCCAGCGGAAACGCCTCCCCCTGAAGAGCTTCGGGCTGGGTATCGCCCTGGGCTTCGTCCTTGGCCATCAGCATGGCCTCTCCCTTCCCCTGGGCTCCCCCCTCGCGGCCCTTAGCCAGCTGCGCGGTCAGTTCAACAGCCTGCTCCATCCGCTCGGCCTCGGCCAGCAGCGCGTGCTGGTGCTCGGCAGCGATGTGGTGAGCGGAAACACCGATGTGATGGCAGCGGTGCAGGTCGAAAACGGCATCACCCGCATCACCCAGGTGCCGCGCGACACCTATGTGGAAACCACCGACCACGGCGTGCTCAAGGCCAATGCCCTCTATGGCGTGATCGGGCCAGCGGCGGTGAAGCAGGAGGTGAGCACCCTGCTGGGGCAGCCGATCGAGCGACACCTCAAGGTGAATCTGGCGGCCGTCAACAAGGTGGCCGATGCCCTCGGCGGCGTGGAGGTGGATGTGCCAAAGCGCATGTACTACGTGGACAACAGCCAGGGCCTCACCATCGACCTCTACCCCGGCCCCCAGCTGCTGAAGGGACAGGAGCTGGAGGGCTTCCTGCGCTTCCGCCACGACGAATCGGGAGATCTGGGCCGGATGGAGCGGCAACGGCTGGTGATCAACCAGGTGTTCCGCAAGCTGGCCCAGCCCGCCACCCTCGCCCAGCTACCGGCGCTGCTCCGGATCGCCGGGGAGGACATCCACACCGATCTCTCTCCTCTGGAGCTCACCCAGCTGATGTCGGCCATGGCCCACACCAAACTGAGCACCGGGCGGCTTCCGGGCCGGGAGTACTGGGAGAACGAGCTCAGCTACTGGATGCCCGCCTCGAACACGCACCATCCCAGCGGAAGCGGCGAGGTGCCCCCCAACTGAGCCGGGGGCGCCGTGCCGCGGGGAAGGGCCGGGAGCGGGGCACCCCGCCCTTCCCGCTGGCCAGGGATCACGGCCCTCGCCTCCTTGAGGTAAGTGGCCCCATGGGCCGGCCAGCCATACAACCGCCCAACGGCCTCGAGGCCATTGCGGCTCCACTGCCGCCAGCGCACCGGATCGACCAGGCTCCGCTCCAGGGCCAGCCGCAGGGCATCGGGGCGGCTGACATCCACCAGAAGACCGTTGCGGCAATGACGCAAGATGTCGCGGGGGCCACCGTCGTCGGTGGTGACCACCGGCAGGCCTGAGGCGGCCGCCTCCAGCAGGGTGAGGCCAAAGGGTTCGGTGAGCGCTGGATTCACAAACACGCCGCCTAGGCGGGCGGCCCAGCGGTAGAGGGGCGGTATCTGCTCCCTGCGGAGCTGGCGGGGCAGGGCCACCCGGCCGTGCAGGGCCGGATGACGCAGCCAGCCCTCCACCTGATCCAGCACCTCCTTTCTCTCGCCTCCACAGGAGACCCCGACGGCCGGATCGCCCATCACCAGCACCAGATTGTGATGGCCATGGAGGATGGGGGAGCGGCTGAAGGCCTCCAGCAGGGCGGGAATGTTTTTGCGCCGGTCCGGGCGGCAGATCGCCAGCAGGGGCGGCCGGTGGGGTTCCTGGAGCAGGGGGTGGAGCCGGGCCTGCAGTCCAGAGCCGGGGCCCAGCTCCTGCACACCGGGCCGAGGCGGATAGAAGCTGCACGCATCGACCCCCGGCGGAATCACCCGGGCCCGCTCCGGCCGGAAGCTGGAGTAGTGGGCGTACTGCTCCTCCAGTTCTTGAAGGGTGCTGGTGACCACCAGCGCAGCCTGGGAGAGGGCGAATTCCTCGGCCTCGATGCGCCGGCCCAGGGCATAGCGAGCCTCGATGGCGGAGGGATCCAAGCCTGAGCTGAGCAACCGCCGCCGCTTCTCCCGGCCCAGGGAGTGGGCGGTGAACAGCAGGGGTACCCCCAGGCGCTGGTGAAGCCGGGCCCCCACGTAACCGGCATCGGCATAGTGGGCATGAATCCAGTCGGGTAGGCGAGGAGCCGCCAGCAAGGACGTAGCCAGGCTGTTCACCAGTTCATCGAGGTGGGGCCAGAGCTGCTCCTTGGGCAGGTAGGCGTGGGGCCCGAATGGGATGCGGCGGATCGACAACCGGGGACCCAGCCGCTCCTCGACCTCGGCGTAATCGGGGCCCACACTGGGGTCGTGGATACGGCGGGTCACCACCTCCACCCGCTCCACATCCGGCCGCTCGGCCAAAGCCCGGACCAGATCGAGCACGTAGATCGTCTGGCCACCGGTATCGGAGTCGCGGCCCAGTTCGGGATCGTGACCCCGCAGAAGGCCATGCAGATGGAGATGGAGCACCACCAACCCCATGGACGCCGTAACCCGTGGTTCGCTACCTCAGCGATAGCGGGATCGGCGGTTGGCGTTGGCGGCAGCGAAGTGCTGGCGGCGGATCTGAAGCCCGACTGAGGCCGGTCTGCCTCAGGCGGTGACCGGTTCAGGGGGATGCTGCTCCAGCACCTGCCGGAGATAGCGCCCGGTGTGACTGGTGGGATGCTCTGCCACCGTTTCAGGGGTGCCCACCACCACGATCTCGCCGCCCTTGTCGCCACCATCGGGGCCCAGATCGATGATCCAATCCGCACAGCGGATCACATCGAGGTTGTGCTCGATCACCAGGATCGAGTTGCCCTTGTCCACCAGCCGCTGCATCACCTCCATCAACTTGTGCACGTCGTAGAAGCTGAGGCCGGTGGTGGGTTCATCGATCAGATAGAGCGTTTTGCCGGTGGCACGCTTGGAGAGCTCGGTGGCCAGTTTCACCCGCTGGGCCTCACCGCCCGAGAGGGTGGGGGCACTCTGGCCGAGCTTGATATAACCCAGGCCCACATCCACCAGGGTGCGCAGCCGATCGGCGGCCTGGGGAATGGCACTGAATTCGCCAGCGGCCTGCTCCACCGTCATCTCCAAAACATCAGCGATCGTGTGACCCCGATACGTGACCTGCAGGGTTTCGCGATTATACCTGGCCCCCTTACACACATCACACTGCACATAGACATCGGGCAAGAAGTTCATCTCGATCACGTTCACCCCCTGGCCCCCACAGGCCTCACAGCGCCCGCCCTTGACGTTGAAGCTGAACTGACCCACCTGGTAGCCGCGGGCCTTGGCCTCCACCGTGGCGGCAAACACCTGGCGGATTGGATCGAAGGCGCCGGTGTAGGTGGCGGGGTTGGAACGCGGGGTGCGTCCGATCGGACTCTGGTCGATCACGATCACCTTGTCGATCGCCTTGATGCCGCGCAGCTCCTCCATGCCCGCCGGGAAGGGCACCTTCAGGCCCAACTTGTGCTCCAGGGCCGGGTGCAGCAGTTCATTCACCAAGGTGCTCTTGCCGCTACCGCTCACCCCCGTGACACAAACCAGCCGGCCTAGGGGGATCTCCACGTCCACGCCGGTGAGGTTGTTGCGGCTGCAGTTCGCCAGGGTGAGGCGGCGGCTGCCGGCATCGCGGCGCTGGGCCGGGGTGGGGATGGAGCGGCGGCCGCTCAGGTAGGCGCCGGTGAGCGAATCTTCCGCCTCGAGCAGATCCTGCAGCGACCCCTCCGCCACGACGTGGCCACCATGCACCCCTGCCCCTGGACCGATGTCCACCAAATGGTCGGCAGCGCGAATCGTGTCCTCGTCATGCTCCACCACGATCAGGGTGTTGCCGAGGTCGCGCAGCTTGATCAGGGTGGCCAATAGGCGGTCGTTGTCGCGCTGGTGCAGGCCGATGCTCGGTTCATCCAGCACGTAGAGCACGCCGGTGAGGCCGGCACCGATCTGGGTGGCCAACCGGATCCGCTGGGCCTCACCGCCGCTGAGCGTCATCGCCGGTCGATCAAGGCTGAGGTAATCGAGGCCCACATCCAGCAGGAACTTCAGACGCATGCGGATCTCCCGCAGCACCAGATCGCCGATCTGAATCTGGCGAGGGGTGAGCAGGGGCTCGGCACCCGCACTGGCCCCCACCCCCATCAGCGCCTCGATGCGGGCGAGGGTTTCGGCCACGCTCACCGCGGTGAGCTCATGGATGGCATAGGGGCCCACTCGCACCGCCAGGGCTTCGGGCTTGAGCCGAAGACCCCGGCAGGTAGAGCAGGGCACCAGTTCCAGATACTTCTCCAGCTTCTGGCGGATCGCCTCACCACTGGCTTCGCCCAGCTGGCGCTCCAGAATCGGCAGGATCCCCTCGAAGGGGCGCACGTAGGTCTGGCCCTTGCGATAGCGGCTGTCAGCCTGGATCGAGATCGGCTCCTTGCTGCCGTGGAGCAGCACCTCGCGCTGCTCCTCCGTGAGCTGGTTCCAGGGGGTCTTCAGTTCGAAACCGAAGGCCTCGCCCACCGAAAAGAGCAGGGAGAAGTAATAGCTGTTGTCCTTGTCGCTCCAGGGGGCGACGGCGGCATACACGGGCTGGGAGGGGTCCGGCACCACCCGCTCGGTGGTGAACCGGCGCAGGTGGCCGATCCCGTGGCAGTCGACACAGGCGCCATAGGGACTGTTGAAGGAGAACAGCCGCGGTGAGAGCTCCTCCATCACGGCGCCATGGGCAGGGCAGGCAAAGTTCTCGGAATAGAGGCGCTCCCGCTCCACCTCCTCCGGCAGCTCCTCGCCGGTTTTAGGCACCACCTCCACCAAGGCCAGCCCCTCGCCGCGCTTGAGGGCGGTGCGCAGCGAATCGGTGAGACGCTCCTGCACCCCCTCGCGGGCCACAAGGCGATCCACCACCACCTCGATGTTGTGGGCGTGGTTCTTGTCGAGCTCGATGTTGTCGGCCAGCTCGCGCACCTCGCCGTTGATCCGCACCCGTGCGAAACCCTCGGCCACCAGGCCGCCGAGCAACTTCACGTGGGTTCCCTTCTTGCCCCGCACCACCGGCGCCAGCAGCTGATAGCGGGTGCCCTCGGGGAGGGTAAGGATCTGGTCCACCATCTCATCGATGGTCTGGGGCCGGATCGAGCGGTCGCATTGGGGGCAGTGGGGTTCGCCCGCACGGCCGAACAGCAGACGCAGGTAGTCCTGAATCTCCGTCACCGTGCCCACGGTGGAGCGCGGATTGTGGCTGGTGGATTTCTGATCGATCGAGATGGCCGGCGAGAGCCCCTCGATCGCATCCACATCGGGCTTGTCCACCTGGCCGAGGAACTGGCGCGCGTAAGCGGAGAGGCTCTCCACGTAGCGACGCTGGCCCTCAGCAAAGATCGTGTCGAAGGCAAGTGAACTCTTGCCGCTGCCGCTCACGCCGGTGAATACGACCAGGCGATTGCGCGGGATCGTGAGATCAACGTTCTTGAGGTTGTGCTGGCGGGCGCCCCGCACCCTGATCACATCCTCCAGGCTGCCGCCGCTGAGCTCCTGAAGCGCAGATTCAGAAGGGCGGGCCGCGTGAGGACTGGTGGTGGCCAGTGAAGGCTCCGGAGGGGGGGCGGTCACCGCCACCTGGGTAGACCTGGAGCCGGCGCTGGCGCGAGGCATGGGAAGCTCTGGCAGCCGCTGAGTCTAGAAGGGTTGGCTCTCGGGGAGGTCAACCGCAGCAACCTGGCCAGACTCCCCCAAGTGCAGGAAGCCTGGTTCAGGCAGCCTGGAAGGACGTGCTGGCGTCATGGGAATCAATGGGCTGGCTTTGCAGCTCGGATCCCACCTGTTCGTGCAGACGCCGCACCACCGGGTCCGCCTGCTGGTCGGCCACGAAATTCCAGAAGGCAGAGCTACCGAGAAATGAAGGCTGATCGTTACGGGCCATGGAAGGGAACGGCTTCTATGGGTAGATCATCACCCAAAAAAAGGATGAAGCCGCATTCGGTGAGCGAACAAAAAAAAGCGGCCCAACAAGGCAGCTTCTGTAGTTTAGGCGACATAGCCGACGCAAAAAAAGTGGAATTGTAATTAGCGGCTTTGAACTTCGCTGTTGGTTTCGGCGCTGTTCTGATGGCCGTTCAGATGTTTCTCGCAGGCCGTGGCCGGAGCCACGCCAATGGTGAGCAGCGCTACAAGGCTGGCGGCAGACACAACAAGACGGGCAAACATGCCGCACTCGCAACAGTGGCCACAAGCTAGGCAGATCCCCACCGCCCGACAATGTCGATGTTGTTTCGCGGTTCATGACGCCGCCCCGCGGCTGCTGACGGCGCTGCTGGTGGCCACGGCCAGCGCAACCCCCGCCAGGCCAGCCGCTCCAGAACCCGTGCGCAGCAGCCAAACCCTGATCGTGACCACCCAGGACAACGGCAGCTCCGTGATCCTGCGCCAAGGGGAAACCCTGAAGGTGGTGCTCAGCGGCAACGCCGGCACGGGTTACAGCTGGGATCTCGAACACCACGACCCGAGCCGGATCCAATCGCTCGGGATGGAAAGCCGGCAGGCTCCAACTCCGCTATTGGCGCCCTTGGGAAGGAGCCGGCTCCAGCAGGCTGGCGGCGTAGCTGAAGGCCTCGCCGGATTCGCCACCGGCCAATTCGGCCAGTTCGGCCTGGCGCTGCTGAGTGTCCCGCAGGTGGGACACCCGCGTGTGGGTGAGGCCGGCCTCCACCACCTTGCTGACCCGGAAGTGGTGGTCGGCGGCGGCGGCCACCAGGGGCTGGTGGGTGATGCAGAACACCTGGCGGCTGACGGCCAGCCGTTTGAGCAGGGCCGCCATGGCGCCGCACACGCGGCCGCTGACACCGGTGTCGATCTCATCGAAGAGCAGGGTGACATGGGGATCGGCGGCGGCCAGGCAGGTTTTCAGGGCCAGGAGAAAGCGGCTCATCTCACCCCCAGAGGCGACCTCCGCCAGGGGTGCCAGGGGTTGACCGGGGTTGGCCGTGAACAGGAACCGCACCGCATCGGCTCCCTCCTCACCGGCAGCGGCGGGCTCGATGGCCACGGCGAAGCGCACCTGGGCCAGGCCCATCGGCCGCAGCGCCTCCATCAGCTGGCCTTCCAAGCCGCGGGCGGCTCGGGAGCGCGCGGCGCTCAGGGCGGCATTGGCCCCGTCCCGGCGGCGACGGGCCTTGGCCTCGGCTTGCTCAAGGGCGGCGAGGGAAGCCTCAAAACCGCCAGGGGCCAGCTGCTCCCGCAGGCGATCGCGCAGGGCGATCAGCGCTGGCAGATCGAGCCCATGGCGGCGCTCCAGGGCCTTGAGCTGGGCCATGCGCTCCTGCAGCTCCGCCAGGGAGGCCGGATCGCTATCCAAGGATGCGCCGTAGCGGTCGAGATCGCGGGCCAGATCCTGCAGAGAAGCCAAGCCATCGGTGCAGACCCCGGCCAGATCCGCCACGGAAGGATCCAGGCCGGCCATCTGCTGCAGTTCCTGTTCGCAGGCCGCCAGGTGATCCAGCACCGAAGGCGCACCCTCCGCTCCTTCCACCAGCCGGCCGAGCAGGGCCATCACCCCCTCCTGCAGCCGCACCCCGTGGGCCAGGCGGTCCTGGTCGATCTGGAGGCGTTGGCGCTCCTGGGGATCCTCCAGGGCCGCCGCTTCAAGATCCTCCAGCAGCTGCATTTGGCGCTGGCGTTCCTGCTCAAAGCTGGCCTGATCGGCACGGGCGGCGGCCAGGGCGGCGGCGGCCTCCCGCCAGGCGCGCCAGGCCACCGCCGCGGCCTCCAGCAGCGGCACCTGATCAGCCCCAGCGAAGCGATCGAGCCAGCGGCGCTGCTGGCCGGGACGGGCCAGCTGCTGGGTCTGGCCCTGAACGGTGAGATCCAGCAGCAAGGGACGCAGTTCGAGCACCTGGCTCCGGCCGATCGCCACGCCGTTGAGCCGGTGCCGACTGGTCGGCCGTCCCTCCTGCAGGCGCCAGTCGCGGCTGAGCAGCAGCTCGCCCTCCTCGGCCTCCAGTTGCTGCTGCTCGAGCCAGGCCTGCACCAGTGGCGTGAGCGCGAAACTCGCCTCGATCCGACCGCGCTCACTGCCGCGGCGCAGCAGCCGCGCCCCCTGGGCCCCCTGGGCCCCGCCCAACAAGGCATCGAGGGCATCGAGCAGGATCGACTTGCCGGCGCCGGTCTCGCCGGTGAGCACGGTGAAGCCTTCAGCAAAGGCCAGCTCAAGCCGCTCGATCAGGGCAATGTTCTCGAGGCGCAGACCCGTGAGCACCCCAGCCTCCAGCGAGCGTGTGCGTGCAGGAGCCGACCGTAGCGGCAGTCAGCACGTTGCAACAGGCCCCCAGCGGCCGCAAGCAGCACGCCCCGGAGGCGGGCGGTGATCACGGCAGCCCCGCCTCCCCACCACGGCCCGACAGAATCAAGCCCCACCCGCGGCCCGGACGTCAGCCTCGATGCCATCCTCTGCCGCCGCCACCACCAACCCGGCCAAGACCGCCGACCCCATGGCCCCGGCGCCGCCGCTCGAACCCATGATCCAGGCACCAAGCAACCCTGGCGCGCCGGTGAACGCCAGTCCAGGCGCGGACCCCACTGAACTCAGCGACTTCATCGAGATCAGCGGTCTGCTGCGTTACGACCCGGCCGCCATCACCCGCATCTACGCCGGCCATCCCCAACGCCTGATCCGCCGCCTCTGGCAGACCCTGGTGCCGATGGCTCTGTATCTGATGGGAGTGGGCAGCGACTGGTTGCTGGGGCGGCTGCGGGGCGAACGGGTGCGGGAACGCTCCCGGGAGGCCGCCACGCTGGTGGCCTCTCTGGGACCCGCCTTCATCAAGGCCGGCCAGGCCCTGTCGACCCGGCCCGACATCATTCCGCCGGTGCTGCTCGAGGAGCTGGCCCAGCTCCAGGACCAGTTGCCGGGCTTCGATTCCGGCCTGGCGATGGCCTGCATCGAGGAGGACCTCGGGGCTCCGGTGGACACGATCTACGAACAGCTGGAGCGCGAACCGATCTCGGCGGCCTCCCTGGGCCAGGTGCACCGGGGCGTGCTGAAGGGCGG
>Ga0209299_1000783_pt1 | contig 17836 bp, 17 predicted proteins | sample S_140806_MF_Meta_FD_187326 | JGI IMG/M metagenome (GOLD analysis project Ga0209299, IMG submission 187326) | Freshwater microbial communities from Lake Simoncouche, Canada to study carbon cycling - S_140806_MF_MetaG (SPAdes) (version 2) | ecosystem: Environmental > Aquatic > Freshwater > Lake ...
CCGTGATCACAGCTTCGGCACAAGCCAGGTGGTGCAGCGAGGGCTTCAGCTGCTCCTGGACCTGGTGCTGCACCCCAGCTTCGAGGGGACGCCGGTGCTGTTCGTGCCGGACTGCGCCTTCATGATTGATCGGCCGATGGACGTGTGGGGCGCCCCCCTAGAGATTGAGGTGCTCCTCTTCGGCTGCCTGCGCAGCTGCTGCCATCTGATGGAGCTGGCGCAGCGCGAGAACGAAAGCCGCCTCCTGGAGCAGCGGCTCAGCCTCACCCGCCAGTGGCAGCATGACCTGCGCTCCTACCTGCTCAAGCATTACTGGGTGACGAGCAAGACCGTGCAGGTGTTGCGCCGCAGGCCAACGGAGCAATACGGCGACCATCAGCACCAGAACGAGTTCAACGTGCAGCCCCAGGTGATCCCGGCCTGGCTGCAGGACTGGCTAGAAAACCGGGGCGGCTACCTGATCGGCAACATGCGGACCGGTCGGCCGGACTTTCGCTTCTTCAGCCTGGGGAACTCCCTGGCCTGCCTGTTCGGATTGCTCACGGCACCGCAGCAACGGGCGCTCTTCCGACTGGTGCTGCACAACCGGGAACACCTGATGGCCCAAATGCCGATGCGGATCTGCCATCCGCCCCTCGACCAGGAGGAATGGCGCAGCCGCACCGGCTCGGATCCGAAGAACTGGCCGGGGAGCTACCACAACGGCGGCCACTGGCCCAGCCTGCTGTGGTTTCTGGGGGCGGCGATCCTCCTCCACCAGCAGCGCCATCCCAACGCCGATGTGCTGCTGATGGGGCAGATGCATTCCCTGCTGGAGGAGTGCTACTGGAGCCAGCTCAACCAGCTACCCCGGCAACAGTGGGCCGAATACTTTGATGGTCCCACCGGTGCTTGGGTGGGGCAGCAGTCGCGCACTTATCAGACCTGGACCCTGGTGGGCTTCCTGCTGCTCCATCACCTGCTTCGCCTGAACCCCGGCGACGCAAGCCTGCTTGACCTGGAACAGGGTGGGGGCTGAGTGGGCGGGGCTGGTGTGCCCCTCCCAGGGCAAAAAAAAGCCGCATTTCAATGCGGCGAAAAGGTGTTGAATTTGAAAGTGATGATCCCGGATGGATCTCAAATCAGAATAATCCGAGAGTGAGGGATTTGTCGATGGGGAGGGCGGCACCAATGCCGAGATAGATAGTGAAAGCGGTTCCAAACAGGAACACGGCCATGGCCACAGGCCGACGGAACGGATTCTGGAACTTGTTGAAGCTCTCGATAAAGGGAATCAGCATCAGGCCGAGAGGAACCATGGTCTGGAGAGCGATACCCAAGAGTTTGTTCGGCACCACCCGCAGAATTTGGAACACGGGATAGAGGTACCACTCAGGCAGGATCTCCAAAGGGGTGGCGAAGGGATCGGCTTTGTCGCCCAGCATGGCCGGATCAAGAACAGCCAAGCCCACGAGGCAGGCAAAGGTTCCCAAGATCACCACCGGGAACATGTAGAGAAGGTCGTTCGGCCAGGCACGCTCGCCGTAGTAGTTGTGACCCATACCCTTTGCGAGCTTGGCGCGCAGGGCGGGATCGGCCAGGTCAGGTTTCTTGAGATTGGACATCGGAGCCTCAGCGGGTGAAGGGGGAGCTGGAGGATTGGATTGATTCTGGCCGGTGGACTGACCTGATGGCAGAAATCCCGTCAGAAATTTAAGGGAGAGTGAAGCCGGGTTCAGAGGGGACCGGAAATACCCTGCTTCCGGATCATCAGAAAGTGCATCAGCATGAATACGGCGATCAGCCAGGGCAGAACGAAAGTGTGAAGGCTGTAGAAACGGGTGAGGGTGGCTTGGCCAACGCTTTCACCACCACGGAGCAGCTCAACCATCAAATCGCCCACCACTGGGACGGCGGCGGGGACACCACTAACAATCTTCACCGCCCAGTATCCAACCTGATCCCAGGGAAGTGAGTAACCAGTGACACCAAAGGAGACCGTGATCACGGCCATCGCGACACCGGTAACCCAGGTGAGCTCGCGGGGGCGCTTGAAGCCACCGGTTAGATAAACCCGGAATGTGTGAAGGATGAGCATGAGCACCATCATTGAGGCGCTCCAGCGGTGGATCGAGCGGATCAGCCAGCCGAAGCTCACATCGCTCATCAGGTACTGAACCGAGGTGTAGGCCTCAGCCACCGTGGGCTTGTAGTAAAAAGTCATCGCGAAGCCGGTCGCGAACTGAATCAGGAAACACACCAGGGTGATGCCTCCCAGGCAATAGAAGATATTGACGTGAGGAGGAACGTACTTGGTGGAGATATCGTCGGCGATCGCCTGGATCTCCAGACGTTCGTTGAACCAGTCGTAGACGGGATTCTTACCGTCCGGAGCAGTGGGAGACGAGTTCGCCATGCGGCCAGGGGGCTCGGGTTGCGAGAGTCTACCGATCGTGCCGACCCTGACGTGAGCGTTCCGGCCCCCCAGCCCCGCCGTCCTCAACCGTTTGCAACAGGGCTGGTGGCCCTGGCGCTGACCGCGCTGCTGTTCGTGGCATCCCTAGCCGGCCTGATCGGCGCCGGGCCGGCGCCGGCCCTGGCGCTCAACGATGCCCAGGCCGAGGTGGTGGAGGTCTGGCGCCTGGTGAACCAGAGCTACGTGGATCCGGCCCGCCTGGAGGCCGTTCAATGGCGCCGGCTGCGCCAGAAAACTCTGGAGAAGCCGATCGAGAGCTCCGAGCAGGCCTACGTGGCGATCGAGGCAATGCTGGCGCCGATCGGCGACCCCTACACCCGCCTGCTGCGACCGGCCGACTACGGAGCCCTGCGCTCCAACACCCGCGGCACCGTGAGCGGGGTGGGCCTGCAGTTGGCCCTACGGGGAGAGGGGCCCGGAGAGCGCCGCAGGATTGTGGTGATCGCCCCCCTCGATGGATCGCCGGCCGCCGAGGCGGGCATCGCCTCAGGCACCGAGGTGCTGAGCATCGACGGACGATCGGCGATCGCCATGGGGCTCGAGGCCACGGCGGCCCGGCTGCGGGGGGAACCCGGTAGCGAGGTGTTGGTAAGCCTGCGGGAGGCCGGAAGCCCAGCCGACCGGGAGGTGCGGCTGAAGCGACGCCAGGTGGACCTGCAGCCGGTGCGCCACCGTCGCCTGCTGGAGGGCAAGCGCCACCTGGGCTACCTGCGGATCACCCAGTTCAGTGAAGCGGTGCCCCAGCTGGTGCGGGAAGCCATCGAGGACCTGAACGGCGGCGACGGAGGCCCGGCGGTGGAGGGCCTGATCCTCGATCTGCGCAACAACTCAGGTGGGCTCGTGAGCGCCGGTGTGGCGGTGGCCGACGAACTGCTCGATGGCGGCGAAATCGTGGAAACGGAGGAGCGTGGCGGCATCTCCAGCCTCCAGCAGGCCAATCCGGGCCGCATCTTCAGCGGCCCGATGCTGACCCTGGTGAACGGGGGCACAGCAAGCGCCAGCGAGATCCTGGCCGGGGCACTGCAGGACGGGGGGCGTTCCCCCCTCGCGGGGAGCCGGACCTTCGGCAAGGGCCTGATCCAGACGCTGCTCTCGTTGGGGGATGGCAGCGGGCTGGCGGTGACGGTGGCCCGCTACCTCACCCCTGCCGGCCACGACATCCAAAACCTAGGCATCGCCCCCGATCAGCCTCTGGACCCACCCGAACCGCTCGATCCAGGCGGCGACGGCGATGCTTGGCTGAGCCAGGCCAGCCGGATGCTGGTGGCCCGCCTTGAAGGCCGCAATCCTGGGGGGAGCGGTCCCGAATCCCGGGCCGATCGGACGGCGGCCGGTTGAAACGATGGGACAGCGCACCTACCACGATCCCCTCCATGGCGCCATCCGCCTCGATCACGAGGATCCGGCCGAGGCCCTCGCGATCGATCTGATCGACACTGGGCCGTTCCAGAGATTGCGCCGGATCCGCCAGCTGGGGCCAGCCTTTCTCACCTTCCACGGCGCCGAATCGAGCCGCTTCACCCACTCCCTTGGGGTGCTGCACCTGGCCCGGCAGGCCCTGGGGCAGCTGGAACTCCGGGATCCGAGCCTGGGCGGGCACCGGGCCTGCCTGCTGGCGGCGGCCCTGCTGCACGATGTGGGCCACGGCCCGCTCAGCCATTCGGGCGAGGAGATGTATGGCATGCGCCACGAGGGGTGGTCGGGCCGCCTGATCCGGGAGCATCCGGCCCTGCGAGACCGGCTGGAGCAGGAGCAACCGGGCCTGGCCGCCGAGGTGGCCGACCTGCTCGAACACGGACAACACCCCCGCGCGGCGATCGCAGCCCTGGTGAGCAGCCAGCTCGACTGCGACCGGATGGACTACCTGCTGCGCGACAGCTACAGCACGGGCACCCGCTACGGCCAACTCGACCTGGAGCGGATCCAGGCCGCCCTCACCCTGGCCCCGGACGGGAGCCTGGCCCTCCACCCCAAGGGACTGCTGGCAGTGGAGCACTACCTCGTGGTGCGGCACCTGATGTACCGCACCGTGTACAACCACCGCCTCAATGTGGTGTGCAACTGGCTGCTGCAGCGGCTGATCAGCGTGGCCCGCCGGCTCGGACCCCGGCGGGTTTGGGCAGACCGCACGATGGCCCGCTGGCTCTGGGAGCCCGGCGGCCTCGACCTGGAGAGCTTCCTCGCCAACGACGACATCCGCACCGGCTATCACCTGCTGCGCTGGAGCGAGGAAGGGGATCCGGAGCTGGCCGATCCCTGCCGCCGGCTGCTGGATCGCCAGCTGCTGCGGGCCGTGGACGTGGCGGACCTGGGCCCGGCGGAGCGGCTGGAGCTGCTGGCGGAGGCGCGGGGCCTGGCGGAGCGGGCCGGTCTGCTGGCGGAGGGCTGCTGCGGCCTGCACCAGCGCCAGAGCCTGGGCTACCTGGCCTACAAGGGAGGCCTGCGGCTCTGGGATGGCCAGCGGCTCCAGGCCCTGGAACAGCGCTCCGCCCTGGTGCGCGGCCTCACCGAACGGATCGAGATGGCCTGGCTGATCCATCCCGCCGAGGTGGCCGAAGCCCTGGGCCAGCGGCTGGCCCTGCGGCTGGCCGCGGCCAGGAGCCAGGAGGCGACCTAGGTTTCGCGGGTTTCGCGCCGATCAGGAGCGCCCCCATGGCCGCCGAACTGTTCCCGGCGACGCAGGGATCCCCCAGCCACCGCCTGCGCCTTCCCCCCCTAGAGGATTCGGTGGGTGCGCTCGAGGAGGTCCGCTATGGCCTGGCCAGCTGGGCTGCGATGCACGGCTCCCTGACCCTGGAGAGCGGCGCCTGGGCCCTGCACACCGGCGAGCTGCGGGAGCTGATCACCATTTTGGAGTCCCGCGGCCTCAGGCTCGTGGCCGTGGAGGGCCGCTGCCCCAGCACCCTGGTGGCGGCCGCCGCGCTTGGCCTACCGACCGCCTGGCCCCCGGATGCCCCCGCGGAAGCGCCAGCACCCGAGCAGGGCCAGGTCCAACCGGGCCTGCTGGTGCATCGCGGCACCCTGCGCTCCGGCGATCACCTCCAGGCGGAAGGGTCGGTGCTGCTGCTGGGGGACCTCAATCCAGGGGCGCGGATCAGCGCCGGCGGCCATGTGCTCGTGTGGGGGCGGCTGAGGGGGGTGGCCCACGCCGGGCGGCGGGGCGAAACCAGCGCTCGGATCGTGGCCCTGCAGCTGCAGCCCCTGCAGCTTCGCATCGCCGGGGCGGTAGCCCGCGGCCCCGAGGAACGGCCCCCCGAAGGCCTGGCCGAGGAAGCCCGCCTGGAGGATGGAGAAATCCGGATCGAACCCGCCGATCCGGTCTGGCCGCTTGGCGAATGAGGGAGCGCCCTTCCGGGGGTCGCTGCGCAGCAGCCCCTCAGCGGTTGATCACGCCCAGCCCCCCGAGCACACCCGCCACGGCCATGAACCAGAGCGGTGAGAGGCGGGTGCGCAACATCAGCACGCACACCAGCAACGACACGATCAGCCCGGGGGTGTTGGTGTCGGCGGTGTGAAGAATCTTGAGGCCCACGGCGAAGAGGATGCCCAAGGTGATCGGGCCAAGCCCCCGCTCGAAGGCGATCCGCCATGGGGAATCCCGAAGCCGGTTCCAGCGCAGGCAGGCCACCACCATCAGCAGGGTGGAGGGCAGGAGGATGGCCAGTTCCGCCCCGTAGGCGCTGAGCAGGGCCCAGCCGGGTCCCTCCGGCCAACCCGCCCCCATCCCCAGCAATCCCACCAGCATCGAACTCGGACCGGGGGCCGCCTCGGCGAGGGCATAAAGGTCGGCGAACTGGGTGGAGCTGAGCCAGCAGAACTGATTGACGCTGATCTGGTGGTATTCGCTCAGCAGGGTGTTGCCGCCCCCCAGGGAAAACAGGGACAGGCCCATGAAGGTGCCCATCACCTGCAGGAGATGGCCGAGGTCGTTGAGGCGCATCGGTTCGCAATGGGCCAGCTGGCCGGCAGCCGTGGCGGCCAGAAGCGCGATCGGGGGGAGGGGGAGCACCGGGAAGCAGGGGGAGCGGCAGGGCTGAAAGAGAGCGAGAGTCAGGGCTTCGGCAGCCGGGAAACCCCAGCGCGGGGCCAGTACCAGGCCATGGCGAGGGGGCCAGCCACCAGCACCAACGGCACCAGGCGCACATGGAACACGGTCATCGCCACCAGGGTGGCCGCAGCCAGCAGCAGGGCCACGGGATCGCTGCGGTACTGGCCAAGGATCTTGAAGCCCATCGAGAGGGCCATGCCGGCGGCGGCGGCCACCACCCCGGCCAGCACCCGGTCGATCGCTGGCAGGGAGTGGAAGGAGAAATAGGCCAGCCCCAGCACCATCAGCAAGGTGAAGGGCAGCAGCAGCATCCCGGCCAGGGCCACCAGGGCACCCCGAAGGCCATGGAAGAAGGTGCCCACGTACACGGCCATGTTGATCTGGTTCGGCCCTGGGAAGAGGCGGGCCACCGTGAGGCCGGTGAGGAACTCTTCGTTGCTCATCCAGCGGCGCTCCTCCACCACGATCCGCTGGCTCCAGGCCGAAAGGCCCCCACCGAAGGCCGAGAGGGCCACCTGCAGCATCCCCACGAACAGCTGGCGCAGGGTGGGCGGCGTGGACTCGATCGGGGCTGGGGTGCCGGAGGCTGAGGTGGGAGTCGGCGGAGAACTCGGAGGAGTCCTAGGGGGCGTACCTGGGGGCGTAGTCGGGGGAGGATCAGTCATGAACGAAATGGGGATCGGGCGGCAGCTCGCCAGCCTCATGCAGGCTGGGGTCGAGAGGATCGGGGGCCTCATAGCGGCTGGCCTGCTTCCAGTCGGCCAGGAAGGTGCGTCGCAGCCGATCCACCACCTCCGGCGCATCGCTCTCGATGCCGAGTTCGCGGCGCAGGTCAAAGGCGCTGCGATCGATGTTCATCGAACCGGTCTGGGCGTAATGGCTATCCACCAAGATCAACTTGGCATGGAGCTTGAGATGCTTCTGACGCCGCACCTTCACGCCGAAGCGCTGCATGATCCTCAGGGAGGCGAAGGTGTCGTAGATGTCCCAGTCGCTGATGCCGTGCTTGCCGCCGCAGAGCAGGCGCACCTTCACACCCCGCTCCCGGGCACTGATGATGCGATCGAGGATCACCGCATCCACGAATTTGGGATGTTGGATCCAGAGAGAGCGGCTGGCGGAATCGATGATGCGGGCCATCTGCCCGCGGCTATGGGAGCTGCTCCAGACCAGGCCCGCATTCAGATCGGGCTCGAAGAACTCCCGGTTCCAATCCGCCTCGAAGCCGGCGATCACCTGGGCCACCACGGCGGCATTGGCTGAAACGATGCCGTAATCGCGGGTTTCGGTGAAGTATTTATCGGCGAGATTGAAGCTGGCGATCAGGGCGGCCTCCCGATCGATCACCATCGATTTCTCATGGGTGACCGGGAAGGCTTCGTGGGTCCAGGCCACCGCAATTCCCGCGCTCTCCAGGCGGGCGAAGCTGTCGTCGTTCCAGCGATCACCACCGGAGGTGTGTGGATTCAGCATCACCCGCACCTGCACCCCCCGGCCGTGGGCCCGCAACAGGGCGTCGATCACCTGTTCGGACTGGAGCTTGAACTGCTTGAGCAGAAGCTGCTCCCGGGCGGCGTCGATCAGCTCGACCACCTCGGTGGCTCCGTCCTCGGGCATCACCATCAGCCTCTGGTGGGAATGGAAAGAGCTGTCCATCAAGAGGAAAAGGAGTGGACTCTTTTTTAGGCCAGCCCACCCTCGGCAGCCACCCGCCTCCGGGGGGATCCCCAGGCCCCGGCACGGCACGGACGTTGTTCCCCCTGGGGAGACGGTGTCGAAATCGCGCCACCCCAGGCCGGGGGACCTAACGTGCACCGACCACGCAGGACGCCGTGACGCCAGCCTCCGCCCGCATCATCCTGATCTGCTCCGGCAAGGGAGGCGTCGGCAAGACGACCCTCACCGCCAACCTGGGCATTGCCCTGGCGCGGCTCGGCGAGCGCACGGTAGTGCTTGACGCCGACTTCGGATTGAGGAACCTCGACCTACTGCTGGGTCTGGAGAACCGGATCGTGTACACGGCCCAGGAGGTGCTCGCGGGAAGCTGCCGGCTCGAACAGGCGCTGGTGAAGCACAAGCTGGAGCCCAATCTTTCCCTCATGCCGGCCGGCAACCCGCGCATGCTCGAGTGGCTGACCCCCGACGACATGAAGACCGTGGCCAACCTGGTGGCCGAACGGGCTGACTATGTGCTGATCGACTGTCCGGCCGGGGTTGAGCAGGGCTTCAAGAATGCGGCCGCCGCCTGCCGGGAAGCGATCGTGATCACCACGCCGGAGATGTCGGCCGTGCGCGACGCTGACCGGGTGATCGGGCTGCTCAACACCCAGGGCATTCAGCCCGTGCAGCTGGTGCTGAACCGGGTGCGGCCGAAGATGGTGGCGAACCAGGAGATGCTGGCGGTCGACGACGTGACCGACATCCTCGCCTTGCCCCTGTTGGGGCTGGTGGTGGAGGACGAACAGGTGATCGTGTCCACGAACCGCGGCGAACCCCTCACCCTCAACGGCACCAGCTCACCGGCCGCCAGGGCCTACATGAACGTGGCCAGGCGGCTGCGGGGCGAGGGGGTGCCCCTGATCGACCCCTCCAAGGAACGGCGCGGCCTGCGGGCCCGCTTGATGGCCAAGTTGCGCAAATCCGGCAATTCCTGAGGCGATGACCCTGATCGATTTCATCCAGCGCCTTCTGGGCCGCGAGAAGCCCAGCGGTGCCCTTGCCCGGGAGCGCCTCCAACTGGTGCTGGCCCACGACCGCAGCGACCTCAATCCGGAACTGCTCGAGCAGATGCGCCGCGAGATTCTCGAGGTGGTGCAGAAGTATGTGGAGATCGATCTGGATAGCGGTGATGTGAGCCTGGAGACCGGCGATCGGGTCACGGCCCTGGTGGCCAACCTGCCGATCCGCCGAGCCAGGCCTCTGGCCAACCCCCGAACCGCCGGCGACTCGCCTGCTGCTGCCGCCGAGCCGGCGTCCGCCGCAACCAAGGGCGCCGAAGCGCCGGTTGAGCTGGTTAGCCATGGGCAGAACGGGGCTTCGACGGGCCAGCAAAGCGACCCGGACGGAGTGGATGCCGAGAAGGCCGCGGTGGCGGATCCCGGGCTCCCGGGCTGAACGCGACCCTGGCCTCCGCGGGCCGGGTTCGATCGAGCCGGTAGAACCCTGGCAGGGGGCGGGAACCCTGGCATGAGCCGATGGCATACCCGCCATGACCACCCTCCACGAGATTGAGGATCCTGGGATCAGTCCCGCCGAGCAACGGGTGCTGGCGGTGCTGAGGAGCGGCGCCAGCAACCGGGAGATCGCCGCAACGCTCTACCTGAGTGTGCGCACGGTGGAAAGCCACATCTCCAGCCTTCTGGCCAAGACCGGTTGCAGCAGCCGCACCCAGCTGGTGTTGCGCGTGCCCTTCCAGCCGTAGGCTCAGGCAGGTCCCTGCAGGGGCCAACGCCGGCTTAGCTCAGTGGTAGAGCAGCGCTTTTGTAAAGCGAAGGCCATCGGTTCAAATCCGTTAGCCGGCTTTGAGGATGGGGGGAAAGCCGATCAGCACCCCGGTTGCCCGGCGGCCTGAAACAGGGCATACCGGTTCCTGCCGAGGCGCTTGGCGGCATACATGGCCTGGTCGGCGTGGCGCAGCAGCTGGTCCGGCCCCAGGCCGTGGGTTCCCTGGGGGAAGAAGGTGACCCCGATGCTGGCGGTGACCTGCATCGGCACCCCGTTCCACGCCACCGGCTCCTCCAGGCTCGCGAGCAACTGATCGAGCACCGGCAGCCCCTCGCCCATGGCGGGAAGCGCCTCCAGCACCAGGACAAACTCATCACCCCCCAGGCGGGCCAGCAGATCCTCTGGACGCAGCGCCGCCTCCATGCGGGCCGCCAGCACCTGCAGCAGGTGGTCGCCGGCGGCATGGCCGAGGCTGTCGTTGACCTCCTTGAAGCCATCGAGATCCAGGTAGCCGATGGCGATCCGATGGTCGTTCTGAAGGGCCCCCTCCATGGCATCCTCCAGGCGCCGGGCCAGGAGAATGCGGTTGGGCAGGCCGGTGAGTGGATCGAAGTGGGCCAGGCGTTCCAGCTGGTGCTGCTGCTTCTTGATCTGGCTGATGTCGGTGAGCAGGGCCACGTAGTGGCTCACGCTGCCGCTGTCGTCCTTCACCGCGCTGATGGTCTCCAACAACTCCAGGGTGGAGCCATCGCGCGCCCGGTTGACCACCTCCCCACTCCAGGTGCCCTCCTCGTTCAGCTTTTGCCACATCCGGGCATAGAAAGCGGTGTCGTGGTGGCCGGATTTCAGCAGCCGGGGATTGGCACCCAAAACGTGCTCCCGCCCGTAGCCGGTGATGCGGCTGAAGGCCCCATTCACATCCACGATCCGCCCATCGGGCTCGGTGATCATGATGCCCTCCTGGGCATCGCGGAAGACGCTGGCAGCCAGCCGCAATCCTTCTTCGGCCGCCAGGCTCTCGCTGAGGTCCTCCACGATCAACGAGATCAGCCCCTCCTCTCCGGCGGGCTCCGCCTGAGGTAGGCGCTGGGCCCGGAGCCGCACCGGGATCGGGCGACCATCGCCACGGCGGAAGGTGTGGTCGGAGGTGCTTGAGGAAGCGCCGCCAACCAGGGCAGCGCAGCGAATCCGATCCACCACCTGCGCGGTCTGGGGCGCCAGGGTGAAGGGTTCCTGAGCCCGGCCCCCCTCGCCAAGAAGGCGGCAGAAGGCCGCATTGGCGCGGAGGCAACGACCGCCGGCAGCGATCAGGGCGATGCCGAGGGGAGAGAGCTCGAAGAGGCTGCGGAGTTTGTCTTCACCCTCCCGCAGCTGCTGCTGGGAGTGCACCAGGGGGGTGACATCCTGGCTGGTGCCGATCACCCTGAGGGGCTGGCCATCGGCCGCAACATGGGTGACCAACCTGGCCCGAATGTGGCGCACTTCCGCTCCCTCCAGCAGGAGGCGATAGCCGAATTCGAACGGTTGGAGGAACTCAGCCATGCGTTGATGCACGGCATCCACTAAGGGGCGATCCTCGGGATGGACCCGCTCGAGGAAGGTGGCGTAACTGGGGGTGACCCGAGCCGGGTCGAAGCCGGCGATGCGGCAGATCTCATCCGACCAGTGAATGGCACCGCTGCTCAGATCCAGATCCCAGTGGCCCACCAGGGCCAGGGCCTGGGCCTCGCGCAGGCGGGCCTCACTGGAGAGCAAAGCGGCCGTGCTGTCCCGAACCCTGCTTTCCAGAGAATCATTCAGGGCCTGCACGGCCCGTTCGGCCACTCGCCTGGCGGTGACATCGCGCAGGATGCCGCGCACCCGCACCGGTGTGCCGCCCTCGAGGGCCACATCCAGCTGTCCCTCCAACTCGATGCGCTGGCCGGAGCGGGCCAGGAAAGCGCACTCAATCCTGCGACGGGAAGCCTGGCTGAGCAGTTCCGCGAAGAGATGCTGGCAATGTTCGCGGCAGTCGGGCGCGATCAGGTTGAACACGTTCAGCCTGATCGCCTCGGCCTCGCTGTAGCCCAGCGTCTGGCACCAGGCAGGGTTCACGAGCTCGATCCGGCCATCGATGCCGATCAGCTGAATCAGATCACTGGTGTGGTCGAACAGGTCGACAAGTAGATCGGCCCTCTGGGCAGCCGCCGCTCCGGAGTCGGTTTCGACGCTGCGGGGCAGGTGGGGGGCCAACCCCATGCCCCGGAATCGATCGCTGCCGTTGTCAGTCAATGCGATTCTGGCAACGGGGATGGGCCCGGAAGTCCGCGATAACGCTAGCCGTGGTGTCCGAGCCCAGCCCAAGCCTGAGGCGAGCTGCAGCAAGGCTTAGCCAGATCTGCGCCGGGCCGCCGCTCCCAGCTCCGACACCTCGGTGCCCCTTTCAGCCAGATGTGCGGCCTCCCCGCTGATGCCCTAGCGGCTGAACAGGGAACAGAATCCGCCCTGACCCCGTGCCCAAGCCGGTCTGGCCCAGGCGGACTTCAGCCCATGAGCCCCTTGACGCCGCTGCATCACCTACCCCGCCCGGCCCAGAACCTGCCCTACCTGATCGCCCTGGCGGTGGCACCACTGATCAATCTGACGATCAGCATCAACAGCTTTCATCACTTCCGAAACCTTGCCGGAAAGCAGCTACCGATCAATCACTGGATCTTCGGGCTTTCAGAGTTTGTGCTGGGCGGCATTCTGATCCTGCTCACCATCAATCTGCTGCGCACCCTATGGCTCGGCCATCACCAGATCCGCAAGACGCTGTTCGCCTTTGGCATCCTCTCCACCCTGGATCTGCTGCTCAATCTGGTGACAATCACGGCTGGGATCTACTCCTTCAAGCTCGGCTCCTTCTATCTGCTTGTGATCGCCCTAGGGCTTTATTGCTCCCTCAACCTGATTTTTCTCTTCTGGTACTGGTTCATTGATTACCCTGGCCAGGTGCGGCATCTGCATCAGCCGCAGCATCTCTGCCAGATCATTTTTCCGCGGGAGGCGGTGAGTGCGAATGCTGGTTGGCTGCCGGGCTGCCTGGATTATCTCTACTTCACGGTGATGACAAGCAACACACTCGGCGCCCCGGAAAATCATTCGCCCGTGGGCACCAAGGTGAAGTTGATCCAGTTGCTCCACTCCACCTTGATGCTGGTGCTGCTGGTGATCGTGATCTCGCGGGCGGTGAACACGCTGAGCTGATCTGATCTGATCTGAAGTGCCCGCCGGCTAGGCGGGAGGGCCCACTGCTCAGATCTCCGGCAGGCGGGCCCCCTCTAGGCGGGCCGCCTCGAGCCGGGCGGAATCGATCAGGGCATGGCGCAGATCACAGCCACGCAGATCGGCCTCCCGCAAGCAAACCAGACGAAGGTTCGCGCCGTTGAACTGGGCGAAGCTGAGGTCGGCGCCACGGAGACGGGAGCCGGAAAGGTCGGCCTCCTGCCAGAGGGGGCCCCGCGCCCGCACCATCGAGAGATCGGCGCCCCACAGGAGGGCCCGCTGAAAACCGCAGCCGACCAGATCCGCGCTGGTGAAGCGGGCATGGCCAAAACTCGCCTCCAGAAAACGGCCATCCCGGAGGTTGCAGCCAGCCAGATCGAGATCCACCCCATCGAGGTCGGCGAGGCTGAGGCCGATGAACTCCCGCTGGCCGGCGGCAAGGGCAGCGCGGGGAGCAGGCCCGCCGGGCCTCGGGGTCGCGGCTGGTGTAAGGGGCCTCAGCGGACCTCCGCCAAGATGCGGCGGAGCTCCTCGTTGAGGTCGCGCAGCACCGAGCGGGGGCTCACCGCATCCAGCAGCTCCAGGATGGCGTTCACCTCGGCCTGGCTGATGGAGCGGTTGCCGGTGACGGCCTCAAAGTTGGCCTTCACCACGTGGTCGCGGATCTCCGCCTCCGTGGCGCTGCGGGCCGCGAGCTCGCTCACATAGGGATTGGAGCGGGCGGCCTGGATCAGGGCTTTGTTGAGCAGCTCATAGGAGATCTCACCCTTCTTATTGGTGTAGGCCTTCACGATCGCCTGGTAATCGGCGCTGTTCACCGTGGCCAGATCGGCACCGGATGGTTCTTCGGCCAGCTCCGGCGACACGGCCGGGGCATCCACGGCGGCTGGGGCCGGGGCGCCGGGCACCGCCGCCGGCGAACGGACCGGGCCGCGGCTGCTGTAAGGCAGCCCGGAGGTGAGCTCCAGCGCTTCCTGGAACGCCTCCAGCGGGTAGAGGGCGGCGGGGGTGTTGGCGGCAGGATCGGGCTGGCCGCTCTGGTGGTTCAGCAGGGCCAGGCCGGGCTGGGCGGTGTCGGGACGCAGGATCACCACCCCCGACTGGCCGCCCCGCAGCTTCTGGCGGTAGGCCACGGCCTCCAGGCTGGAGAGTTCGACGAGGCGGGTGCGGATCACCATGGGGGCTCAGGAGGTCTGCTCCGCAAGGTAGGCAGGGCATGGGGAGAATCCCAGGTGTCGGGCGGCACACGGAGGGAGAGCCCTGCGCCATGCCCATCTGGGGTGGGATGCGGTGAAAGCTGCCAGGTCCGCCAGGGCGCGCCCGGCTTCGTGGTGGGGCCCAGCTGGCTGGATGGCCTCAGTGGGCCTCAACCACGTGAGCATCCTGATCATCCAATCGGCAGCGTATGAGAAAGGACAGAGATGCCTACTTGTTGCATATCCCCCCTTGAGACAACTTCTTCTGTCACCATGACCACTCTTCGTCAACAAAGCGGGTGCTGGTCATTTCATCGAGATGACCACCCGGATCGAATGTTGCTGCTGCTTCTGCCCAGCCTGCTCTGGGATGTCACGTTGTAGCCACCTCTGCCACCATCGGTCATTGCCACCGCTCTGGGTAACGCCTTGAGTAAAGCCGCACCGCGAAGCGGCGTCGGCTTGAATGAATTGTTAAGTACGTGTGCGACGTTGCAACGAGATCTGTTGCGTGATGCGCCGATTGATCTTGCGCTTCTATTCAAGTTGTTTGTCCGAGAGCTTCCGCTTGAGGCGCGTACTGACCAAGAACTCATATTCAGACTCATAAATGTAACCCATCTTGCAGCCATGCTCGATGACGTCGAGGTTAGCGTTGGCATAAGGGTCCTTTGCAAAGCGCTTCAGGCCTTCGAACAGGTTGCCCGTGTCAATGCCAATGAAGCGATTGATGCAAACGTTGCCGACGTACGTCGACTGACCTGTGATTCGATTTGTTATGTAGCAGTGCTCTTTGATCTCTTGCCCGCAAGGGCAGTGATCGAACTCTTCCGTGATCTCAATACTGACCAAGTCCCACTCGGTGCGGGCTACCTCGAATAAGACCGATCGTGATAGCGGAAGTATATGGCCTTTCAGCCTTTGGAAGTTGTGTTCCATAGCGGTCTACAGAAGGCAGCTAACTCTGTATTGGAAGGTTCCGATAACCACTCCTGCTCCATCTTGGCCTTCTGCAAACCAAGACAACGGGTGCTTAGGCCCTTCGACCAAATACTGGTCCAGCATAGGTTTTGAAGTAAAGACACCAAACCGTTCATGTGATTTGCGGGTCCGCAAACCATATGTGCATACTGCTACAGAAAATCTGCAGTGCTGGGGTTGAGATCATTCCAAGTTCGCAAGCAAGGTCATGGGCCCGCCCCATCCGGTTCCCGGAAATCACCCCCCACCCGTAGCGCCAGTCTCACTGACGGCAAATGGATCTTTTGGCACTGGTGATACCGCTTTTGTCGGTTTGGTGCCAGGGAGTAACTCAAAGTCTGTCGTGAACCTGACGAGCAGGCCCCTGAGTTGATCAAAGGGTTTCCGATCTCCGACAAATGTTGCTTTGCCAGCCTTGATTAAATCATCAAAGGTTGCAGTGCCACCCATCACAGATTCAAGGTCGCTGCGATTCACCGTGATCGTTAGATTTGGGTTAGTCGACTGCTGGCCTTTGATGTTGGTGAGCGTTGCATTGCTCAGCTCCACCACAAACTTTTCTCCATTGTCAGGGGTGATCAGGTTTATAACAAACTTCAAGCCGTCTGCCTTGGTGCTATCAAGGCGGATACCCAGGTAGTTCAGCCAGAGATCTGTTGACATCCCGCGAATCGTGTCCGGTCCACTGGATTTCGGTGCTGCACCAGCGGGCATGCCGCGACGTAATTCATAAGCTGCACCTAAGAAGCTGTTGCGAACACTGGGACTTTCCTTTTGGTAACCAATTTGCTCGTAGACATCCGCCAGTAAGTCTTTGGCTGCCACGTTATTTGGCTGGGCGTAAACTAATTTATTCAGGATTTCCGTGGCTTCTCTGTACTTGCCCTGGCCATAGAGCTGCTTTCCTTTTTTCATAATCTTATTCGGTCCGCCCATCATCTCAACATATAATGGTGCCGAATCCTGCGGTGAAAGCGGCATCAGCGTTGCAGGGTTGGCATCCCAGTAGCCAAGATAGCGATTAATCACAGCACGACTGTTGTGTTCCTCGGAGCCGTGGTAGCTGTGGGCCGACCATTGGTTTTGCAGGCTCTTAGGTAGCTTGTAAACGTTGTGGATCTCGTTGATCGTTACCCCTTGGTTGGCGAGATGCAGAACCTTGTTGTTGAGGTTGGCGTAGGCGTCACGCTGGGTGCGCATCACTTCCTGGATGCGACCATTGCCCCAACGGGGCCAGCTATGGGCGGCAAACATATAATCCGCTTTTGTTCCATAGCGGTATAGTGCCTCATTGATGTGCTTGGACCAGGCCAGCGCATCTCGCACGAGTGCGCCGCGTAGCGTGTAGATATTGTGGATGGTTCCTGTGATATTTTCGGCGGCCCAGAAAGCTTTAAATTGTGGAAACCAGGTGTTCATTTCTGATGGCGCCTCGGTTCCAGGAGTGTTCTGGAACTCCATCGTGATGCCATCAATCGTTAAGGTTTCAAAATCTTTTTCGATGTAGCGGGTCGGTTGGATCAGACCAATGCTGCCATTGGCCGTATTCTTTCCAATCGACTGGTCGACGTGGCCGAAGGGACTACGTGGTAGCAACACTCCATACTGGAAGAACATCCGCCGGTTCATGGCATTGCCGGCATAGACATTCTCCGCGATCGCATGTTCCATGAAGCCCACTGGCGCGATGATCGGCACCTTTTTGCTTTTGACGTCAGCCTCGTCCACCACACCACGGACACCGCCGTAGTGGTCGGCATGGGAATGCGAGTAGACAACTGCCACCACTGGCCGCTTGCCGAGCTTTGCGTTGATGAAATCGAGCGCTGCCTTGGCTGTTTCCTTGGTCGTCAGTGGGTCAAAGACGATCCAACCGGTATCGCCCTTGACAAAGCTGATGTTGGCGAGGTCGAACCCGCGCACCTGATAGATCTTTCCGGGCACCACCTCATAGAGGCCATAAGCCATGTTCAAAATGGCCTGCCGCTGCAGTGATGGATGGATGCTGTCGAAATTTTTGCCCTGCAGCAGAAACTCGTAACTACCCATATCCCAGGCCACATTGCCGGCCTCGGCTTTGATTTGTTTGAATTGTGGTACGGCGATCAGTCCCCTCTTGGCTTCTTGGAAGTCCCGCTGGTCCTCAAACGGCAAAATTTTTCGTTGGCCGTTCTGAAGTTCGACCGTAAACTTTGACGGATATTTGCCTTTTGGGTCGAAATGCTTGCCTTCCATGGCGCCTGGTGCGGCAACCACTGCGCCACCACCTGAGGCATAGCTGGGGCCACATATGAATAAAGCACTTGCCACAGCCAGGCCAAGTGTTTTGTTGCGCGTCATCTGAGTTTTCCTGTTCGTTGATTGACTTGCGAGGGCCAGTTTAAGGTGTTTAGGTGTTCCTTGTAAACAGACTCTCCTTAACCTTCGGCCCGAATAATCTGGTCAGTTTCAACAGCAAGATGGTGG
>Ga0209299_1000788_pt1 | contig 17786 bp, 36 predicted proteins | sample S_140806_MF_Meta_FD_187326 | JGI IMG/M metagenome (GOLD analysis project Ga0209299, IMG submission 187326) | Freshwater microbial communities from Lake Simoncouche, Canada to study carbon cycling - S_140806_MF_MetaG (SPAdes) (version 2) | ecosystem: Environmental > Aquatic > Freshwater > Lake ...
ACGCCAGCCCTACATCGCTGTGACGCAAGTTCACGTGCGGCTGCACAGCATTTTGCGCTATAATGCCTTTAGAATTGAGATTAGACCGTTTACCGCGCTTGGTTACCTCAAGCCTATAAATCCGCTTTCCATCGGCATCGTCACCACATGGCGCTAGGGTTAATACGCTCCTAGCCCAATTCGTCAGCTCGCTTGATCCAAAACCGCTATACGCCTTGTCTGCGCCTTGGTATCCATTGCCTTCCCTAACTGGCTTCGGGGTGTGATGGATTAACATCCAGCTGAATCCAGCAGATAAGGATAGCGGGTTTAGCATATTGCGTAGGAACGCACTTGCCGTCTCTTGGCTAGATAGATCGCCACCGATAAACGCAAGCAGCGGATCTATCCAGACTAGGTCAGGCTTATGCTTTTCAACTAAGCGACGTACGCGATCCACGAACTTCTCCCCGGTAGATGTGCAATCCCTAACGATCGTCACGTTAGCCACCACTAACGCCTTCTGCTTTTCGGTAAGGTTCATCGCTTTAAACACGCCTTGGATCGATTCCGCCACGTCTCCCTCGTCGTTCTCAGCCTGAATAATTAGAGACTTCAACCCGTTGCCGTGCGGGTTGATTCCAAAGAACGACTCAGCGATTGCCCAAGTGATTGCGGCCTGCATACAAAGCACGCTCTTGCCAAGGCCACTGCTACCAACCCACAACGCCGATCCGCCACGGCAGATCCAGCGTTTGCCTAGTAGCTGGGTCGGATCTTCAGTTTCCTTAAAATTAAGCAAATCATCCCACTTGTACGGATCGGGAATATCGCCAAACAAAATGCGCTCTTTCCATTGTAAGAATGAGATAGATGGGGTGCCACATTCGACCAGCTCTTGCTGATTGCCTGTGGCCGTACGCATAGCGCCCGGCAACCGCGACAACCGGCCTGCGTCCTTTGTCGAGGAATCAACCTTACTGTGTTCTAAGTGCTTAAATATAAAATCAACACGTTCAGTAAATTCAGCTTCGTTATCTGCGTCAATTTTTACCCAAGCATGGAGACTGCGTGATCCGCTCTTTATAATGCAAGTGGTAGGCAATCCGCTTTTCTTAATAATTTTCCACTGCTCATCCAGCGTGCTTTCATCAAATTCAATTAGGACGTGACGCCATTTAGTAACATGCTCTTTCTTGCGGCCTTTCCCATTGTTAGGGTTAATTGAGACATAAACTCCAACGGCTGCCCCTTGCCATTCCTTTAACCCGTCTCCTTTATAAAGCTCTAACCATTCCTCACGTTTTCTTGTTTCGCCAGTCCCGTCCGGCCGCTCGCGATCTCCGTCCTTAATGGATCGACAGATATTAATGCTTTCGCCTAGCTCAAAAGCCTCGGCTAAGAATTTTTCAACCGGCTGGGCCTCTACACTTTTAGGCATTTGGGGCACCGGCAAATCCTCACGAACGATCGCCCCGTTCTGATAGGCATACTTTGCCCTTGGTTTCCACGCCTCCCTGGCTGGCTTGCTAAACGCGGATTTAACCGCACTAACGGCCTCGTTCTGCGATAGCCCCACTTTAAACGCCCACTCCTCTGCATTGGTTGTCGCGTCGAACTCAGTCAGCCCTTGGTCACGCCATTGGCAAGCCAGCTTAAATAGCTGTGTGTTGCGCTCGCCTTCAACGGCTCCGTTGCGATGAATGGCTTCGATTGCGGGTGGCAGTGGTGCAATCATTTTTTGACCAACCCTTCCAACGCTTTCTTAATCACGTACTCAATCACTGCCACTTCGTCTTTCTTTAACTGCTTCAGCCCAAATGCGTGCAACGCCTTGGCCGTCTTGGCGTCATAGGTTACGTCTACCAGAACCTGCTTCGGCGCAGGCCGTGCTTTGCCAAAAGTAATTTTGCCTAGATCCTTCATTTGCGTTTGCTCCTCTTTTTGCGTGGCTTCACTTCCTTCCAAATTTCAAAGTCCTTGTCGCAATCCACGGACAACAACATCAGCCGCTGATACAGCCAACCGCCCCAGCTCCACCGGGCAATCGTTTGGCTGACCATGTCTCCTAAGTAATAAAACAAAATTGAAAGCAGTTTCATTTTTTGGCCTCCATCGACTTGGCCTTATAGCCCTCGGCCTGCTTAAGCATTTCCGTGGCCATAAGAACGGCCAGATCCAGCCGGGTGCGCACTGCGTCGTACTGCTTCTTCAGCAAATTCTTCTTCGCACGTTCGAGCACGGCGAGATGCCAGGTTAAACGCTTAACGCTCATAAATTTTCGTACTTCTCCATAAAAGGGATGTCGTAAGCGCAATGATTTCTAAATTCAGGAATTTGCATCATAGTTTTATGCAAACTCTGCGCATCGACTTTGTCCCTAATAACTGCGTGATGAAAAGCAACCATCCAGAAAAGACCTACACCCATTGCTTGCATTTTTCTTGGGTCGCTTGGCCACACCATTGCAAAACCATGTTTTTTTTCAAATGCGCTTAACAATCCATCGCCTTGTTCAAACAGGCACGAATGCTTTGTGCCGTAAGCATAGGCCAAAGACACGCTCACCACTGCCCTATTCCCCACCGCATGCGATTGGCGCGGGCGATGATCACTTGTTCTGCGTACTGCTCCAGCGTGTAAGTGCCAATGACGCGGGCGGAGAACATAGTAAGAAGATCGGCTAGGTTCACAGCACCGCCTTCGGCAGCGGCCCCGCCAGTTTGTAGTGGTACTTGCTGGCGTCGTATTCCAGCGGATATCCAAAGAAGTCACGCAGCAGATCGATGTCCCGCTGGATGGTCTTGTAGCTACATTCAAGCTTAACGCCCAACCTGGCACAGCTAGGCAGCGTTAGATCCCGGCGCAACATGCCAGCGATCACCCCTAGACGGCGGAAGATCGGCCGTGTATCGCCAAGGCCAGAAGCGCGATTGCGTTTAGATGCAAATGTGGCGGCTCTGGTACTCACTTCATCACCTCCACCATGGCCACTTTCGGCAACCGCATTGCGTTAAACTGCTTTTCACTTGCGGCAAACACGTCGATCACTGGCAACTTTCCACCGCTCGCCTTCTTGCTCTTAACTGCTGTCCCGGTATCCACGGCCACCCACTCCCGCTTGCCACCCATCACGCGGATCTTCGACCACAGCGGAATAATGTCTGGATCGACGGCGCAGTGGCGACCAGCACGCAATCTGGTGCCAGTGCTCGATTGGTAGCGGCTGCTCCACTCGTCCTCACCCGGCCAGTAGCCAGTGATGCGAACTTTGATTTTCTTAACGTCTATCTTTTTGGCGTCCGGCCGCATGTCGATCATCACGTTCGATGCCTGCGTGGCTGGGAAGCCAAAGAACGCCAGAAAGGTCAGCACAACGTTGCAAAGCGCTCTCATAGCCCTGCCCTTATGCGATCAATCAGATCGTTCTCACGGCCTTCCGCAGCCGCCAGCGCAGCCTTGGCCTCGGCCAGCTCACGGGCCAACGAGCGCACGCGGTTCAGCAACTGCTCGTGGGTGGATTGTTCGGGTAGGATCTCAATCACAACGCACCTCCCGTGGGTCGTACTTTTTCAGCCAACGCCACACCTTGCAGATGGACGTGAACGCCTCAAACGCCTGGGCAACTTGCTCGGCGGTGTAGCGGACGTCCTGCAACTGGCCGGTGATTGGATCGATTAGGATATTCCTGCACGCCATTCCTTCGTCCGTGAATGCGTACGCGTATGCACTAAGTTGCAAAAGATCAGTTTCATACCCTGTTGCTTTAGAGACGCCTTTTGCATCCGTCTTAAATTTGCGTGTTTTAAAATCAACCACTTCAATCTTTCCGTGGATGTCGGCGATTAGATCGACTCGGCCTGCATAACCTTCGGCCTCATTCACAAGCACTGACTCACTGGCGTGCACCTTACCGACGCAACACTCACGCCATTCTTTTAACCCTTCATAATGCTCTTCGTATCCTTTAACTAGGTCACCCGGCTCTTGCCGATTGATTATCATTTCAGCCAGTGAGTGAATGTGAGTCCCGCGAAGTGCGGCCGCCTCAACTTCTTTGCGGCTGTCTAGTACCACTCGTTTGGCAAAATCGGCCAACGATTCACCATCATTCCGCGGTAACGAAAGAGCCGCAGCAATCGCCTGTTCTTCCTTCCAATTCATCAGCCCCTGCTTGCTGGGGCCAGCCGCCGCGAGGATGGTGGTGACCGACGGAAACGCCCCTACCTTTCGGGCAGATCGCAGATCACCGTGGCACGACTCGCCGGACGCCAGGTAATAGTGCGACGACTCCGTCTTTGCCGTCGCAATAAGCGCAGCCATTACTGCCAATCCTTAATGAGTCGCATGGCCATAAGGGCCAGCACAACGGCGGTTGTTGGGAACACGATTTGAACTATCAAAGTTAGGATTTCCATATTGGTATTCTTTCTGGCCAAGGCGGGATAGAACCACCTCGGCCAATTTGGTTAGAACGGCACTGGTGTTCCGTCGGCATCTAACTCGACGACGGCTGGTTTCGGTGCGCCCGGACGATTGCATTTCCGAACGAAGTCTTTGTCGACTTTTACCTTGTTTGCACCCGCGGGCAGGACGGCCTGCACATTCGCGTACGTTGATCCATCACGCTCCGCGTGCGTCACGAGGATCTGGCACGGCTTACCGATTAGGGTCTCCAGATCCAAATTCTGCGGTGGCGCCTTTTTGGCGTAGGATTTCAGATCTTTGAACAGAGCTGCCTTTTCATGCAGGCTCAGTCCGTAACGCCGGCCGATAGTGAACGGCCGCCCGTCCTCCATCTTCTCAGCGATCTGCCATACCAGGCGGATCTGATGCTTCTTACCGTACTGCGTTTCAACTACGCCCAAGTCCTCGACGTCGCAGAACACTGCGTCGTGATTCCCTTCGGGTGCGGGGGTGTATGTTCCGCCTCTGCTTGCTACTATTGGCATATTATTACTTTGCTTTCTTGGTTTGGGTTTCTTGGATTTGCGACTACTCGTCGTCGCAAAAATCGTTATTTCTGTGCGGTTGGTTTAAGTCCTGGAACTCGCGGTCGGCCAGATGCCACGCGATCTCATGCTTGCGGGCCAAGTCTTTGGCTTGTGCCAGATCGCCACGATTGACTGCCTTCACAACCCGCTCGGCTGAGTTACGGCAGGCCATTACTTCGATGTTTTCAATTAAGCGAAATTTAGTCAGGTCGGTCATAATTAGCCCCGTCGGTTGTTCCCGTAGTAATCGGCGAAGCGTTGAAAGTCGTAATCCGAGTCACGTTGCTCTCGCTCATAAGCCTCGGTTTCGTAGTCGGGTTTTTCGTTGTTAAATTCGGTTGGCTCTTTTGGTTCGCTCATTTTGTTTTCTCCTTCATCGACAAGCGGAATGACTTGGCAGTCATCGCTACTGCTTCAGCCGTCAGGCACTTGGTTGTGAAACGCCAGATGCGCCAGCCCAGGTCGGCGGCTGCCCGATATTTTTCGCAGTCCTTAACCATTCCCATGCCCCGCCCGTGACGGCCGCCAAACGGTAGGAACGCCCCGCCGTCCAGCTCGATGGCACAGCGGGCGGATTTACAGGCAAAGTCGAAACGCCATTTGCGTGTCGGGTGAAACGTGTGCTCGGCCACTAGCTCCGGGCCGCCAGCCACTTTCCAAAGGACGAGGAACTTGCTGGCCAGTGCGCTCACGATTGCGCCCTCTTGAGCAGGCTTGCGACCACCTCTTGAATGCCGTCTAGGTCATTACGCAACTTGCGGTACTTGGTCTGCAAATCGATTAAAGCAGTTGTCTGCGAGAGCTGTGCCGATCCGTAGGATTGCGAGACGGAGATCGGTAGAATGCCCTCCGCTTCAAGATCGCGAACAGTAGCCGCAGACGAATTGAACGTCTCGGCCACGCCGCCTTGGTTTTCAGGTGCGGGGGCACCGTTGTCCTTGGCGTAAATCATCTGCCCTCCCAAAAAAATCGACGCACTTGATCGACTACCCACCCAAACACGACTACGGCCACGGTTAGCCCAGCGATTCCAGAGCCTACAAACAGCGCCCAGCCAGTAATCAGCATAGATACCTGGGCCAGATCGCGCATCACTTCCCACGAGATCATTTGCTGGCCTCGTGTTGGGCGTGCCACATACGGCACACGGCGGGGTTAGGGTGATAAACAAACGCTTCGGGGGTCAAATCGTACCCGCCGTGCGAATTTAAATTAAGTTGCTGGTAGTGAGCCTTTTTAGGCTCAGTTATTACCGCCGTGTTACTCTTTCGGCGTAAGTCGTTGTAACGATAAGCATCGGACGGGGTGGGATTTGAACCCACGGTTCTATCTCCTTCTTTGTTTTGATTGATTATGCTTTGCATGTTTGCTGTGTTTTGTTGCGTTAAACTGAGTAAATGTTACCGTTATCACCATGGCCTATTCTTACATTAAGAAAGGATCCCCATGGTTCTTTATTCGCTTTAAAGATCCGTCCGGCAAGTGGCGTACCAAAAGCACCCGCTACCGAATCGACAACACCCTTCACCGCGCAAAGGCAACGGCCGAGGCCGCCAGAATTGGAGTGAATGAAAAGCGAGCGGATAGTGGCCACGATTGGGTTGATGATTTGATCGAGAATCATCCCGTTTCCCCTCTCACAAAAGTGTATTACAGGAATTGCTGGCGTCATCTTGTGCGATTTATTATCGAAAAAAAAATAACCCTGCAAGCGTTTTCTCCATCCGATTGTGAAATTTATTTGCGATGGCGCCAGAGCCTTCCCCGCACGTCCGGCGGTAAGGCTGGACGCAACCAAGCGTGCCAAGACCTCAAGATTCTTAAATGGATTCATCGCCAAGGCCGACTGCTGGGCAAGATGGATTCTGTTGCCCTTCTGGATTACAGAATTAAGAGGGGCCCGATCTCCCGCGTTAAACCCGTCTTTTCGGACAATGAGATTAAAATTACCCGGAAAGCCTTGGCCGTCGAAGGTGTGCCCGAATGGATGCGAATCAGCTTTGAGATCGCCCTGGCTACGGGCTGTCGCCTGCGTGAGACACAGATACCGCTTGATTGCGTGGATTTGAAAAACCGTGTCCTGACTTTCCCCTGCCCCAAGGGGGGCACTGGCAAATCTTTCAGTATTCCGATTCCGGCCGCTATCGAGCCGATGCTGGCTAAGATGAAGGCGGAGGGGCGAGAGGTCACTTGCATTGTGCCCAGCACGCGAGCCTCGCTTTGCTGGCGCAGGCTGCTGGATATATGCGGCCTCAAACGTCACTGTTTTCATTCCCTTCGCGTGACTCGTGTGACTCGATTGCGGCTCTCAGGTTGCAGCCAATCTGTCGCCATGAGGTTGGTAAACCATTCTTCGACTCTAGTGCATGAACTTTACCAACGGCATTGTGTAGACGACTTGCGCGATGCAGTGAACCTAGGCCAGTCGTCTGCATCAGCCGCCACTGATCAAAATCACTCGGAATTACCTTACCCGCGATCTGTGGGAATCCAGGCAGCGCCTGCATTTGCTTAATCCGCACGTAGCCCAGCCCGTAAGCGGCGCCTAGTTGGCGAAGGGAAAGAGCTTGGTTCTGCTGGCGCAGTTTCATGGCAATATCGTGGAGGCGCCCCAAGCTCATAAAGATACTATTGCTTGTCCTTTTCTTCGAGCTGCGCCTCGATGAGTTGCGTGACTAACTGCGAAAAGGAAAGACGACGATCGTCGGCAAGTTTAAATCCGGCTTTTTTTACGTCGAGCGGCAGATAGAGATTGGTTTGCTCATTTTCTATCGCTCGTGCCATAGGCGCACAATGTGCGCACAACGTAATGCGTCAATAGATTTCTACTCTTTTTTTCTTTGATCTTGCATTGCGCACAACTAGCGCATATTATGCGCCAATGAATAAGCAGAGAACGAACATTTACCTGCCAGCAGATATTAAGAGAAAGGCTTTCGATTTGGCCAATAAGGGTGGTCTGTCCCTTTCGGGATACATTACTCAGTTAATTCTGCGGGAATGCGCAATCGCGGAAGGTAGGATCAAAGGTAAACTTGCTATATTTACCAAGACCAATAAAAAATAAGTATATGCAAACCACAATAATTGTATGTTTATTGCTTGGACTATGTTCGTTTGCTCACCCGCAAGTAATCAGTGACTCTATGCAAAAGGTCGGTGGTGGGGGATCTTATACTCGAATTGCAACAGATTCCGAAGTGCGCAGGAATAAGGAGCGAAAAGAAACTCCAACTGGGATGACCTCGAAAATGGTATGGGTGACTCCTGGTAAAGTAGAAGCAAGGCATAAGGAGGACGGCAAGATCATCCTAGACATTACTTACGTTAAGAAAACAGATGACGGTGAAGAGGGCACAACCTTGCTAGTAGCTGATCATCCAGATGCCCCTTACCTTGCAGTAGGTGAGTCAGCTAAGTGTATTGTAGTCCCTGGCCCAATTCGGGATGATTTTCAAGGCAGACGTCTTTACTATTTCTTCGACAAAAAAGAGGTCAATAACAGAAATTTGATACAGTTTAAGGCTCGCTACGCCGACGCTGAGTTGGAGTAATAATTTTGTAAAAAGGCGTTAGGCGGGAATAGCTACGACGCGGGCCATACTTGTTTTTATTGGCTGTCTCTACCATGACTGAAAACTTTTTTATCTCGGCTCTGCCATTTTTAGCCATGGCATTAAGCATCTTACTGGCGTGCGACTGAGTGTAGCCCCATATCTTTGCAATCTGAGCGGCACTTTTAAACTCAGGCGGAATGGCTACTGCTTTGCGCTCGACAAACTCCTCAAGCGCAACCGCCCAATCTTTTACAGCGGATACCGCCATACTCCTCCCACGGGCGATAGAACGTTTACCGTGCAACCTTCCCCGCCGTCGACATACTCCCCGTAAGCAATCCCGTGCGCCCAGCGGGTCACAGAGCGATTGCGGCGGGCGTAGTGCATTGATTCGATGTCGGCCAAGCAACCAATCGACCAGCCTATTGGAGCGCCTACACAACGGCCAGCCGCTCGATCGACCCTATGCAAGTGGCCAAACACGACTGGCTTTCGCAGCATCTCAACGTGATCGCGAACGGCTGTCTCGTTAAACATAAACCCGTGGCCGAACATCGTGCCGCCAAAATCTAGCCAACCTTTCTCAATGTCGTACCCAGTCACCTTTGCCCGCATGTCCTTCATCGCGTTCATCAGTTCAGAAATGGCGCTAGTGGCACAGTGGGCAACGATAGCCGACGGGCTGTTTTGCAGTCCGTAAAGCCTGTCCTCGTGATTTCCGATCCAAAAATTCGTCACTTCTAATTCCTTGAGAAAGTTAATTCCTGCATCAAAATCCTCACGAATCGACGCCGATCTGTCCGTAGCGTTTGGATCTCGCATAGCCCCGGATCGCAGAGCGGCAAGATCCACAGCATCGCCCAAGTGCATGACGGTATCCCCTGGGCGAATCCACCTCCGCTTCATTTCTAAGGCGGCACGGCAGGCGGCCGCATTCGCCAGGTGACCGTGACTACAGCTAACGGCCAGCCAGCGTTTCCATTTGCGGATGACTTTCATTTCTTATCAGCGGCCGACGGGAACCCTTCGAGCACGGCTAGGATCTGACGGCAACTTTCCCGCGATTGTGCCGCCACCACGCTCTCGTCGCTTGCGCCTATCAGCGCAATCTCAGCTATGACGGAAAGCTGCATTTTAAGGGTGTGCACGTAGGTGCATAGATCGAGCACTTCCTCCCACGCATCTTTCCACACGGGCCTGCGCCAAAGCGCCCCACCGTGCTCCTCTTGACCTTTGCGGTATTTGGCGTCCAGATCCTTGGTTAAATCGCGCAGGATGCCAGCCAGATGCTTCTCGTGTTCGGGCGTCACCGTGAACTCCACGGCCGGTTACTGACGAGGCTTGTGGCCTTGCTCTTTTTGCGGATGTCCTTGGCCACTACTTGTTCCACAGCGTTGCGTGAGATGTCACGCCAGCTCTTGTATTTAGCTGACTGAAGATGGCCTGTCTCCCAGGAGATAGCGGCTAGCTCAAAGGTTACGCCCACGTGCTCGCCAAGGCGGAAAGCGGTTTCGTTGTCCCAGTCTGCAATCCATAGATCCGCGTTTTTGCCTGACTGCTTTAACGGCACCCAATCGAACGCTAGGCCGTAGTTATGATAACTTTCCCCTGGCTTGGCCTTCGTCACGATCTTACTGCTGCCGTCCGTTCTACCTTTTGCATAGAGCGCGGCCTGCTCCTCCATAGTACGACGGCCGCAGTAGATCAGCGGCTCGATCCGGCTGGTGACCATTTCATTTACCCATCCCCTCACCTGCTTTTGAAAACTGGCGTCTAGGGAATCAATCGCCCGCAAGGTGCGGGAGCTAGCTTCCGCGAGGCTGGTCACTGCCTCGCTCGCTCTCGCGCAGTTTCTGCCAGACTGTCAGATAACGCTTTGAGCGACTTCGCAAACAGATCTCTGTAAGCCTGTGGGCAGGGCTTGTTTGTTCGCTCGGCCCGATCCCATTCGTATATAAAGTAGCTGATCGTGTCCGGGCTAGGCGGCGGGCCGTCCTGCGTTTGCGAGGTTGTCGCACAGGATGCCAGTGCCAGGCTAAGAACTAGAAGGAGGGCGTTTAGTCCACCACGCATCTATATCTCTCAGTCTTTTCCTGCGTTCTAGCTCTATTGATTCAAAGTTACGCTGAAGCGGCGATTTGCGTTTTAAGAACCACAGCACGATCCCGATTATCCCGCCCAGCGCCGTGAGGATGCCGGCGATCATAGTAGTTATTTTTTTGAAAACTTAGAAAGGAAATCGACGATCTTTTGGAGCGTGCGCTCTGGCTCATCGCCAGGGATAAACGTGGCCACAGCAGCAACGGCGGCCAATAGTGCGGTTACCGCGCCAAGAGCGCCAAGCCAATCGATCTTCAATAGTGCGGGGATGATTGTTTCCATGCCCCTAGCTGGGTGTCAAAGGCTGAACCGACGCTTGATCAACTCCCAGGCCGTGCTTACTACTGCCCCGGATACCAGTGCCAGTAGCCACAGCTTTGTTTTAATCGTGTGGGCGTCGCGTTCCATGTTAGTTAGACGACCGTGATACTCGCCCAGGCTGGCTTGGGAGCGTTCTAGCATATCCATAATAACGCCTTGGCGGGTTTCTATTCTTGCGATGCTTTCACGGACTAAGCTTAACCTCTCTGAAAGTTCAGCGACTTGGTCGGTGCTCATAGGGTGGCCGTTTCCGCGCCTTCCGCGATCCGAACCATCTCCTCGCCCTTTTCGTTGTAGAACATTTCGATGTAGCCTTCCGCCTCTAGCCAGCGGAGGCTGGCAGTAAATTCACGCCAGCCGGGCGTGTTGCGATCGTCGGGCGCAGTCATTCATTTTACTCGGCCCGCATCGGTAGCAGCGCCCATGTCGGAATAGCGCGGAAGCTGTGTGTCAGTATCCGCTGGCTTAGGCGAGCAAGAGCAGAGCAAAAGGGCGAGGAGGAGGAGGGGCATTATAATTAAAAGATCTCGTATTTTTGCTTAAAATAGTTTTCTATTAGTAATAGATTTTCGTCAGATAGTCCTGAGTTATATACAACAACCTCAAAGATTAAGCATTTTAAAAGCTCCGTTCCAAAATTTCCACCAATAGAGTATTGTGTAAATGTTCCGTTAAGCGTATGGCTGTACGCATTTGAGTTAATTCCGTTTAATCTTGTGTATAAAGAAGACCCCGTATGGATAGCGCAAATTGTTAGTGGGGTTTCTGAATTGGTTGCTGTTGCAGACCGAAAAGATCCGTTAGCAAACGAATCAAATTTGTTGTCGTTAGATGATTGAATTATTGGTATATAGTTTCCTGTCTGATTAAAATCTTGCAAGCCTGAATTTCCGTCACGCTGTGTGAAAACTCTGCAATTTGAACTTACAAAGCTAAAGATTCCTGCAATACAAGTTGTTTGCCCGCTAAGTGTTGGGAATGATCCAGTGAAACTAGAACTTCCATCAAAAAACAAACCATTCATATCTCCAATTTTTAATAACTGTGGTCTAGAACTAGAAGTGCTTTGCGTTGCATTCCTTGAATTTCCGCTTTGATCTTCCCATCTTGCAACCCTATTGCATAGTTTTACTTGGCTTCCTCCAGTTGTCGCATCAAAGCACGAAGAAGATATGGTAGCGTCAAGGTGCAAAACTCTTCCGCTTGTTATTGGTATTTCAGAAAATACCCTTGGTTTAACTACTCGCCTACGATAAAGAGGCATCGCCTACTCCTAGCTAACTTGACTTACTCTAGCCGTTCCAGCCGTGGCAAACACAGCTGTATGGGCAAGGGTAAGCTGACCTGCTGGGCATTCCCAATAATCGCCAGCCGATAGGCGAACTTGGTAGGCCACGGTTGTGCAGGTAGCACCTGGGGAAATGTGAAGATTGCCAGCTCCTTCATTAAAAACTGTTAGGACTTCTCTGCCAGAATCTGCGGAGACGAGAGAAGTAGATGCGGTTATGCTTGTAAAATTACTGTTAGCTACAGTTGTGCCTTGAGCTGGAAAGAATGTGACTACGGTATTGGTAATCGTAACGCCATGAGTTACGCAAGAGCCGATGGTAACTGAGTTTCCAACCGTTACTGAGGATATGCTGATTGGAACAGTCCCGCTGATAGATGCGGTGACTGAGCCGATCTGTGCCGTGCTTGCTGCCAAAGCCGGAAGCGATCCGATGGTTACTGAGTTTCCGACCGTGACGGAGGAGATGCTGATGGGAACAGTCCCGCTGATGGATGCAGTAACACTTCCGATTTGTGCCGTCCCTGCCCCGATCGTCACCGTTCCCCCGCCAATCGTCACAACGCCGATGCGGTTTGTGGATGTGACGCAAGTGGCGGTAACGAGTAAACTGCCTATTCCCTGATTCGCATCCTGCCAATTTACGGCTACCGGGATAGTTGCGTAATTATTTATGCCTTCGGCTATTTGTTCCCCGACGCTTACAAAATCAGTACTACTTTGTAGCGATGGAAGTACCCCAACCGTCACCGTGCCTGAGATGGCGGGGAGAGAGCTAACGGTGACTGTAGTGCTGGCGAGCGTTACACCGTGAGTTGGAACGGATGCTAGTGAAACGGCCTGCGATGATGGAAAATTGCTAATTGTAACTGCCGCACCCACGGTCACTGTCACGTTTTCTAACGCACTTAGGCTGTTAGCGTCCAGCGCCACGGTGACCGTGTTGGCGACGGTAACGGTGGATGAAAGCGCCCCAGAGATAACGGGTGCGGATAGTGTAACAACGGTGGGCGTTTCGGTAATCTGTAGGTAAATGTCGCTCATAAAGAAAGGGATTAAGGGGTTAAGAGTTTTTTAGGGTACGGTTATTCTAGGAGATAGTGTCACCACGCCTTCGAGCAAGCGGGTGGCGATCCCGGCGCTAGTGACTTGGATTAGGTCGTACTTAGCCCCACTGGTAGGCACAAGTAGGCTCGCGGAGCTGGTAACGGTAAGGCGGAGTTGCCCTCCGGCCGCCGACACAACGCTAGTCGCAATCTGCGTTACCACCGTGCCCCCTGGCATCTGGCGGATCTGAGCGGTGAACGTACGATCAGTAAGGTTTATGTAGCCTTGAGTAGCGGTGGTGAGGAACAGGTCACGAGTCCAATCTGTTCCCTGCTCGATGGTGATGTTGTATAAGGCGGACATGTAATCTTACTTAATTTCTTGTCAAAGTTTGCCCCACAAGCCGATCGGGCATTCCATGCCCTTGATCCGTGCTTTGATAAACATAAAGCATCCGCACTTTTGGCATTGGTTCCCATTGTAATGTGGGCATTTACTACAGATTTTTAACCTATCTTGAGCAAGGCTTTGATCCGCAATCCCAAGGCTTTCGCATACAGACTTAATATCAAATGAATTGATCATGAAAAAACAACGGTAAAACCAGAGAAAGTTTCATTCACAATCCCAGCAGAACATGTGTCAGGAAAGCCGTTGCTATATTGGCTTGTGCCAAAAGCATATTCGCATTGATAACTAAACGTACCTATTTGAAACGCCACCTGTGCTCCAGTCCCCTTTGACCTATCAATGCCTATAAAATAATCATGGTAAAAAGGTTTTGATGCGTATCCTGTTTGAATCATTCGGAACGACAAATTAAAAAATGATTTACCTGCTGGCCTTAGCTGGCCGATTAGGCTTTCCAAAGAAAAGTTTTCGCCGGGACATTGTATGGGATCATCATTATTAAAATCGTTTAGCTCGCTCTCGTACTTAAACTGACCCGATATTTCCCTGCCTTCATCTGGGCTATAAAAACCATTTTTCCGACAACCTTCATGCTTGAGCTGAACCGTGCTTTTGCGAGCACTGATTTTTATCCTTGTTATTGAGCCAAAGCAGTCGTCGCACCCAAGCCCTTCACCTAGGCTTCTTCCCTGTACGCCAGCACGGACATAATTGTATGTCGTTGTTCCGGCTACTTCTTTATATTTACCAGAAAGCAAAGAGATGGACGTGTCGATCGGAACTTCGGCCAAGTAAAGGTTTGGTGGAGTTGATTGCTTATAGGCAGACTCTCCGCCGGGATATTCTCTGCGATGTTTGACCGCAGGAACAGGGGTTTGAAGGTGCTTCACAATGGTACGATCAGCAAATAAGCAAACCCATTTAAGCAGCTTAGATTTGTGCGAACATTTGTCCGCACGTTTTGCACAATCGTCCCATCCTTAGAAACCGTGCCAAGCGGGATTCTGGTTGCGGTTTGTTCGGCCGCGCCATCCGCCGGATCAATGAGTGAAGTGCTTTCACCCGTAAAGTTGATTTTTGCCGATTGTATTTCGTGGCTAGATATTTTTGCCTCTAGGTATATTTGGCACAGATCCTTGACTCCTATTTCACTCCATTCATCCAATCCAGTTATTTCAGTTTCTGATGGCGAGTAAAATGCGGATTCTTTCTGTATCTTAGCTTCCCATTTCTTGTCTTTTTTACGCACGTATATTTTAAAGGGGTGCATTTCTTCAGCCTGATTGCCGCCTTGTCCCTTTTTAATACTTAATGTTGTGCCTCCAGAACTACGATTTACGTCATATCCCACGCCAGGCTGAATGCGGCAGGCGTCCAGCGCTTCTCGCAAGCGATTCAGTTTTTCTACAAACTGCGAAACATTCGGATTGCGAGCTACTTCAAACGGCCCGCACTGAAAGCTATCTGGTTTTTCGCTGGCCATAACGGCCTAGCTGATCCGCGCTTGGATAGTAACCGGAATCTGCGCCAGCACGGTTGTATCAGATCCGCTCTTTTCCTCGATTTGAAGATAGGCAGAGGCTGAAGTGTTGCCGTTGAGAATCGATGTGACTGATGCCGAGGATAGATCAATCTGCTTTTTGTAGTAAACTGACGATGGCGGAGTATCAATCGAGACTGCTGGGGCGGATGTATAGCCAGTGCCGCCGGTGGTAATAGAAATTGTGGTGATAGCCCCATTCTCAATCGTTGCTTCCGCTACTGCGCCAAATCCGCCTCCGCCTGTAAGCGTGACAGTGGGGGCAACCGTATATCCGGCTCCCTTGCAGGTGACGGTAAATCCAGAAACTTGCCCGCCGAGATCTGGCTTAGTAACGACAACGCCAGGGACGCTGGTATAGCCGCGGCCAGGATTCACGACATTGAAGGTTTGGCTAGTGGCAGACTTAACAAAATTAACAACGGCCGTTGTTCCGCCTGTAGGAGCTGCGGATACGGTACAAGCAAACGTACCGTTAGAATAACCCACACCAGAAGTCACAACGGACACGGTTCTGATCCCGTTTCCGCTATTTGGCTGGCTAATGCTAATCGCAGGCGTGTCGGTGTAGCCGTATCCAGCAGTAGCTAAAGAAAGAGATATGGTTCCGTCCCCATTTAACCCAGCGGTGATCACGGCAGGTCTTGCGCCAGGAGCCGTAGCAACGAAATAAATAGAATCAACCGTGACGGATGGCACAGTTGTCCAATATCCAGAGCCAGCACATGTGACGGTCAGCCCAGAAATTGCACGATAAGGCGTGAGGCTAACGACTGTCGATGTGCTGGTAAATCCGCTTCCTGAAGAGGTTATTGTAATGCCAGCAAGTTGCCCAGCGTTAGAGACAGACACAACGCCAGATGCAGCATTTCCACCGCAAGAGTCTGAATCAATGGCAAAAGGAATGGCGCTTCCGACAGCGTAGCCAGAACCAGCGCAAGCGACAGAGGCGGATGAGATTATTCTGGTAAAGTTTACGGGATAGATTTTGGCGCCAGTGGTAACAAGGGAAACCGATGCGGCTGAGTGGCAGGCAAATTTATCAATCCTGAAAGAAAATGAATTGCTCGAGGCTGAAACAACTGGCCAGACTCCTTTTACGCCAAAATACTTAAAGCCGTTGGGAGCTAGGCAATCCAGTGACTCTACCATAACCAAGGATCCAGTGGTGACGCCGTGAGCTGTAGACGTGACCACAGTAGTGCGACCAGAGATATAGGCGGAGGTAAGCGTGACCGCCGTGCCCAGAGTGTAATCCTGCGGCTGTGGAATTACAAAAATATCTGGAGGATTGCTGTATCCGTTGCCAACGTTAGATACAGATAAAACTGGCTTATTTCCAGAAAGAGAAGCGGAAAGCTGTGCCGTGTTTTCAGGAGAGCGGTAGTCGTAGGCAATAGTTCCAGTTAATGTAGCGTTACCACCTTGGCCCAAGGCATAAGATTTTGCCTGCAAATTCCCAAAAAGGTTAAACCCCGTTGAAACAGACAGCCCTGTGATTGCGCCTGCAGTTGCAACGGCGGCGGTGTAACTTGTGCTTGCAACTGTTCCAGCGTCTGAAACTATTTTAAGTGAAAAATCTGCACTTGCACCCAAATTCTCTGCTAATAAAGAAGCGGAAAGGCTAATAATAGATGGCCAAGTGTAGGTATCGCCGGAGTTTGTTATTGTTGTATAAATTTCGGTTTGAGAAGTGTATGAAATTGGTAGGCTTGCCCGTTTAAAAATATCAGGCTCGGAAACAAACACGCTGGGCACTGCTGTAAAATAATTTCCGCATGTAGGGACTTCTAGCGCCACCAGTTGATTGCTTTTAAGTACAGGCACAACCGATGGCAACTGAACCTGGCTAAAGTTTGCCGTTATAGATCCAGTAGTAGGGCTATTCAGTCCAGCCGTCGCTGTTGCCGTTATAGATCCAAGCATAGACGCAAGGCCGGTGGCGGTGACTGGACTTGTAATCCCAGCGGTGGCTGTTGCAGTGGCCGAAAGTGTAACCACAGAAAGGGTCAGCGCAGAAGCAACGCTGGACGATCCGAGCGCTCCGATCCGCACGTTTACCGCGCTGGCTGCCGATGTATATTGAGCCATCACGCCCGTAGTCCTTGTGATTAGTTCCAGCTCTAGCGTTGGCTTGTCGCCCTGATAAAGACTAGGTGTAGGCGCAATCTGTGTGCTGGATGATCCCGTGATCAGCTTATTGTTGTCTAAGTCTACGTAAAAGTGAGGCATAGGGATTTAGCTTATTGAGGTGTCAAAAGATTAAGATCCGTAGAGAAAGGTGTCCCAACCACCTGCTCCGCTCATCTCGTATTCTTCCGTTACGGTATAGGATCCTGACTGACCGCGTGAGCTGATGTTAATCAAAAGAAAGTTAGCCCCCTTAGGCACGCCAGGAACGGAAACACCTGGGCTAGTGATTTTGCCTACTTGTTTAGCAGATGGCGGGCTGCTGGCTTGATAGGTTTTGCGCACTACTAAAGACGGCACGTAGTACGACTCTACCCCGTCTATTAAATAACCATAGAGGCTGATGGCTCGCGCTTGAT
>Ga0209299_1000794_pt1 | contig 17682 bp, 15 predicted proteins | sample S_140806_MF_Meta_FD_187326 | JGI IMG/M metagenome (GOLD analysis project Ga0209299, IMG submission 187326) | Freshwater microbial communities from Lake Simoncouche, Canada to study carbon cycling - S_140806_MF_MetaG (SPAdes) (version 2) | ecosystem: Environmental > Aquatic > Freshwater > Lake ...
GCGGTGGCCAACGCCCACGGCACGGTGACCGGTGCGGCCGGCGGTGTGCTGCTGCGTCCGTTCGCCCGGTTGATCTCCCAGACCGGTGACAGCGTCACCACCTACGGCGAACCCTGGAACATGAACTAACACAGCACAACCGATATGACGATGGCCCCGGCTCACGCCGGGGCCATCGTCATATTCCGGCAGTCACTGCGCCAGGCGCTCCGCGGCAGCGGCGATCCGTTCATCGGTTGCTGTCAGCGCCATGCGGACGTACCGGGCCCCTGCCGGGCCATAGAAGTCGCCCGGCGCCACCAGAATTCCGCGCTCCGCCAGCCAGGCGACGGTGTCGCGGCAGGGTTCGCCACGCGTCGCCCACAGATAGAGCCCTGCCTCGGAGTGCTCGACGGTGAAACCGGCCAATCGCACCGCGCCGAGTAGCACCGCTCGCCGGCCGGCGTAGCGGGCACGCTGCTGTGCCTGGTGTTCGTCGTCATCGAGGGCGGCCACCATCGCCGCCTGCACCGGCGTGGGCACCATCATCCCCGCGTGTTTGCGCACGGCGAGCAACTCCGCCACCAACGATGGATCGCCGGCGACGAAACCGGCCCGGTATCCGGCCAGCGATGAACTCTTCGACAGGGAATGCACCGCCAGCAGGCCACTGTGGTCGCCGCCGCAGACGTCCGGGTGCAACACCGACACCGGAGCCTGCTCCCAACCGAGACCCAGGTAGCACTCGTCGGAGACCACCAGTGAGCCCCGCTCCCGTGCCCACTCGACGACCTTGCGCAGATGCTCGGCGCCGAGCACCCTGCCGGTGGGGTTACTCGGCGAGTTGAGATAGATGAGGGCCGGCGACAGCGGTCCCAGTTGGGTCAGCGAGTCGGCCGCGATGACCTGGGCGCCGGTCAGGCGGGCGCCGACCTCGTAGGTGGGGTAGGCCAATTCGGGAATCACGATCGTGTCGTCGGCGCCAAGGCCCACCAGCGTAGGCAGCCAGGCAATGAGTTCCTTGGTCCCGATCACCGGCAAAACGGCATGTTCCGGCACGCCGGTGATGCCGTACCGGCGGGCCAGCGCGGCCACCGCGGACGCCCGAAGTGCGGGCGTTCCCGCCGTCAACGGGTACCCGGGCGCAGCGGAGGCCTGCGCGAGAGCGGCGCGGACTACCGGTGCCACCTCATCAACCGGCGTGCCCACCGACAGGTCGACGATGCCGTCAGGATGCGCGCGCGCCGTAGCCGCGGCGTCGGCCAGGGTGTCCCAGGGGAACACCGGCAGCGACGCCGATACCGGGCGACGCCGCACCCGCGGCGGGGTGTGGGCCGTCAGTCGTCCTCGGCCTTGGGCGGGAGGTCCTTGACCACCTGCGGATCGTTCTCGGTCAGCCCCAGCTTCGCCGCGCCGCCCGGCGAGCCCAACTCGGCGAAGAAGTCGGCGTTGATCTGGGTGTACTGCGACCACTGATCGGGCACGTCGTCCTCGTAGTAGATCGACTCCACCGGGCAGACCGGCTCACAGGCGCCGCAGTCCACACACTCGTCGGGGTGAATGTAGAGCATGCGTTCGCCCTCATAGATGCAGTCGACCGGGCACTCCTCGATACATGCCTTGTCTTTGATGTCGACGCAGGGTTCGGCGATCACGTAGGTCACGAAGGTTCTCCTCGATGTGCTCTTCGTCGTCAATCTGTTCAGGGTCTATCCGTCTGCGGCCGGGGCAGCGCCTCAGTATCCGATATCCATTCCCGGATTTCGGACTCAGTGTGCCCTAAATCGGGGTTGTTCCCCAAAATCCGGCTGTGGAAATGATCCTAGGCGGTGAGCTCCTAGGCTGTCTCATCGCCGGCCCGGAAACCTGATGTCGCCCCGCCACCCTGAGCGTGTACGGCTCGGCGGGGCGGGCCGACGGTAGCCTTCATCGATGGTGGCCACCTTCGGTATCTCCCTGGTGCTTGCCTTCGTCATGGGCGTGGCCATCCAGCGCGGGAACGTCTGTATGGTCGTCGCGTTTGACGATCTGATCTATCGCCGCTCTGCGGTTCGCCTATCGACCATCGTGTCCACATGGTTGATGATCCCCGGGGGCTTAGCCCTGCTGTACCTGATCACCGGGTTCACCCCGAAGGCGGAGTTGTTCCCAGTCACCATTTGGTCCGTGGTCGGCGGTCTGCTGCTCGGCATCGGGGCGGTGGTCGGCGGCGCGTGCACCGGGGGTGTCGTGGCACGCATCGGTTCGGGCGAGTACGTCTTCATGTTGACGATCGCCGGCTTCGCGGCGGGCTGCCTGGGTGCCCAAGCACTCGGTCCCGCCGCGACCATCCACGCCACCGTCGTGCCGACCACCGTGTCACCGCATTATCCCGTGCTCGCACTCATCGGGCTCGTGATCGTCCTCGCCCTCAACGTCCGCTGGCTGCTCAAGGGCCGGCACGAGGGTTGGCGGGATTTCCTTCGCAACGCCTGGGATCCGCGCACGGCAAACATCATCATCGCCACGGTGACGCTTGTACTGGTCCAGATTTACGGCCGCCCCTGGGGATACGCGGAACTATTGGGTGACGCGTCGAGGCGGGCCCTCGACGGCATCGTGGGCGGGTTGGCGCTGTTTGCCGCGTTGGTGATCGGGGCGATCGTTGGCGGGCGCACCTGCACGCGCGCCAAACTCACCGGCCCACTCAAGGGCCGGGCCATCCGATGCTTCGTCGGCGGCCTGATTATGGGGATCGGTTTCAGTGTGGGCCCCGGATCGTTTAGCGGGCTGACCTTTTTCGGCCAGCCACTCCTGCTGCCGTACGCCTGGGTCGTGATGGGGGCCGCGTATTGCGCGATCCTGCTCGGATTGGCCTACCTGCGATCCACATTCGGAGACTGGATCAAAACCAGGCGCAGCTGAGCCGAGGTTGCGCCGACTCAGGCCGCCCGCTTGACGTAGGTGGTGGTGCGCTGACGAGCCGGTCGGCCGATGCCCTCGGCGATCGCGACAAGTTCGGCAACGCTCTTGGCTGACCCATATTGCGAACCCGCCATCCGGGAGATGGTCTCCTCCATCAGGGTCCCACCCAGATCATTGGCGCCGCCGGTCAGCATCACTTGGCTGCGCTGCGCGCCGAGTTTCACCCAGCTGGTCTGGATATGGGGAATGCGGCCGTGCAGCATGATTCTCGCGAGCGCATGCACGGCGCGATTGTCGCGGTGGGTGGGACCCGGGCGGGCGGCACCGGCCAGATACAGCGGCGACGATTGGTGCACGAACGGCAGCGGAACGAACTCGGTGAATCCGCCGGTGCGGTCCTGAATTCCGCGCAGCACATTGAGATGAGCGACCCAATGCGACGGGGTGTCGACGTGGCCGTACATCATCGTCGAACTCGACCTCAGGCCCACGTCATGTGCGGTGCTGACGATCTCGACCCATTGCGAGGTGGGCAACTTGCCCTTGGTGAGTACCCAGCGCACCTCGTCGTCGAGAATCTCGGCGGCCGTTCCGGGGATGGTGTCCAGACCTGCTTCCCGCAGACCGATCAGCCACTCGCGAACGCTCATACCACTGCGGGTGACACCGTTGGAGATCTCCATCGGGGAGAATGCATGCACATGCATCGAAGGCACCTTAGCCTTCACCGCCCGAACCAGATCCGCATAGCCGGTGACGGGCAGTTCGGGGTCGATCCCACCCTGCATGCAGACCTCGGTCGCACCCGCGACGTGTGCCTCCCACGCCCGCTCGGCCACCTCCTGAGCGGATAGCGAGAAGGCATCCGCATCCCCTTTGCGCTGTGCGAAGGCGCAGAACCTGCAGCCGGTGTAGCAGATGTTGGTGAAGTTGATATTCCGGTTCACCACGAATGTGACGTCGTCGCCGACGGCATCCCGCCTCAGCGAATCTGCCAGTGCAGCAACGGCATCCAGCGCAGAGCCGTCGGCGGTGGCCAGTGTCAGATACTCGGCGTCACTACAGCCTGCCGGATCACGCTCGGCTGAGCGCAGCGCAGCGGCCACGTCGGTATCAACGCGCGCGGGTGCGCGCGACGCCAACTCCCCGACCCGCTCACGGATCGACTCCCAGTCGCCGAAGGCGCTGCCGAGATCACTTCGGGTCTCTGTTCGCCGACCCTCGGTGTCGATAGCGCTGTGCAGATCGGTACGGCCCAGCGACTCGGCGGCCTCATCGGGTTCCTGCCATGGCCGCCCTACCGGAGTGACGTCGCGAGCGAATCCGGTTTCCGGGTCGGCCAGTGCGGCCAGGTGCGCGGCGACTCTCGGGTCGATCCAGGCCGCGCCGGCTTGCACGTACTTCGGCTGGGCGGTGAGTCGTTGCACCAGATCGAATCCGGCCTCGGCGGTCACCGCGGCCAAATCGTCCAACGCCGGCCAGGGCCGTTCCGGGTTGACATGATCGGGCGTCAGCGGGGATACACCACCCCAGTCGTCCACACCCGCGCCCAGCAGCGTCAGGCACTCCTGGCGTGACACCAGATTGGGTGGTGCCTGGATCCGCATATCCGGTCCGAGCACCAGTCGCGTCACCGCGACGGTAGCCACGAAATCGTCGAGGCCGGCGTCCGGTGTGGCGGCCATCGCGGTGTGATCCTTGGCGCGGAAATTCTGCACGATGACTTCCTGGATGTGCCCGAATTCCTTGTGCAGACGCCGGATCGCATGCACCGTGTCGGCCCGCTCGGTGAGCGTCTCCCCGATTCCGACCAGCAGGCCGGTGGTGAACGGGATGGACAGCCGGCCGGCATCGGTCAACGTGCGCAGGCGCACGACGGGATCCTTGTCCGGGCTGCCGTAGTGGGCCTGGCCCCGAGTCTCGAACAACCGGGGCGACGTGGTCTCCAGCATCATGCCCATCGAGGGCGCAACCGGTTTCAGCCGGGACAATTCCGTCCAGCTCATCACCCCGGGGTTGAGGTGCGGCAGCAGACCGGTCTCCTCCAGCACCCGGATCGCCATGGCGCGCACGTAGGACAGGGTCGAGTCGTAGCCACGTTCGTCGAGCCACTGCCGGGCCTGCGGCCAGCGCGCCTCGGGCCGGTCGCCGAGGGTGAACAGCGCCTCCTTGCAACCGAGTTGGGCGCCGCGCGCGGCGATGTCGACGATCTCATCAGGCTCGAGGTACATATCGCGGCCGGCGGCCAGCAGCTTGCCCGGCACCGTGACGAACGTGCAGTAGTGACAGGTGTCGCGGCACAGGTGGGTGACCGGGATGAACACCTTGCGCGAGTAGGAGACCGGCAGTCGGCCCCGTGCGCCGCGGCGGCCCGCTGCCTCGAGTCCCGCATCGCGCACCCGGGCCGCACTGGCGCACAGATCGATCAGATCCTCGCCGCGCGCCGTCATCGCGACGGCGGCCTCGTCGACGTTGAGGGCCACCCCGTCACGGGCGCGGCGCAGCACCCGCCGCAATGCCGCCGGTGAGGGTCCTTCCGCTCTCGATGGAACGACCGGTGTGGGCAGCGAACTACCGGACGTCATGGGCACACCTCGGCACCATCGGCGATCGGCATGGACACCACAGTAGTACCAGCTGTTTAGCGGCCATCCGGAACGCACGGCGGTGCGCAGATGTAACGCGCGACGGCCGAAAACGTACAGTAGCTAATAAGGCCGATAGCAAACACCACCACCCAAACCAACACCACCCAGGGGGCAGTCCGAATGACGGTGTCTATGCGTTCCACCCTTGCCGCGGGTCTGGCTGCGGCGACCGTGAGCGCGGCGGCGGTCGTTCCGGTGACCCTTCCCGGGTCCGCCGCGATCACGCTGCCATCGATCGAGCTGAGCGCGTCCGTGCTGCCATTGAATCAACCTGCCGCCGCCGCAGCCGGCGCGGTTATTGGCGATAACGCCCCGCGGCCCGCGGCCGCCGCTCTACCGGCATTCCCGGGTCCGGTCACGGTCTCGGCGACGGGATCCGCCAGCGACACCATCATCAATGCCTATAACGCCATCGAACCCTGGGTGCAGTGGGGCTTCGAGGTCGCCGCCTGGGCCGTCAGCTATCTGCCCTGGCCGTTGGGCTGGCTGGGCCAACAGATCAACATCGCCTACAACACCGGCGAACCGATCGTGCAGGCGCTGGTCTACAGCTTCGCCTACCTGATCGACGGCCAATTCGATCTCATCGGTCCCACGCTGATCAGCGGAGTCAACACCGCCGTCACCAACCTGGTCACCGGTGAGATCGCCTGGGTCCTGAGCTTCTTCCCGCCGTTGCCACCGATCTCATTTCCGGTGTTGCCGGGTGCGTCCGTAGCCGCCCGGAGCGCGGCCGTCGCTGCCCCCGCACCCGCCCGGACCCGTTCGGCAGAGGCTGCCGGGGCCGACACCACCGGGGCCGACACCACCGGAGTCGACACCATCGCCGAACAGGACACGATCCAGCCCCCCGCCACCGAGGCGCCACGCGGCCGGCGCGGGGTCAACCGCAGCGCTGTCCGGGCGCAACCACCGGCGGCGGTGCAGGACTCACCATCAGGCGTGGCGGCCCCGGTCACAGCGGCCCCGGTCACAGCGGCCGGGATCACCGCGGCCGGAGTCAACGGCCCGGCTACGGCCGCCGAAACACCCGACGCACCCGCCGGGTCGACGGCACAGGAGCCGCGGCGGGCCGCACGCGCGCCAGCATCCCGGTCAGCGCATTCGGCGGAGTAACAGGATCGGCGGCACGGCGCCGAATACCAGCAGTATCAGCACCGAAAAGGCCATGATTCCAGGCCCACCGAAGATGATGTCACGGCCCGGGCCGCCGAGGGCCAACGCCGCGACCGTCGCCAGCCACGTCCACAATGGCAGCGCGGCAAGCCTTTTGGATTCCGTCCAGTAACCCGCTGCCCATACCAGCGCAGCATTGATCAGTCCGCATGCCAGGGCGCTGACCGGAACCGGGATCGCTCCGACATAGGTCGGAAGTAGCAGTGCGCTAAGGATCGCCGACAGGACGCCATCAAAAGCGAGCAGGGCCAAAACAACTGGGCCGCAACGGTTTTCCCGGGAGCTACCCGGCGGCGAGATCAATGCCTGCCAGAAGATCGTTTTCCCAGCCCCGCGCGTCCAAACCCCCCGGACGGCCAGACACCAACACGTAGTGCTCCCGGCTCAGCACCGGCAGGATCAACCTATTCGACAATGTGAACGCGCGTCCGGTTGGCCCCAGTTCCACCTGGGTGGCATGTGCACTGATGGCCGCAACCTTGGCTGCGACATGTTCCGGAGCGTCGATGACCGCGGTGATCTGGTCATCGGCAAATCCGTATGAGACGTCGTCGGGCAGCCAGATCCATTCTGGCAGAACATCATCGGTACCGAGTGAATCAATGCCGGCACGAAACTCGGTGGCAGATGTGACCGTCCAGTAGGACTTCGGAACTTGCCAGCGATCCGCCGCTGCGGACACCGCGGCGGCGGTGACCCGGTGGGCCTGAATATGGTCGGGGTGGCCGTAGCCGCCGCCCGGGTCGTAGGTCACCACAACGTGCGGGCGCAGATCGCCGATCACCGTGGCAAGTTGCCCGACGACCACGTCGAAGTCGGCGTCCACGAACTTGGTTCGTTGGCGCTCGGGCGTGCCCGGCATCCCGGAATCCCGCCAGTGCCCGGCCCCGCCGAGGAAGCGTGGACCGTCGACCCCGAGATGACGCAGGGCGGCGGTCAGTTCACCGATGCGGTAGCCGCCCAACTGGTCGGCGTCGTCGACAGCCAACTGCATCCAGGGCGCCTCGATGACCTCACCCTCTTCGCCGAGGGTGCAGGTCACCACGGTTACCTCAGCGCCGCGGGCGGCGTAGCGCGCGATGGTCACACCGTTGTTGATGGTCTCGTCATCGGGATGGGCGTGCACGAACAACAGCCGCGGAACAGTAGGCACCGGCCCTCCTCTGCGTGCATCGTCGTGTCGGCGTCACCCTACCGACTCGAGTTCAGCACCGACTAAATTCAACGCGTGGACCGACGCAACCTCGAATTCGGCTGCGCGGTAATGGCGATAGGACTGCTTGCCGGGCTCGCCGGCCTCGCGACAACCGTGCTGCTGGACTTCACAGAGCACCTCACCTATCACTACAGCTTCGGTAGTCTGCTCGACGGTGTAACCGGCTCAAGTCCCATCCGGCGTGCCGTGGGCCCGATGGTCGGCGGTGCGTTGGCCGGATTCGGTTGGTGGCTATTGCGGCGTCGGGGCGCGGTGCCGACGGTGTCCGAGGCAATCACTCGTCCCCGACCGATTCCCCGGATGGCGATGGCGATCGACTCGATGCTCCAGGTGTTGCTGGTGGGGTCGGGGGCATCACTCGGGCGCGAGAACGCACCCCGCGAACTGGCCGTCGCGCTCGGCGATTTCGGCACCGAGCGCTGGGCACTGACCGCGAGGGATCGCGAGATCCTGCTGGGCTGCGCGGCCGGTGCTGGACTGGCCGCCGTGTATAGCGTTCCGATCGGGGGTGCGCTGTTCGCATTGCGCGTTGTGCTTCGCACCTGGAACCTCCGGGCCGTCGGGACCGCGTTGGTGACGTCGAGTCTGGCCGTGGCTGTGGCCGCGCCGGTGACCCACGACCGGCGGGAACTGGCCTGGCCCGACCCGCAACTGTCGTACTCATTGACCGCCGTCGCGCTCGTGTTGGCACCGCTGGCGCTCGGTGTCGGTGTGGCATTCAACAGGATCGTGGCCCGAGCCCGCTCGCATGCCGGGGTGTTCGGGTCCGGGTCGCACGACTCCTGGCTGATCATCCCCGCGATCGCGGCCGCAGGCCTCCTGGTGGGTATCTGTGCGCACTGGTTTCCCGAGCTTCCCGGCAATGGTTCAAGCATTCTGACGATCAGCCTCGACAGCAGTCTGACTCTGGCCTCGGCAGCCGCACTGCTACTCCTCAAGCCACTACTCACGGCAGCCTTCCTGCGCGCCGGTGCGATGGGCGGATTGCTCACCCCGGCATTGGCCACCGGCGCGGCGATGGGTGCGGTGGTCGCGCTATCGATTAATTCCTTCACAGAACTGCACCTCGACGTTGCCTCGGTCTCGCTGGCCTGCGCGGCGGGCGTACTCGCCATCACCCAGGGCACCCCGTTATGGGCGGCGATCTTCGTCTGGGAGTTGGCCCAGCCGCCGGTGTGGCTGCTGATCGTCTTCGCCGTCTCGAGCATCGGCGCGCACGGCCTGCACCGCATCGTCATGAGGACGCGTACGGATCAGAAGACGACGGTCTGATTCCCGTCCCTAATGATGCGGTCTTCACAATGCCAAGACACCGCGCGGGACAGTACGGCCCGTTCTACATCCGCACCGAGGCGAATCAGATCGTCGACCCCGTGGCGGTGATCGACCCGAACGACATCCTGTTCGATGATCGGCCCCTCATCAAGATCCTCGGTGACGTAATGCGCCGTTGCGCCAATGAGTTTGACACCACGCTCCCGAGCCCGTCGATAGGGTGACGCTCCGATGAACGCCGGCAGGAACGAATGGTGGATGTTGATCACCGGGCAACCGACCTCGCTCAGAAAATAGGGCGTGACGATCTGCATGTAGCGGGCCAAGACGACCAGGTCGACATTGCCGCGCAGCAATTCGAGTTGGCGCTGCTCGGCCTGTTCGCGAATGTCCTTGGTGGCAGGTATGTGGACGAAGGGAACTCCGAACGGACGCACCTGCTCCGCAAGGTCGGGATGGTTGGCGATCACCATCGCGATGGACATCTCAAGCTCACCGCGTCGGTTGCGCCACAGCAGATCGAGCAGGCAGTGATCTTCCTTGGACGCCATGATGGCCACCCGCTTGGGTTTGGTGGCTTCGGTCAGCCGGAAGTCGATCTCGTAGGGCGTGGCGACCTTCTCGGCGAACTCGCGGTCGAGCCCATCGCGGGCCGCCGCCAACCCGGGCAGGTGAAAAATGGTGCGCTGCATAAACGTTCCGCCCGACTGGCTGGTGGCGTGCTGATCCAGCGAGATGATGTTGGCCCCGGCGTCGGCCAGGAACGTGCTGACGGCGGCGACCAGGCCGGGCCGATCCGCGCACCGCAACAGCAGTCGGCCGAGATCGCGCAGTGGCAGGTCACCCCGGTGTCGGGGAAACTCGGCAGCCGCGACACCCACTCCGGCATCCCCTGACATGACCTCTCCCGTTCCCGCTACGTAGCCCCGTGGGAGGGTACCCCGAGCGACGGGGCCCGCGACCTGCCGCATCAGAGTCGCAGGATCGTCAAAAAAGTCGCGGCCTCCGAGCCGAAAAAGCCTTTGCTGGGACTTAACTTAGGTATGGTGCCACCATCACGATGACCCTGGCCAAAGGAGTTTGGTAATGCCTTCCGCAATCCGTTCCGCGTTCTCCGCGAGCGTCGCCCTGGCCGCAACCGGGGTGATCGCCGTCAGCCCACTGGCACCGGCTCCCGAGGTGCATATCCCCACGGTAGAAATTCCTGGGATCGAACTGACGGCCGTGCCCGCACTGGGCGCCATTCCGTACCAGATCCTGGTGAACCTGCTGGGTGACGCCCTGGCGTTGGCCCCGATCGTGATCGGCGGCATCGAGCAGTGCACGGTCTGCATCGGGCCGGTGAATCCGCCCAGCCCCGCGGCGTCGCCCTTCACCGGGTGGGGCGCCCTCGGGTTCGGCGTGGGCTTGCTGACCAGCCCATTCGCCATCGTCGGGGCTCTGGGTGCCGGTCAGAGCATCGGCCAGGCGCTGGGCGCGGGCGTCCTGGCCTTCCAGATCCCGGTGGACAACAGCTTCGCTCTGTTCGCGGCCCCCCGCGAGGGGTTCGGCGGATATGAGTTCGCCGCTACCCGCGCCCGGGCGCGCCAGGCCGTCACGGACGCCATCGTGGGCACCCTCGGCGTCGGCGAGCAGGTGCTGACCGGGGTGCGACAGATCATCAGCTCGGGCTTGCTGGGCGTCACGGTCTTTGCCCAGACACTGGTCGCCGGGGGTGACGTCATCGCGGCGATCCAGGCGGGCCTGGCACCCATCCGGGCGAGTGTCAGGACGGCTCTGAATAACACCGTGCTGTCGGTGCAGGTTCTTCGCGAAGCCGTCTATACCGATCTCATCAGTGGTCCGGGCGCGGCCACCTCCCCGATCCCGACGGTCTCGGCTGCTTCCGCTGCTTCAGTTCGGGCGGCCAGGAGCGCGGCCAAGCCTCGCGCGGCCGCCGCAGCGTCAGCCGCACCGGTTGCTGCGCGGCCTGAAGCGGCCGCCAAGGTTTCGAAGGCCCCCGGTTCTCGCACGGTACGAGCGGCACGGAGCCGATCGGCCGGCTAGGTCACCGCTGCTGCTGGGTCACCCTCGACAGCTAGCGATTCACCTTCACCCACGCGCCGGCATCGCCGACGATCCCCACCGGCACCGCGCCGGTCAGACTGACATTGCGCACGCTCGGTCCGGCGGCCACGATCGTGGTGTCCTGAATGATCGGCAGCACTGTCGCCATGGCCCACAGGCGTGGCTCCACAGCGGCGATCACCCCATTGATATCCCGGGAGCCGTCAAGGGCGCCATCGATCAGCGGCTGGATACTGGGGTCGCAGATACCGGTGAGGTTGGACGGTGCGCGCACCAGTGGCGCAGGCTCGGCCGGGCTGGCGGACCCCGGTTGCTGATCGGCGGTATCCGGTTGTGGCGCAACAGATTGCGACGCACCCGGGGAGGTGATTTTCACCGGTACGGCTTCCAGTGCCGGGCATCCGTAACGGGATGCCAGCACGGTCGCCAGGTCGCCGCCCGCGCGGTACCAGCCGACGATGGCGTCGACCCGGTTGTTCAGCAGGGCTGCGCCGTACAGCACCGGTGGATCCAGGGCCAGGACAGTCGCCGCGATGCCGGCATTGCGTAATTGATCGGCCGCGGTATTGGCGACGGCCACCGATGCGGGGTCGTTGGCGGCGGCCCCGATCACCAATGACAGCACCTCGCCGGCACGGCTGATCCGCCCACGGGTGACCTCTTGCGGTAGCGGCGCGGGTGCGTCAGGCGCGACGGTCGAGGCCACGGTGCTGTTGTCCACCTGATAACCGGCCTGGGCGAACAGTGCCAGCGCGCGGTCCCTACCCAGTGGTGCGGGTGCGGTGGCCAGATAGCCGGGATCGCTCGGGGCACGAATGAGGGCCTGATCCAAGGTGACCGAATTGTCGCTGCCCGCACCGACCGCCGCGAGCAGGTCGACGTCAATCAGCCCCAGAATCGCTTTCCGCACAACGGGATCCGCCAACGCAGGCTGCTGCGCCCGCAACGTCAGCTGCATCACCCGCGGGGTGATGACCCGCGAGGTCCGCACCTCCGGGATCGCCGACAGTTGCGCGAATGCCGCCGCTCCGCCGTGCACCTGGGCCACCTGGGTGTCGCCATTGCGAATCGAATCGGCCAGTGCGGCCGGCACTCCGGCCCGCCGGAACAGAATCTGGTCGGGTGTGGCCGGCTGGCGCCAGAACCGGTCGTTGCGGGCGAGCAGGATCTCGTCGCGCTGCGGATCGATTGTGTCTACCCGGAACTGCCCCCCGGTCACCTGCAGCGCCCGGGCCAGACCGGCCGGAAAACCGCCGGGGACGTCTTTGACGATATGAGCCGGCAACAGGTTGTTGAACAATTCCCGCCAGGCCGGGTAGGGCTGGGCGAAGGTGACCACCGCGGTCTTGCCACCGTCGAGGGACTGGACACCGGTGATCAGGTCATAGCCGGCCGGGTCGACGACACCGCGTTGGCTCACCATTTGGCGCCACAGGTACCAGAAGTCGTCGGCGGCGATGGGAGCGTTGTCGGTCCACGCGGCCTCGGGCGCAATCGTGTAGGTGACGGTGAAGGGGCGCGTTCCCGTCACCGCGGCAGACACCAGCAATGCCGGGTCCATCTCCCAGCGCGATCCGGTGGACGTGGCCGGATCGGCCACCGGACGGAACGCACTGGGCAGCACCAGCGAACTGACCGCGGCGTTGACCGGCGACTGATCAGAGAGCAGATGCGGATTGAAACCCGCGCCGATGGAGTCGACCGCCACGATGATCTGAGTGGCCTTGGAGGTGGGCGCGACAGCCTGGGACGTCTCGGTGCTCTGCGGCGCCGGCGGCGGGTCGACCGTGCAGGCCGACAACACTGACGACACCACCGACAGCAGTGCAACGGCTCTATGCAGCCTGCACGGTGTTCTCGGCACGCCTCTCAGCGTATCGACTGACGTTCGAAGGGCCCGGTCACACTTTCTGGGCCTTGGCCCGCGACCGGTTGCGGCCGCGGGTGGTGGCATCCAACTCGGCCTTGCGCACCCGCACGATCTCCGGCGTGACCTCAACGCACTCGTCCTCGGCACAGAACTCCATGGCCTGTTCAAGACCGAGTTCCAGCGGACGAGCCAACGTCTCCATCACATCGGATGTTGACTGCCGCATATTGGTCAGCTTCTTCTCGCGGGTGACGTTGACATCGAGATCCTCGGCACGGGGGTTGATGCCCACGACCTGGCCCTCGTAGGTGTCGTCGCCGGGTTCGACAAAGAACTGGCCGCGGTCGGAGAGTTGGATCATCGCGAACGGCGTGACCGTGCCGGTGCGATCGCTGACCAGCGATCCGGTGTGCCGGGCCCGGATCTCGCCGGCCCACGGCCGGTAGCCGTCGAACACCGCGTTGGCAATCCCGGTGCCGCGGGTCAGGGTGAGGAAGTCGGTGCGGAATCCGATGAGCCCGCGGCTGGGCACGATGAAGTCCATCCGGACCCAACCGGCCGCATGGTTGGCCATCTCCTCCATCCGCCCCTTGCGGGCCGCCATCAACTGGGTGACCGCGCCCACGAACTCCTCGGGGCAGTCGATGGTCATCGCCTCGAACGGCTCGTGCAATTTGCCGTCGATGGTGCGAGTGACCACCTGTGGCTTTCCGACCGTCAATTCGAATCCCTCGCGGCGCATCTGCTCGACGAGGACGGCCAGCGCCAACTCGCCGCGGCCCTGTACCTCCCACGCGTCGGGACGGCCGATGTCGACAACCCGGATCGACACGTTGCCGACCAGTTCGGTGTCCAGCCGCGACTTGACCATGCGTGCGGTCAGCTTGTGACCGGAGACCTTGCCTGCCAACGGCGAGGAGTTGGTGCCGATGGTCACCGAGATGGCCGGCTCGTCGACGGTGATGCGCGGCAGGGCATGCGCGTGGTCGGGGTCGGCGAGGGTGTCGCCGATCATGATCTCGGGCATACCCGCAACGGCGACGATATCGCCGGCGACGGCCTCATCGGTCGGATTGCGTTCAACGCCGACGGTGGCGAGCAGTTCGGTGATCTTGGCGCTGGTAATGACGGGCAGTCCGTCCACCTCACGCATCCAGGCCACCTGCTGACCCTTGCGCAGGCGGCCGTTGTAGATCCGGATGAGCGCAAGGCGGCCGAGGAACGCCGACGCGTCGAGGTTGGTGACGAGCGCCTGCAGTGGCGCCTCCGGGTTGCCCGTGGGCGCCGGGATGTGCTCGAGGAGAACGTCGAACAGCGGGTTGAGATTCTCGCCCTCGGGGTTCTCGCCATTGGCCGGTGCGACGGTACTCGCGATCCCCGCACGACCCGATGCGTACAGCGTCGGCAGGCCCAGTGCGTGCTCGGCAGCCTGTTGCGCCGCGGCGTCCAGATCGGTGGCGACGTCGAGCAGGAGATCGTGGCTCTCGGAGACGACCTCGTCGATGCGGGCGTCGGGTCGGTCGGTCTTGTTCACCACCAGAATCACCGGCAGGTGCGCGGCGAGAGCCTTGCGCAGTACGAACCGGGTCTGCGGCAGCGGGCCTTCGGAGGCGTCAACCAGCAACAGCACCCCGTCGACCATGGACAGGCCGCGTTCCACCTCGCCACCGAAGTCCGCGTGACCCGGAGTGTCGATGACGTTGATCACAGTTTTGCTGCCGTCCGGGTTCCGCCGATGCACGGCGGTGTTCTTGGCCAGGATGGTGATGCCCTTTTCCTTCTCCAGGTCCCCGGAGTCCATCAACCGCTCGACGGCGTCGTCGCCGCGGTGGCTTAGTGCCCCGGATTGCCGCAGCATGGCGTCGACGAGGGTGGTCTTACCGTGGTCGACGTGCGCCACGATGGCGACGTTTCGGAAGTCAATCCTGGAATCGGGGCTAGTCACACCGGGATTGTCTCAGTGCGGGTGCCTGTTCGCGAAAACGTGGGTGCCTGATCAGCAGGCGAGACGGCTGCGCAACTCGGGCAGCCAGGCCCGATCTGCGGGCACCCAGGGCAGGTCAAGCAGTTCGGTCGCATCGACCCACCGCAGCGCCCGGTGGTCGAGGGCCGCAAGCGTGCCGCCGGTCTGGTTCACCAGGTAGGCCCGCAGGGTCAACCGCTCGCCGATCGTCACGTCCGCCCCGATGCGCTCACCCACCACCACCTCGACACCGAGTTCTTCGCGTAGTTCACGCACCAGGGCTTCTGCATCGGTCTCCCCCGGCGCAACCTTGCCGCCCGGCAGTTCCCACAGCCCGGCCAGTTCCGGAGGCCGCTTCCGTTGCGCGACCAGTAGCGCCGAGTCTGAGATCAGCGCTCCAGCGACAACAATCTGCATGCTGTGCGACAGTACTGTTGACCCGTCCAAGTGCGAAGGGGCGCAACGGCATGACCGATGAGGCCCGGCGCCAATCCGTCTGCCTGACGATGATCGTGCGCGATGAGGCCCACATCGTCGGTGAAGTGCTCGACGCCACCGCGCCCTACATCGACTACTGGGTGGTGGTGGACACCGGCTCGACCGACGGCACCCAGGACCTCATCCGCAGCCACATGCAACGGCTCGCCATCCCCGGCGAGTTGCACGAACGGCCGTGGCGTGACTTCGGATCCAACCGCTCCGAAGCACTTACGCTGGCGCAGGGCAAGGCCGACTACCTCTGGATGATGGACGCCGACGACACCGTGATCGGCGTGCCGCCGTTCGGCGGGCTGACGGCCGACTGCTACGCCATGGAGATTCGCGAGGATACCGGCCACATAATTTGGCGCCGCCAGCTTTTCCGTGACGGGGTGCCGTGGTTCTACAGAGGCGTGGTGCACGAGTACGCGTGCTGCGACGAGCCGTTCACCGCGGAGAACCTCCAGGGCGACTACCACATCCACGGCCGGCGGCTCGGCGCGCGGAACAAGGATCCGGACAAGTACGCCAAAGACGCCGCGGTGCTGCTGGACTATGTCGGCGCCCATCCCGACGACGAGGGGGCGGTGTTCTATCTGGCGCAGAGCTACTACGACGGTGGGAACTTCGAGAACGCGCGCGACTGGTACGCCCGCCGCGTGGAGATGGTCGACTGTGCTGAGGAGGTGTTCTACTCGCTGCTGCGACGGGCCCGATCCCTCGCCGAACTCAACGCTCCAGGGACGCAGGTGGAGGATGCCTATGCACGGGCGTGGGCGTACCGGCCGACGCGTGCAGAGCCGCTTTACGAACTCGCCTACCGGATGCGAGTATCTGGGCGCTACGAGCTGGGCTACCTGTTCGCCCGGCAGGCCACGGCCATGTCGTTGCCCGTCGAGAACTGGATTTTCGTCGACACCGATGTCTACACCTGGCGTGCACTCGACGAGCAGGCAGTGTGCGCATCCTGGATTGGACGGCAGCAGGAGACCTTCGAGTTGTGCCGGCGACTGTTGACCATTCCGGGCATCGATGAACAGGACCGCGCCCGCTTCGCCGCCAACCGCGACCTCGCCGTGCCCCACCTACTCGAAGAGACCGCCACCTACCCTGAGGACCTGGCCCGACGGCCACCAGGACCGCCCGATGCCGAGGTGACCTTCACCCTGGTCGCCGGCCCCGACCGCCAGCAGAGCGAACGCACCCTCAACTCATTCCTGCAGTGCTGCACCGACATCGACCACGTCGGCCGGTTCCTGGCACTCGACATCGGACTGGCCGAAGCCGACCGGGCGCACCTCTCGAACAGTTATCCGTTCCTCGAGTTTGTTTCAGGCAGCGCCGACATGACCCACGCCGAACAGACCGATCGGCTCCACGCGGCGATCGCCGGACGCTACTGGCTGCACTCAGGCCAAGGCTGGCAGTACTTCGCCACAGATCCGCTGATCACCCGGCTGTGCTCGATCCTGCACGCCGAACCCGACGTCTACCGGGTCGGCATCAACTACCGCGACGCCACCACCCTCACCGGCGTGGCCGCCCCCGCCGAGACCACCCGGACCAACACCGGCACCGGCCGATACGTGCTCACCGACACGGAGTCCAATTCCGGGACCCACGGCCCGAACATGATCGACATCGACCGCTTCCGCACCCGTTCCAGCGATAACCGCTTCACCGGCGCCACCCTCGACGAGGTGCTCTGCATCAGCGTTAGTTGACAGCGCTACGATGCGGCATGGCTGTATTGAGCGATGAGCAGGTTGATGCCGCGGCTGCAACCCTGGACGGGTGGCAGCGGGCCGACGGGGCGCTGCGCCGGTCGGTGACGTTTGCGTCATTCCTGGAAGGAATCGACGCCGTCCGCCGGGTAGCCGAGGAGGCCGAACGTGCCGATCATCACCCTGACATCGATATTCGTTGGCGCACAGTGACTTTCACTCTCGTCACGCATTCTCAGGGCGGCATCACCGCTCAGGATCTGCAGATGGCGCAGGACATTGACGGGATCCTCTCGGCGCTGGATTAGCGGCGATCCACCCCAGGGTGGCCAGTGTGCCCACGATGTACACCAGGCCCGCCCAGGCCAGGTACCAGGGCC
>Ga0209299_1000797_pt1 | contig 17648 bp, 20 predicted proteins | sample S_140806_MF_Meta_FD_187326 | JGI IMG/M metagenome (GOLD analysis project Ga0209299, IMG submission 187326) | Freshwater microbial communities from Lake Simoncouche, Canada to study carbon cycling - S_140806_MF_MetaG (SPAdes) (version 2) | ecosystem: Environmental > Aquatic > Freshwater > Lake ...
TTGGCGCTTAGATCGACTTTTTCGAGCGGAAGGAACTCATTCAGGCGGAAAGCGCCGCTTTTCGGATCTGCCGGGCGGCCGGTGTTTTGCCGCAGTGGATGATTCGCGTCCTTCGAATGCGCATCGACCTGCAATTGTACGCCTTCGCGCAGCAATTTCACGCGCAGCATGTGGTCCTCGCTGCCAAAGCCGTCGTTCCCATCGACGAAGAACCACAACCACCCACCTGCCGTGAGGTGACGGTAGCGAAAGGAGATCGTGAGGTCCTTCCCATCGACGGGCAGATAGACCATCGGCGGATATTTCCCGCCGCTGGAGCCACGCGTCCACAGCACGCCCTCGCGAACACTCGTGTTCTTATTTGGGATCGGCGTCAGAAAACCCTTCGCATCGAAATCCGGCCCGAAGGTTTCGTGAATCGGCTCGAAAGCGATGCTGGTGGAGACGAAAAGGAAGATGAAAAGAAGTCGCGGCATGGCGCTGGAACGAGCGAGACATCGCGAGTCTAGCGTCAGCACCGCTTCCAAGTTGTTTCTGGAATGATCGTTCTTTAAATCGAGACCTCGGAATCGTCGTCGCCTGCATCGCTTAGGGCTTTGAGGATCATGCCTGCTGCGACGGTGTTGTTCGTCTGCTCATCCACGAGGACGAAGCTGCCCGTGGTGCGGTTCTTCGAATAAGAATCAAAGAAGATGGGCGTGGCGCAGCGGATGCGCACGCAGCCGATGTCGTTGAGGTGGAACTCTTTGTTCTCGCCGCTCTTTTCGAGGGTGCTGATGTTCACTTTGTAATGCACCTCGGTGACGACGGCGCGGACGTCATTCGTCGTGTGGCGCAGATGGAAGCGACCACGCGGTTTGAGGGTCTTTTTGTCGGCGAACCAGCAGATCATGGCATCGAATTCTTCCGTAGATTGCACGGGTTCATTGGCTTTCACGATCATGCCGCCGCGGGAGGTGTCGATCTCGTCGGCGACGGTGATGCTGTAGCTGAGTTGGGGGATGGCTTCCTGCTGCTCGCCATCGAAAGTGTGGATGCCGGTGATCTTCGTCTTCATCTCGGACGGATAGACGAGCACGTCATCGCCTACGCGGAAGGTGCCGCTGGCCATGCGACCTGCGAAGCCACGGTAGTCGTGCAAATTGCCGAGTTTGGCGTCTTCGCGGTCCGAGATGGGTCGCACGACCCACTGCACGGGGAAACGGGCCGCATCGGCGGCGGTTTCGCTGTGCACCTGCACGGTTTCGAGGTGCTGGAGCAAGGACGGGCCGGTGTACCAAGGTGTGGCCTCGGATTTCTCGACCACGTTGTCGCCATTGAGAGCGCTCATCGGGATTGGCGTGACTTGCGGCAGGTTTTCGAGGCCGCTGGCGAACTTCATGTACTCGCCCACGATCTTGTCATAGACGGCTTGGTCGAAGTTCACGAGGTCCATCTTGTTCACTGCCAAAACGATGTGCCCAATGCGCAGCAAGCTGGCGAGGTAGGTGTGACGCATCGTCTGCTCGATGACGCCGAGACGGGCATCGATCAAAATGATGGCCAAATCGGCCGTGGAGGCGCCGGTGACCATGTTGCGGGTGTATTGAATGTGCCCCGGCGTGTCGGCGATGATGAATTTGCGCTTCGGCGTGGCGAAGTAACGATAGGCCACGTCGATGGTGATGCCCTGCTCGCGTTCGGCGCGAAGGCCGTCGGTGAGCAACGCGAGATTCACATGCGCATCGCCGCGACGCTTCGAGGATTCTTCGACAGCGAGGAGCTGGTCTTCGAAGATGGATTTGGAATCATACAGCAAGCGGCCGATGAGCGTGCTTTTGCCGTCGTCCACGCTGCCAGCGGTGGTGAAACGAAGAAGAGAGGATTCGGTAGGATTGACGAGAACGTCCATGATCTGGGGAAAGTGGTGTGGGTGTTGGGTGCTGCGGTTCTCGGAATGATTTAGAAGTACCCTTCCTTCTTGCGGTCCTCCATGGCCGTTTCGCTGCGTTTGTCGTCGGCGCGGGTGCCGCGTTCGGTTTGGCGGGCGGCGGCGACTTCGGCGACGATGTCGTCGATGGTGCTAGCGGTGGATTCGACGGCGCCGGTGCAGGTGGCATCGCCGACGGTGCGGAAGCGGATGGTCATTTCCTTCACGCGGGGTTTTTCTTCGTCGAGCAGAGGGATGATGCCGGTGCTGGCGTCGAGAAGCTGGCCGTGGCGCTCGATGATCTTGCGCTGGTGGCTGAAGTAGAGACTCGGAAGCGGGATGTTTTCCTGGCGGATGTATTGCCAGATGTCCATTTCGGTCCAATTCGAGAGCGGGAAGACGCGGAAGTGCTCACCGAAGTGTTTGCGGCCGTTGAAGATGTTCCAAAGCTCGGGGCGCTGATTCTTCGGATCCCACTGGCCGAATTCGTTGCGGTGGGAGAAGAAGCGTTCCTTGGCGCGGGCCTTCTCTTCATCGCGGCGACCGCCACCGAGGCAGGCGTCGAACTGATGCTCCTCGATGGTGTCGAGCAGTGTGACGGTCTGCAGCTTGTTGCGGGAGGCGTTGTGGCCTTTTTCTTCCTGCACGCGACCTTCGTCGATGGATTTCTGCACGAGGCCGACGACGAGATCCGCGCCGATTTCCTGCACGAACCAGTCGCGGTATTCCATGGCCTCAGGGAAGTTGTGGCCGGTATCGACATGCAGGAGCTTGAAGGGCAAACGGGAAGGATAAAACGCCTTCCGAGCGAGCCAGGCCATCACGATGGAGTCTTTGCCGCCGGAGAAAAGCAGCGCGGGCTTTTCAAACTGCGCGGCGGTTTCGCGGAGGATGTAGATGGCCTCGGATTCGAGGAATTGAAGATGCGTGATGGCGGACATAACGGATTAAATGACGGCGAAGGCTTTGAGGAGATTGCGAGTGCTCACGGCGATGACAAGAAGACCGACAAAAATCATGAAGGGCTTGTGCGGGATGCGCTTGGCGGCCCAGGCTCCGAGCGGGGCGGCGATCACGCCACCGATGGCGAGGCCGAGGATGATGCTCCAATGCGTGAGGCCGATGGTGAGGAAAAAGGTGATGCTGGCGGCGAGCGTGACGAAGAATTCGACCGCATTCACGCTGCCGACGGTGATGCGCACGTCATTGCCCCGCACGATGAGGTTCGAGGCGACAATCGGGCCCCAGCCACCACCACCCATGGCATCGACGAGCGCTCCAAAAAAACCCAGAGGCGTGAGGTGCGTGGTCACATTTTTGGGAGCCACGCGAACGAAGGCTTTGATGACGATGACGATGCCCATGAGGATCAAATAGCCAGAAACCCAGGGCTTTAGCACGTCACCGATGCTGGAGAGTAGATACGCCCCAATGATGGCACCGATGACCGCCGGGATGAGCAGTCGGCGAAACAAAAAGCGGTCCACATTGCCAAAGGCGTGATGCGAAATGGCCGACGCACCGGTCGTGAAGCACTCTGCGGCATGCACCGTGGCACTCGTGGCCGCCGGAGGCACGCCGAAGGCCATGAGCAGCGATGAAGCGCTGACGCCGTAGGCCATGCCGAGCGCACCATCGATGAGCTGGGCGACAAAACCCGCGGCGATGTAGAGCAGGAAATCTGGAGGGAGATCGGGCATGGGCGCTTACGCTTTATCAGTGACGAGCTTCGCGTGCAGGCCGCATTCGTGTTTTTCATCGCCCTTGGCAGGATCGTAGTAGGTGCGCTCGTTCGGCAGCGCATGCTCCAGGAGATAGGCGTCCATCTCGACAGGGGTCCAGTCGAGGATGGGGTTCACTTTGAGGCAGTTGAACTTCGCGTCCCACATGAAAGGAGCCAGCGTGGCGGCACGCTGCGGGTTCTGCTCGCGGCGCAGCGCGGTGATCCACACTTTCGGGGCCAGTTCACGCATGCCGCGCTCGAAGGGCTCCAGCTTCATGATGCGGCTGAAGGACTCCACACGCTCCACTTCGTCCGGCATCGGCACCTGGCCGCCATTCAGCGCCAGCCAGTGGGCAGCGGTCATGAGCGGCAGGTAGGGCTTCAAATTAAGCGTGAGCTGGGCGCGGCACTTTTCGGCGAAACGGTAGGTTTCCGGCAGATTCGTGCCGTGGTCGATCCAGAGCACCGGAACGTCGGCATTGGCCTTCGTGACCAAATGCAGGATCACGGCCTCATAAGGGCGGAAATTCGTCGTCACGGCCGCCTGGCCGTCGGCATGAGCGAGGGCGATTTCGATGATTTCCGAGGGCGATTTGCCTTTGGCTTCATCATTGAGGGCGGCGATTTGTTCGGGATTCATGAGCGGGGCGCGATTTATTCACCTGATTCCCGATGTGTAAAGTAGGAAATAGCGATTTGCGGGCCTCCCGATGAGGACTCTTGCCGCCGGAGGCTCGGCCCACTACAAAGCGGGCCGCCCATGCGTTCCCCGGCCCGCCTTTCCACTGCTGATGAAGCCATCGCCGCCATTCCATCGGGCGTTACGATTGCTGTGGGCGGCTTTGTGGGGGCCGGGCATCCCGAAATGCTCACCGCAGCGCTGGAACGGCGCTTTTTGGAAACGGGCACGCCGACGGATCTCACGCTTTTTTACTGCGCCGGCCAGGGGGATCGCGGCGAACGCGGCCTGAACCACCTCGCCCATCGCGGCCTGCTCAAGCGCATCATCGGCGGCCACTGGAACCTCGCGCCGAAGCTCGGTACCCTCGCGTTGGCGAACGAAGTCGAGGCTTACAACCTGCCCCAAGGCGTGCTGAGCGTGCTCACGCGGGAAATCGCGGCGAAACGCCCGGGGCTCATCACCCAGGTGGGCCTGAACACCTTCATCGACCCCATCTACAGCGGCGGAAAACTCAACGCTCGCACCACCGAGCCGCTCGTTGAGCGTCTGGAACTCGATGGGCAGACGTGGCTGCGCTACAAACCGGTGCCCATCCACGTCGCCCTCATCCGGGCGACCTACGCTGATGCTCGTGGCAATCTCAGCATGGAAGGCGAGGGCCTCATCGGCGAGGTGCTCTCGCTGGCCCAAGCGGCGAAAAACCACGGCGGCTTCGTCATCGCCCAGGTGGAGAGCGTCGTGGATGCGCTGCCGGACCCGAAAGCCGTCCGCGTGCCAGGCATCCTCGTCGATCACCTCGTCACCAGCGGTGGTGTGATGCACGACCAGACCTTTGGCGAGGTCTTCAACGAAGATTTCGTCGTCACGAATGCCAGCGGCTTCGACCTGCCTGTCATGCCCGAGTCCGATCGCAAACGCATCGGCGCCCGTGCCTTGCAGGAGATCCGGCCCGGCGACATCGTGAACCTCGGCATCGGCCTTCCTGAGGCCGTGGCGATGGTCGCGGCGGAAACAGGCCGCTTGAGTGAATTCACGCTCACCGTCGAGAGCGGCCCCATCGGCGGCGTGCCGGCCTCCGGCCTCAGTTTTGGATGCAGCCACTTTCCCGAGGCCATCATCGATCAACCGGCCCAATTCGATTTTTACGATGGAGGCGGCCTCGACATCGCCATCCTCGGCGCGGTGGAAATCGACCCCGAGGGCAGTGTCAACGTCGCCAGCCTCGGCGATCGCTTTGCCGGCGTCGGTGGCTTCGTCAACATCGCCCAGGCCGCTCGCCGCCTTGTCTTTTGCTGCACGTTTCAGGCAAAGGGGAACGCCAAATTTGTGAAGCACATCCAGCATGTGTGCTTCCACGGCCCCTCCGCTCTCGCCCGCGGCCAAAAGGTGCTTTACGTCACCGAGCGAGCGGTCTTCGAGCTCACCTCAAACGGCCTCCGACTCCTCGAAGTGGCTCCGGGCTTCGAGGTTCAACGCGACGTGCTCGACCAGATGGAGTTTGCGCCTGCAAATGGTCGGGAAGGTGCTTTTCACCGCTCTTGACCCCTTGACCACCTTGACGGCCCCGCTGCTCTGACCCATTGACCAGTATCCATGACTAAAAAACCCGTTGTTCTCATCATCCGCGACGGCTGGGGCATCAATCCCGGCGGCAAAGCTCAAGCACAAGCCAATGGCGATGCCACGCTGCTCGCGAAGACGCCTTTCCATGACCACCTTTACGCCACCTACCCGCGTGGCACCGTGAGCGCCAGCGGCGAGGACGTGGGGCTGCCGGAAGGCCAGATGGGCAACAGCGAAGTGGGGCACCTCAACCTCGGTGCGGGCCGCATCGTTTATCAAGACCTCACCCGCATCAACAAGAGCATCCGTGACGGCGAACTGGCGAAGATGCCCGTGCTCGTCGAGGCCTTCGAGAAGGCCAAGGGCAAGCGCCTCCACTTCCTCGGCCTCATCAGCGATGGCGGCGTACATTCGCACCAGGACCATCTCGCCGCGCTCTGCAATGCCGCGAAGGCCGCCGGCGTCACCGATTTGATGGTGCATGCCATCACCGATGGTCGTGATACGTCACCGACCGGCGGTGCGGCCTACATGGCCAAGCTGGAGGCCGATTTGAAACCTAGCGGTGCTCAAATCGCCACCGTGATCGGCCGCTACTACGCCATGGACCGCGACAAGCGCTGGGAGCGCAACAAACTCGCCTGGGATGCCATCGTGCTCGGTCGTGGTGAAGTGCGCAGCGATGCGCCGAGTGCCGCGGTGAAGGCGGCCTATCCGAGCGATCCGCGTGGCGATGAATTCATGCAGCCGATGATTTTTTCCAATGCCAACGAGCAGCGCATCCGCGATGGCGATGTCATCCTGTGGTTCAATTTCCGTGCCGACCGTGCTCGCCAGCTCAGCGAGGCCTTCTTGAAGGCCGACTTCGCCGGTTTCGACCGCGAAGTGACACCGAAGACCGGCTACTACACGCTCACCGAATACGACGCCACCTACACCGACCTCGGTGCCCGCGTCATCTTCGGCCCCGAGAGCCTCAGCAACAACCTCGGCCAAATCATCGCCGCCGCAGGCCTCACGCAGCTCCGCGCCGCTGAGACGGAAAAATACCCGCACGTCACCTTCTTCTTCAACAGCGGCATCGAAGAGCCCAATGTGGGCGAAGACCGTTATTTGGCCATTTCGCCCAAAGAAGTGCCCACCTACGACAAAAAGCCGCAGATGAGTGCTCCGGACCTCACGTTTGAGGTGCTGCGTCGTTTGGAAAAGTATGACGCCGTCATCATGAACTACGCCAATCCCGACATGGTCGGCCACACCGGCGTCGTGGAGGCAGGCGTGCATGCCTGCGAGACCATCGACCTCGGCGTGCGCATGATCGTGGAAAAAGTGCTCGAACTCGGTGGCAAGCTTTTCATCACCGCCGATCACGGCAATTGCGAGCAAATGCGCAACGCCGACGGCTCCCCGCACACCGCCCACACCACGAACCTCGTCCACGGCATCTACGTCGCAGCGGATTCCGCGAACTACACCGTCGCCAACGGCAAGCTCGCCGACATCGCGCCCACGCTGCTCGACATGCTCGGCGTGAAGCAACCGGCGGAGATGACGGGGAAGAGTTTGTTGGTGAGGAAATGATGCGGGCACTCCTGCCCGCATAACGAACGTCTCCCGATTCACGGTGCGGGCAAGAGTGCCCGCATCACTTCAAAAGCCATCGTTGTTCGTGGCTGAATGATTCCGGTTTGAGGCCTGCCTTCGCCGGATTCTCCGCGATATACTTCTGAAACTTTCTCAGCGAGTCCATGCCACGCACGATGTGGTCGAACGACTCGTCCATCCAAAGGGGGCCTCCGCTTCCGAGTTGCTCGTTGATTCGTCGTGCGCTGGCACCCTTCACGGGCCCCAGGAGCTTTGAAATCGGAACTTCGATGAGCGGCTTGAGCAGCAGGTGGACGTGATTGGGCATGATCACCCAGTCACCGAGCTCAAAGGAAACTCCGTCGTCGTGCTGCAAGCTGCGCACGACCTCAGCCCGCAGGTCCGAGTGACACAAAACACAGGTTCCATGGCCCGCATCCAGCCAGCGCTCCATACGCATGGTGAAGCGTCGGTGATACTCACGCTCGATCTCGGCTGCCCAGGGCGGCGGATGCATGGCAATCCAGCATGTCTTCTCGTCATTCCATTGAGCAGCAACTTCGCTCGGCACCGAATCCGCCAAGCGGAAGGTCACGAAGTAAATCGCACCCGGCTGCGTGAGATGGGGCAGGCGTCTTCGATACGACTTTCCAACCGCCTCCCAGTCAAAGGGCCAAAAATCTTGTGCAGTGATGGTCTTCACACCCCAAAAGTGATGCGGGCACTCTTGCCCGCAACGATGTTCTGGCGACATTCGAGGTGCGGGCAGGAGTGCCCGCATCACTCCAAACATCATGCGCCTCCTCTTCCTCTGCTCCCGCAACCATTGGCGCAGCCCGACGGCGGAGGCGTTGTATCAAAATGATCCGCGAGTCGAGGTGCGCAGCGCCGGGGTGAGTGCCTCGGCGAGGCGTCGTGTTTCGGAGAAGCTGCTGCGCTGGGCGGATCTCGTGCTCGTGATGGAGGCTTCGCACAAAAAGAAGCTGCGGGAGGACTTCACGGAGGTGTTTCACGACCTCCGCGTCGAGGTGCTCGACATTCCCGATGACTACGAATTCATGAGTCCGGCTCTCATCGAGCTGATCCAGGCCAGCGTGGAGCCGCTGCTGGTGGATGGTGGAGAGTGATGCGGGCACTCCTGCCCGCAAGAAAACCGTTTATGCGGGCAAGAGTGCCCGCATCACTTCAAGACCTCAAAAATGCGGCGCGGAGACCGTGCCGTCCTCGATCTCCTGCTTCTTCTTCCGCACGATCGTGTCGGCGATCTCCCGCACCATCTCTTCAATCAACAGCCGCAGGTGGCTGCCCGGGCGATAATCCGCTGGGGCGATGTGCTTCACGCGTTCAGCGAGCCCGGTGAGCTGGAAGCATTTGCGGAAGCTGGCGCGATTGGCCTCATCAGGGTTGTACACGGCGATGGCGTTGCCGCCGTAGCGTTTCATCAGGGTAAAGCAGGGCACATCGGTGGGGCCATCGCCCACATAGATCATGTTTTGAAAGGGAATGGGGCGCAACTCAGGAGCCATGTGGTCGTTCACGTCCTCGTGCGGCTCGAGCATGCCTTTGTTGATGCGGAAGATGTACTGCGTCTTCGTCGTGTGGCTGATGACACGCTTCGGGAAGGTGATGCGGCCGTTTTTGTCCTCGCCGAACTCGCAGCCGAAGATGCGCTTGATGTAAGGTGCGAGCGTGGAGCCATCGAGCAGGGCCTTCAGGCCGCTGGAGACGATGTAGTGCTCGATCTTCACGCCGAGCAGGCGGTGCTGGTCGTTGAGCACGTTGTCGAGTTCCGAGAAGATCTCCGGCACGCCTTTGTAAAAACGCAGTTTCGCACCGAGCTGGCGCAGGTCCTCGTTGGTGGGGCGATCCATGTCGAGGTAGTCGAGCATGCATTTGAGGTAGGCCAGCTCACCATCGTAGCCTTCCTGATCCACCAGCTCGCGACTGCGCTTCCAAAACTGCGTTGAGTTGATGCCGAAGTGCGGGAAGAGCGTCTCATCCTGCATGTACGTCGGGCTCAGCGTCTGATCGTAATCGTAGATGAGGCCGATGGTGGTTTGTTGGGAGGCCATCTGGGTGTCAGGTTTCAAGTTTCAGGTTCCAAGTAGCGAGGCGAGTGCCTCCTGAAGGTTCGGATGGGCAAAAGTGTAGCCTGAATCGGTGGCGGCGCGAGGACTCACTCGCTGGCTGCCCAGCAGCATCTCATCAGCCATGCCGCGAAGCAGCAGTCGCATGGAGAAGGCTGGCGCATGGAAAAAGGCTGGGCGATGCAAGGCTTTCGCCAGCGTCGCAGTGAACTCCGCATTCGTTACGGCCTGTGGCGCGGTGAGATTGATCGGCCCGCGAAGGTCATCGTGATTCACGGCCCGCAAAATCAGCCCTGCCGCATCTTCGACGTGAATCCACGGCATCCACTGGCGGCCATTTCCAAGCCTCCCGCCGAGCCCGAAGCCAAACACACGCTTCAACAACGGAAACGCCCCGCCATCTGGCCCGAGCACCATGCCCGTGCGCAGCATCACGACCCGCATGCCGAGCTGCTCCGCTTCCTTCGCGGCCTTTTCCCATTCCACACAGAGCTCCGCCAGAAAACCCGCGCCGGAGGGCGAACGCTCATCGAGCACCTCATCACCCCGCTGGCCGTAATAACCAGCTCCCGAAGCACACACGAGTACCCGAGGTCGGTTCTCCGCCTTCCAGGTGCCGAGATGCTTCACGAGGCCCTGGGTGAATTCCACACGGCTCTTCCAGATGCGTTCGCGTTTCGTTTTCGTCCAGAGTCCCATCAGCGATTCACCCGCCAGATGCACGAGCGCATCGAGTTGGGTTTCCGGTAGCTCATGAGGAGCCGTTTTCGGCTGCGTGAGAGTTTCTTTGGCGAGCAGCACTGGCAGCCCGAGCTGGCTTCGCGAGTAAGCGATGAGGTCATGCCCGCCCCCCTGAGCCTGCCGGATGACATGCCTGCCGAGAAATCCCGTCGCTCCTGTGATGCCGATGCGCATGATGAATTGAGTTGGCTGATTGCTTAAACTTGGGCAATCGGACTGTCACATGGTTTGCACATCCCAATCCATGGTTCGAGTTTTGAAGCCATGGCCATTCAAGACCCCGGTGTTGACACCTTTCATCGTTTGCTGGCATCATGCACTTGTGAAAGCCCGCCCGCCCTTCTGGATCGCTTTGCTGCTCGTCGTGGGTTTCACGGCGTGGCGGCTTGATCTCTATGCACAGCCTTCGGAGCTGGGAAACGGAGCACGATATGTCCAGAGGCGAGTTCATGGCGTGATGCTGCATCTAGTCTTCTTTGACGAGGCCGAGACCGCCCTCCGCGTGCTGGCGAACCCTGGAAGGCAGTCCGAGAAGCAGCTCGACGCCTGGGGACGCGAGCACAAAGCTCTCGCCGTCTGCAATGGAGGCTACTTCGAGGTTGGCAAACGCGAGCCTTCGGGCCTGGAGATCGCCGCTGGGATGCGCAGCGGGACATTCTTGAATCGTGGTGAGTATGGCGGCAGCTTCATCGTAAGGAATGGCAAAGCAGAGCTCGTCTGGGACCTGGAGTTTCGCGATGATCCGAAGATCACGGAGATGTTGCAGTGCAGCCCATGGCTGGTGAGCGATGGCAAACCTTGGTCGCCGCCTTCCGATGGCAAGCCTGAGCCGAAGAACGCCCGCACCTTCATTCTGACCGACAGCGCGGGACATTGGGCCATCGGCACAGCGCAAGAGATCGGCCTTATGGAACTGGCACGGCTTTTGACTACGCCTGGAGTCATTCCTAAGTTCTCGGTGAAACGAGCGCTGAACCTCGATGGCGGCCCTTCGACGGGTTTGTGGTTCAAAACAGCCGATGGCCGTGAAAATCTCGAAAAGCCCGGCTGGATCGTTCGAAACGGTATCGCGGTCGTGCCGAGGTAAATGGAGGCTTGTCAGGCAATGACGGACTGGATACACTCTCGCATGACCTTGGAACTACCTGAAATCAGCGCCATCCGGCGGTTCAGCGCGGATGATCTGCGTTTGGAACTGGCTTGTGCGTTGTATGCTCGGGGGCGCATTAGTGCTGTGACAGGTGCTGACTTGTCAGGCCTAGATTTGGTGGGTTTTCAGTCGGTTCTAAGAGACCGGCAGATACCACGGCAGTATTCAGCAGATGATCTGACGGATGATCTGGATGCGCTCGATAAGCTATTCCCGGCATGATCGTCGTAGCGGACACGTCGGTGATTCTGAACCTCTGCTGCGTGAGGCAGGAGCACTTGCTTCTCGCTTTGTTTCGAGAGGTTAGCATTCCTGAAGAAGTCAGGTCGGAATTTGAGAGATTGAGTAAGCAACAGCCGAGGTTTCAAGGCCTGCGTGTGCCGAGCTGGCTGAAGGTGATGTCGGTGGATGCGGTTCCCGATTCGATTGCGGTGATGCCGAATTTGCACGCTGGGGAAACGGCGGCGCTTGCACTGGCGATGCAGTTGGAAGCTCAAGCTGTGCTCATGGATGAATCCGCAGGCCGAAAAGCGGCCCATCTCCTCGGCATGCAAGCCATCGGTGTGCTTGGTGTCCTGATGCAGGCGAAGCGCTCAGGGCTCTTATCGGCGATCAAACCTGTTTTGGACGATCTCGATAATCAAGCTGGCTTCTGGCTTGCCCCAGCTTTGGCGGAAGCAGCGTTGGAAAAGCTCGGTGAGGCTTAGCGAGTTTCTTTCCCCATCCACAAGCACCGGAACGACCGCCCCATGATGGCGGGATGGGTGAGGGATTGGAATTGGCGGAGGGTGGCGGCATTGAGGCCTCGGCCTTCGAGGCTGGCGAGCCAGGGGGCGGCGAGGCGGGTGAGGAAGCGGCCCTGGTGATCGTAGTCGAGGACGCGGAGGCCGTGGGATTCGGCTTCGGTGATGAGGCGGGTGAAGTTGATGGACGTGGTCAGATCTGATTCGCCGAGGTCGGCGAGGATTTGATCATCGGTCTGATGTTGGCGGTAGCGGCGTAAGGTGCCAGCAGGCCGGGCGAGGAACTCCTCGGCGTCGAGGCCGTAATCGGCGATGAAGAAGCTGCCGCAAAAGGGGACCTGAGCGAGCTGCCGCACCCAGGTGAGCATGGCGAGGGAGATTTCCATCGTGTGCCCGGGATCGAGGTCGCGGGGGAGTTTTTCGACCTCGGCGGCGAGTTCGGGGCTGCTGGGCGGGGCAGGAACGAGGTTCAAAGCGGCATCGACGTGGAGTTCGAGCCAGTTTTGGCCGTCCCAACGCACGAGATGGACGGGGAAGGCATCGGGCAGCTCGTTGCAGAGGTAAAAGGCATGCGCGGGGGCTTCGGCGAGGCTTTCGATCCACGTCACGCGGTCGCCGAGGCGCTGGCGCTGGGCCTCGCGGTAGCGTGGATTGGGTTCGAGCAGGAGGTAGCGGGTGGCGGGGATGTCGAGCGCGGTGAGGATGTCCTCGGCGAGCTGACCGTCGTGGGCACCCTGCTCAATGAGAGCGAAATCGGCGGGCTGGCCGAGCTTGTCCCATTCGTGGCGAGCGAGCATGGCGAGGAGCTTTCCAAACAGCGGCCCGGTGCTGACGCTGGTGTAGAAATCGCCGCTGCGGCCGAGGCGGCGCGGGCCGGGGCCGTAGTAGCCGTGTTGAGGATGGTAGAGCGCCAGTTCCATCACCGCTGCGAAGGGCAGCAGACCGCTCGGGGCGGTGCTGATTTGCTCGCGGAGGAGGGTTTCGAGGGCGGTCACGGCTTAGAATGGACGTTTGTGAGGCTGTGGGCGCAAAAAAGGGCGTGGAGATGATCCACGCCCTTTTGAGAAATTGATGTCGAAGTCGATTACGCCTGAAGGGCGACGGGGACGACGTTGACGCGGCGGCCGTCTTTGTCGAAGCGGACGTTGCCGTCCACGAGAGCGAAGATGGTGTGATCCTTGCCGAGGCCGACGTTGCTACCAGTGATCCACTTGGTGCCACGCTGACGGAGGATGATGTTGCCGGCGATGACGGATTCACCGCCAAATTTTTTCACGCCGAGGCGCTTGCTGTTGGAGTCGCGTCCGTTTTTGACGCTGCCTTGACCTTTCTTATGTGCCATGACGAGTGAGGGGGATGGGGGGTTAAAAAATCAGGCGTTGATCGCGGTGATCTGGACGAGCGTGAGAGGCTGGCGATGGCCGCGAGTCTTGTGGAAGCCCTTGCGCTTGCGGAATTTGAAGGTGGTCGCTTTGTCGGCCTTGTGCTGCTTGAGCACCTTGGCGCTGACGCTGGCACCTGCCACGGTGGGGGCACCGACGCGGATGTTGGAGCCTTCACCGGCAGCGAGAACTTGATCGAAGGTAGCGGTGTCGCCTTCGGCAATGACGAGTTTCTCCACGTCGAGCTTATCGCCGACGGAGACCTTGTATTGCTTGCCACCAGTTTGGATGATTGCGTATGCCATAGCCTGAAAGAGGGAGTGATTTGACCCACGCTGGGAGCGAGGGGGGCGGAGACTTCCACAAGTGGTCCGGTTCGGCAAGCTAAAAAAGCAGGGAGCTTGGAGCCTGGGGCCTGGAGGCCCAAATATAGACCCTTCGGGTCATGCCGGGGCACCGCCAAAGTAGTGCGTGAGGGCTTCCATCATGCCTTCGCTGGCGGGGCGGGTGGCCACGAAGCCGCCGCGGGCGTGGACGATGTGCTTGATAGGATCGAGGGCATTGCCGGGGCAGGCGATCATGCGGGCATGACGCTGATCGAGCATGCTGAGGTCGTTGTAATTGTCCCCGGCGGCAAAGCATTGAGCCGAGGTGAGGCCGAGGAGGCGGGCGAGTTCGCTCAAGGCGGTGCCTTTGCTGTAGCCGGAGTGGGAGAAGCGCAAGTAGATGCCGTTGCGATGGTAGCCGATGTCCGGGCACTGGGCGGCGTGGGCATCAATGTAGGCACAGATGGCATCCATCTCGGGATCGCTGGTGCCGACGATGCCGAGTTCGTTTTCGCCGTGGTTCAGAAAGCTGGCGCGGGTCTGCGTCTCGACGAATTGTTTGATGGCATCGAGAGCGGTCTTGTGATCGCGGACGAAGCGCTCTTGGGCGCGGAGGGCCTCGCGATTCCACGAGCCGTAGTCTTTCCAGCGGCTGAAGAAGCCGGGTTTATAGATGTTGCACTCCTGAGCGATGATGAAGTCCGGCTCTTTGAAAATGCCATGCTGAGCGAGGCCCTCCAAAGTCTGCCCGAGGCTACGGCCGGTATTGACGATCCACGCGGCGCCTTGGGTGCGGAGGGCCTCAATCATGTTGCCAAGCCCTGGATGATACACGGGGCTACCGGCCGGATTGATCATGGTGCCATCGAAATCGAAGCAGAGGATGAAGCGGTGTTGCTTGGCGGCCATGGGGCGGTCGTTCGGATGCGGCGGTCTTGAAAGGGGGGCGCATCCATGCCGTGAATCAGGCGGCTCGCAAGGCCGGGCTCATGGCGGCGGTGACTGCCCGCCTGCTGGAGGTGTCTTGATCCATTCGTAGAGCACGAGGCCTGGGATGCGGGTGACCTCGCGTGCCTGGGCTTTGATGCTGGCGGGAAGCTTTTCACCCGCGATTTCAAAGAAGCACTGGACGTCGATGTGCTCCGCAAAGCGCAGTGCCCATGCCTCCGAGGATTCGCCGGGTGCCGGGGGGACGAGTTCATAGGGGCGCAAGGTTCCGTAGAACCGGGCAAATTTGTTGGTGCCTTTGGGTCCGCCAGCCAGCGGCACGATGCGGGCTTCGAGCATGGCTGCGAGGGAGCTGTGATCAGAGATCCACCAGGTCCCGTCCGATTTGGAGAAGTAACCTGCGGCACGCCCCCCCAGCGCTTTTTTCATCTTCTCCATCTCGCTGACCGTCCAAGGGCGCTGGTAGGCATCGCAGGCCTGGGAGAGATCCGCCAGGCCCATGGCGGCGGAAAGCACGATGGCCAGCACGCTCAGGCTACGCTGCCACATGGCCCGATGAGCGGCGCTGGCGAGTTGGGCGAGTCCCCAGATGCCTGCGGGCATCACGAGCACGGCATGCGGGAAGAGGACCATGTGCATGTTATCCGCCACCCCATCGAGCAGGCGGTAGCCGTAAAAGCTGCCCGCCATGCCGCCGAGGGCCATCCAGCCGAGTGTGCGGCTTTGAGCCGTGCTGCGCGGATCTTTGCCTCGCAGCAGATGCCAAATGCCCGGCACCGAGAGGATGCCTAGCACGAGGGCCGTGCAAAAATCCTGCGTGCCGAGCCACGCGGTATCCAGCAGATGAGCGAAATCGAATTTCACCTAGCTCTGCCCCTCCGCCATGGGCAGCCGAGCGCCGAAGACGAGGTGCAGCGAAGCCCAGGTAAATAGCAGCACCGTGATGAGCGTGCCGGCCAGTTTGAATTGAGAGGCATCCCGCCATGCCGCGCCGATGAGCAGCAGCATGCCTGCCGTGACTCCGCCCGCCGCCACGACGTGCGGTGCGCAAATGGCCGCGCAAATCATGAGGGCGATGGCGAAGCGACCCTCCCCGCGCAGCCAGGCCAGCAGGGCACCTAGCACGATGATGGCCTCGTGCTTGTAGCTGAAGGTGTAGGCCAAATTAAAGCGCAGCAGGTGCAGCGATCCGGCCTTCGGGTTCAGCGCAAACCATTCCTTCCCCAGGTGGCGCAGCAATTGGACGCCGAAAAAAGCCGCCACGGCGATCATGAGCACGCGACCGGGCGTCATCGAGGTCAGGCGGCGGGTGATGGCACCCAGCGCCAGGATGAGCAGCACACATGCATCAGCGCCGCCAGCGGCATCAGGCCGGTGATTTGGTGGATCGCTCCAGCGAGCCACACCGGGCACCAGTGATACCACGCATCCGCTACGCGGGCTTCACCCAGGCCGTGGGCAAGGTTCGCATAAAAACCGTAGTCGAGGTGGATCACGGTCACGTTCCCATCCAGGCCCATCCAGCCGGTGTTCCACCACTCAAACGCGGTGCAGTCCAGAGCCAGCACCAGCAGCCAGATGAGCGGCTGGTGCTTGGGAGTGGGCGGGGAAGTCGGCTCCCCATCGGCGGTATGCTGGCGGCGCAGCCAGTGCCCGATCCAAAGCATCACGGGGATCATCGGTGCTACATAGGAGAGACGCCCCAGGCAGAGGATGGCGGCAAGGGCCGTCACGACGATCACGCCGACGGCTAAGCGCAGAAACAGCTCCTCCATCCAGTCTCCATGATCCATCTAGCGTGGCAGCAGCAAGCGCCCGCAGAACCAGCAAACAAACGTCAGGCCTCCCAGCGCCGCGAAGCAGATCAGGAAGCCCGGGTCGAGCGGGGAAGGGAGTAAATTCATGCGAGCGAAAACTTTCGAGGAAGCTCGGAAGATTCGCGAGATTCATTTTCCGACGCCTCAAGGGGTAGACGCATATTTCCGCCGCCTTCGATGGCCTTCGCCGAGACCGCTCGGCCGAATCGCCCACGATTTTCCCCAGCCCGTCACCCTCCGCGTGGGCTTCTCGCCTGCCGCCCAGTCCGATCACGGCGTCAGGATCAAAGAGATCGTGGCAGACCGCTGGAGGCTCTTTCCGGGCGTGGGAGGGTAGGGCTGCGCTCAGTTTCTTTCCACTGGGCCGCCTCTTTCACATCACCACCGTGCTGGCGCTGCCAATGCCTTGCCGCAGCTTTTCAACCATGGCTTTGGCCTTCTCGATACGGTCCATGGCCGCTACACGGTGGCTTCCTTTGTTTTTAGCCGCATCCTCCAGGTTCTTGCGGGCCATGTTGAGAGATACTACGGCTTCATTCAGCAGCTTCGTCGATGGGCTGTTGCCCGAGGCATTGGCTCGGTCCAGGTTGCGCCTCGCTGACATCAGATTGCGATGCGCATTGCTCAGTTTCGGCTGATTTGGATAGGCGTCTGCCGCCGGCGAGGACAGCGAAGCCATCAACAACGTGAGTAGTAGGAGAGTGCCGAGTTTCATGGGAGGGCGCGGGTGAACCTGACTACTCGCGTGGATGCACAGTCTTCTTGAATCCCTCAACCTGATTCCCCACCCCTCCGAGGCTCGCTTGTGAAACTTTTCACAAAATCGGGTTGCCGCTCCCCCTCGCGCTCCGATAATCGGCGTGCCTTCCCCCCCCTTTTTCCCCTTCGCTCATGCCCGCTCCCGCTGAAGCTCCCGCCCCTGCCGCCGCGCCGCCCCCACCTGCCGATCTCGTGAACGTGCAGATCGACGGCGTCTGGCTCAAGTTCCCCAAA
>Ga0209299_1000798_pt1 | contig 17642 bp, 9 predicted proteins | sample S_140806_MF_Meta_FD_187326 | JGI IMG/M metagenome (GOLD analysis project Ga0209299, IMG submission 187326) | Freshwater microbial communities from Lake Simoncouche, Canada to study carbon cycling - S_140806_MF_MetaG (SPAdes) (version 2) | ecosystem: Environmental > Aquatic > Freshwater > Lake ...
CGGCAGCTCGCCACCTGGCGAAAACCATCTCATGATCACCCATCAGAGAGCTGCCCGAGGATACATTCTGGTGATCATGGGCGCATGGAAACACTCGTTCCCTTCCCGAACACGATAGTTAAGCATGCAGCCGCCGATGGTAGTGCACCCCCGCTGGTGTGCGAGAGTAGGTCATCGCCAGGTTTACGGACCCCGGTCTCCGCAAGGAGATCGGGGTCCCCTCATTTACGCGGGTCGCCCGCCGGCCGGAGTATCCCTCCCGTCGGCTGGCCCGTCATGTCTGGGCCCGCGCGGCGGTAGCAACCCCCTATGACGGTGGGGGCTGACCGCCATGTCGACCGAGGGTGGGCGTGGTGCTACGCACCCCCCCAGCTGTCTCGCCGCGCCGGTGGCTTCTCGCCCCCTCGGGGCTCTCTCTCTGGTCGCTCAGCTACGCCCCGCCAACTCGCCTAAGGTCTGCTTGGAGATCGCCGTGGCCATGAGGCTATCCTCGATGACGCTGAGTTCCTTGGCGGCCGGATCTGAAGTGAGGTCCGGCTCGCCGGCCGTACCTGCCGAATGGGTGTCCACGACCGCCCACAGCTCGCCGACGGTCATGATCTCGAGCGGCCGCGCCGGCTTGTGCCCGCCGGTCCGCGATTCCGAAGCGAGGAGATTGGCGTCGCGCAGCATCTGCAGGCAGCCCTCGGCGACCGTCGCCGGCACGCGCGCGGTCAACGCGATGTCATCGGCGGTCGGACCGGCCTTGCCCGCCCGGTAGCGTCGCAGGGTCTCCGAGACGCAGACGAAGGCCAGGGTTCGACGCGCCCGGTGGCTCAATCCTTCCCAGGCCTTGTGTCGGGCGAGGGCGCGGCGGTTCTGGTACGCGTAAGCGACCTGCCCTCCGATCAGCACGAAGAGCCAGGTGAGGTAGGAGCCGAACATCAGCACGAGCACGATGCTGAGCTCGCCGTAGAGGCTCTGGAACTGCGTGACCTTGCCGACATAAAGCGCCGCGAGCCGGTGATTAAGGGCGACGAGCAGCGCGATCGTGAGTCCGCCGATGAAGGCGGCGCTCCAGCGGACGCGCACGTTCGGCATCATCCGATTGAACGCCGCGAAGGCGAGCGCGAGTAAGGCGATGGACACTAAGAGCGGCCCGCTGCCGCTGATGAAATCAAGCGCCGCGCCGCCCCCGGGCACGCGTTGCAGCCACGTGGTTAGCCAGGTAGTGCCTTCACCAATCGAAGCCGCGATGGACGCGGCCGAAAGCATCGTGAGCGTCGTCGCGCCGACGAGAAAGAAGAGGACGAGGAAGAGTAGGTAGTTAGCGAAACGATCACGCCAGCTTCGTCCGAATCGCACCCCCCAGATACCGTTCAGTGCGTCTTCGACGCGGCTCAGCATGAGCACGGCGAAGGCGAGGATGAGTACGAGTCCAATCACGCCGGCTTCGCCGCTCGCGGCATTCGCGAGCAATCGATCGACGAGCCCGTCGAGGTCCTTGTTGATCTCGTGCAAGGTCACGACCTGGCCGGCCTTGCCTGCCTGCGCGACGACTTGCGGCGCGACGTATTCGACGGCGGCGACGATCGCGCGCTTCGCCGGATTATCCGCCTGCGCACCCGCGCGCGAGAGAATGAATCCTGAAACCGTGAGCGCGAGCGCGAGGAGCGGCCCGAGTGACATCAGCGTATAATAGGTGAGCGCGGCGGACTGTTGCGGGAGCCGATTGTCGAAGACGCCGTACCAGGTCGTAGCGATCACCCGCCAGCAAGCCTTCAGGCCGCCGCGCCAGCCGCGCTGGGCCAGCGCTTCCGGGGCCCAGCTGGCGGCGAAGATGCCCACGCTGCGTTTTTCGGCCGGCGTGTCGGCGGAGGGGCCCGTGTTCATGGGACGAAAGTGGGGTAGGGCGGGCCTCTCCGCAATCCCCGCCCTCGGTTGGCCCAGTGAACACCGTGAGCAACACCAACAAGTGGCGTTTGCCGACCCACCCCGCCCTTGATTTTATTGGGTGATTCACCCTAAGCGTGCCCACCTATCAAATTTCCGTCAAAAAACCCGAATGTGAATAAAGTTTTTTACCTAAGTAGCGAAATGACAGTGCCTTGCGTAAAAACACTACATCTAGTGGTGAAATAAATTTGCAGCCCCTACATCTAGTAATTTACTCCCGGACATACCAATCACCTAGCGGCCCTTCCCGGTCACTAATTAACCCCTTTTCCCCACTCTCCATCCATGGAAACCATCACCATCAAAGTAGGTCAAAAAACCTTCATCCTCGATAAGACCAAAGCCGAGGAAGCCTTCGCCAACAAGCGCGTCATCAATGGTCGCGAGACCATGTTCTTCAACATCCTCCCGCTGAAGTACCAGTGGGCGTACGATCTCTACAAGACGATGAAGAATAACCATTGGGAGCCCGAGGATATCCCGATGCAGAAGGACTGCGAACAGTGGCGCGACCAGACCGGACAGATCAGCGAGATCGACCGCTGGATCGTCAAGATGGCCATCGGGTATTTCTCCGCCGCGGAAGGCATCGTCGGCGACAACATCATCCACGTGGTCCGCGAGGTCGTCACCGCCCCCGAGCTCAAGCTCGTCCTGGGTCGTCACGCCCACGAGGAGAACATTCACGCTGACTCGCTCGTCTACATGATCTCCTCGCTCGGCATCAACCCGCACGAGTGCGAGGCGATGTTCGAGGATATCCCGACGATCGCCAATAAGGCCGCTTTCGTCGTCAACAATTCCCGCGCGCTGCGTCGCAAGCTCGACCTCACCAAACTCGAGGACAAGCAGGCGCTCGCCCACAACATCTTCCTTTTCGGACAGTGCATGGAAGGCACGCAGTTCTACGGCCTCTTCGGGATGGTGCTCTCCCTCGCCCGCCAGAACAAGTTCCCTGGCATCGGCCAGATGTTCCGCTACACGCTGCGCGACGAATCCAATCACATCGACCTCTTCCGTAACCTGCTCGCCGAGCTGGTGAAGGAGAATCCCGACGTCTGGACGCCCGCCTTCAAGGAAGAGCTCCGCCAGCTCATGGCCACCGCCGTGACGCTCGAGAAGGAGTTCATCCGCGACTGCCTGCCGGTCAACGGCCTCGGCCTCTCCTCCAAGGAGTTCGAGCAGTACATCGACTTCATCGCCGACCGCCGTCTGCGTAATTGCGGCCTCGATCCGCTCGTCGCCGAGACGACCAACCCTTTCCCGTGGCTGTCCGAGATGATGGACCTCAAGAAGGAGCAGAACTTCTTCGAAGGTCGTGTCACCGAATACCAGAAGCAGGGCGCCCTTGGTACCGTCAACGACGACGAGCTTTGATCGCCCTTTGAACAAATTCAGGCGTTACCCCCTCGGCGCCTGGTTTGGCACGTTTCCTGTTCTTACTTAACCTGATTTCCTCTCACTAAAAAATCTGCGCCGGCCATCGCCGACGCACCTCTCCCTACGTCTCTTCCTTTCCGTCTCCCTCCTTTTTTCCTCCCACTCTCTTCAAAATGAAATCCGAACTCCCTTTCTTCCGCGAAGACATCGCCCTCAAGAACGCCGTCCGCTCCCCGGCCGGTGCCAAGCCCCGCTTCAACTGGCGTGAATCCCTGCCCGCCGTCTCCGGCGGAGTCGCCACCGGCCTCGACGCCGCCCAGATCGCCGACATCGTCGGCGCCGCGCTCACCGACCTCCTCGTCTCCCGCCAGGATCAGGACATCTTCACCGAGTCCAATCGCCAGTTTGTCGCCGCCGTCGCCAGCGACGTCGTCCGCGTGCTTTCCCAGTCCGGCGTGCAGGTCGGCGAAGGCCTGATCATGCAGGCCATCGAAGACGCCCTCGTGCGCTATAACCGTCACGACGTCGCCAAGAGCCTCCTCTTCTCCCGCGGCGGCCTCGAGTCCGCTCCGGTCGAGACCCTCGCCGTCACGACCCGCCTGATGCGCCGCAACGGCCAGGTGGTGCCGTGGCTTCCCAATAAGATCACGCTCGCCGTCCGTATGGCCTTCCTCTCGCTCGAGCAGGATCCCGCTCCTTGCGAGCGCGTCACTTCCGCGGTCACCCGTCGCGTCGCCGACCTCGGCCAGACGATCATCGGCATCGAAGAAGTCCAGGACCTCGTCCAGGAAGAACTGATGCGTCAGGGTCACTACAAGGTCGCCCAGAATTATATCCTCTATCGCGCCTACCGCGCCCGCCGCCGCGAGGAACTCGCCGCCCAGCCGGCCATCGTCGACGACCGTCAGGAGTCGATGATCCTCGTCAAGAACGCCGACGGGTCCACCTACCTCTGGAACGGCGACGAGTTGCGCAAGCGCATCGCCTTCGCCGCCGCCGGCCTCGAGCTCGTCCGCTCCCCTGAGCAGATCGAATCCGAACTCCGCCGCGGCCTCTTCAACGAGATCACCGAAGCCGACCTCCGCAAGACGATCGAGCTCAACGCCAAGAGCCTCGTCGAAGTCGACGCCGACTTCGCGAAGTTCGCTGCCCGTATCTGCCTCTCCTATATCTACGAGGAAGTCCTCGGTTGGAGCATCAGCCGCGACGGCGTCTCGCAGCTCAAGGAATTCCACCGCGCCCAGTTCGCCGCCTACGTCGACCGCGGTATCGCGATCGGCCGTCTCTCGCCGGACCTCCGCAAGTACAACCTCGCCAAGCTCGCCGACGCCCTCGACCCGATGGCGGACCTCGACTTCGAGCTCCTCGGCGTGCAGACGATGTACGACCGCTACCTCATCATCGACAAGACGGTGAAGCCGGCCCGCCGTCTCGAGACGCCCCAGTTCTTCTGGATGCGCGTCGCGATGGGTCTCTTCCTCCGCGAAGAGAAGAGCCGCGAGGATTGGGTCATCCGCCTCCACGCGCTCTACAAGTCCCGCCGCTTCTGCAGCTCGACCCCGACGCTCTTCAACTCCGGCACGCTCCATAGCCAGCTTTCGTCCTGCTACCTCTACCAGGTCAACGACACGATCGAGTCCATCATGATCCGCGGCATCGCGGAGAATGCCTTCCTCTCCAAGTGGGCCGGCGGTCTCGGCGGCTCCTGGACCTCCGTCCGCGGTACGGGCTCCTACATCAAGGGTACCAACGGCGAATCCCAGGGCATCATCCCGTTCCTCAAGCTCCACAACGACCAGCTCGTCGCCGTCAACCAGGGCGGCAAGCGTCGCGGCTCCGGCTGCGCCTACCTCGAGACCTGGCACAACGACATCGAGGACTTCCTCGAGCTCCGCAAGAACACGGGCGACGACCGTCGCCGCACGCACGACATGAACACGGCGAACTGGATCCCCGACCTGTTCATGAAGCGCCTGAAGAACCGCCAGAATTGGACGCTCTTCCTCTCCAACGAGGCCCCTGACCTCCACGAGACCTTCGGTTCCGACTTCGAGAAGCGCTACGTCGCTTACGAAGCCCGTGCCAAGAAGGGTGAGATCTTCGGCAAGGAGATGCCGGCCATCGAGCTCTGGAAGAAGATGCTCGGTATGATTTTCGAGACCGGCCACCCGTGGATTACCTTCAAGGATCCCTGCAACGTCCGCTCCCCGCAGGATCACGTGGGCGTCATCCACTCCTCCAACCTCTGCACGGAGATCACGCTCAATACGAGCGCCGAGGAGACCGCCGTCTGCAACCTAGGCTCCGTCGTCCTCGACTCGCACCTCAAGGCCGATGGCAGCATCGACCATGCGATGCTTCGCGAGACCGTCACGGTCGCCGTCCGCGCCCTCGACAACGTCATCGACATCAACTTCTACCCGACCAAGGCCGCCGAGGTCTCCAACCTCCGCCACCGTCCGGTCGGCATGGGCGTGATGGGTCTCCAGGACTGCCTCTACCGTCGCGATATCTCCTTCGCCTCCGACGCCGCCGTCGAGTTCAACGACGAGATCATGGAAGCCGTGGCTTACTACGCCTACGAGACTTCCTCCGACCTCGCCGCCGAACGTGGTACCTACAGCACTTACAAGGGCTCCAAGTGGGATCGCGGCCTCCTCCCGCAGGACACCGTCGACCTGCTCGAGCAGGAACGCGGCGAGCCGATCGAGGTCAAGCGCGGCGGTCTCATGGACTGGGCTCCGGTCCGCGCCAAGATCGCCAAGCATGGCATGCGCAACTCCAACGTCCTCGCCATCGCCCCGACCGCCACGATCTCCAATATCGTCGGCAGCTCGCCTTGCATCGAGCCGACCTACAAGAACCTCTTCGTGAAGAGCAATCTGTCCGGCGAGTTCACCGAACTCAACGGTTACCTGGTGCGCGACCTCAAGAAGCTCGGTCTCTGGAGCCAGGAGATGATGCAGCAGGTCAAGTACTTCGACGGCGAGCTCAAGGACATCCCGGAGATCCCGCAGATCATCAAGGACAAGTACCTAACCGCCTTCACCATCGAGAACAAGTGGCTCATCGATGCCGCCGCCCGTCGCCAGAAGTGGATCGACCAGGCCCAGTCGCTGAACCTCTTCCTCCCGACCCCGGACCTGAAGATGCTCTCGCACATGTACCAGTACGCCTGGCGTACCGGTCTCAAGACCACCTACTACCTTCGCACCCTCGGCGCTTCCAACATCGAGAAGGCCACGGTCGAGAAGGCTCCTAAAGCCGAGAAGACGGAGAAGACCTATACCGCCGAAGAAAAGAACGCGTGCTCCATCGAGGCCATGCGCAACGGCGGGACCTGCGAAGCCTGCCAGTAAGCGTTGCCGGAGGACCAGAGGGCCCGATGACCAGAGGGCCGGAGAAACGAGGGCGTCCGCAAGGGCGCCCTTCTTGTTGGGGTAGGGGCAGCACCGCGTGCTGCCCTAGTTGCTCGTTCTGTCTTGATGCAAGGGAGACCGGAAACCGGATAGGATGCTTAGGATCTTCCTCGGGTAGGGACGGTTCTCCGAACCGTCCGTTCGCCGACGGAGATACGAATCTCGATCGGGATAACGGCGGGCTCGGAGAGCCCGCCCTACCTAAAGGAGGCCCCGCACATCACCTGGTCTCCGGTCTCCCTTTGAGCTTCCAACCGCCAACCGCTAACCGCCAATACCTGTTATGGGTAGGGGCGCCACTACGTGGCGTCCGTTCGCAACGGCACGTGCGTCGTGCCGGGCAAGGTCGTCGTCCATTCCAACCTCCGTCCGCCCACGGACGCGACGCCGTCGCGCCCCTACCTCAGCCGATATCCCGATCTCCGGGTTCCCTTTGAGCGAATCAACCCTGTCACCCGCCACCCGGGACTGCAACCCGCCACCTGAGAATAACTTTCACAAAAGGACAGCACGTGGTGCTGTCCCTACCTTCTGCTTCGCAGCTGTTCACCATGCCAGCAGATCCCCCGATTTTTCCTCCTGTCCTCTTTTCCTCCGGCCCTCTATCTTCTCCCCCATGTCCGCCCTCGCCACTTCTGCCGGCCAAGTCCGCGTACTGACCCGTGAGGAATCCTTTGCTGAGCTCGCCCGCCGCATCAACGCCCTGGCCGCCCGTGGCTCGGCTTCCGTCGGACTCAGTGGTGGCTCCACGCCCAAGGCCTTCTACGCCTGGGTGGTCCGCACCTGCGCCCTCACGCCCGAAGCCATCGACCGCATCGACTGGCACGTGAGCGATGAGCGTTGCGTGCCGCTCGCTTCCGATGACTCCAACTTCGGACACGCCATCCGCGGCATGCTTGATGCTCTGGGCGTGCCTGCCGCCCGTCGCTTCCCTTGGCCCGTCGAGCTCGCCCCCGCCGAGGCCGCGACCGCCTATGAGGCCGCCTGGTCGAAGCGCTCACCGACCAAGGCGTTCGACCTGTGCGTCCTCGGACTCGGCGACGACAGCCACATCGCTTCCCTTTGGCCGCAGTGCCCGCTCATCGGCCAGCAGACTGGCCCACGCTTCGTCGCCACGGAATGGCCGGGACGCGGTTGGCGCCTGACCATCACCGAAGCCGGCTTGGCGCAATGTGGTGCCATCGTCGTGCTCGTCGGGGGTGCCGGCAAAGCCTCCGCTCTGCGCGAAATCACCTGCGGCGATTTTGAACCGAAGCTTCACCCAGGCCAAGTCTTGCGCGCGCTTGCGACGCGCGTCACTTGGCTGGCTGATCAGGAAGCGGCGGCTCAACTGTAACCGGCGGCTCAGGCTTCACGAGGGGCGCCATGTTGACGTCCGGAGCCGGGTCCGTGATCATGTCGCGACGAATCGGCCCTTTGGCGCCTTCTTCGGTCACGACGATGAGATACCTTCGATTAGCCCCAAGGATGAGCGTCGTGGAGCCCTCGGGCTTCCACTTGTCCGCATCTGCGGAGAGGATGCGGTGGTTGACGATCCTTCGTTCGTCCGAGATGGACGGGTGGGTCATCGACTCGCCGGGTGGCACTTCGACGAAAGCAGCATCGAGATAGCAGCGCAGCTTACGCGACGTCAGGTTCAGGAAGCCGACACTTCCTTTGGGCAGATGCTGCGCATCGGTGGGGAGAAGCACGCGGCGGAAGTCTTTGCCGCTAGTCGGCATGATCAGCAGCAGGTGACGGCCGGACGCAGGCAGGCTGACCTCTCCGAGATTCACGGTGCCCTTGGGCTTTTCGCCATTTATGCTGACCCGGGCGCCCTGCGGGAGGGGTTGCGCAGGCAGGAAATACCCTTGCGGCGCTTCCATTCGGAAGACCTCCCCAGAGGGCAGAGCCTTCAGCGTGACGAAGTCGGGGATATCGCCGACCTTGATCAGGTGGAGTTCGCAGCCCGCCTCATTGGCGGCCATCATGGCGGACAGTGACAGGAGTAGCGCGAGGGCATGACGCAAGGCGAAGCTCATGGTCTCAGCGAGCAGCGTTGGTGGTTTCGGGCGCGGCCTTTCCTTTGCCCTTCAGAGCAGGGGGCGGACTTTCCACCGCGGCAGGCCGGACCACCAAGTTATCGATGATGACCGCGGTGTGATAGCGCGCGTCCTCGCTCGCCCCTGGATTCTCGATCGCGAAGATCAGAAAGCGCCCCGTCTCCCGGAAAATCATCGTGGTTGAGCGGAGTAACTTCTGTTCGCCGTTCGCTTCAGCCGCGGCCATGAAGAAGCGGCATGCGGAAGTCTTTTCGAAGACCTTCGGGTAGCGGGCAGTACCGCGGCTGTTCGCGGTGAAGGTCGTCCCGTCGATGGAGACCGCGATCTTGGCGGTGGTAAAGTTCACCAGCTGGACCGAACCATACGGAAAGGCTTCGGGACTGAAATCAAAGAGGCGGGTCTGGGCGATGCCGCGTTTCTCGTCTGGAAAAAGCAGGATGCCCAGGTCGGTGTCCTTTTCGCCCACGGGGATGGTGCAATAGGGTAGCCATTGGACGATCGGCTTGCCGGACTTATCGATTTCCGCCGAGACGACCTTCCGGACCACTACGATGTTGGGGTCGCCATGGTATTCGATGACCTGGCTCAGCGACATCACGTCAGGGGAGAAGGGGACCTGGTCCTTGCCTTGTTGCAGGGCAAGCTCCGGAAGTTCCTCGGGAGCGTTCCACCAGCCCAGACGGAGCTTCCAGGTATGCTGAGGTTTCGCAGCCGCGCGGCCTTGGGCGGAGCGTTGTTCACGGGCCGCTGGTTTTTCCTTCGGCTCGGCGGGTTCGCGCGTGGTCTGGGCCTGGGCTAAGCCAAGCAGGAGGAAGCTCCCGCCGAGCACGGCGGGCAGAAGTCGGAGCAGGGACATATCAGATTTCGTTCGCGGTGAGCCAGCGCAGCGAGGCCGGGCGGAAGCGTCGGCCAAGGATGCGGTTGAGCCTCTGCTCTTGGCGCAAGGCGGTCTTTTCTAGCGCGGTGGAAAGAGGGGGCGTCGGATCCGGGGACCTTTCGTACATCTCCGGTAGGACTTGCTTATCGTATTCCTTGCCCCCGCTGGAATTCACCCGGTAGGCCAGCTTACGGCGGTTCGGCTCCACGTAGTCGGGGTATTTCTGGCCGACCGTCATGGCGACATACTCGGCGGTGCGTTGGACGACGACTTCGACCCAAGCCTTGCCGATGACATTGCCCGCATCGTCGAGGGCCTCACCGTAGGCGCGCACGACGAATGTGTCGGAGCGGGCGGTGAGGTTAGGCCCTATGGAATTCAGGACATCCATTTGCGTGATGATGCCAGGCGCGCCGAGTCCGGCCGTGACCGTGGACTCGTCGTTCTTAGGGCTCATCGCCCGGAGGGAGGGGAATCGCTTGTTGTTGGGAATAATTGGGTAGGCGCTGGTTTCCTTCCACCAGTTCTTTTTACCACCCACATAATAGGCCGCCCCATACATGCTGCCCGAGAGGTGGGTGTTGGGGTCATTGGCCATGATGTAGGGGGGTGCCGAGAAGGTGCCGCCCGCGGCTGCGATGGCGACTTCGTTGATGGTCTTTCCGCCGTAGGTCGCCTTATCAATCGCGGCCTGCAGTGCTCCCTTGAGGCCGAAGTTATCGTCATTGATCAGGCGACGGTTGATGAAGTCAGCCAACGACATGAACGGTCCGCGCATGCGGACTTCGTCGACGACGGCGCCGGCGAGGGCGTCGATTTGGTTGTCGTCTAGTTCGCGATAGCTCGTCCAAGGGTCGCTGCCGGTCTTGTCTGGAGCAGCTCCGAAGGCGCGGGCGAACTTGGTGAGGGCCGTGCCGGTCGCTTTGTTGGTGGCATCGGGCAGGGCCTGTCCCTTGAGTCCGGCCAGCACGGCCTTCCAGGCCGCGCGGGAGGTCGAATTGACGTTGAATCCGCCGTCATAGAGCGAATTACGCGCGAGGTATTTCGGGTTAGGGAATTCGCTCTCGGGCAACTTGAGGGTGCTCTGGTAGGCGCTATTCGTCGTGTAGGAGGCCTTGCCGTCCGGGATATACACCATGCGCTTATTGGCCAGGAGGCTCTTGCCCTCGTTCAGCGCCAGCTTGTAGGCGGCGAAGGATTTCGGGTCGGACAATCCGGCCGCGGTCATGGAGGCCTTCTGGGCGATCGCTACGCTGGAGTCAATCGGCAGGTCGGCGCCGGCGCCCGGCCAGTCCTTGCTGGTGCCGTCGAGGTGCGAGAATGAATTCGCCTGGAGATTCAGCCCGCTGAAGTAGAAGGCATCCCAGAGGGTGAAGTTGGCCGCAAACGCGTGGTCCGTGCGGACGTCGGTGCGATTGCGCAGCACCAGTGAGGCCATGTGCTTGCCCACGTAGCCGAGCTCGGGTACTGGGCCTTTGACTTCGGACGCAAGGGAAGACTCGCTCGGGAAGATATCTCGCGGGCCTGGCCATTCCACGATGCGGGTGAGGTCGCCGATGCCGGGGTGGGCGAAGGACGAGCCCACGGTGATATCGGCGTCGGTGCTCTTTTCCGCGAAGGCGACCGTGCCGAGCTGCGAGAGAGAGAGGAGCGGTCGACGGGGGATCGAGTAGAGGATGACGTTGTTCTTCCCGCCATTGGCATCGTCGATGCTGGCCCCCCAGAAAGCACCTTTCTTGTCGGCGGTCGTCGGTAGTTCGGCGTCGACGAGTGAGCCTTTGAGCACGCGTTGGGTCTCGACCCAGCCGACCGGCGTATGAGCCTTGCCGTCGTAGCCGAAGAGTTGGGCCTGTTGGGCCCGGTAGCTGAGGAAATAGGGCGTCATGGGCGCATTGCGCATCTCTTCGGGCGCTTTCAGGGCGAAGTTATAGCCATAAGCGTTCGTTCCGCCGGCGATGGTCGATTTCATCCCGAAGCCAGAGGAGGCCATGCTGCTGGGGTACCATTTATCGGTCTTCGCCGTCATGTCGGCGGCACGTAGGACAAAGTCCAGCATGAGCACCTCCGCTTTTGGCGTCCCTACGTTCAGCGGAGTTTCCGTTGCATTGAAAAGAGTGTCGGCCTTGACGCCAGTGACTTCTATACCCTTTCCAGCGGAGATGCTGAATTCAGGGTCAATTTGGACTCCGCGTGCGCCGGAGCTTGCCTCGACACGGTAGTCAGGCGGCGGAGGAGCCTTCCCGAATGCCTTGGTCCATTCTAGATCGGGTGCCGTGAAATACGAACTGTCGTGATTACTATTACTGTACATCGGCCAGCCCGCGGTCATCGCCTGGAAGTTGAGGAGCAGGCTTTCGTCCACGCAGCTGAAACCTCTGACAGTCTGCGTTCCTTCGGCGTATTTCTTGATTTTGCGTGGTGAACCGATTGTTTCATCGATGTAGGTGGAGGCGTCCTCGTCGGGCGTGCCGAACCATCGGCGATGGGTGTTGAGTGCGGACCCTCCCTCGATGCTTTTCTTGCCGATGAGGTAGAAGTTCCAGGCCTGGTTGCCGACCAGGGCGACCTTCCCGTTGCGTTTGAAGGGGGCTACATACTTTGACGGACTGGTCACGGAATAGGTGATGGTATCATCCGGCGTTCCCCACAGATTGTCGCCCCCTTTGGTAGTCGTGACGATCTCCGCTTCAGCTCCGACGACGTTGCCATTGTAGTTCAGCCAGCCGGAGTTGCGGGGTATCACCTCGATGGCTTGCGGGATGATTGAGTTCAAACTCGAGGGCGAGCCGTCCCACGGCACCCCTAATCCCGAGACCATACCATCGTGGATCTTACGCTGCGTCTGGGCCATCTCCCAGAGGTCAAACAGGCGCCGGGCATATTCTCGGTCGTTGAGTCCGCCATTCGTCCAAGTCACCGTCGCCAACGGACCGGAGCCATCAGGGTCGTACTCGGCGTAAATCTTACAGAGGTCGAAATCCATTGTCCAGAGGACGCGTTCCGCGCTGCGGGAGCCTGAACCTAGGCGGGCGCGGACGTTGTGGAAGGGCGTCATCCTGTAGAAGGCGCGGCTGGCGAGTTCGAAGCCGATGTCTCCGGGGATGGAGACGTTCGTATTGCTGCTGCTGATGAGGCTGCCGGTCGAGGGAGAGGTGCCAAGGATCTTGATCTCGCCGGGTTCGAGGCGGATCACGTTGTAGCCGGTGGAGGTGGTTCCGCCCGAGCCGGCGACGATGCGGAAGGACATGGAGCGGTTATCATTTTCTCCGCCTCCCACCACGACGTCACCGATGTCGAGGGTTGCTGGTGCGGGATTCGACACAGTCCCCACCTTTTCTCCGGGTTTCGGAGGTACCGGATCCCCGTCGGCTTGCTTATACTGCCATTCTGTCGAGGTAACGCTGCCAAGTTTTACGCGGAAGAGGAAGCGGAAAGGGCTGCTGGCGCCGTTGGTCACCATCGCGAGCCCTTCGAACTCGAGGGCGACATCGTACGGATTGTGAATCACGACGATGGGATCGATGGTCATGCCGATGTCATCGCCTTGGCGGACTCCCGAGTAGATGGTCGAGAAGCGCAGGATGGTCGGCGCTAGGACCGGGCTGGTCGGCCAAGTGCGTGTCGATGACGTCGGCGGAGTCGAGAAGGCCGAGTCGGCGAGACCGGAGGGCTTGCCCAATCCGGCGGCGGTGTAGGTGGTGAATTTGGATTTCACGGCTCCGGAACCCGAAGAATTGCTGGTCGTGGTGTATTTGTATGAAGTCGAGAAAGGGTCGCGGTAACGACGTTGGGCGAGGAAATCAGGACCTACGCCACCGTCGGCCAGATTGTTACGGTAATGGTAGTTCTTGGTCGCGCCGCCGCCGCTGAAGAAATCGTCCGGCTTCGGATTCGTCGGGGCGTAGTAGTCCTCGCCGCTGGGTGGTTCGAGCATGCGCTCAGGGTAATCGCGTAGGCCAGTGGCGTAGGTGAGCGGTTCGACTCCGCGGGCGATGTAGCCGAGGGAATCGGTCGGGGCGCTTTGGCCGCGGAGCGTGATCAAGCCATCGGCGGACGCTTCGATCTCGCGTTTGTACATGCGGTAGTGGTTGCGATAAAGGTCCCACGTCGGGCCGCGGATGATGCGCGCGGTCCAGTTGTCCGGATGGGTCGACGCGCCGGTGATTGTCGGCCAAGTAAACACGTCGCTCGGGGCGCTCGCGGCACCACTCTGGACGTTGGCGTCGATACGGGTCTGGTTGAAGAATTTCGACGACAGCGGGACTTCGTAGGCGAAGCCGAGGCGCTCGGGGGTTTCCGTGCCGTTGCGTGTCTTGACCAGGCTGATCGTGCTGTTGATGCCGGAGAGGCTGCTCAAGTAGCGCGGTGCCCATTCCGGCGAGCGCGGCGAGGCCTTGAGGATTTCCGTCGCGCTGCCGATTTTATCCATCAGGTTGGGGCGGTTGTAGTCCAGGTCGGAGGCCATGCCGTTCACCGTGGTGGCGTTGGGCGCACCGTGGAAGAAGGCCGGACGGCGATCTCCTGCGTCCGTGGTGACGGTCGTTTCTTTCTGGCCGGGGTAGACTTCCAGCGTGCGGAAGACGGAGTAGGGCAGCTCGAAGGCCGTCGAGAGGTCGGTCTTCATGCCCCCGTTGAGGGTGTCGCTGAGCACCGAGTAGGACCACGGCGTGATCTCGTGCCAGAGCAGGCGGTTCGCGGAGGTGAGGGCGTCGCCGGCGACGACGTCTCCCACCTTGTTGGCCCAGGAGTTGATGTCGCTACGGCTGCGAGCCCTTGGCAGGCCGAGGTCTTTCCAGGTGGCGCCGGCTTTCGCCATCGTATCGACGACGTCCAAGTTGCGCAGGCTGAGGTAATTGGTGTCAAAATTGGTGGGCATCAGCGCCGCGACCGTGGCGTTAAGCGAGGGCGTCACGGACTCGAACGAGCTGCGTTGGGCGGCGGAGCCGGCGAAGCCCTTGTCCCAATCCGTCAGTCCGGGGAGCGATGTGCCGCTGCCGTTCGTGGCATAGACATCGGGAAGATTGACCTTGGCCTTGATGCCTTCGTCGCCGATCCAGTAGGCGAAACGTCCGTTGGCGCCGAGATTGCCTCCGCTGGACACGGAAGGACCCGGCATCGGCATCATCGGCAGGTCGATAGCGCCGTAGAACTCCTGCAGACGAGCCGTCGTCGCCGTGGAGGGCCACTGGATGCTGCCGGAGGAAGGTTGGCCTTTGACGGCCGAGGATCCGCCGACCAGGCGGACGATTTCACCGGTCAGGCTGGTGCCGAGGGTGTTGATGAGCTTCTGTCCGTCGCTGTTCAGGAGTCCGCTGACCTTGCCCGAGGCGTCGAAATGATTTCGGTTGGGCAGGTAGTAGTTGAGCGCACTCTTGTCGACCAGCTCGGCGTTGGCTGAGTCGACGAGCGTCGGAGAGGTCAGCCAGCCGAGGAAGAGGCGCGATTCGTGCGGGTCTCCCACGTTCCATTCGCGAGGCTTCGTGCTATCGGCTCCGCCCGTGGACCAGACGCCGGTCCAATAGCGCTTCTGGTGGGCCACGCTCGGCGGCTTGTTCGGATTATTGGCGACCGCGGGTGCCGTATCGCCCGAAGGGCCGGCGACATCGGCGGAGAACATGTCCGCGCGCATCGTGACACGCTGGTCGGCACCGACCGTCTGCTGCAGGTGCCCGATGGCGATGCGAGCGGAAGCCAAAGCGTTGAGCTTGGCGCGCTGGTGACCAGCATGGCTCTGGGCCAGGCGGCTCTCGACCTGAAGGAACGAGGCGAGCACGATCACCATCAGGACGAGCGCTGCCATCATGGTAAGCGACAGCACGAGGGAGAAACCTGAGCGTTTAAGTCTCATAGTAAATAGGGGTTAAATCACGGTATTCCCCCCTAGGTGAAAGTCAAAGAATTGGTTATCCCCATTTGTTTCAAAAGACTGAATAAAATCATTTAAAATCATTTAAAATCGTTATTTCAGCATAAAACCGCCATTTAAAGAGCGGGCTTGCGACCCTTTGGGGTTTGGGGACGCTCATGGGGTGCAAACCCTACTCCTAGGTGCCGGCATTTTCATCTGGCCGCTCGCGCTCTGCTCCCTGCTCGCCGTTTTCCTGGTCGTCGAACGCGCCCTGGCTCTCCGTGTTTCGCGCGTGGTCCCCGAGGCCGTTCTCAAGTCGGTCTTGAACGGCAAACTCGATCAGGTCGGCCCGGCCGACGGCGAGTCCGTCGCGGGCCGTCTGGTGCAACGCTGGAAGGATGGTGCCTCGGGCGAAGTGCTCAAGGCGTGGACGCGCAACGAGCTCATTCGTCTGCAGCGTGGACTGCATCTCCTCGACAGCATCGTCGCCGCCGCTCCGCTCCTCGGCCTGCTCGGTACGGTCACCGGCCTCGCGACGCTCTTCCCCGAACAAGGCCTGCCTGATTCCCAGACGCTCACCCGCGGCGTGGGCCTCGCGCTGAGCACGACGATGATCGGTCTCTGCATCGCCATCCCGGCACTCATTGCCGCCAACTGGCTGGGCCGTCGCCTCGAGGTCCTTTCTTCCCGCCTCGACGTCCTGGTCGAAGCGCTGGAAGCCCGCCGTCGATGAGCCTCGTTGTCGCCCGCCGCCGTCGCACCGACATCAACGTGGTGCCGCTCATCGACGTAATGGTGGTGCTGGTTTTCTTCCTGCTCATCAGCGGCCGACTCGAACAGTCCCGCACGATGGCGATCGTCCCACCCACGGCTTCCGCCGGCTCCGAAGGCACGCCCGCCACGACGCTCATCGTCGGCGTCGACCGCGACGGCAAACTCTACCTCGAAGGTAAGGAGATCGCTCCCGCCGTGCTGGCCAAGGCTCTCGTCGACCATGCGCTGAAGTCGCCGGGTACGGAGGTCGTCATCGTCGCCGATGAGCGTTCGCTCACGGGCGCCGCTGTCGGCGCGCTCGATGCGGTCGCCAAGGCCGGTCTGAAGCCGCGCCTGCAGACCCGCCAGCCGCGCTGAGACTTGAAGACACGAGGTCGCGAGGACAGGAGGACACGATGGCCTGAGGATACGAGGACAAGAGGGCAAGAGGTTCTTCATCCTTAATCACCGCGTGTTCCCGGACCCTTGCGTTCGCTGATGTCTCCTACATTCTATCCCCGCTGACCCTTTATTGCTCTCTGGCCCTCCGGCCCACTTATCCTCCATCTTCCATCCTTCATCTTCCCTACCCATGTCTAAGCGTCCCTCCGAAGCCCTCCGTCTGCTTGAGGCCTACACGCAAGCCCACGGTACCTCTGGCCATGAGGACGCGGTGCGCGCAATCTTCGTCCGCGAACTCCGCGGCCGCACGCTACAGGCCGATGGCCTCGGCGGCGTGCTGGCTTCGCCGGCTAAAGAGAAGCAGGGCCCGCGCGTGGTGCTCACGGCGCACATGGATGAGATCGGTTTCCTGGTGCAGGCGGTCACGCCCGATGGCTTTCTTCGCCTGACGCCCGTCGGCGGCTGGCCGGACGGCGTCCTCGCCGCCCAACGTCTCCGCATCTGGTCGCGCACCGCGCAGAAGGAATTCATCGGCATCGTCGCTGCGCTCCCGCCCCACCAGGGCGGCACCCAGGCCGCTTCAGCCGATAAGGTGCTCGTCGACATCGGAGCGCGCTCCGCCGAATCCGTCGCCCGCCTCGGCATCCGCCCAGGCGACCCCGTGGTGCCCGAAGGCCCGTTCACGGCCCTCGCGGAGCCTGGTCTTTATTCGGCGAAGGCCTTCGATAACCGCGTCGGCATGGCCGCGCTGACGCTCGCCACGCATGAGCTCGACGCCTCCGCGACACCGTGCGATCTGCTCGCGGTCGCGACGGTCCAGGAAGAAGTCGGCTGCCGCGGCGCGGTCGTCGCGGCGCGGCTCGCGAAGCCCGACGTGGTCATCGTGCTCGAAGGCCCGCCGGCCGACGATCTTCCCGGCCTCGCGCCGCATGGCGAGATGCAGGGCGCCCTCGGCGGCGGCGTGCAGGTGCGCGCCTACGATCCGA
>Ga0209299_1000800_pt1 | contig 17627 bp, 19 predicted proteins | sample S_140806_MF_Meta_FD_187326 | JGI IMG/M metagenome (GOLD analysis project Ga0209299, IMG submission 187326) | Freshwater microbial communities from Lake Simoncouche, Canada to study carbon cycling - S_140806_MF_MetaG (SPAdes) (version 2) | ecosystem: Environmental > Aquatic > Freshwater > Lake ...
CAGGGGAATGCCCTGCTGCTGCAATGCCCCCACCGCTTCCAGAAGATTCATCAGGTTGAAGCGGCCCACCAGGGGGGAGTGGAAGGGACCCCGACCCAGAGGGGTCACGAGGGTGCCCTGGATGCCGTCGGCGCCCATCACAAGGTCCTCAACCCTGAGCTCCACGTCGGTGCGCTCGAGGGAGGCCCGCCAGCAGCGCACACCACGCTCCAGTAGCTCGGAGGCCAGTCGCTGGCCCCAGGGGTCATCCACATTCACCACCGCGTCTCCGGCGAGGAAGGGATCGGCGAATAGGCGGGCCTTGGCGCCGAAATACTCCTCCATCGAGGGGTGATAGTCGAGGTGGTCCTGGGTGAGGTTGGTGAACACCGCCCCGACGAAGCGACAGCCGGCCACCCGCTGCTGATCCAGGGAGTGGGAGCTCACCTCCATCGCGGCGATGCGGGCGCCGGCATCAACCGCCGCAGCGAGCTGGGGCTGAAGCAGGTCCGCGAAGGCGGTGGTGTGCTGGGCCGTCAAGCTGTGGCCGGGCCAGCGGTTCACGAGGGTGCCAAACAGGGCGGTGGGATGGCCCGTGCTGGCTGCGAGGTGCTCGATGAGGTAAGTGGTGGTGGTCTTGCCGTTGGTGCCGGTCACGCCGATCAGGGCCAGGCGACGGCTGGGGTGCTGCCAAAACGCCGCCGCCAGTTCGCCGGCCCAGTGGGCCACCGGATCGGCCACCACCAGCACGGGATCGGCTGGCCCGGGGGGATCGGCCTCGGCGGCGCGCTTGCCGATCACGGCGACGGCGGCGCCGGCAGCCACCACCTGCCGCCAAAACATTCCGCCATCCACGCGGGTGCCCGGCAGCCCCACGAAGAGGGCGCCTTCGGCGACCCGGCGGGAATCACAGCTGATCGCGCTGATCTCCCTGTTCTCCAGGGCCTGCGGAATCTCCAAACCCACCTGATGCAGCAGCGCATGGAGTAGCTGGGTCATGGGGCCGCTCGCCGCACATCAATGGCCTATCTAAAGCCCGCCCCCCAGGGGAGGCCCGCCCTGGGCTGACGCTCCTGCAACCGCCCCGTGGGCAGCCAACCAGGCCTGCAGCCGTTCACCCCCGAGCCGAGGCGGCACCGGCGGCAGATCCATCCAGGCGGAGGCCGGCGGAGCCCCGCTTGCGGCGGCTCCCGCCGGCCGGGCCAGCACCGGCACCCGCAGCCCGTAGCGGGCCTGCAGCACTGGATCCCCGTCCACATCCACCAGCTCCAGGGGAGGTGGCGGATCGAGAACCCGCAGCCGCTCCTCGAGGCCTTCGCAGAGGCAGCAGCCCGCACGGGTGTACAAGCGCAGCGGCGGAGGGAGGAGCATCAAGCCGGCGGGTGAGGGGGCAGCGGGGAACCGTGGACGTTGGAAAGGGAGTTAGGGCTCAGGATGGGGCAAAGAATCTCAGCACGGCCACCAGGGGAGAGCGATCGGGTTCCGCCCCGGGGCGCCCGGCCCATCCCCGGCCATGGAGGGGATGGACGGCCTCAATCGGGCACCGGATCGCAGCCGCAGGGGGTGAAGGGATGGCAGCGGGCCAGGCGCCGCACGGTAAGCCAGCCCCCTCGCCAGGGACCATGGCGGCCGATCGCCTCGGCGCCGTAGGCACTGCAGCTGGGAATAAAGCGGCAGCGCGGCCCGAGCAGGGGGGAAATCCAGCGCTGATAGAACCCGATCAGCATCAGCAGCAGGGCCGCCAGAGCACGGTTCAAAATCGCCGGTCGACTCTCCATGGCAACAGCAGGCCTGGACAAATCCAGCATGGCGTGCCACGGCCAGGGACGGCCTGATCCAGCCCAAAAGGGGAGGCGGTCGAAGCCGGAGGTGATTCAGCTGCGCCCTTGTTTTAAGATCACCAATTGGTGCCACAAGGCAACGGAGCGGATCGGGATTGTTCCCGGCCACACCGCTGCGACACAGCGCCCGGGCCGCTCGCCGGCCCGATCCCGTCCCCCCGAACCGAACCCTTCATGTCCCGATACCGCGGCCCTCGACTGAGGATCACGCGGCGCTTGGGAGACCTCCCCGGTCTCACCCGTAAGTCCGCCAAGCGGGCTTATCCCCCCGGTCAGCACGGCCAGGCCCGTCGCAAGCGCTCCGAATACGCGATCCGTCTCGAAGAAAAACAGAAGCTCCGCTTCAACTACGGCATTTCCGAACGTCAGCTGGTGCGCTACGTGAAGAAAGCCCGTGCCCAGGAGGGTTCCACCGGAACCAACCTGCTCAAGCTGCTCGAGAACCGTCTCGACAACGTCTGCTTCCGCCTCGGCTTCGGCCCCACCGTGCCCGGCGCCCGCCAGCTGGTGAACCATGGCCACGTGACCGTGAACGGCCGCGTGGTGGACATCGCCAGCTTCCAGTGCAAGGCCGGTGATGTGGTGGCCATCCGCGAGCGCAAGGCCTCCAAGCAACTCGCCGAAGCCAACATGGCCTTCCCCGGTCTGGCCAACATCCCGCCCCACCTGGAGTTCGATAAGGCGAAGATGACCGCCAAGGTCACCGGCCGGATCGAGCGCGAATGGGTGGCGCTCGAGATCAACGAACTGCTGGTGGTGGAGTTTTACAGCCGCAAGGTTTGATCCCAGCGGGCGGTGTGGCTTCTGCCGCCGCCTTCCACCCCTCCCCAAGCCTCCGCCTCGGCGGGGGCTTTTTTATGGCTGCGGTGTGGCCCGCCACCTGGCCTGGTTAAGCTCATGCCATCGATTTCAGATCGCCGCGCTGCTGATGCGGAAGCGAGTTCGACCCCGCTGGATTCCATGGGATGGGCATCCTTGGCGGCTGGGCTGCTGGTTGTTCTGATCACCTTTTTCACTTCTTACAGCCATGTCGATCTCATCGGATTCCTCCACTTCAAGTTTGATCAGCAAATCGGAATTCCTCTCCTCCTTGCCGCCATGGCGGCGCTTGTTGGCGACGTTAAACTGGCATCCAACCATCGATGCGCGGATCAGAGCACTCGAGAGCGAGAGGCGAGAGCAAGAGAGCGAGAGGCGTACGAAGCTGATCGAGAACGATATCGAGCAGCTAATGAAAGAAAACAAACGGCTCGCCGCTATCGAATCCAGGCTCGATGCCTTATTGCTCAGTGCCGATTCCTCCTCGCCGGCACCCCCCGCAACCGACTCCAATTAAATGAAGCCCTGGCGCTGTTGATGGAGGAGCTTCGGCCAGCGGAGGGATGATTGACCACGTCGTTAAAAGAGTACCTAAAGACCTCGACCAACTGGCGCTGGTCAGAGATGGCGAGAGCGCCCGTGAAGGGCTGCTGCAGCCGAGCTGCTAGACCCGAGAAAACACGCACCACGCTCGGCAAGAACACACGTACTATAGATGGCTGTCGTCCGCCGCCTGGCTTCGCTAAATTGATGCCTTCGATTTCAGATCCCCGCGCTGCTGATGCGGAAGAGAGCTCGGCCCCGCTGGATCCAACGGGATGGGCGTCGCTGGCGGCAGGCCTGCTGGTTGCTCTGATCACCTTTTTCACCTCTTACAGCCATGTCAATCTCTTCGGATTCCTCCAATTCAAGGTTGATCAGCAAATCGGAATTCCTCTCCTCCTTACCGCCATGGCGGCGCTTGTTGGCGAAGTTAAATTGGCATCCAACAATCGACGCGCGGATCAGAGTGCTCGAGAGCGAGAGGCGAGAGAACGTGCTCAAGAAGCGGGAGCAAGAGAGCGAGAAGCGAGAGCAGCTGATCGAGAACGATATCGAGCGGCTGCAGAAAGAGAACAAACGGCTCGCAGATATCGAATCCAGGCTAGATGCCTTGTTGCTCAGTGCCGATTCCTCCTCGCCAGCACCCCCCGCAACCGACTCCAATTGAATGAATCCCTGGCGCTGTTGATCGAGGAGCTCCGGCCGGCGGAGGGTGGATAGACGCTGTGAATTGAATAGGGAAATCCCCCCGGTTAACAAGCGTCTTCAGATGACCAGTGACCGCACAAGGCGTCACCGAGCAGCCAGGGAATGGGCCAGGTAGAAGCCTGACTTGATGGCGATGGCTTTGTGATTAGGCAGCAAACGTCTTCCAGAACGAAGCTGATTAGGCGAAAACTGGGCTAGGTTCGGGAAGCTATCTGCGACGGCCTATCACCCCTGGCCGGATTGCTCTCACCCCTGACAAGCCATGCAGTGCAACCGATCTGCAGACCAAATGCGGGAGGCTGCCAGCGTGATATGCCGAATCAGACTCCGTAGGATGGGGTAATATGCGGTCCGCTCATAAACTAGTGGGCAGACTGGACGGACAGCATAAATTGCAAGGATTGACCAGAGGCTGATGCCGGCAATCGGAACGAGACGACACCATCCGCCACCAACAACCAACTCATGAGCAACGAGAGACCAAGAGAACACATGAATTCCCCTAGCAAACAAGACCCTCGCATGCGTGTGTGGGATCGGCTGCAAACAACGACTCCCCCAGTGTTTGTCCAATCAATTCGCATCGTTCAGTCCGATGTATTTGCTCAACAAGAGATTAGCCTCTCCCCAGCGACAATCATCCTCGGTTCCCACGGAGCTGGAAAGACAGTCCTTCTACGACTGTTGGAGGCAGTATTTGGCGACAAGGGCTATTACGCTGATCCTCCCTTCGTTGGTGGAAGCGTAGAAGACAACGACGGATTTGAACCTGTAGTTGGAATCGTAGAGGTTAATGTGAGCGTGGGCGATTCCCGTATTGTCCAAACCGTTGATCTTTCACTAAAAGCAGAAGAACGCTATCATATTTGGAGTGGCAAGATTCCTGAATCCTACAGCGCGATGCTTGTGAGCTCTGCTAGGTTCGCGAGCGGGTGGCGATTTTACTTTCAAGAACTTGCTATTGCAGTAATGGATAAACCCGAAGGAGGTGAGCGTGTTTACAAAGCCGCAGAACTATCGGCTCTGCGCAATATCTTGGGAAGAAGCTATGAGAGTGCCGCCGTAAAAACTGTGTTGCTTGATCACTTATTTCACCCTTACGTAGTAGTGAAGATAAACGGTAAGACTCTCAACACAACACAACTCAGCCTTGGAGAATTCTGGGTGCACCAAGTATTCTGGGAACAGGACCGACTCTCGCCAGGGTGCCTTCTCTTGCTTGACGAACCAGAGTCATTTTTATCTGCACTTGGCCAGCGTCCTTTTATTGATGAAGTGGCTCGGCGATGCCTTGCTAGGAAACTGCAACTGGTCGTTGCCTCCCATTCACCCGCTGTATTGTCGCGGTTTCGCCTTCAGGATATTAGGATGTGCGTAAAGGACGCGGAAGGGAAGATTCTGGTCGTTCGACCTGAAAATTTGGCCCAAGTTCGCCGTAGTGTCGGGATAGAGGTTCAAACGAAAACGTTAGTGTTGGTAGAGGATCCTTTCGCTGCGAATTTGCTCCAGACTATTTTTGCCCAATTGAACGTGCCGATGGGTTCAATTGAAGTGATTGCAGTGGGTGGCGAAAGTGAAGTTGTCGCAGGTGCTCGGTTGCTTATCGGCGGCCAGAGAATTCATTGTTTTGGTGTCTTGGACGCCGATCAGAAGAACCAACTTGGAGGAGCTAAGAACCTCAGGGCTTTGCCTGGGCATCAGGTTCCGGAATCTGAACTTCTCACCGTAGCTTTGTCTAAAACGAGTGATGTTGCCTTGGCGTTGGGACGTTCTCCAGAAGCCTTACAAGTTGCTTTGCACAATTGTCGATATTTGGATCATCAATATCAGCTCCAAGAGTTTTCGCAAAATCTGGAATTTAGCCAAGAGCACGTGATCAACATATTGGCGAGTGTTTGGCTGAGAAGTCCCGATATTCGTGAGGAAGCGCTTAGACTAGTCTCCGATTTATTGGAAGAATAGGCAGCACTTTTTTTGAGACGTAAGATGCAATTACGGTGAACACTTGAGATGTGCTGAAGTAAACCGTGCCGCCATCGCTACACAGCCCAATAAGCCGATGATGCAGACCGCGCACGAGCCACTCACCAATGACTGACCAGCGCACTCGCTGCGGCACATCGGCAGGCCGTTCACTCCCCGCCCCAACCTTTTCCCCTTGACCTTCCCTTCTCAAACCCCCTCCTGGCGCGGACGTTTTCCCCCTTTCGGCAAACGTACACGTTCAGAGGCGTTCACTTCCCCGCATCACTAAACAGCAACGGCCCCGGCCAGCGCAGCATCGCCTGATCGGCCATGATCAAAGTGCCCGCTCGCCCCATGACGGTGGCTGCCACCGCCATGGCCCCATCCAGGGCGATCTCCTTCAGACCCGCGCGCAGCCAATCCACTCGCCAGCTCTCAGGTGATTGACGCAGCTCAATCCTTGCCCCCAGGCTGTGCGGATGCGCTCACGGCTGCTGGGCCCGAGAGCTGGATCCTCACGATCCAGCCAAAGGAGCACATGATTGCCGAAGATGATCACTCCAGGGCCGCCCAGGCGCTGTCGATCGGCGCGAGCAGATCGCCGTGGATCACCACGCCCGGATGGAGTCCGAAGGGGCTGGCGCGACTGGCCGGCGCTCAAGCATGGAGCTCCGCCACGGGCTGACCGTTCTTGGTGATCACCAGCATCTCGCCGGTGGCGGCCACCTGATCCATCACCCTCAGCCCCCTCACCCCCCGATCAGGGTTTCCAGGGCCGCAGTCACATCGGCCTGGCGCATCAGGGCCTCGCCCACCAGCACCGCATCGGCGCCGGCGCTCACCACCCGGTCGAGGTCGTCGCGGTTGAACAGGCCCGATTCGCTCACCAGCAGCGCGCCGCGCTCGCGCACCCGCTCGCCGAAGCGCTCCATCAGCTGCTCGGTGGTGGCCAGGTCCACCGTGAAGCTGGCCAGATCGCGGTTGTTGATGCCGATCAGATTCACCCCCTCCAGGGCCAGCACCCGCTCCAACTCGGCGGCATCGTGCACCTCCACCAGCACCGCCAAGCCAAGGGCCCGGGACACCTTGAGCAGGTAGGCCAGGTCCTGGTCGGTGAGGATCGCGGCGATCAGCAGGGCGGCATCGGCCCCGGCGGCCCGAGCCTGGTACAGCTGATAGGGGCTGAGGATGAAGTCCTTGCAGAGCAGCGGCAGCTCCACGGCGCCACGCACCGCCACCAGCACGTCGAAGCCGCCCTGGAAAAACTGCTTATCGGTGAGCACCGAGAGGCAGCTGGCGCCGCCCGCCGCATAGCCCCGGGCGATCGCCACCGGATCGAAGTCCTCGCGGATCACCCCCTTGCTGGGGCTCGCCTTCTTCACCTCGGCGATCACGGCCGGCTTGCGGCAGCTGGCCCGCAGGGCCGCCACGAAATCGCGGGTGGGCGGGAGCTTCGCCACCTGGCTCTTGAGCTGCGCGAGGCTCAGCCGGTCCCGGGCGGTGGCCACCTCCCGGTCCTTCTCCCACACGATCTCCTCGAGGATGTGGCGCGGCTTCTCCTCGGAATGGGGGGTGCCGAATTCGAGGTGGGCCACCCGCACCGAAGGGTTGGGGGGCCGGCGGCGGATCTCCATGGGGTCTCGGTGGCGGACAGCTACAGCTTGGAAGCGGAAGGAAACGAAGGGCGGGATGCTGCCTCAGCTGGCGACAGCCAGGGCCGCCTGCTTGTAGGCCACCTCCACCACCTCGCTGAGGGTGGGGTGGGTGTGCACCTCCTGGGCTAGCTGCACCACCCCCTGGCGGCGGGCCACGGCGTTGGCGATCTCCTGGATCAGATCGGCCGCATGCAAGCCATAGATGTGGGCGCCGAGCACCTCACCGCTGGCCTTATTGAATAGCAGCTTCATCAGCCCATCGCTTTCCAGCTCGGCCAGGGCCTTGGAGTTGGCCTTGAAGTAGCTGCGCACCACCCCCAGCTCGAAGCCCTGCTCCGCCGCCAGCGCCTTGGCATCGGCCTCGCTCAGGCCCACCGAGCTGATCTCGGGGTGGGTGAAGGTGGCGGCCGGAATCGAGCGGTAATCGATGCGGCGGGGGTGGCCCAAGATGTTTTCCACCGCCACGGTTCCCTGGGCGGCGGCGGTGTGGGCGAGCATCATCTTGCCGGTCACATCGCCCACGGCCCACAGATGGGGAATCGGGGCGGCGCCAGGTTCGCTGGAGGCGAGCACCTGCAGGGTGTCGTCCACCGGGATGAAGCCGCGGCTGGTCTCCACGCCCACTGAAGCCAGATTCAGGTCCTTGCTCACCGGCACCCGGCCGGTGGCCACCAGCACCGCATCCACCTCCAGCGTTTCCACCGGCTCGCGGGTCTTCATGTCCACCAGTTCGATCTGCACCGGGCAGCCGGGTTGGATCGATTTCGCCAGCACGCCGGCGCGGGCATCGATGTCGCGGCTATCGATCAGGTTGCGGGCCGCGATCTTGGCGATGTCGGGATCGAAGGTGGGCATCACCCGATCCAGGGCCTCAATCATCGTGACCTCACAGCCCAGGGCCGTGTAGACATCGGCGAATTCCAGGCCGATATAGCCGCTGCCCACGATCGCGATCCAGCGCGGCAGCCACTCCAGGTCCACCGCCTCATCGCTGGTGAACACGGTGCGGCCATCGGTTTCAATCCCTGGCGGCACGAAAGGATCGGAGCCCGTGGCGATGATCACGTCACGGGCGCTGTAGGGACGCTCCACCCCGCCGCCGCTTTCGCGCACCACCACCCTCTGGGGCCCATCGAGGCGGCCCTTGCCCCGCAGGATCGTGGCGCCGGAGCGCTCCACGGTCTTGGTGAGGTTGGTGCGGATCGTTTCCACCAATTGGCGGGCGTGGTCGGCGATCTTCTGGCGCTCGAAGCGCACCGGCGCCGCGTGGATGCCGAAACCGGCCAGGTGCTCGGCGTCGGCCAGTTCCCGCACCCGGCCGCTGGCGGCCAGCAGGGCCTTGGAGGGAACACAGCCCCGATTCACGCAGGTGCCGCCCATGTCGCGAGCTTCCACGATCGCCACCTTCAGGCCATGGTCCGCAGCGTGCTTGGCGGCATCGAAGCCGCCGTAGCCGGCCCCGATCACGATCACGTCGAAATCGAAGGAGTCGGCCGCCGGGGCGGTCGATCCGAAGGGGGCGGAGCTGGCTGCGGTCACCGAACGGGCTACAGGGATTGAGGGAATTCTCCCTTGCCACGGCCCCGCGCCGAATCGCCATAGGCACCGAATCGAGCCTTCGGGGAGAACGAGCCTTCGGGGTAGAAGCCGTGGCGCGGATGCGGCCGGATCAGGCCCCGATTCAGCTCCCGGCCGCTCCTCCCCCCGCGGCCTGGCGCCAGCGCTCCAGCAGCAGCGGCGCCGCGGCCACCGCCACATTGAGGGATTCCACCGCCGGACTGTGGGGAATGGTCACCACAGCGTCCCCCGGCTCCAGCAGCCGAGGGTCCACCCCCGCCCCCTCGTTGCCCAGCAGAAGCACGGTGGGCCGGGTCCAGTCGTGCCGCCAGTAGGGCGGTGGATCGGGCCAGGCCGGCGAAGGCAGCACGGCCGCCACCAGCTGCAGACCGCTGCGGCGGGCCCGATCGAGATGGCCGGCCAGCTCGGCGGCCTCCAGGCGCACCAGAGGCAGGGCCAGCACCGCCCCGCTGGAGGAGCGCAGCACCTTGGGCTGATGCGGATCGGCCCCCTCCCCCAGCCACACCTCCTCCACCCCGGCGGCCAGGGCCGTGCGCAGCAGCGTGCCCAGGTTGCCCGGATCCTGAAGACGGTCGAGGGCCAGCACGAAGCAAGCCGGACGGGCAGGCCGGGGCTCCGGTGTGGGCAACACCGCCAGCACGCCATCGGGGGATCGGGTGGTGGCGGCGGCCTCCAGCACCTCGGCCGCCATCGAGCGCAGGGGGGTGGCCGGCGGCAGGGCGGCCAGCAGCTGGGGGTGGCGGGCGATCCAGGCGGGGGTCGCCACGAGGAGGTCGGGCTCGAGGCCCAGGCGCAGCATCTCCTCGATCAGGTGGGTGCCCTCCAGCAGAAGCTGGCGGCTCAGCCGCCGCCCACGGGCGTCATGGAGGGAACGCAGCCGGCCCACGAGGGGATTGCGCCGGCTGGTGATCAGCTCCGCAGCCCCGGTCGCAGGCACCCCAGGATCACCTGAGAACGCCCCGACCTCAGAAGGGCCGGTTGCTGCGCACATGCATTTGTTTTTGGATCACCAGCTCCTGGCCGTTGAGATCCAGACCGCTCACGGCGGCCACCTCACCACGCAGCCCTTCGGCAGCAAGATTTTCGATCAGTTTGCGGATCACGATGTCCTCCACCGTGACCTGATCGAAACCATCGGGCGTGAGGCTTTCCAAAAACTTGCCCACCTTGGAGGCAAGCACTTCGGAAGAGTTAGTGATCTTGAGAACGATCATGAAGGGGTCGATGCGGATGGGGAGACTTGAACTCCCACGACATTGCTGCCACTAGTACCTGAAACTAGCGCGTCTACCAATTCCGCCACATCCGCGGGCGCATGTCCCTGCGTCAATCGCAGCGACCAATCGATTGTAGGTCATCGCCTCCAAGCCAGCCCCCCGGGCCGCTGCCAGTCGCTCGCCGGAGCAATCCCACAGCCATGAAGCAGCATCGAGACAGTTCGGGCGGCGGCCCCGTAGACGACCTGCATAAAAGTTGTCAATATGCGCTCGCGTTTCATGACAGGCCCGGCGCCATGACCCTCTCCGCGGCACCGGCCCTCCAACTCCTCCACTCCCGCCTTGAGGTTTCCGGTGGCCTCAAGCTCTCCGGAGAGTTGCGCGTCAGTGGCGCCAAGAATTCGGCCCTGGTGCTGATGGCCGCGTGCCTGCTCAGCCGCGACACCCTGCGGCTCCGCAACGTGCCCCCCCTCACCGACATCACCGCCATGGGGGAGATCCTGGCGGCCCTCGGTGTGCGGGTCACCCGCCAGGGCGACTGCATCGACCTCGACGGCGAGCACATCACCCAGGCCGCCCCTCCCTATGAACTGGTGAACAGCCTGCGGGCCAGCTTCTTCTGCATCGGCCCCCTCCTGGCCCGGATGGGCACCGCCCAGGTGCCCCTGCCCGGGGGCTGTCAGATCGGCAGCCGCCCCGTGGTGGAGCACGTGAAGGGGCTCAAGGCCCTCGGCGCCCAGGTCACCATCGAACATGGGGTGGTCACCGCCTCGGTGCCGGGCCGCAGCAAGCGGCTCAGCGGTGGCCACATCCATCTCGACTGCCCAAGCGTCGGCGCCACCGAGACGCTGATGATGGCCGCCGCCCTGGCCGACGGCGAAACGGTGATCGACAACGCCGCCCTCGAGCCCGAGGTGATCGATCTGGCCCGCCTGCTCAATGCCATGGGCGGCCGGGTGCGCGGGGCCGGCACCCCCACGATCGTGATCAATGGGGTGCCCACCCTCCATGGGGCCGACTACGCGGTGATTCCCGACCGGATCGAGGCCGGCACCTTCCTGCTCGCCGCGGCGATCACCCGCTCCACCCTCACGGTGGGTCCCGTGATTCCCGAGCACCTCGGTGCGGTGCTCACCAAGCTGGAGGAGGCGGGTTGCCGCCTAGTGCAGGACGGTACGAACCTGCGGATCAGCGCCGAGGCGATCCAGGCGTTGGATCTGCGCACCATGCCCTTCCCCGGCTTCCCCACCGACCTCCAGGCCCCCTTCATGAGCCTGCTGGCCACCGCCAACGGCACCAGCGTGGTGGTGGAGACCATCTTCGAGAACCGTCTCCAGCACGTGGCCGAACTGCAGCGCATGGGCGCCTCGATCCGCCTGCAGGGCAACACCGCCTGCATCGAGGGCGTGGCACGCCTGAGCGGCGCCCCGGTGCGCGGCACCGACCTGCGGGCCTCGGCCGCCATGGTGCTGGCCGGCCTCGCCGCCGATGGCGTCACCACCGTGCGGGGGCTTGAGTTCCTCGATCGCGGCTACGCCAACCTCGAGGGCAAGCTCAACGCCGTTGGGGCCCGCATCCGCCGGCTCAACGATCCGGCCTGAGGGTTGGAGCCTAGAGTCTGAATTGCGGGAGCGTGCCGGAATTGGTAGACGGACTCGACTCAAAATCGAGCGCCTTCGGGCATGTGGGTTCGAGTCCCACCGCTCCCATCCCTTCGGCGGTGATGGACACCTACAGCCGCTTTCCCCTCACCCTGGTGCGGGGCAAGGGCCTGTGGGTGTGGGACAACGAGGGGCGCCGCTACCTCGACTGCGTGGCCGGCATTGCCGTGTGCACCCTCGGCCACAGCGATCCGGTGCTGCGGCGCAACCTCTGCCACCAGCTGGGCACCCTGCAGCATGTGTCCAACCTGTACCGCATCCCGGAGCAGGAGGCCCTGGCCCGGGCGATCTGCGAGCGCAGCTGCGCCGACAGGGTGTTCTTCTGCAATTCCGGCGCCGAAGCCAACGAGGCCGCCATCAAGCTGGCCCGCAAGCACGGGCACGTGGTGCGCGGCATCGAGCGCCCCCTGATCCTCACCGCCGAAGCCAGCTTCCACGGCCGCACCCTCGCGGCCGTGAGCGCCACCGGCCAGCCCAAGTACCACCAGGGTTTCGAGCCGATGGTGGAGGGCTTCCGCTACTTCCCCTACAACGACACCGCCGCCTTCGAGGCCCTGCTGGCCGAGTGTGAAGCCGATGGCCCCCGGGTGGCGGCGGTGCTGCTCGAACCCCTCCAGGGGGAAGGCGGCGTGAATCCCGGCGATCCGGCCTTCTTCCAGCGGCTGCGCCAGCTCTGCGATGAACGCTCCATCTTGCTGATCCTCGATGAGGTGCAGGTGGGGGTGGGCCGCAGCGGCCGCTGGTGGGGCCACGAGCGGCTCGGCATCGAGCCCGACGCCTTCACCCTGGCCAAGGGCCTCGGCGGCGGCATCCCGATCGGAGCCCTGGCGGTGAAAGCCTCCGCCGACCTCCTCAGGGCCGGCGAACATGCCAGCACCTTCGGGGGTAATCCCTTTGCCTGCCGGGCCGGACTCACGGTGATCCAGGAGATCGAGCGGCGCGAGCTGCTCACCCACGTGGAGGCCATGGCCACCCGGTTGCGGGAGCAGCTCGAGGCGCTGGTGGCACGGCATCCCACCCTGCTCGAGCGCCAACGGGGCTGGGGCCTGCTGCAGGGCCTGGTGCTGCGCGAGGAAGCTCCCTCCGCCCCCGATCTCGTGAAGGCGGCCATGGCCGAGGGACTGCTGCTGGTGCCGGCCGGGCCGCGGGTGGTGCGCTTCGTGCCGCCCCTGGTGATCCGGCCGCGCCACATCCGCAAGGCGATCAAGCGGCTCGAGCGGGCGCTGCTCACCCTGGCGTGAACGCCACTGGCCCCGCGCCCGAGCGCCCCGAACCGATGGCGGCTGAATCGATGACCACCGGATCCCCTGAGCCGGTGGATCTCGATGACCTCCTGGAGCCCTTCGCCAGCCGCGGCATGGACCTGGGCCTGAAGCGGCTCGAGGGGGCCCTCGCCGCCGGCGGACACCCGGAGCGGCGGTTCCGCGCTGTGCAGGTGGCCGGCACCAACGGCAAGGGTTCGATCGCCACCTTCCTCCACGCGATCCTGCGGGCGGCGGGCCTGCGCTGCGGCATCTACCGCTCCCCCCACCTGGTGAGCTGGTGCGAGCGGATCCAGCTCGATGACCGCTGGATCGCACCGGCCACCCTCCGCGCCGACCTGGCCCGCTGGCGGCCGATCGCCGCGGCCCACCAGCTCACCCCCTTCGAATGGCTCACCGCCGCGGCCTTCGATCGTTTCGCTCTGGCCGATCTCGATCTCAGCGTGCTCGAAGTGGGCCTGGGGGGCAGGCTCGACGCCACCACGGCCCATCCGCACCGCCCCGTGGTGGGCTTCGGGGCGATCGGCCTCGATCACTGCGAACACCTCGGCGCCGATCTGGCCTCGATCGCCAGGGAGAAGGCCGGGGTGCTCAGCGGCGGCTGCCTGGCGTTCAGCGCTCCCCAGGCACCGGAGGTCGCCACCATGCTCGAAGCGGAAGCCCGCAGGCTCGGGGCCGAGTTGCGCTGGGTGGCGCCCCTGGCCGCCTGCGAAGCAGGTGGCCCGGAGCTCGGCCTGCCAGGCATGGTGCAGCGCAGCAACGGGGCCGTGGCGGTGGGGATGGCGCGGGCCCTGGCGGAGCGGGGCTGGCCCCGGCCACAGGCCCGCCTCAGCGAGGCCGCGATCCTGGCCGGCCTTGCCGCCGCCCGCTGGCCCGGGCGGCTAGACACCCGCCACTTCCGGGGTGTCCCCCTGCTGCTCGACGGGGCCCACAACCCACCGGCCGCAGTGGTGCTGCGGCGGGAACTCGATCGGCTGGGGGCCGGCGGGCGGACCTGGCTGATCGGCATCCAGCGGCACAAGGATGGAGCCGCCGTGCTGCGGGCGCTGCTCAGGCCCGAGGACCGGGCCCTGATTGTGCCGATCCCCGATCACCGCGCCTGGAGCCTCGATGAACTAGCGGCCGCCTGCCCGGAGCTGGCCGGCCAGCTGGCCTCGGTGCTGGAGCTGCAGGACGGCCTGCAGCAGCTCACCGGAGCGGCGGCTGGAAAGGGCTTGCCGGGCAGCGCGCTGCCAGTGGTGGCAGGCTCCCTCTATCTCCTGGGTGCCGTGATGCCGCTGCTGGATCCCCTCCAGGCTCGATCGCCGGCCCCCACCAGCGCGGGCGGCCCTGGCCTTGGCTCGTAAGGAACCGGTCAGGTCGCAGTGATGACGGAAGCAGCCGCCCTGACCAGGCTGGAGGGGTAGTGGAATTCTCCCTTCCATGGCTGTTGAACTGACCAACGAAGAACGCAACACCCTGATGGGCGGTCCCCTCGCCGCCGCCCTGGCCGTGATGGCTGTGGACATGGGCATCTTCTCGAGCGCCCAGGAAGCCATTGCTCTGGGCCGTGAGCTGGCCGGCGCCGCCACCCGCTACGCCTCCAACCCCCTGATCGCCAGCCTCTTCGATCCCGAGGCCCTCAAGCAGGGGATCAAGCCCGAGCGGCTCAGCCTCACCCCCGAAGATGTGCGCGAGGGCAAGGTGCTCGACCGCGCCCTTGAGGAGGTGGATGGGGCCGTGGCCCTGGCCCGCGCCAAAGGCGATGCCGCCTCCGCCCAGCAGTACTGCCAGCTGATCGTGGAGGGCTGCGAGGCGGTGGCCGCCGCCGCCGGCAATGGCCTGTTCGGCTCCGGTGAGAAGGTGAGCGCTGCTGAGAAGGCCGCCCTCGATCGCATCCGCCAGCACCTCGGGGTGAGCTCCACCTCCGTGTGAGCCCGGCTGCGCCACGATGGAGGCCAGGGTCGCCGCAGCAAGCGCAGCCCCGGGGGCCAGAGTCGATCCTTAGGAGGTCGGCTCTGGCCCTTTCTCCACACCAGCTCCGGAGGCCCCATGTCCAGCCCTAGCGCCCTCGCACCCTGCCTGGCCCTGCTGCTGAGCCTGGTGCTCGCCCTGGGCACCCTGATCGGCGGAGTGATTCCGCCGGCGTGGGCCGAATTTCAAGGGGTGGACTACACCCTCACCAACCAGAACGGCCAGGACTTCAGCGGCCAGCAGCTGGCCCAGACCTCCTTCGCCGGCGCCCAGGGCCGAGGTGCCCGCTTCGTCGGCGCCGACCTGCATGGCGCGATCCTCACCCAGGCGGCCTTTCCGAAGGCCGACTTCAGCGGCGCCGACCTCAGCGACGTGCTGATGGACAAGGTGGATTTCAGCGGTGCCGACTTCCACAATGCCGTGCTGCGCGGCGTGATTGCCTCCGGCAGCAGCTTCACCGGCGCCGATGTAACCGGGGCGGATTTCAGCGATGCCCTGATCGACCGAGCCGACCAGCGCGCCCTCTGCCGCGACGCCAGCGGCACCAACCCCACCACCGGGGTGGACACCCGCCTCAGCCTGAACTGCGGCTGATGCCGAGCCCATGCCCTGATCCGCTCCTGAACGCTGCCTGGGAGCGGTATGCGTGGTGCCTGAGGATGGCGTAGCAGAGTGAACAGGAGGCCTATCCACTCAAGGGGCAGGTGCGGACTTGAGCATGCCATTCGACTCTCAAACGGGTTCTGCCGCTTCAATCGGACTCGCGCTCAATTTGATGCCCAGCGCCGAGGCAACCTTTAACGCAGTATCAAAATTTGGGCTGCGATCTCCAGAGAGAGCTTTATAGAGGCTTTCACGCGACAATCCCGTTTCTCTGGCAATCTGCGTCATGCCTTTAGCACGAGCAATATCACCCAAAGCCTTCGCAATGAAGGCAGCATCTCCATCTGCTACCTCAATACAGGCATCAAGATAAGCGGCCATCTCCTCGGGTGTCTCCAGGAACTCCGCAACGTCATATGGCGCTGTTTTGATGGTCATCATTCATCCTCCTTGTCGTTGCGAGCAAGATCGATTGCTGTTCTGATATCTTTTTCTTGAGTGGCTTTGTCATCGCCGGCAAGAAGAATAATCATCAGACCCCGAAGGCCCCTGAGCCAACGCGCGAACTCATCGGTGCGACGGAGTGCCACCACCTATCCAGCGTAGCCACATGGCTACGGCAAGGCAGGAGCGTTGGCGGATTCCTTTGGGCGAAGCCACGATCCTTCGAACGCTGCCCTTGAGTAGCAAGCAAGGAGCATGGGGTGGCGAAGCTGATGACTGGTGGTGGCCTGTCCACGCGAGGGGCTTGTTGGCCGGCATCTCCGCTTAAGCAAGTAACTCTTCCAGTTCATTCCTTGTGATCTCAACATCACGCAGAACCTTGGCAAGCAACCCAGGCCCAAGCGATTCTCCGGAATGCACTGGAACGACAGTTGTCCGTCCATCTGGATGCCGAAGAAAATGATGACTGCCCTTCACCCTCTGAATGAGGAAGCCAGCCCTTTTGAGTGCCGTAATCAGGCGTTTACCTGTAACCGCTGAGTACTTTGGCACGCCTAAACCGTAACCCTCTGAACCCCCACAAAATCAAGTTCCTCAATATCATCATCTTGGACTTCGAGACATAACTCGATGGCTTCCTTTATGCGCTCCATCAGCTCATCAAGAGAACGTGCCTGTGTGTGACAGCCAGAGAGAGCAGGCACACTCGCGACGAAAAAGCCCTCTGAGTCTTTCTCGACAACGACATCAAACTGCCTTGCCATGGAAAAATCCTGTACCACTTAACAATAGCTCCAATCTGACCCGCGGAGCCCCCCCCCCCCCCCCCCTCTGTGGGGGACCGCCCAAAGAAAGAGATATCCGGCGCGGCAATCATTGTAGCCGGTCTAAAATGGAAAGCGGTCGGTGACTGCCACGCCCGCGTTGATGCAATAGTTAAGCTGTCATTGGGCGAGCCGATCTGAATGGGCTTGGAAAGAACCGAAAGCAAGCATGATGGAAGGGGACGACTTGAATAGGAAACAATGAAATAAATATGAACAGTTAATGGCAGGAGTGACATCACAAATTAAATAATGTTTTAGCGCGTTCAATGGCAAGATTTTCAATTTGGGCGAGCGAAAGTGATTTGATGTCCGCAGCCTCAACTGTGACGGTAATTGTCGAATCTTCGTGATCTCGAAACTCATCAGAAAGAATACAGAGATTGACCTCAATCATGTTCTCGTAGGCCTTAAACCTGTGCTTGATGCTCCAAAGTGCGAAATCCATGAGGTTCTCCACAAAATGAGTGTTGAAAGTCTAACGTTTGCCATCACCTGGCCGCAGTGAGCTGGGGGGCAAACAAGAATCATTTGGAGGCGGCTCAGGTGAATGGCATTGTTAGTCTGCCCCGGAT
>Ga0209299_1000801_pt1 | contig 17599 bp, 19 predicted proteins | sample S_140806_MF_Meta_FD_187326 | JGI IMG/M metagenome (GOLD analysis project Ga0209299, IMG submission 187326) | Freshwater microbial communities from Lake Simoncouche, Canada to study carbon cycling - S_140806_MF_MetaG (SPAdes) (version 2) | ecosystem: Environmental > Aquatic > Freshwater > Lake ...
CCTCTTGCGCCAGCGATACCGAATATGTGTTACATGAAACGGGTACTGATTAAGCGTCCGACTGAGGTGAACTCTACCGCCTACTGACCCGTATGCCTAAAGTGGGGCTGGACAGTTTGAGCGTGCACGGTGTTCAATTAAGGCACTAGTAAGAGCAAATGCAGCTGGGGAAGGTCGCATTTGGCGCCCTTGCTAGGAGATTCGTATGCAACGTCTTGTCACGCCTTCTGCCCAGATATCGGTGCGGGGCTTACTTACTATTCATTCAGCACCCTCTGCGCTGCGCGCTCATATTGATTGGGCGATACAAAACATCCTTGGCCCAGATGCACAGTTGAATTGGTTACCTCAACCAATGATGGTGGGCACATTTAAAACTAAATGCCAGTGGAACGCTCGTGGCGGATTTGGCGCAGAAATTGCGAGCACTTTGCGCAGTTGGCATTACTTAAACTTTGAAGTCATCGAAAACCATGAAAACGGTGGAGAGTTGTTTCGCTTCACGCCTGAGCTTGGAATTCACAGAGCAATCACTGATCTCAGCGGCAGCGTTCTCCTCAATGAGTTTGCGATTAACAATGTTATGCAGAACGCCTTTGATGAAGATTCAATGCGAGAAGGATTTGCTCTGGCTATGGGAGCGCCCTGGGATGCACAGTTAGAGAAATTTAGGAGTGCTGGCATGGCTGAGGTCGCTCGCTTGCACGCAATCTAGTCAGATAGAATAAAGATATGAGCCAACTCAATGAATCCCCGATTATCACAGTAGAGCGTCGTAAGGCAGTGACAATTATTGTTTCAGCAGTAATTATTGCGCTTGCACTTGGCGTTGGATTAACACAAGTTGGAACGGGTTTTGCAACACGTGCCGGTAATGGAATTACTGTCACTGGATCTGCCAAGACAAGTGCAGTTGCAGATAATGCAGTCTGGACACTCTCTGTCAGCCTTTCATCTCCAACGGTGGGTGCTGCAGTCAAGAAAGTAGATGCAGATGTTGCAGCACTATCTTCATATTTAATTCAAGGTGGCATAGCAGCAGATGCCCTTACTCTTGGTGCAGTTTCAACGTATGCCAATGAGGAGTATGTGAACGGTAATTCAACAGGCCGCATTCTTTCTTATCGCGCTTCACGCGATGTCACAGTGCGTACAAAGGATGTTCAGTTGGTTTCAAAGCTGAGCCAAGGAATTGGTTCATTGCTTGGAACTGGAATTAACGTCAACAACTATGGACCTCAGTACTACATCTCCAACTTGCCAGAGCTTCGCCCAGAGTTAATGAGCGAGGCAATGAAGGATGCAAAGCTTCGCGCTGAATCACTGACTAAGGCTGTTGGTGGCTCACTTGGATCATTGGCTAATGTAAAAGCAGGTCCAATTCAGATAACAACACCTGATTCAACGATGACTGCAGATTATGGTGCTTATGACACAAGCACTATCAACAAGACTGTTAGTGCAACGGTTTCAGTTACTTTTAATACAAACTAAAGCGGGATATTGCCGTGAGCACCACGGCGGTGTGGTGAGTTAGCAATAATTTTTGCTAACGCACTACGTGTAAGTGAAGGCTCGATAATCTCATCAACTGCGCCTATTTCAACTGCTCGTGTGACACCGCCAGAAATCTTCTCGTGCTCTGCAGCTAGCTCTAACTCCATAGATTCACGTTGCTCTGCTGGCAAATCTGCCAAAATACGACGATGTAACACACGAACTGCTGCAACAGCGCCCATCACTGAAACTTCTGCTTCTGGCCAAGCAAATACACGCGTTGCACCTAATGCCTTTGAATTCATTGCAACATAGGCACCGCCATAAGCACGGCGCGTTATTAATGTAACGCGGGGGACAACGGCTTCACCAAATGCATGCAAGAGCTTTGCGCCACGTCGTACCGCGCCTTCCCATTCCTGTCCTGCGCCAGGTAAGAAGCCTTGAACATCTGCAATAACAATGAGAGGTATTCCAAAAGCATCACAGGTTCTGACAAAGCGCGCTGCTTTTTCTCCTGCAGCTGCATCTAAAACACCAGCGATGTGTGCTGGATTATTAGCTAATACTCCAACAGTTGCACCACCTAAGCGGCCAATCATTGTTGTCATGTTTGGTGCCCACATAGAGAGCAGCTCAATATGCTCTGTTTCTTTATCTAAAATCGCATCAACTAATGGGTGCACTTCATAAGTGCGCACCTTTGATTGCGGAACAAAGACTGAAAGATCAATATCGGCCACATTAGGGTTCATAACCCCGTGATTAGCAAAGAGTGCGGTTAAGTCGCGAACATCATCAATTGCCTCTTGTTCAGTGGGAGCAATGATGTGTGCAAGGCCGCTGTTTTTACGGTGAGCCTCTGGTCCACCAAGCAGGGCCATATCAATATCTTCACCTGTAACACTTTTAACAACATCAGGGCCAGTAACAAAGATGCGACCCTCAGGAGATAAAACAACAATGTCGGTTAACGCTGGTCCATATGCACCGCCACCTGCAGTTGGTCCAAGAACAAGTGATAACTGCGGGATTCGTCCACTTGCAGAGATCATTGATTGGAAAACATCACCGAAGGCATCTAATGATGCAACACCATCACTTAAGCGCGCACCACCTGAGTGCCAAATACCAATGATGGGAACTTGTGCTCCCATTGCCGCTTGATAAGCAGAAACGATTACTTTTGAACCTTCAACTCCTAGCGCTCCACTTTTAATTGTGGCATCAGAGGCAAAGACAACAACTTTATTTCCTTTGATATCTCCGGTTACAGCAACCATTCCGCAATCAGTGCGGGGGAGTAGGAATTCAAACTTTCCATCATCGAGTAATCGAGTGATACGGGCTTCTGGATCGCGAGGGTCTAACTGCGCAGTTGGCATTTATATGCTCTTAAATACCAATACGACGTTGTGGCCGCCGAAACCAAAAGAGTCATTAAGCGCTGCGATATCACCGGCAGGAAGTGCACGAGGTTTATCGCGAACAACGTCAACAGTGACGGCTGGATCCAAATCATCGATATTAATTGTTGGTGGAGCTAAGCGATCTTGCAAAGTTTTAACGATAAAGACCGATTCAATCGCACCCGCACCACCTAATAAGTGCCCCGTCATGGATTTAGTTGCAGAGACTGCAACATGATCTGCATCTGTTCCAAGGGCAGCGCGCAAAGCATTTGCTTCGGCCACATCACCGGCTGGCGTGGAAGTGGCATGGGCATTTAAGTGAACAATATCTTTTGTAGATAAGCCTGAATCACGCAGAGCAAACTTAACTGCGCGCTGTACGCCAGCTCCATCTGGATCAGGTGCTGCGATGTGATAACCATCAGAAGTTAAACCTTGGCCCGCTATTTCGCAGTAGATCTTGGCACCGCGCGCAAGGGCGTGCTCATACTCTTCTAGAACTAATATTCCGCCGCCTTCACCTAAAACAAAGCCATCACGGTTTAAATCATATGGACGAGAGGCACGCTGTGGTTCATCATTTCTAGTTGATAGAGCCTTCATTGCAGCAAAGCCAGACATTGGCATTGCATGAATAGCTGCCTCAACACCACCACTGACGACAATATCTGCGCGATCATTTCTAATCATCTCTAGCGCATAACCAATTGCTTCAGCACCAGATGCACACGCACTCACTGGTGTGTGAACACCAGCGCGGGCTTGTAGTTCAAGACCAACATTTGCTGCAGGTCCATTTGGCATCAACATTGGAACAGTGTGTGGACTAACTAGCCGCGCACCTTTTTCGCGCAAGATGTCATATTGATCAAGCAGAGTTGTAACGCCGCCAATACCTGATGCAATAACAACACCCAGACGCTCTTTATCAACATCGGGAGAACCAGCATCTTTCCAAGCCTCGCGTGATGCAACGAGTGCAAACTGTTCAGATCTATCCAGGCGCCGCAGTTCAACGCGCTCCATTTGTTCTGCTGGTTCAACTGCTACTCGTGCAGCAAAGTGCACAGGAAGAGTTTGCGCCCACTCCTCAGTCAGGTTTCGAACACCGCTTGTGCCAGCAAGGAGAGCTGACCAAGAAGTTGTTACATCCCCACCAATAGGAGTTGTGGCACCAAGTCCAGTAACGACAACGCGGCGACGAGACATGAAGGGTAAGTTCTTACTACTTACTTAGCTGCGTTAACGATGAAATTTACTGCATCGCCAACTGTGGCTAGATCAGTAACAGCCTCATCGGGAATCTTCACGCCAAAGCGCTCTTCTGCAGCAACTACAACCTCAACCATGCTCAGTGAGTCTACTTCTAGGTCATCAGTGAAGTTCTTATCAAGTTCAATTGATGCAGCTGGAATACCGGCTACTTCTTCAACGATCTCTTTAAGTCCTGCTAGTACATCTGCTGGTGCAAGTGCCATGTGATGTGTTCCTTTTCTCAAGCGAATAGTTCAATGGATCAACAGGTGGTAATTCTCTATGAAAGGAGTGCTTACTTACGAGTATTGACAGGCGTAAGTGTCATAAATCTCAGGGCGCAGGCGGAAGTTGCACCACTTGCCCCGCATAAACCAGGCCAGCCCCATAGCCAATGAGCAACGCTAACTTGCCATGCATCTCGGGATGTTTTTCAAGCAAGATATCCATCGCAAGAGGAATAGATGCAGCTGATGTATTTCCATTCACACGAATGTCATCGGCAACTAAAACTGAATCTGGTAACTTCATTTCCTTCACCATTGTTTCAATGATGCGAATATTTGCTTGATGAGGGATAAACACATCAAGATCATTGACGCCTAATCCAGCAGACTCCAAAGCCTTGAGACCAACTTTGCTCATGGAATAAACAGCCCAACGAAAAACAGTTTGGCCTTGCTGGGAAATATTCGGCCACCCTAATTGGGCAACACCTTTATCAGGGGCATTTCTAAACTCTGTATATGCAGGATTTAACAAGATCGCATCGCGTGAATCTGCATCTGAGCCCCAGATAGTTGGACCAATTTTTGCCTCTGTGCTTTGTCCAACAACTACTGCGCCGGCGCCATCGGCAAAGATAAAGGCAGTTGCGCGATCATCTGGGTCAGTAAAGTCAGAAAGCTTTTCAACACCGACTACTAAGACATTCTTCGATGTTCCACCACGCACTAAATCACTTGCCATTCCGACGCCATAGCAAAAGCCAGCACAAGCTGCACTGATATCAAAAGCTGCCGCTTTGGGATTGCCAAGTTCATTGATGAGTTCAGTTGCAGCACTTGGTGCTTGGTAGGGATAAGAAATAGTAGAGAGAATTAATGTATCGATATCTGCCATCGTTAACTTTGCTCGCTTAAGGGCACTCTCACATGCAGCTTTAGCCATTGTTATGACGGTTTCATCAGGACCTGCAAAGCGACGAGATTCGATACCGGTGCGCTGCTGAATCCATTCATCACTTGATTCAATACGATCAACAATTTCAGAGTTAGGAACTAAACGCTTTGGGCGATAAGAACCAACAGAGAGGATCTGACTATTAGTCGTCGGTGATGATTTGATAATCATGCGTGCCTTCCTGCAAATTCCTTAGCGGCAGACACATCATCTGCACTCTTAAGAGCGAAAGTTTCGATCTCTGGAGCACCGCGCTTGAGTAAGCCAACCAGAGTTCCAGCCGGTGGTAATTCAATGACACCCGTTATGCCGAGTTTTTTCATCGCCTCCATGCACAGATCCCAGCGAACTGGATTAGCTATCTGGTTAACGATGCGAGTGAGCACCTGTGCTCCATCTGTGACTACTTCACCATCTTTATTAGAAATTACTGAAATTGTTGTTGGGGAGGTTGAGATTGTTGCAGCACGTGCGCGTAGTGGTTCAACGGCAGGTGCCATAAAAGCTGTGTGAAAAGCTCCAGCAACAGCCAGCGCTCGAACACGTGCGCCTTCGGGAGGATTTTCTGAAAGAGAAGCAAGGGCAGCTAAATCACCTGCAGCCACAATTTGTCCACCACCATTATCGTTTGCGGCAACCAATTGCAGTTCATTGAGTCTCTTTAAAACGATTTCACGATCTCCACCTAACACTGCAGACATTCCAGCAGGGGAGAGGGTTGCAGCTTTAGCCATTTCTAACCCTCGTGCTCGTACTAATCGCAAAGCATCTTCATCTGAGATTGCACCACTGATTGCCGCTGCTGCTAGTTCGCCCACTGAGTGACCTGAAGTGAATGAAAAATTCTTGATACCAAGTGCGTGTGCACCTAATAGAGATGCAGCAACGATAAGTGGTTGGGCCTTGGCGGTGTCTTTGATTTCATCTGCATCGGCAGTTGTGCCAAGTCTTATTAAATCTAAATCAATACGCATAGACCATTTGGATAGAAGCTCATGAAAAACGGGATTGTTTACCCAAGAATTAAACATCCCCGGAGTTTGGGAACCCTGTCCCGGAGCAATAATTGCTAACACGTTTATTACTTTACTCGAATGGGTCGATTACTACCTAGTAGGAGTAACTCATCAGAGTTGTGCAGTATGGGCGGGCGCCACAATAGTGTGATGAGTGACCATGCCGCGGGTTACGAGACCCGTTCTTCAAAAACTTCCAGCAAACCAGCTTCTCGATGATTTACAAATTCTGGGAAATAAATCACAGCATTTGCATGTGCATTTGGACGAAATAGGTTTCGGATATGCTCACAAGCAATCAAGTATAGAGCTGCCGGAAGTAGGTCAACGGAACGTTTAAGGAACCAAGGTGTTCCATTTCTTAGCATCCACTTGATAGATTCAGCTTTTGGTTTTTTGACTACAGGCTCAAGGTCAATAGGAGATATTTCCCAGCGCTTACTAAGGATTTCACGAAAGTGGTGAGCCAGTAGTTGATGCCCAAACTTAGATGGGTGCATCCGATCTATGTGCCAAACTTTTCTCTCATAAATACCTTCAAGCTCGCGGGTTCTTAGGATCTCTGTCCCAAACTCTGCAGCAATTGCTTGAGTAACTTGGTTAACTGCATTAATGCGGCGGCGTAATACAGTGCCTAAAGTCTTTGGCATAGGAACAATTAAGGTGGGGTCATGTAATTGCAGGAGTAGAACTTCAGAGCCAATGGCCTTGAGTTGCTTAATGGTGCTACGAAGATTTTGGTGCAGATGCTCTGGAGAAAAACCATTTCGAAGGGCATCATTTCCACCCACGATTACTGCGGTAATTGATGGGAAATGCAAAATTGCTTTGGGAAGTTGATCATGAAGAATCTCGTCTGACTTTGCACCGGCACGAGAAAAATTTACATACACCAGAGGATCTTTGAAATTTTTAGCTAGGTAGTAACTCCAACCGCGAGTGATTCCATTGCGATCGGTGTCGCCGACGCCAGATGCGGCGCTATCTCCCAAGACTGCGAAGGTTGCGACGCGCTCCATTTATGCCGCCCGTAACCTTCTCTTAGATTCTGCGCTTTCACCATGGAGCTTCAGCATCAAGGACAGCGTCGCACTCCATGGAAAATTCTCTGCTTGATGGAAACAGCGCTGTGGCAGTTTTGGATCCTTGCGCATTTCAAGTACTCGCTCAATTGCATTAGCAAACTCATGTCCAGAATTTCCTGCGATTGCCCCAACTGGCTCTGAGCTATTAATAAGGAGGAATTCACCAACTGCACTTGTATTAGATGCAACGACTGGAGTGCCAGCAGCTAGAGATTCAAGGGCAGCTAGACAGAAAGTTTCAATAGGCCCAGGAGCAAGTGAAACATCTGCAGTTGCCAAAATTTCAGCTAGGCGCTCCCGATCTGCGATATAGCCAAGAAAAGTAACAGGCAGGCCCTTACTTCTTTCGCGCAAATCAACATACATAGGACCGATGCCAACATATATTAATCGAGCATTAATGCCGCGTTCCAGTAAAACCTTCAGCGCTTCAATTGATCGGGCTGGGTGCTTTTCACGAGACATACGACCGCAGTGAACAAGGAGAACATCTGCGCCTTGAAGTAAATCCTTTCGGAAATCTTCGTTGCGCAAGTATGGCGAGAACTTATCTAAATCCACACCGAGTGGAACTCTTACAAGGTTGGTTGTCTTAATCTCTTCAAATTCCTTAGACGCAAACTCGGTTGTGGTGATTACATGCTTAAAGCGTGAGGAGAGTCTGCGGTTATGCCAATCCACGATGCGCTTGAGGGAGAAAGGGAAGTAATTCTTAGCTAATCCACTTAAAGTTTCGTGGCTAAAAACTACTGCTGCAATGTTTCGCTGACCTGCCCAAGCACCAATCTTTGAGAGAGTAAATCGATCAGAAATCTCTAGTACATCTGGCTTAAGTGTGATTAAGAGCTTCTTAACATCCCGGTTGTTGCGAATGATGCGATAGCCGCCGCTGAAAGGAATTTCGATGGAAGGCAATGTAATTCTGGTGCCACTTGTTGACTCTTCACAGTAAAACCCTGTTCCGGGAACAATGTATGTAAATGAGTGACCACGAGCCACGTAGCCCGTGCCTAATTGATGGAGAGTTGTCTTAATCCCACCTGACTTTGGACCATAGAAGTTAGCGATGTGAACTATCTTCATGCGACGTTCTCCTTCATAGGAAGTTGTGATACTTGGATTAATTCTCTGTAGTGCTTCATCAGCTGCTCATTTACACGGCCCCAGGAGTTATCAATCACTGATGATCGCGTACGCTCGCGCAAGATTGCTGGCTCATGTTTATTCAATAGATTATTTACGTTTTGGTTAAGTGCAACTGAGTCTGCTGTATTGATTAAATACCCGGTCCAACCGTGCTTGACCAGATCGACTGGCCCACCTGAATTAGGTGCAATTACTGGAACACCCGAAGCAAGTGCTTCTTGAATAGATTGGCAGAAGGTTTCATGAGCTCCTGTGTGAACAAAGATATCTAGTGATGCGTAGTAGCGGGCTAAGTTCTCGCCACTTTGATAACCAACAAAGCGGGCGTTAGGTAGGTGTTTTTCAAGGCGAGCCCGAGCTGGACCATCGCCAACTATTACTAGTTGAATATCATCGCGGATATCTAAAACCTTGAGATCATCTATTCGTTTTTCATTTGCAAGGCGGCCAACGTAGCCAATGATTTTGCGATCAGGGCGTGAACCCAGAAGTTCACAGCGCAAATCAATATCGCGCTTTTCTGGAGAGAACTTCACCGCATCGACGCCACGTTGCCACAGGTGCACATTCTTAACTCCACTTTGTTCTAAGTCCTTACATGACCAAGTGGAGGGAGCCAATGTGCGATCACTGGAAGAGTGAATCTTTGCAACCCACTTCTTCAAAGAGTTATGTGCAACTGTTAAACCGTAATGACGGGCAAAGCCTGCAACGTCGGTTTGATAAATGGATAAAGTGGGAATGTTGAGATTCTGGGCAATCTTGGTTGCATATTTGCCAAGAAAAATCGGGGAAGCTAAATGAATGACATCTGGTGCAAAGCCATCAATGAGAGGCTCAAGTGCCCGTTGCGGAAAGCCAAGTGGAATCAAGCCTTTCATTTCAAGGCTTGGAACACGTTTGATGCGAAAACCGGCATATTCGCGGGGAGCATCAATACTTTCAGGGGCAATAACTAAGGCCTGATGGCCTTCACTTTTTAGATGCTCTAGAACCCGCAAAACAGAGTTAGTGACACCATTGATCTGAGGCAAAAATGACTCTGTGACGATTGCAATGCGCATTTTCTGGCTCATGGCTCACAGGGTCGGTTACGCCTAAAGACTCAAGTAATCCTTGAGGTTACGTGTTGGCAAATCATGCGTGAAATCTGAGATTTAGTTCGCCTTTCTGGTTACTGGCCAGTAACATTGGCTCTATGAAGATCGCTGTCTGCATCAAACAGGTCCCAGATTCTTGGGCTGAGAAGAAGATGGTTGGCGGATTACTAGATCGCGCCAACGTTGATGCTGTTCTAAATGACTTAGATGAATATGCAGTTGAAGAAGCACTTCGAATTGCAGAAGCACATGGTGGAAATGAAGAAGGTGGCGCAAACACAGTCACTGTTATTTCAATGGGACCAGAGCGTGCGACAGAAGCTGCACGCAAAGCCTTATCTATGGGTGCAAATGATGCGATTTTAATTAGCGATTCAGTCTTAGCTGGTGCTGATGCTGTTGTGACCGCTGAAGTTTTAGCCAATGTCATCTTTAAAGGTGAGTACGACATCGTTATCTGTGGAACAGAATCAACAGATGCCCGAATGAGCGTTGTTCCGGCGATGATGAGCGAAAAGCTGGGATGTGCTCAATTAACTTTTGCTTCTAAGGTTTCGGTAGATCCGGGGGTTAAGAAAGTTTCCATCACACGCGTAACAGAGGCTGGCGTGGATGAAGTCCATGGAGAGTTTCCTTGTGTCATAAGTGTTGTTGAAAAGATTAATGAGCCGCGCTATCCATCCTTTAAGGGCATTATGGCTGCGAAGAAAAAGGTTATTGATGTTCGTGACTTTGCAAGCACTGGTGCGCAGTTCACAAAATCTTGGTCAGCAGTAGTTGATTCTGCTCCTCGTCCACCACGTGCGGGTGGCGTAGTTGTTACCGATGATGGAACAGCTGGCCAAAAACTTGTTGATTTCTTGAGTGAGAAGAAGTTGATATGAGCACTGTATTAATCCTGGCTGATTTCGCTGGCGAAAAGGCAACTAAAGCATCGGTTGAAATTGCAACAGCTGGCGCTGTCATTGGTGAGGTAACAGCGTTGGTTCTAGCACCTGCCGGCAAGGGGGCAGCCTATGCAGCCTCTATTAATCAGGGGCCAGTCACAAAAGTACTTGTCATTGAATCAGATGACTTTGCCCGCCATGGCGTTGCAGCATCAGCTGATGCGCTCGCACATGTCATTGGAGAAATCTCTCCTTCAGCAGTTCTCGTAGTCTCACACGCCTTTGGTAAAGAAGTTGCTGGTCGTGTGGCCATGAAGTTAAAGATTGGCATCATTACTGATGCAGTCGATGTTGCTGCAGATTGCACTGCAACACAGTTAGTTTTTGGTGGATCAACAACTGTTCACTCAAAGGTCAACGAGGGCACAGCAATAATTACCGTGCGCCCAAACACCATCACTGCAAACTTTGCTGCAGCTAGCCCAGTAATAGAAAACACAACTGCGCCGATATCTGATTGCTCAAAGAAAGCAACAATTACTTCATCACAGCCTCCCGTTAAGGGCGGTCGTCCAGAGTTAACTGAAGCCAACATTGTTGTCTCAGGTGGTCGCGGAACTAATGGAGATTTTGCATCTGTTGAAGCATTTGCAGATTCATTAGGCGCAGCCGTTGGTGCATCACGCGCAGCAACGGACGCGGGTTGGTATCCACATTCACACCAAGTAGGTCAGACTGGAAAAACTGTTAGCCCACAGCTCTATGTTGCATGTGGAATCTCAGGGGCGATTCAGCACCGCGCCGGCATGCAAACAAGCAAGAACATCGTGGTGGTTAATAAAGATCCAGAAGCGCCACTCTTTGAATTAGCTGATTTTGGCGTTGTGGGCGATCTCTTTGCCGTGCTGCCTCCTGCCACTGAAGGCGTTAAAGCCCTCAAAGCCTAAGATTGGACCCATGTCCTCTATCTACCTAGACCATGCGGCCACAACGCCTATGGTCGAAGAAGCGTTAATTGCCATGACTGCGCAATTAGCACGCTTAGGTAATCCTTCAAGTTTGCATACACATGGACGTGCAACACGAAAAACTTTAGAAGATGCCAGAGAAGTTATTGCAAAAGAAGTTGGTTGCTTGCCCAGCGAAGTGATTTTCACCGCATCAGGTACAGAAGCAAATAACACTGCACTCAAAGGTTTGTATTGGCAAGGACGCGATAAAGGCAAGCATGTTGTGGTTATCAGTGCCATTGAGCACCATGCAATTCTTGATCCTGCGCACTGGCTAGAAGTGCATGAGGGCGCCGAGATTGTTCAGATTCCAGTGAATGCTGATGGCGTAATAGATATTGAGTTTCTAACTCAACTAGTTACTGCAAGAGGCAATGAGATTGCAGTAATTAGCGTGATGCATGCAAATAATGAGACTGGAGTTATTCAACCGATTGCAAAGGTTGTTGAAATTGCGGGAGAAATTCCAGTTCACACCGATGCCGCGCAGAGCTTTAAAAAGGTTCCGCTCTCATTTGCAGATCTTGGCGTTTATGCAATGTCATTGAGTGCCCATAAAGTTGGAGGACCTCTAGGAATTGGCGCACTTATTTTGCGCAGAGCAGTTGAAATCCCAGCATTGCTACACGGTGGGGGTCAAGAGCGTGAAATAAGAAGTGGAACTTTAAATGCACCAGCAATTGTGGCTTTTGCTGCAGCAGCTAAGAGCAAGTACTACGATGTAAAGAACGTAAGTGCACTGCGTGACTCCTTTATTGCAGGAATTACATCTGCACTTCCTGAAGTAATTATTAATGGTGTGCAGTCAGCTCGTTTACCAGGAATCGTGAATGTCACTTTTCCTGGAACACAAAGTGACACGTTGCTATTGCTCATGGATGCACAACACATTTCCTGTTCAACAGGATCTGCCTGCAGTGCTGGTGTGCATGAAGCCAGCCACGTTTTACTAGCCATGGGACACAGTGAAGTAAGTGCGCAGTCTTCACTTCGCTTTTCTTTCGGTGCAACAAGCACCAACGCAGACGTTGATTTCGCAGTGTCAGTCTTGCCTGATGTAATTACCCGTGGAAGGGCGGCAAATCTTTCATGAAGTTAATTGCGGCAATGAGCGGTGGCGTTGATTCTGCAGTGGCTGCTGCCCGCGCAGTTGAAGCTGGCCATGATGTTATTGGTGTGCACTTAGCGCTCTCCTCAAATCCTCAGAAGTATCGCTCTGGTGCTAGAGGCTGCTGCACGATTGAAGATTCACATGATGCCCGCCGTGCCGCCGATGTCATCGGAATTCCTTTTTATATCTGGGATATGGCAGAAGAGTTTCATGATGGTGTTGTTGAAGATTTCTTAGCTGAGTATGCAGCTGGGCGAACACCGAACCCATGTTTGCGCTGTAATGAAAAGATTAAATTTGCAGCCGTACTAGATCGTGCACGCGCCATGGGATTTGATGGTGTTGTTACAGGTCACTACGCAAGAACACAGATCTCTGACTCTGGAAAGACTCTTCACCGAGCAGTTGATCACTCAAAAGATCAGTCATATGTTTTATCAGTTCTAACTATTGAGCAAATTGAAGGAGCGATTTTTCCACTGGGCGATACAACGAAAGTTGATATTCGCAAAGAGGCAGAAGCGCGTGGCTTAGCAGTTGCACAAAAGCCAGATAGTCACGATATTTGTTTTGTTCCATCTGGTGATAACGCAGGTTGGTTACGAGATCGTTTGGGAAGTGAAGTAGGTCCAATCGTTGATCAAGATGGTGTAAAGATCGGTGAACACAAAGGTGCTTACACCTACACAATTGGCCAACGCAAAGGCTTAGGACTAACAGTTCCAACTGCTGATGGTTCACCGCGATTTGTTTTAAAGATTGAGCCAGTGAGCAACACCGTTGTAGTAGGTGCACGTGAAGATTTAGCAGTATCAACTATGCGCGGTGAGAGGGCTGTGTGGTGTGGCCCAGGAGTTGGCGAACAACCACAACGTGGTTTTGTTCAAGTACGCGCGCATGGTGCAGCACTACCTTGTTCTTACTTCTTTGATGGAACATTGCTCACCGCTCACCTTGATGAGCCTCTTTTAGGTCTAGCAACTGGCCAAGCGATGGTTATTTATGATGGTGATCGCGTCGTAGGTTCAGCCACAATTTGTGAGACTGAGTAATGAGTAATCAAGCTCGTCACCGCATGAGTGAGCTCATGGGACAAATTCGTGATCATCAATTCAAATACTACGTTCTAGATGCACCAACAGTTACTGATGCAGAATTTGATGCCTTACTAAAAGAGCTAACTGCGATAGAAGCTAAGCACCCAGAGCTTCGTGAGGCAGATTCACCAACCCAGCACGTGGGTGGAGGCTTTGCTACTCAATTTGAGCAACGCGATCACATTGAAAAAATGATGAGTTTAGATAACGTCTTTGATATTGAAGAGCTTTCATCTTGGTTTGATCGCGTTGAGAAGGAAGTTCCTAAACCTTCCTACCTATGCGAACTCAAAGTAGATGGCTTAGCAATTAACTTGACCTATGAAAAGGGTCAGTTAGTTCGAGGTCTCACTCGTGGTAATGGTGTTACGGGTGAAGATGTAACACTGAACGTTAAGACAATAAAGAACCTGCCACACACTCTCTCAGGCGATAAAACTCCAGATTTGATTGAAGTACGTGGAGAAGTGTTTTTTCCTATTGCAGCCTTCAATGAACTCAATGAATCACTAGAGGAATCTGGTAAAGCTCTCTTTGCTAATCCACGCAATGGTGCAGCTGGATCTTTGCGCCAAAAGGATCCACGAGTAACTGCATCACGCCCACTCTCGGTAGTTGTTCATGGTGTGGGAGCGAAAGAGGGTATTTCATTTGAGTCACAAAGTGATGCCTATGAAGTATTAGCCTCTCTTGGCCTGCCAACAAGTGATCGCTTTAAGGTGTGTAAGAGCCGCGCTGAAGTTGAGAAATTTGTTAAGTACTACGAAGAACATCGCCATGATGTTGAGCATGAAATCGATGGCGTTGTTATAAAGGTCGATTCAATGAGTGAGCAGGCCCAGTTGGGCTTTACTTCCCGTGCGCCTAAGTGGGCTATTGCATTTAAGTATCCACCCGAAGAAGTTACTACCAAACTTCTAGATATCAAGGTCAGTATTGGTCGCACGGGTCGTGTAACACCATTTGCTTTTATGGATCCAGTTAAAGTTGCAGGTTCAACAGTTACTAATGCGACTCTTCATAACGCTGAAGAAATTGTTCGCAAAGGCGTCTTGATTGGCGATGTTGTTGTCATTCGCAAAGCTGGCGATGTTATTCCAGAAGTTCTAGGACCAGTAATTGAGCGACGCACGGGTAGTGAGCGCGCCTTTGTTATGCCAACAAATTGCCCAGAGTGTGGATCAAAGCTGCGTGCAATGTCTGAGGCTGATGTTGATATACGTTGCCCAAATACGCAAAGTTGTCCCGCACAGTTGCGTGAGCGCATTTACTACATTGGTTCACGTGCTGCTCTGGATATTGATGTTCTGGGCTATGAAGCTGCAGTGGCATTACTTGAGTCAAAAATAATCGTAGATGAATCTGATCTATTTGATTTAGATGAAAAGAAATTGGCCAAGAGTGAGTTCTTTACCAAAAAAGATGGAACAGCAGGTGCAAATGTTGCAAAACTTCTTGCCGCACTCGATGAAGCTAAGAAGCAACCGCTGTGGAGAACTCTTGTCGCACTCTCTATCAGGCACGTTGGTCCAACTGCCGCCCAGGCACTAGCTACCAATTTTGCATCTATAGCCAAGATTTCAACTTCCTCTGCAGAGGAGTTAGCAGCAGTAGATGGCGTCGGATCAACAATTGCACAGTCGATAGTTGAATGGTTTGCCCTTGATTGGCACCGTGAAATTATTCGAAAGTGGGATGCTGCTGGCGTTACTGTTGTTCAACAAGAAGTTGCTGCATTGCCACAAACTCTGGCTGGATTAACTTTTGTTGTCACTGGCGGATTGGAATCGTTCACTCGTGACGGCATCTCTGAAACCATTACTGGCCATGGCGGCAAAGCCGCTAGCGCTGTGTCAAAGAAGACAGACTACGTATTGGTGGGCACTGACCCAGGATCAAAGTTAGCTAAAGCACAAGAACTCGGCGTGCCAGTCATTGATGAGGCTCGCTTTAAGCAATTACTTGATGGATTGGCATAGTAGGATTTCAACCATGATGAACTTAGCAACTGAGGCTTTGCGCGAACTACCAATGCCCCCATACGCATTTGGCATTATCGGTTTTTCTGTACTTTCACTTCTTCTTTATTTAACTCTTCGCCTAGACCGGGACTAATTTGTCCCGCGTTGGAATTTACGGCGGAACCTTTGACCCCATTCATCGCGGTCATCTGCACGTAATTACCCAACTATTTAAAAAAGATCTCATTGATCACTTACTTCTTATTCCAGCAGGCCAACCTTTGCTGCGAAGTAGCGAGCCAACTGCCTCACCAGAGCAGCGCCGAAAGATGTGTGAGTTAGCCGTTTCAACTTTGCCAGAGGAAATCAAGAACAAAGTAAGTGTTAACCCCATTGAAATCCTGCGCCAAGGCCCTAGCTATGCAATCGATACCGTTGAAGCGGTGAGTCAAACACATCCAGATGATCAGATTTACTTGATTGTCGGTGCAGATGCTTTTTCAAAGATGGATCAGTGGCACAGGGCCCAAGAGTTAGAAAAAATGGTCTCAATCATCTGCATCAATCGGCCTGGATATCCAGAAACTGGAATTGATATTGGTGCCCTTGATGCTGCTGCAACAACGATTCGCCAGGGATTGAGCGCTGATGTGCCGGAAATTGTGGCGGGATTTATAAGAGAGAATGGGCTCTATGACAATCAGTAGCAAAACCCGCGAGATAACCCAAGTAGCCGCCCACGCCATTATCGAAAAGATTGGCACGGACTTAATCGCTATTGATTTATCAGATCAACTAGTTTTAAGCGAAGTCTTTTTGATTGCAACAGGTCAGAATTCAGCACAGGTTGATTCAATTGCTGATGAAGTCGAACGCAAGCTTCAAGCAATAGGAGAGAAGCCAGCACGCCGTGAAAAAGGTGCTGAATGGATTTTGCTTGATTACTCAGATTTAGTTGTGCACATTCAAAGCGTTGAGCTTCGCAAGTACTACATGCTTGATCGCCTTTGGAATGACTGCCCAACTATTGAACTAGATGCTGTGAAGGAAGCCGCATTAAATGGTAGGTAATCGAATTGTTGTTTGGCGCCATGGACAAACTGACTGGAACAAGATCAACCGTTTTCAAGGCCATTCTGATATTCCACTCAATGAAGTTGGAAAAGTACAAGTAACGAGAGCAGCCCAAGTTTTAGCTGGCATGAACCCAACTCAGATTATTTCAAGTGATCTGGGCCGCGCTAAAGAAACTGCGCAAGCCCTTGCAGATTTAACTGGGTTAAGTTTTAGTACACATGAATCACTGAGAGAAACAAATGGTGGTTTGTGGGAAGGTAAAACCGGTTCACAAAATCGTGCAGAAGATTTTCATAACTTTATTCGCTGGATTGATGGCGATGATAGTCCTGCTGGCACAACAGGGGAGCGACGCAGTGAAGTTGCATCTCGCGCAGTTAGCGAAATATTGAAAGCACTAGAGGGAAAAACAGAGCAACTTTTAGTTGTTGCAACACATGGTGGAACTGCTAGATGTGTCCTTGGAGAATTGCTACAGCTTCCACTTTCTCATTGGGGAGTATTAGGCGGACTTTCAAATGCATCGTGGTCAGTCCTACAAAGAAATCCCCGACAGTGGAATTTAATAGAACACAACGCTGGGTCTATTCCAGAACCTGTCTATGGCGAAGAAAGTGGAGCAACTTTCGTTTAAAACCACCGTGCATGTATGCGGTAAGGTCTGCACTTGAAGTAAATGGGGCTATAGCGCAGCTGGTAGCGCACCTGCATGGCATGCAGGGGGTCAGGGGTTCAAATCCCCTTAGCTCCACGTATGAATAACA
>Ga0209299_1000804_pt1 | contig 17577 bp, 24 predicted proteins | sample S_140806_MF_Meta_FD_187326 | JGI IMG/M metagenome (GOLD analysis project Ga0209299, IMG submission 187326) | Freshwater microbial communities from Lake Simoncouche, Canada to study carbon cycling - S_140806_MF_MetaG (SPAdes) (version 2) | ecosystem: Environmental > Aquatic > Freshwater > Lake ...
CTGCGAGTTACCCAACTGGATTGCAGGTCCACGCCAAGTAAACGCCTGCCTAGAGCGCTGGTACGTCGTCACCGCTTTGTTTTTTCCATCGGCAGCGCAGCAGCCAGCAATTGCTGAGGCCGCCAAACGGCGCCGCAACCTATTGGGCGGTGACCAGTGAGTAATTTTCTAGCCGCAGCTAAGGCCACTACACAGCCGCCACTGCCGCACCAGCAGGCTGCATGGAATTATGCATGGGAGTTATTGGCGCCAGATGAGCAGGTCAATTTTCTCAGCAAATTCCGCAGTGATCCGCCGGTAAAACCTGCATTGGCCCACGATGCAGCAGTCAAACTAATCTGTGAATTTGAAGGCTTTGAGGCCAACGCTTATCCAGATCCAGCTAGTGGTGGCGACCCTTGGACTATTGGCTATGGATTTACAACCTGGACCGATGGCGCCAAGGTCAAACGGGGCGACACCATTACCCGTGACGCTGCCGACAGAATGCTGGCCGCATGGATTGAAACCAAGGTAGTGCCGACGCTGGCCAAAACAATACCCGGCTGGAATAAACTGCCGCCTAATAGGCAATCTTGCCTAGTGTCGTTTGCTTGGAATTTAGGTTGGCATTTTTATGGTTCAGCTGGATTTGAAACCATCAGCAAATGCCTAGCCGAAAAGCTCTATGACGATGTGCCAGCGGCGCTAATGCTGTACGTCAACCCCGGCAGCAATGTTGAAGCTGGCCTACGCCGCCGCCGTGAAGCAGAAGCCAAGCTATGGGGTGGTGGCAAGATTGATCGCGTTGAGCTGGTGGTGCCATTTGAAAGCCAAAACGATAACAAAAGCGGCACCGGCTACCGCGAATGCTTCTCAAGCAGTTGCGCCATGGTGGCTAAGTTTTACGGCAAGGTAGCAAGCGATGATGCTTATAACGCTGTCCGCGCTAAGTACGGCGACACCACTGATGCGCAGGCACAGGTGCAAGCGCTGCGGTCACTGGGTCTTGATGCCCGATTGGTCACTAATGCCGCTCCTGGCCTGCTGGAGGCCGAGCTACGCGCCGGTAGGCCAGTGCCTGTTGGTTGGCTGCATAAAGGGCCCATAGCAGCACCTAGCGGCGGCGGGCATTGGTCGGTAGTGACTGGCTTTAACCCCAGCCATTGGATCGTCAACGATCCCAACAACGAGGCTGATCTGGTGAATGGCGGCTATGTAAGCAACACCAACGGCAAGGGCCAACGCTACAGCAAGGTTAATTTCAACCGCCGATGGATGCCTGATGGTGCCAGCTCCGGCTGGGCACTACTGGTGAGGCCAGCATGACTGAAGTGATCCGCCATAGCCCTGAGCTAACAGAACTGCGGATTCCTTATTCGTCCAATAAAGAGCAATTTAATTTTCTTCTTGCTTCTGATATCCATTTAGATAATCCAAAATGCGACCGCAAGTTATTTGCTAAGCATCTAAATGAAATGCAAGAGCGCAAAGGCAAGGCATTGTTTTTTGGTGATGTGATGTGTTTGATGCAAGGTAAAAAAGATAGGCGCGGCAGCAAAGGTGACATCCGCCCAGAGCACTTAGGCGGCAATTATTTTGATCTTGTATTTAATGAAACTGCCGAATGGCTTAAGCCATGGCAACAAGATATTGTGATGATGAGCGACGGCAACCACGAAACCGCAATAATCAACCACAACGAAATAGATCCGCTTGGCAATGTTGTGCGCATCATGCGCGATAACGGCAGCTCCGTCGAGCACATGCGCTACCAAGGGTTTATCTGGTTTACGTTCTATCAAAAAGGCTTGGAACGTGCGCAAGAAAAAATACGCCGACTAACCCTTGGCTTTCACCATGGCACCTGGGGCGGCGTAATAACTAAAGGCACATTAGGCGGCGGTCGCTATGCCAGCGTCATGCCAGACGCTGACGTCATTGTCAATGGGCACAACCACGAACGCACAATCGTTGCGCATCCTTGCTATCGTATCAACAATAAAGGAGAACAACGTATAGAGCAACGGTGGCACATACAAACTGGAACCTATAAACAAGAGTTCAAAGGTGGAGGTGGATTTGCAATTGAAAAAATTGTAATGCCTAAATCATTAGGTGGTATCTGGCTTAAGCTGCGCCCCCGTGCTAGTTCTGGTGTTGAAATCACCTGCGAGCCTGCAACATGAACCGCTACCTAGTCGAAATAAGCGCCATGATCGTAGTAGATTCACCGCATTCACCAGATGATGTAGCCACCGGCATTGCGGCTAGGTTAGAGGAAATTTGTCAATCCAGTGCTCACCTCCTCGACTATGAGGTGATTCCATACATCATGCCGGAGCCATGTGGATCATCACATTGATGAGACTGAACTTGTCACCCGCAAAGTCACTAAACACCGGTTCCGTAAATCAATTATCGAAGCATGGAATAGCCGATGCTATATATGTGGCGGCCAATTTGAGCACATAACGCTAGATCACATAATACCAAAATGCAAAGGAGGCCATACAACACGCGAAAATTTAGCGCCATGTTGCTCCGTTCATAATCGGCTTAAGGGCCATGCAGAACTGTGGGAATGGTGGACAACCCACGAATGCTGGGACCTGGAACGCGCTATTGCGTTGATTCATTACTTGCGCCATGCCGGTGATGCTCCATGAATTGATGGTAAATAATCATTGCTTGCCATTTCTGGCTGTGTTCTTTTAACATGTTGCCATATGTAACACGCCAAAGCTTGCCATCATATGTAATTTTTGGGCTATCATGTGTCATCTGCAGAAACGCCAATGGCATGGGGCCAATGGATGGTAGTGACATTGACGCTTGAAGAACAGTTGCAACTGGAAAGCCAATCCCGTAGCGCATTAAATCATTCAGATAGAGATGCGGTAGCCAAGCTCTGCGCATCGTTAATAAAACAAAATGCTTATCAGTCGCAGTTAATAAAGCAAGCCGTCAATCATATTGCCGCTCTTGAAGCTAATGAATTTCTAAGCAGGGCAAATCGTCCATGGTGGCGGCGTTTATTTAGTCATTAAAAGTTTTAACTTATTTTTGGCTACTTCTGTTTGCTGGCGAACACGCTCACGGCTAAGGCCACGGTCTTGGGCAATTGCAGTCAATGTTTCCGCTTCTCCATTCAACCCATATCTTCTGGCAATTACTTCACGGTCTGCATCATTTAGGTAAAAAAAAGCTAGCTGTAACTGCTCTGAATATTCATCAGTCATCATTTCATCAGGCACATTAGGGTCTGCGATTAAGTCAATAATGCAATTTCCATCATCTGTGAATGATTGATTTAAGCTTGCATGTGGTGCATTGTAATTAACTAGCGTAGCCAGTTCTTCTGCAGTAATACCAATAATGGCAGCAAGTTCTTTTCTCGTTGGCGTTCTTCCGTTGACTTGGACAAACTCAGCCTCTGCTTTAGTCGCTTGATACAATTTATCAAGCACACGCTGCGGAATTTTAACCAAGCGTTCATTGTTGTATATAGCGCGGGATATTGACTGCCTAATCCACCAGTAAGAATAGGTGGAAAACTTATAGCCACGGGATGGATCAAATAATTCAGCCGCCCGTTGCAAGCCAAATGCTCCCTCTTGAATTAAATCAATAAGCTCCATATTATTAGACTTTAAGCAATTAGAATACTTTTTGGCGGCATGTACCACTAAGCGCAGATTTGACTTAACAATTGTGTCACGGGCGCGGATGCCAATTTTAATTTGCCGCAGCTCTTGCTTTGTGCGCTCCCCTGGCGCATTTCGCAGCTCCATGTACCGCACCACCTGGCGGCCTAGTTGAATCTCTCGCTCTGCCGTTAGCAATGGGAATTTAGTAATGGCAGCTAAATAGTCTGACAGTGGATCAATCATTGCGCCTGCAGTTCGTCGGCAATAGAGTGTAGGTGGTGAAGAACGGTCAGCGCTAACCAGTCGGGGTCGCACCCATCAGCAGCAGCTCGCAGGGCGGCGGCAAGGTTGTTGATGCTTAGGTGTGACGAGCGGTAAGCGTCCAAAACCGCCTGCGCGGCGGGGGAAAGGTCAGTCATGAGATCTGCACGCGAAGGGCGCCGGGTTTGCGTTTAGGTACTGATTGGAAGGTTTCTTGAGATATTTTCCAGTGCACAGAATCTGGCGGGAGTTCTACTTCAAGGGTCCAAACTCTATGGTTGCAATGTTTGCAACGTCGTTGCCTTAGGTGGGAATCAATGGTGTCAGCGCGAGATTGCATTACTTCGCCATTGCCACTTGTGAAAGATGTGTCACAGTTTGGGCAGTTCATCAAAACGCAGGCTCCTCATTTTGCGCAGTACGCGGCAGAAACTCAAACCGCTGCACGCTTAGCACATGCTTGCTGCGCTTATCGCCGGTGGTCTTATCGGCCCAATCTTGGCGTTTAATGTTACCTGTAACCATAATGCAGTCGCCTTTCTTGCAGCGATCAACGACAACCTCAGCAGATTTACCCCATATTTCTACATCAATTGCGTTATTGATGTAATTGCCTTCTTTATCTTTGCCTTCAATAATGCCACCACCAAAATTAGCGACCATGCTGCCGCTATCAAATGAGCGCAGTTGTGGGTCTGAAATGATGCGAATGATGCCGGATGCGTAGAGGCTCATGGGTTCAAAGGAGTGATGTTGTTAGCGGCTTCAAAAGCCAAGACTTGTGCTAGGGGATAGCGAACGCGGGCGACACCAGCAGGAACGGCAATACGCGATAGCGTTATGTATTCAGGGCCGACACCACGGGCGCGTTGATGTTTGATCGTTGCTGGCCGTAGTCCCCACCTAGCGGCCAGTTGTTCAGTTGTTAGATACGGTTCAATCATCAGCAAATGGATCAGATGCAGATGGCACCAGTTCGGTTTCCTTCGCCAGCGCCAGCTTTAGCAGTTCTTGGTACTGGTCATCGCTTAGGTCACCTTTGCGGGCTTCCATACGGCCAGTAACCTCCGTGAGCTTGGCAATGCTATCAGCCTTAGCAATAGCAGCCTTGCCAGCGATAAAGATCTTGGCATCACCAGCAGGCGCTGCGGTTACGGTAACCGTCTCTACCGCCTGATCCATTTCATCGGTGCTGTAAACGCCTGACATGTCAGCAGGGAATGCCTTGCGGAGTGCAAGGGCTTCGCTGCATTTTGCAATCATGGCGGCTGGCATCTTGGACCACAGGCCTTGGCCAGCGTTGTAGTCCGCAAAGCGAGCAACACCGACAAAAGGATGCGCAGCACCTTTGCGGTGCAAAACTGTCTTAGCTGCAGCGGGTGGCTTGCTGTTCAGCCACACATCAGCCCAGACGCCATCATCACCGCACCAATACGTCTCAGATCCATCAAGCTGGCCAGTGCGTTCGGCAATGGCTCTTAAACCGTCGATGCCAGCCTGAATGGTCATCTTGCCGCCACGCTTGATGGCGTAGATCTGCTTGCTAAACGGATCAAGTCCCGTCCGCTGGCAGGCATAGGCAAACAGTCGCAACTCGTCGTTGCTGCAGCCTGGCGCAATAGTGGTACTAATTAGCTGGGTTTGCTCTGGTGTCCAGAGCGCAAGGCTAGAAGTCATCGGAGGTAATGGTTTGGGTGGTTGAAAGCGCCCAGCCGGGTAAGCTCAGCGATTGAAGGCCAGTGCTGTAGCCAGGCCATTCGTTGATGGCACGGCAGTCGGCAATGGTTTGTAGGTTTTGACGGCGCAGCGCCTCACCAGCAGCCATGGCGGCAGCGTCCAATTGATAAACGCCTACGCCATATGGGTAGGATTTCTCAACGGCAATAAAAATGAAGCGCTCAGCATTGAGGCCAGCCATGTAATGGCAAGCCTGCTGATGGTACTTAAAATTAATTACGCTCTTAGCAAACCCAGCCGGGCTGGCATCAATTGTGGTTTTAAGGTCCACAATGGTGGTGCCGTCATACCAGTCAGGGCGACATTTGCACCGCAAACCGGTAGCGGCATCATCCCACCAGAAGGACTGCTCTGCCTTGCCAGCAGACAGCAAGATCATTGCCATCGGATGGCCGCGGACGGCATCGCTCATAGCTAGTGCCAGTTCCATGTCGCCATTGGTTACAGCCTCGATGCCAGCAGCAGCAAGCTCAGCAGCTTGTTCCTTACCAGCTTTGGTGGTGCGTGATGCGCACGTTGAGTAGCGTGCGCCCAACTCATAAGGCTCTAGCACTGCGCAATGAACCAAGCTGCCAAGCCGCATCGCTGCAGTTGGCGTTGATGGCGGGCGCTGAGGGTCTAGATACCGCTTCCAGTAGTGATACGGGCTGGCCGTAACCGCATTCAGGTGACTGGCGCTAACAGCAGGGTCAGCGTGGTACTCAGCGTTTGTAGTCATCCCTAAGTGCTCGGTGAAGATTTGATGCAGCGCCGTAAGTGGCGCCAAGCTCTGGCCATGCCTTGAACAACCGGTCACGGTTGGTCGGGTCAGCCTTGAGGCCAGCCGCTGCTAAAGCCTTGAAGAAACCGCCGCCATATTCGGCGGCAGTCATTAGTGTCCAGTGCTGTTCGATTGGGTTCATTTGTCGAGCTGGTGATATGCGTAGGGCTGAGGCGCGGTGCCAAAACTGCCGACAATGGCGCCAAATGTCGAGGCGACAATCAGGAATGAAAGAATGTTGGCCATGGTTCTTGGGTTGGGGTGATTGACGCCAGATTGGGTGCGGCTCTGGCGGGCCGCGTGGGGGTTAGACGAGCTTGGCGAGCGCGGCGATGCCAGCAGCTCCGGTGCTGCAGGTCAGGCGGATGTGTTGCTGGATGGATTGTTCGCTCACTGCGGCACTACTACTGGCGGCAGGCTAAGGCAATGGTTGGATCGGCAGCTCAGATACAGGCACCCACCAAAGGCGAACAGTCCACACGCCGCCGGTTGCCATGCAATGCTGCTCCCATGCAACAAACTGATCTAAGGTATCGTCTGGTTGCCACATGTCACCAGCCCTTATAGGGGATGAGCTTGAAATGTAGACAGCTTTAGGGCAAGGCGGGAAAAAGCCCTGCGCTCGGTATTGTTCGTGAGTAAAGCGCATAGCGAAAGGGCGCCGTAGCGCCCCGGTTCAGTTCAGTTGATGCAGGCGTTGGCCAGCATTTCGTTGGCGGTGTTGAGGCGCTGGAAGAGCTGCGGCAGAATGTGGAAGTGACGCTCGCGCTTGGCGGCTTCGATCATGCCCAAGGTCTCGTTGCGGAACTCTTGCCACTCTTGACGCTGTGACTTGCGTGCAGGCTTACGGCTTGCAGTGATCACAACCGGGAAGCTGGATTGCTTGCGGTTGTTTGCCTTCCATGCAGCCAGTTCAGCGGCGGTCATGTTGGCGGTGATGGAGGCGCGGGTCATTGCTCTAGATGTGGGGTGGAAGCTCTCGCCTCCTGTCCCCATATCCTACACCATGGTCAACCCCTGTCAACACATGCGCTGGACAAGGCTGCGGCTGATGCCTAGATGCGTTGCAATCCGCTGTTGGGCCCAGCCTTGGCGGCGTAGGCGGCGGATGCGTTGCTGTTGCGTTTGCGTCACCCACAGCAGGATGACAATCGGAAGGGTCAGCAAAACTGCCGCCCATACAAAAATGCAGGTCATGATTCAAGTTATAATGATTGGTTTGCTGGCCTTGCACCAGCTTGGTCTCGTTTGGGTTACGCGGTCGTTTGACTGTTCCCGCGGGAGGCTCCTTGTGGCTACTGCCGGGGTGCTTCCGTCCGCCCCATGCAACCATTATACACCCTAGTCAATAGTTGCTGTGCATCTGCCACACTGCGAGCCACACCAGCAACACCACCAGCAGCCTGCACTGCGTCTAGCCACTGCCGCTGCTCTGGCCTAAGCCTACCGGTAGGGGTCTTTACCTCAATGCTGGTGAACACGGCCACTTGGGTGCCGACCATATCCTGAGTAACGGTGCGAGTTGTCCAGCCGATCAGGTCGGCGCTGCCTTTGCACAGGCCAAACTGCACCGGGCGGCCATTGGCGTCCTTGAGCGTGCCGGTGTTATTGCGGAATAGTCGGCAATTGCCGCTGCTGCACGCCAGGCGGATGTGTTGCTGGATGGATTGTTCAGATGGCATAACGCTTAGCCAGTCGCGCCTGGTAGACACGTTCCGCCCATCCTCGCTTGTAGCCTCGTTGCTGCGCTAGTTGGCGCAGGTCGTCGAGGCTTTGAGCGCGAGTAATGTCAGCTTTGTTTTTGTGCTGTGTTTGTTTAAGCTGGCTAGGGCTAAATTGCTGCATTTTGTCTTCAATTAAAACATTGCAAAGCACATCATTGGGGCCAGCATCTTTTTGTTTGTTGTATCCATTTTCTATGATTATGTCACTGCCGTCAAACACGCAATATCCTTTAGGGTCGCTTATGCTAACAAATATTCCAGACTTCCAACCTCTTATCGTTCCTCCGCCAACCATTACTGGATTTCCAAATAAAAATCTTGCAAATTTAGTGCCATAATCAGCCACTAGTAGTGCTTCAAATTTATTTCCGTAGTAATCCACCAGTTCGCCATCAATAACTTGCAGCTCCCTAGCCTCAGCGGCGAACGTATGGCCGCACTCACCGCACTGCTTAGCCTGGCTGGCCATTGCAGCGAAGCACTGGGGGCACACCTTGACCGATGGCGCCTGCTCGCGGTCGCGCTTAGGGATACCGTCCAGCGTCCAATCACGCGGCTCCAGGTGGTGGCCTAGCCGCAGTGTGTTGCCCACATGGTCAAGTACCACCGCACGCTTGCCAAGGTGTGGGCGCAAGCATCTACCAATCATCTGCAGATGCAACGCCACCGATGCAGTAGGCCGCAGCAGTATGCAGCCGCCGACTGAAGGCACGTCTACGCCTTCGCCGATCAGGGCGCAGGAGGTGAGCACGCGTATCCGTCCAGCTCCTAGCGCTTGCAGCAGGTCGCGCCGCTGCTCGCTGGTCATGCTGCCGTCAATGCTGGCGGCTGGGATGCCAGCACCCATGAACAATGCCGCCACCGCCTCAGCATGAGCCACACTGCAGCAGAAGGCAATTGCGGTTTGGCCAGCTAGATGCTTGCGGTAATGGCCGATGCAGTCGCCCATGATCGTGCCGACACGCTGCTCAGCCTGCTTGGTGTCAAAATCACCCATGGTCTTGCGCAGACCAGTGGCATTAAACCCCGGCGGTGCTAGCACCCGAGCAGGCGCCAGAAATCCTGCATCGGTCAATTCCGCTGCTGATGGGCCTTGCACCATGGCTTGGTAATGAGCGCCAAGCCCACGGCCATCACTGCGTATCGGGGTTGCAGTAACACCCAGCAGATGCGCCTTATGGAAATGAGCAACGACCTTGGCCCATGTGTCAGCCGTGGTGTGGTGCGCTTCATCAACCACTAGGAGCTGAAAGAAATCCCTAGGCAACAGGTGCAGCCTACGGGCTAGCGTTTGCACGCTGGCGACCTGCACTGAATGAGACAGATCCATACTGCGGTTGGCTTGGATGCGGCCATGCGGCACCGGCAGGCTGCGGCTGGCTTGGTCCAGCAACTCCTGGCGGTGCACCAAAATGCAGACCCGGTTGCCTTTTTCTGCCGCAGCTTGGGCAATATGGCTGAAGCACACGGTCTTACCGCCGCCGGTGGGCAGCACCGCCAGCACTGAACGCTTGCCTAGCTGGTACTGCAGACGGATGTCGGTTATTAGTTGGTGCTGGTAGGGGCGGAGGTTCACACCAGCTCACCCTGCTTATGCGACTCCACCATGCTCAGGTTCTTGGCAGCGCAGTTGAAGTAGCTGGGTTTCAGTTCAAAGCCAACGAACCGGCGGCCCATCTGCAGGCTGACGTAGCCCTCGCTGCCGATACCAGCGAATGGGCTGAGCACCAGATCGCCAGGGTTGCTCCATAGCTGCATCCCACGGCGGATCACCTCAAGCTGCAGCGGGCAGATGTGCCGCTCATCCTCGTTAGCGCGGGCGCTGCGGTATTGCAACGTATCCGATGGGTTGATATCCATCCATATTGGGCTGGCATACCGCTGCCAGATGTTAATGCTGTCCTTGATCTTGTCGCCAGTCTTAGGCGGTGGATTCTCGCCAGCAAACTCCGTGAACGGCCCAGCGCATGGCTCTGGGTTGTCGCCAAGCTTGCGCACCGTTACCAGATAGTCGGGGATGCCCTGACGGCTAAGCGCTGAGTCCTTACGCACTTGCTTATGCAGCAGCCCGATCGCCTTGGTGCGCTGCATTGCGGTAACTGGATCTTTCCAGATGCATACCTCGCTATGGAATACAAAGCCCGCAGCTTGAAAAATGCGCAGCATGTCGCCACGGAAGTCCTTAACGCCAATGAAGCCATCGCGCTCTTTGCTGCTAGGCAGATTCATGCAGTGAAAACTGATCAACCGGCCTGGCATCATCACCCGATGCAGCTCTGTTGCTAGGAACGCAAAGTGATCAAAGAACTCCTGTTCAGTGCGGCTATTGCCCATATCACGGTCGCTATTGCTGTAGGTGTACAGCGACGCAAATGGCGGGCTAAAGATGCTGTAGTGGATGCTATCTGAATCGAGTTGCTTGATGCTCTCAACGCAGTCGCCCATGTACATATCCCAGTTGTCGCCTGACTGATGTTCTGTGATGTGCGGCGCAACCTGACGCTGGATCTTCTTGAGCTGTTCCATTGTTTGTTGTTTCATGATGACAACCATTGATTCAGCCATGGCAATGCTGTCCGCTTCTTTGCGGCGGATGTTTTCAATGACGCGGCCTTCGCCTACGTCGTAGATGATGTGCGCATTAACTGGTTGCTGCTGGCCAAATCTCCAGCACCTACGAATGGCTTGATAAAAAGCCTCGTAACTGTGGCTCAAGCCAACAAATGAGACATTATGGCAACTTTGGAAGTTAAGACCAAAACCAAAGATGCTTGGCTTACTGACCAGCACGCGGATCTTGCCATCTTGGAAGTCAATAGCTGATTGCCGCTTATGGTCATCGCTATCGCTACCTGACACTTCAACGGCGCCATTGATAGCAGCAGCAAGCGCTTTGGATTCATCGTTCAGATTGCACCAAACCAACCATTGCTCGCCGCTGCTGTTGGCTAGTGCCGCAGCAGCATCAACCCGCATCTGCAGCGATGCCTTGCGCACTTGGCGTTGATCGTTCAGTGTCCGCGCTTCCATGGCAAATAGCGCCATCTGGCCTGCATCATCTGCTACTGCCTCGCGTGGTGTCTCCACCGTGCAGTCACTGATCTGTAGATCCGGCAGGGTGAAGTCGCCGTCCTCATAGCCAAGATCTGATGGCTTGCGGATGGTCACCGCCCAACTGCAGACCCATTCCCAGAACTTACTCTTGGCGTGTCCTTTAATGCGCCACTTGGCGGTGTCGCCGCCGTCATGCACGAAGAACATTGCCAGCATCTCAGTCCTAGTCATCACGCCGATGAACTCAGCGTGATTGCCCAGCTCCATGTGGTCGTTAGGTGCTGGTGTCGCAGAACAGGCCAGCCGGAATGGCGTCTGACTGAATGACTCGATGATCTGGTTGCGGATCTTGCCGGTATACGCCTTAAGGATGCTGCTCTCGTCAAGCACCACGCCATCAAAAGCGGCCGGGTAAAAGTGGCTGAGCTTCTCGTAGTTGGTGATAGTGATGCCGGGCTTGACCTCGCCCTGGACTGCAGCAAACGCGCACGGGATGCCGAACTTGCTGCCCTCGCGGACGGTCTGATGCGCCACGGCTAGTGGTGCCAGCACCAGCACGTTGCCGCCAGTGTGCTGATGCACCTGATGGGCCCATTCGAGCTGCATGGCGGTCTTGCCCATGCCACAGTCGGCCCAGATGCAGAACCTGCCAACACGGCAGGCCATGGTCACGATGTCCCGCTGAAAAGGGAACAGCGGCGCAATGAAGCTAGTCGGGTCAAATCCTGCAGGCGCGCAGGCAGTGGACTTTGAAGCTAGGAAGTCTTTGTAGGCCATTGGCAGCCATCTGGCATTGCTACCGTAACCCTAGGGGCTACACTGTGTCAAGCATCCACCGCCGCCAATGCAGCTATGCCGTCCATTTAGCCTTAGGCTTAGCCCAGAGCTTTTGCGGTGGCTGGATTCCTGGCGCGGTGATCGCATGTCACGCGGCACCGCCATTCGGTTGCTGTTACAGCAAGCCATGGAACGGCAGGCCCAGTCATGAGCCTACAAACAGAACTAGACCGCCTACCTGACGGTTGGGGTTACGTCGCAGTCGATGATAAAAAGCGCCCATACCAACAGGAATGGCAAAAGCATCCGCTAACCAAACAAGCTTTGGCGCTTGAGTTAGCAAGCGGTCACGCCCGTGCCATTGGTGTTTGCTGCGGTGTGCCGTCCGGTGGCCTGCTATTCCTAGACCACGACGGTAAATCCGCCAGCACCATTCTCCGCGACTGGGGTTGTCCCATGTCGTCATTGCCTAAAAGCTGGGTGGTGACCAGTGGCCGCGATGGCAGGTTTCAAGTCATATACCGCGTGCCCGAAACCTATTGGGACAGCATCACAACTCGTAAATTCAAAACCGGCGTCACCGACTCCGAAGGCAAGCCAGAGCAAATTGAACTGCGTTGGAATGGCCTGCAATCCGTAGTAGCAGGTGCCCATCCATTGACCGGCGGCTACCACTGGGTTACAGGCTATGCGCCAGGTGACTTAGAAATCGCCGAGGCTCCTTTATGCCTCATTGAGCGGATGCTGCGGCCAACGCCTGCGCCTGCGCCTGCGCCAGCGCTTGCGGTTGCCGTAGATGCCAGCAGCGACAGCGACCGCGCACGGTCATACCTCGCCGCACTAAGCGCCAGTCGTGCTGATGACTACGACGAATGGCTTGAAATCGGCATGGCCTTACACAGCCTTGGCGATGACAGCCTGCTAGATGACTGGGAACAATGGTCTGCGCAGTCAGGTAAGCACAAGCCCAGCGACTGCCAGCGCAAATGGCGCTCCTTTAAAAAGTCAGGTATCACCCTTGGCACCTTAGGCGAAAAGGCCAAACGCGATGGCTGGCAGGGTAAACACCGCGCTGCAAATGCTGTAAGCACGCATCAGCCACCAGCGGCACAGGCAGCGGCGCCAATCATGGGAAAGCCGCAGAAGCTAGAGACCGCTGAACTGTTGCAATTATTACGCAGCCAAGGCAAAGACATACGCTTTAACACGTTTACCCAGCAAATTGAAATTAAAGGCAAGGTTATAGATGGCATCGACCGTTTTTACCTACAGCTAGCTGAACTGGGTTACAAGGTATCAAAGGAACTTGCCATTGACTGCCTAGTGCAGGTGGCAAATGAAAACCAATACGACCCAGTGCGGCTGTACCTAGAGCACGTTGCAGATGCCGTGCCGCCTGGCTACATCGACCGTCTAGCGACCGCATACCTACGGCCAGTGGACCAAGCCATCGCAGAACCGACCATATACGACGAAATGCTTAAGCGCACCATTATTGGTGCAGTTGCACGGGCATTTGATCCAGGTTGTAAACACGACACCGCCTGCGTGCTAATGGGTGATCAAGGCGCTTACAAATCCAGCTTTTGGCAGTGCCTGGGCGGTCCGTTTTTTAGTGATGCCTTAGGCGATATTGCCACTAAGGACGATGTAATGGTGCTTCACCGCAGTTGGATTATGGAATGGGCGGAACTAGATCACATCACAAACCGCAAGCACGCTGGGCATGTTAAATCATTTCTATCTCAAGCAGTTGACTTAATGCGCGTGCCCTACGGCAAAGCAGTCGAAGCCTTCCCAAGGCGCTGCATAATTGTTGGCACCACCAATAAAACTGCTGGGTTCTTGGTAGATGAAACCGGCAACCGTAGGTTCTGGGTAATACCAACAACTAAGACCCAAGTGGACCAAATTAACACCGCATCTCTACTGTTGGAACGTGATGCCATATGGTCCGCTGCAGTACATGCCTATCGCAACAATCAAACCAATAGATTACCAGCTCAAATGGAAATACAGGTCACTAAAGAAAATGATACCTACCTAATTGACTCCCCATGGCGTCATGCAATCGAGCAATATCTAGCCAATAGGCGCTCAGTGGACATCGTTACATCTGAGGAGATTCTTACACATGGGATCAAGAAACCACTTGAGCGCCAGACCAGAGCGGACCAGATGCAGGTGGCATCCATTCTTAAGGATCTTAATTGGGTCAAGGTTCGAGAATCAACAGGTCGTCGCCGGTGGCATTACACACGGTTGGACGGACAGGACGGCTAAAAGCCAGTTGACGACTACGTTTTGGCCGTCCCAACCGCACGACCGACCTACCTAAGGTCTAGGAGTTGCCTAATACCCCCTATACCCCTCTTTTATCTATCTTTATAAGAGGTTAGGAGGTTAGGACGGTTAGGAGAAGCCCTGCGCTGCAACGTCTTTTGCCGTCCATACCTTGCAAAAAAGGTTAGCCGCCCTGACTGGCACTAGGATCTGCCCGTTACACCTGTTTAAATGCCTGAAATTAAGTTTCATGTTTCTGATGCTGAACTGTCAGAATTGAATGCCGCTGCCGCTTCCGCTGGAACCAGCCGGGCGGCATTTATTCGTGACCGTGCCCTTGCAGGAATGACCACGATGGACTACAATGCGCTGGTGGCTGGGGCCGTGCGTCAAATGCATGGCGACATCCCACGCAGCAAAATTGAACACCTCGTCGCATATGTCATCAATCAAACAGCAACCAGTAGTCGAACAGCTCCGTGCGCTATTGACAGAAGCGCTTGCAGTCGCCGCTGCAATCCGTGACAACGCCCAAGACGATCAGCAGCCGCTGCCTGCTGACATAGCTGAATCGCTCACATCCATCGCATCCACAATCAATGAAGCTTGTAACGTCCCAGATCGAATTGCACAATGCATTGCGTCTGGTGGCGCGTGCAGTCGGTAACGGTCGCACTCATGCCATTACCGCTGGCGTGTTGCTACATGCTGCCGATGGCATATTGACCGTCACCGGCTACGACATGGAGCTAGGCATCACAACCGCCATCAGCGCCTCCGTAGAGGCCCATGGCACCACCGTCGTGCCCCATCGGCTGCTGTCCGACATCATTGGCCGCTTAGACGCCTCTGAGGCCGTCTCGCTGGCCATCAGCGGCAATCGGCTGGCATTGGTATCGCTCAGCGGCTCCTACAGCCTCTCAGTGGCCTCTGCGGATGATTTCCCAGCTTTACCCGTGGTGGATGCTGCCAATGGCATTGCCATCGACCTCGTTGGCCCCTTGGCCGCCGTCATGCCAGCAGCCAGCACCGACGTCAGCAAGCAGTTACTGCAGGGCATTCACCTGGCCACTGGCCGCGTAGAAGCCACCGATGGTCATCGCCTGGCAATTTGCGCCATCGACTCAGACGCTGAACTAGATCTGGTGCTACCTGTGCGCTGCCTGCAGCAAGTCCGGCAACCGGCAACCATCGCCATCGACAAAGGCCAGGTGGGCATCGTCCTAGCCGATGGCACACAAATCACCAGCCGCACCCTAGACGGCACCTATCCCAATGTCCGGCAGTTGGTGCCCACAGAATTTGCACACGCATTAACCGTTGATCGTCTGCAACTGCTGCACGCCTTAGAGCGCGTGGCCTTAATTGCCGTCAATCATAACTCAATTGTTAAATTATCAACCGCAAGTAAAATTCTTGAAATCACAGCCGAAGCCGATGCCAACAGCGGCGCCGAATCCCTTGTAACCACTGGCACCTTGCCCGATCTAGCCATCAACGTTCATTACCTAATCGACGGCTTAAAAACCATGGGCGCTAAGTCGGTCACCCTATCCGCCAACACCGCAACCGCACCCGTCACCTTGACGCCTGACGGCATAAGTAGCCATACTTACCTCATAATGCCTGTTCAAGTCAGAAGCTAATGGCCAAAAAGTGCACAAACACAGAAGCAGATCAACGGGTAAATGCCGTCTACGATCTGCTTTTGCGTGCACATAGTAGAACACAAATTATTCGATTTGCTTCGGAATCTTGGGGCGTAGGTGATCGCCAAACTGAACATTACATGGCGCGTGCGCGTCAATTAATGGCGCTTGATGCTGAACTTGAACGCCCGCAATGGTTGACTGCTGCTATTGCACGTCTTCAAGATTACGAACGCGAAGCACGTGAAAAAGGCAACTTAGGTATTGCAATTAAAGCCTTAGAAGACCAAGCCAAGCTATTGCAGTTTCCAATGACATGACACTTTTGGCTGGCATTTGCGAGCCCGGCAGGTTGTTGGCGTTCATGCAGTCAACAACACAAGAAGACACCGCAGCAACGTTAGAACGCATCCGCGCTGATTTGCATCCAGGCCAGCTTGCGTTTGTTAATGACCAAACCACCAGCATCCTTGGCGTGTCTGCTGGCTACGGCGCAGGCAAGACCAGAGCGCTATGCGCAAAGGCCGTTCACCTTGCCATGGCAAATCAAAGCTTTATTGGTGTGGTAATGGAGCCCACGGGTCCGCTAATCCGGGACATTTGGCAGAATGATTTTGATGATTTTTTAGAAACCTACGACATTCCATATACATTTAGGGCATCACCATTGCCTGAATACAATCTCCATTTGCCGGGTGGTGATACCAAAATCCTATGCCGTAGCTTTGAGAACTGGACACGCATCATCGGCATTAACGGCGCATGGATACTGGCCGATGAGATCGACACCGTAGCGCCCAGCATCGCCAATAAGGCATTCCCCAAGATCCTTGGCCGCTTACGTGCAGGTAATGTGCGGCAGTTTGCGGCGGCATCCACACCAGAAGGTTTTAGATGGATGTGGCAAACATTCGCCAGTGAAGACAGTAAAGGCCGCACGGATCGAAAGCTGATCCGAATGCGCACTGCTGATAACCCGCATTTACCGCCGGACTTTATTGAGCGGATGCAGGCCAACTATGACCCGCAACTGCTCAAGGCTTACCTAGATGGCGAGTTTGTAAATCTAACCACCGGCCAAGTGTATGACCGCTTTGATCGTGCCAACCATGTGGCTGACATCACTGCACCTGACAGCCGTGAACCGTTGCGCATCGGCGTTGACTTCAACGTTGGCAATATGTCGGCAGTGATCGCATATCGCAATGGCAAAACACTACACGTATTTGATGAGATCAGCGGCGCCAATGACACTGACGCATTAGCAGCCGCCATCAAAAGCCGTTACCCAGACCATCGCCTTTATGTGTACCCAGATGCCAGTGGCGGCAACCGCAGCACCAATGCAACCCAAACCGATATTGCCATCCTTGAGAGCTACGGCATGTCCAACCAATCACCACGCGCCAACCCACCGGTGCGCGACCGCGTAGCAGCAGTGCAGGCGCTACTGGAGAACGGCAAAGGTGAGGTGCGTTTACACATCGCCGCATCATGTGTAAAGCTTATTGAATGCCTAGAACTGCAAAGCTATACAGAACGCGGTGAACCTGATAAAGACCAAGGCTATGACCACATGAACGACGCCATCGGTTATCTCATCTGGCGTGAGTTCAACCCCCTGCACGCTAGAGCAGGCCGTGGCACAGGAGTTAGATTGTATTGACACCATAAGCCGCTGCAATGTATAGCCTGCCGTCTGC
>Ga0209299_1000806_pt1 | contig 17567 bp, 10 predicted proteins | sample S_140806_MF_Meta_FD_187326 | JGI IMG/M metagenome (GOLD analysis project Ga0209299, IMG submission 187326) | Freshwater microbial communities from Lake Simoncouche, Canada to study carbon cycling - S_140806_MF_MetaG (SPAdes) (version 2) | ecosystem: Environmental > Aquatic > Freshwater > Lake ...
CGTCGCACCGCTGGATTCTGGGCGCAGACAGATGGTGTCTCGTTTCTGCACAGTTATTGGGACGCCGAGAAGGGGCCGTGGGATGCGCGCATGGCAGATGGGCATATGCCCTCGAAACCATTGGGTGATTTGGCGACAAAGGTGTTGCGCGTCGAGCAGGTGCGCATTTCCGCCAATGCCACGTCCACGGATTCGCCGTATTATGTGATTACCCGTGAAGTGTTGTCGGCTACCGAAGCCGCGTGGCGGTATGGCGTCAGCGGGGCGTTGGCGTCTCATAACAGTGATGCCATTACGGGCACCAGCGACTTGGCAACCGATGCGGGAATGAATCGTTGGGTGCTGGACCAGACCACAATTGGTGAAGGCGACCGTTTGCGCATGCAGGAAACGGTGGAACGGTTTACCATTTACGTAGACCGCCACCCGGACTTGTTGCCCAACGGATTGCAAATTGTGATTGTGGGCGACACGATGGTCAGTGGCCCATTGCCATTGCTGTTTGGTGTGATTCCGGTCGTGCCGTGGCGGGACGGGTCGGCTGACCCCTCGTATTTCCCGCGTCCGGTCATGGAGCAATGGCTGGACCATCAGGTGCGCATCAATGCGTTGCTGTCCAAGTGGGTAGATTCCGTGCGCGTCAATGCGGCGGGGCGATTCCTGACCCGCGCAGGAACGTTGGTGACGGAAACGATTGTGGGCGGCGGGACCTCGTTGTTGGAAGTCAATTCTGGGCGTGCGCTCAATGATATTATGCAACCGGTACAGGGGTTTAGCGTCGGTACGGATTGTAAGGAACTTCTGCAACTGGAAAAGAAAGCCTTTGAAGATGCGTCTGGGTACAACGATACAAGCCGTGGACAGATTTCTGGCGACGCGTCGGGCCGTGCAATTCTGGCGGCACGTGAGCAACTGGAACGTGTCTTTGCACCGGGAGTCGCGGCGGCGGCGGCGGCACTGACTGCATGGGCGAAAGTCCAAGTGGCGGGTATGGCATTCGGCTATGATGTGCCGCGTGACCTTGGAGCCGTGGGCAACAGTCGTCCAGACCTTGCTCATGCGTTGACCCGCGACATGTTTGATGGCCCGGTGTCGGTGCGTGTGGACCCCGAAACGCTGATGCCGATGCCACGGGTGTATCGTCAATTCTTGCTGGATAGCTGGCTGGATAAGGGAGTTATTACCCAACAGCAATACTTGCGTCGCCAATCCACGGCGATGATTTCGGATATGGAAACGCCAGATGAGGACCAGTCGGCACGGGCCAAGCGTATTTGCGAAGCTATCCGGTTGCGTCAACCTAATGTGCCAGAAATGCGGTGGCAGGATAACGAATCAATTCATCAAGATGTGTTGGAGCGCGAGATTATTTTGCGCGACGACCTTGGACCTGATATTATTGTTGCCGCGCAGAATCGCTGGGCGCAGTTGTCCCAGCAAGCGTCAATGAAGTCTGGTGGTCCTCCGCCGCAAGGCGCGCCACCAACTGAGCCCAATGGGAATGGTGGGCCAAGTCCATTCCAACCCTCCCCACAGACGCAACCATTAGCGACTGCCAACCCAGCAATCGGTGGTGCCCCGCCCCAGATGGTCCCTACGGGCGTAGGCCAGACACCAAACATGGGATGACCCAGCGTGAACCGTCGCGTTTCTAGTCACGGAGTTTCTGTATGACCGCACCAACGAGTAGTCCCGCATCACCCGGTATGAGCATGGACGCTATGATGGCGGACATTGCTGGCGATAGCATCAAGCAAACAATGTTGGAACAAGCTGAATCGGAATCTACCCGCGACGACCGTGGGCGATTTTCGCCAAAAGCTGACACCGATATTGCCGCAAACGAGTCGCTATCAGACGTTTCTGCTGATGATGACACAACCGACATTGCCGACGAAGAGGATACGACACCGCTTCCGAAAGGCATGGTGGCTGTGCCAACCATTACGCGGGAAATGGCTACCGCATTTACGGTGGCTGATGCTGAAGGGGCTATTGAGCCACCCGACCTGACCATCGAGTTTACTGCGAACGGCAAAAGCCGCCGCGAACCGTTGGATAAGGTCGTCAAACTCGCTCAGTGGGGCGTGTATAACCACGAAAAGCACCAGCAAGCGGAAGCCGCGATGCAACAGGCCGAAGCGTTGCAGGGGCAAATTCAGCAATATGATGCAACGGTACGACAAATGCAGTTTGAACGCCAGCAACTATTGACGAACGATGACGCCTATTTGAATGCACGGGCGGCTTTCGAACAGCAAAACACTCCGGAAGCGCGGCTCCAAATGGAGCGCCAACAATTGCAATCGCAACGCGCCCAGATGGAGTTTTCGCAAGCCCAACAGGTGGGCACGCAGTTCTTAGATACCCGTGTGGAACCCGCACTCGAATTGATTGCGAGTGCCCTTCCCACGGTCAGCAAAGAAGAACTTGCCGCACGAGTCTTGCTGGTGGCAAACCGCTACACCGTCCAAACCCCGTTCGGGGCGATTATCAATCCGCAAGCCCATACACAGATTGCTGAGGCCATTCGAGATGATATCGTGCCGTGGGCGCAACAAGTGCATGACCAGCGCAACAATGAGCGGTCGGCATTGACTGCTGGACAATCGAAAAAGACCCAAGCCCTGCAAGTGGAAGCCCAGAAAGCAAAGAACATGGCCGCGCGTGCCATGAAAGCTGTGGGACATTCAGGGCCTCAGAGCAAGAACCGCCCACCAATCAAGACCATGGATGATGCGATTGCGGATTCGATTCGCTCATCGTTGGAATCAATTGGTTTGCGATAACCCTTTTCTACTACTACGACCATGCCAGCACCTACTGTAATCTCTGATGCCGACCTTAGTGGTCTGCTGAAGAACCTGTATAACAACTACCGTGAGAAGGCCCAGAACCTTGTCACTCCGTTCTTTGCCCAGCTTCAGAAGGCAAAGTCTGGTGGCCCCCGCAATCTGCGATGGGGCGGGAACGGCGCGTATTGGGATGTGGTCACGGGCCGTCCGGCTGGTGGCACTATCTCGTCGAGCGGCTATTTCCCGCCCGACACGTTTGCGCAGGAAAAGCAAGCCAACACGGGCGTTGCTCGTGCGTATGTGACCCGTCAGATTGACGGCCTTGCGTTCCTTGGCACGCAATCTAAGGACGCCGCGTTTGCGACGATTGCCGAAAAGACCCTTCAGGAAATCCGTGAAGCGTCGGCTCTGCTTATGGAAGCGGCCCTCAATGGGTCGGGTCAGGGTACGCTTGCCACGGTGGGCACTGTGACGGATACGGTGACTATCATTGTGAGCAACCCTTACGGCGTCACGGGCGCTGGTCAGGGCTCGCTCCTGCTCTCGCCGGGTGACTACATTGCCGTTCGTAACTCGACGGGCGCGACCCTCCGTGGCAAGGCGAGCATTTCGTCTATTGCCGTGTCGGGCACCAACTCCACCCTGACGCTTTCCGCGTCGGTGGGCGGCATGGTTGCCGCTGATATTGTGGTCAAGGCGACCACATCTGACGATGCGTTCTCGGCTACTGCTGGCGTGAACCAAATCAACGGACTTATCAACATCACCAACCGTGGCGGAAGCTACGGCACCCTGCATAGCCTTGCCGCCAGCACCTATCCGATTTGGGATGCGGTGCGTCTTGTGGCGGGCACGGATACCCCGGATGCTTCGACGCCTACTGAGTCGGATATCTGGACGCTGATGCAACGCGTCAAGGGTCTGTCGGGGAAGGACCCGTATGCGCGTCCGCAGGAGTTCCTCCTGATGGCGACTCCGGGTATGGCGAAGGCGCTGATGGAGTCGATGATTTCCCAGCGTCGCTTTGAAGCGCGTGATGCGGCGGTTGAGCTGAAGGGTGGCTACAAGGCCGTCAGCATCTGCGGCATTCCGATGTTTGAGAACATGTACTGCCCGGCTGGTACCATCTACCTCGTCCATCTCCCGTCGTTGGCGTGGGTGGATGCCAAGGATTGGGGTTTTGTCGAGTTTGAAGGTGCGGGTCCGTGGCGTTGGATTCAGGGCCGCGATGCGTTTGAGACGACCTATGGCTACTACGGTAACCTTGCGTCGCTTATTCGTAACTCGCACGGCTCTATTACTTCGTACACGAACGACACCACGTTCTACACCCACGTTATCTAACCGATAACGGCGCGGCAGGATGGGGGCAACTCCCCATCCTGCTTCGCAGGGTTCACCTAGGAGAACTGGAATGAGTGCTTTTACGTCGATGTTCCGTCCCAAGCCGGGAAATTTTGGTCAGAATCTGACCGTTGAATCCGTGGTTATCGGAACGGGTGGGACCAGTGTGGCAAACAGTGCCACCACATCGGTGTGTATTTCGACACCGATGCGCAAGTGCCAGTTGATTGGTTTGGCTATCAATGGCTTGGTCGCCGGTGCGTCAACCAGCGCCCTGACCATTCAAGGATTTAAGCGCGATAACAGCATTGCATCCCCAGCGGATGTGACGCTGACCGCAACTAAGAGCATCAAGTCGGATGTGATTTCGACTCTGCAAAAGTCGTACACCGTAGCGATTACGGGAACGGATGCGGGAACCATTTTGCAAGCGGGTGACGTTTTGCGTATTGACGTAGTTGCGGCGGGTACAGTGACGACGCAACCCACGGTCAATGTGGTCGCCACGTTTGCGATGATGAACTAAGTATGGGCCTCGTGCTGAACCAGCACGGCACCCCGGAGCCGCCCAGCGATGTGCTGGCGCGGCTTCGGCGTGTCCATCCCGCGCTGTCGTTGCGGTGGTCGCAAATGCCAAACCGTCCATGGTCCATGACATGGGAATGGCCAGAAACTGATGCGCGGTGGGGCCGTGTGCGGTCCAACGAAATTTCCCCAGATGCCGCGTATGATATTATTGGGTATTTGCCAACGGACTGCCCGATTGACCAAGCGGGTGCGTATGTGGAAAACGCCTTGAAGCAGTATCCACGTGACGAAGTGCGCAAGGTGCGGGAGCGCATGCACAAATGGAACGAAGTAGACAAGCCCAAAGAGCAAATGAACGAAGTGTTGACGGACACAATGGACAATATCGGGGCCGAGCGTCGGCAAAAAAACCCGCGTCGGCAACGGGTCACGATTACACCCGCGAGCTAATTTATGGCATATACCGTCAGTCAACTGATTACCAACACGCGCGAAATGATGGACGCCGCGAATTCTACGCGGTGGACTGACGCATTTATTACCACGGTTTTGGGCATTGTGCATAGCCGCGAATACTCCGGTATTCTTGGGGCAAACCCGTATTACCGATTTGCCCAGCGGGATGTCACGACCGACAGTGAAAGTAAAATCCCCTATACCGACCTGAACGGGGGAAGCGGCGATACGGCGGAAACGTTGTATCGCATCCTCGGTATTGTGGATGGTTTTACGGTGTACCGCCAAACGGAGTTTCGGTCGGTCCCGTTGGCGACACAAACGAATTATGACAGCCCATACCAACGGCTGTGGTACGATGCAGGGTCAGATATCCAGATTCTGCCTGTAACAAGCAATCTTGCCTTGACCATTACGGTCAATTATACCCCGCCTCGCCCAGACCAACTCAGTACGTCCTCAGTTGTGGTAGATTTCCCTGAGGGCCATGAAGTCATTCTGTGGCTCGAAGCGGCGGCGATGTTGCTCGAAAAGGGTGCGGCAGAGTCGGATGCCGCGCAACGAATGCGTGCGATGGCAGAAGCAGAACGCAAGCAGATGTATCAAGATTTGACGCGACGGGCCGCGCGCCCAACGTATTTCGGTTATCCTGACCTCGCCGCAGAATGGGGCGGCATGGGGATGTGGTAAATGACAGTACGGCCACCATCGCAGGATTCGCAACAGGGATTTTCGGGTGGCTTGAATAGCACCTCTGACCCTAGTGCGGTTGCACCCAATCAAATGGTGCGGTCGGATAACGTGCGCCTTGCTGATTACGGGGCCGCCACCAAACGTGGGGGCACTCAGCGCATCCACACAACAACGCTGGGCGCACATAGCGTCAAAAGCGGGTATGCGTGGCGCAAAGATACGTCAACCGTGTACGGGTTGGTGCAGTTCAACGGCGCAATGTATTCATTCACGTGGGGCACATTCCCGCGCACGTTGACCAACATTGGCGTGGTCAGTGATGTGGCGGTGAGTGGCGCGGCATTTCGGGATGGGTCGGCAAACGTCGTGTATTTGGCAAGCGGCGGTGCGCTCAAGAAGTGGGATGGCACCACGTTTACCAGCATTGCGACCGCTGTGCAAGCCACGGGCGTTGCCGTGTATCACGAACGGTTGTGGGGGTGGGGCGTTGCCGGGTCACTCGATTCGGTGTTTTATTCGGCGCTCGATAACGGCGATACGCTGGGCGTCGGCGCATCCAGTGGTGGACAAATCATTGTGCGCACGTTTGGTCAGCGCAACATTGTGGCGTGTGCGGCGGTCAATACGTCCTTGCTAATTTTTCACAATCGCGGCATTTCGCGGTTGACCGGATACGGGCAAAGCGACACGACGGTATTGCCCGAAGCGGTAACGGCAGACGTGGGGTGCGTGGGTCAACAAGCCGTCTGCGTGTACGACAATATCGCGTACTTTGTGTCCGAGCGTGGGTTGTATCAGGCTAACGAAAACAACGTCCAGCCGGTTGCCACGCCTGAACATCCCGACCCGATTATCAATTATTTGCAAGCGTTGTCGTCTGCCAATCTTGCCGCCGTGGTGTGCGCGTTTAATCGCCGCACCCGCGAAGTGTGGATTGCGTTGCCGGGAACGGGCATCTTTGTATATCACACGGTTATCAAAGCGTGGAGCGGCCCGTTTCAAGATGGATACTTGAGTCCCGATACCACGGCCCTGTTTGAAATGGTGGATAGCAACAACCAGCCAATTTTCTGCCGTGGGGATGATTCCGGGTGGGTCAGCCAATGCGACCCCGGCGGCGTGTACGTCGATAATATGGCGGCGGCTGGCACGGGGGGCACGGTGTACAATGCGGTGATTCAATGTCACCGGATGTATTGCGGCGACCCGACCACCGCTAATGCGTTTATCTGGGCCAAGATTTTGGCGGCACTTGGGGGGTCAAATAGCGCGTCGTTGTCGTGGAATACGTTGACGGACGCAGGGACGGCGCAGATTGTGTCTGGCGCGTCTGGTTTGGCGTGGGGCGCAACGACATCATCGTGGGGCGCGGGCACGTGGGGTGTGGGTGGACAGTCGCCGTACTATGTCCGGTTGTCTGGCACTGGCCCTTTTGTGGATATTACGATTACAGACTCTGGGCAAGCCGGGGCGATTTACGCTTCGGTTGAAGTCACGTCCAAGATTTACGGGAGACGCTAATGGGACTCGTCAGTACGCACCAACTCAGCACGTTTACAACGCCAGTCAACGGCACGTCGCCCATCGACGCCAATCAAGTCAAAGGCAACGACAACTCTATCAAAACGTCGTATAACGCGCACGACGCCGACACGACTATCCATTTGCAAAGTGGGGCCGTTGCCACACGTCCTGCCGCCAGCACCGCAGGACAAACGTGGCTGGCAACGGACAGCGGGGCCGTGTATCTGTGGCTGGATAACGGGTCGGCGTGGGTCGAAGCTAACTACCTACGGAGTACGGGTGGGACGGTGACGGGCAACGTGTTGATAACGGGCACCCTTGGCGTGACGGGTGCGACTACGTTGTCATCGACGCTGACCATTGGCGGCGTTACGTACACGTTCCCGGCATCGCAAGGTGCCAATCAGTACCTCAAGACGGATGGGTCGGGCAACTTGTCGTGGGTGACGTTTCTCGAAACCCTTGCGTTGACTGATTTGTCCGATGTGACCATTACGTCGGTTGCGTCTGGACAGTTCCTGTTGTACAACGGCACGGTGTGGGTCAACGGCACCAACGGGTCGGCGCTGACCACGCTCAACGCCAGCAACTTGTCAAGCGGCACGGTCAACACCGCGCGTGTTGCGGGGTCGTACACGGGCATTACGGCAGTTGGGACGCTGACGGCTGGCGCGATTAGCACAGGGTTTACGGCGATTGCAGATACGTTCCTTGCGACGATTTCCACCGCAAGCAAGGTCAGCAACAGTGCAACAACGGCAACCAATGCCAACACCGCCTCTGCGATTGTTGCGCGTGACGCCAGCGGCAACTTTACCGCAGGTACGGTGACGGCGGCATTGACGGGCAATGCAACGACGGCAACAACGCTGGCAACAGCGCGGGCAATCAACGGCGTCAACTTTGACGGAAGCGCGGCGATTACGGTCACGGCGGCGGCGGGAACGCTCACAGGCACGACGCTTGCCAGCAACGTCACGCTGTCCTCGTTGACATCCGTTGGCACCCTGTCCGCCGGTGCTGTCCCCGCAAGCCTTGTCACCGCCGGGACGTTCGGCGCAGGCGCGTACACGTTCCCCGGTGCGCTGGCGATTACGGGCGCGTTGACGGGTGTGACAACGTTGACGGCTTCGAGTACCGCAACAATCGGTGCGGCGACCTCGCCTTTGCTACTTGACCGACTTGCTGATTTTACCAACTACGGCGCGATGTCGTTCAACGCTTCGTTGATTTCGACGACGATGAACGGGTTGTATGGGCGACTCAATGCGACAGATGGTGGATTGTACATTACCGCGCCAAGCGGCAGTTCTACAAAGCTACAAGTCGCGGGGTCAACCGTCGCAACGTTTGCTGGCGCACTTACTACGCTGGCAACTCCCCTCGCGATTACGGGCGCGTTCACGGGCGCAACGACTGGCGCGTTTAGTGGGAAGATAACAAGTACGGTTGGCAATAATGCGATTTATTTTGAGAGCGCATCGGCAACCACTGGGTATCATTATACGCAAATCAAGAATACTAGCGCGTGGATGATTCTCGGCATTGAAGGAAGTGTGGCGGGTAGTCTTGCTACGAACAGCACTGCGTATTCAACGGTGCTGGTTACGCAAAACGCCACCGACCTGATTCTTGGTACGAATCAGACAACGAACTTGAAAATTGCCAACGGTGGAGCCGCCACGTTTTCCAGCACCCTCGCCGTGACGGGAGCCGCCACGTTTAGTGGGGCGATTACTTCGACTGTTGGAAATAACGCGACTGTCCTAAGCAACACGTCCGCAACCACGGGTTATCAGCAAATCTATTTTCAGAATACCTCTGGTGGTGTTCGGCTCGGTGTGAACGGCTCAACGGCGGCGGCGTTGCTCACCGGAGGCAATGCTTATGCGGCGACACTGGATAATCTTGGTAACTACCCGCTTGACTTTGGTACGAACGGTATTCGGCGCGGCGGCTTCTCAGCGGCAGGCGCATTTGACCTAACCAGCACCCTCACCGTGACGGGGGCGACGAACCTGAACGAGAGGGTCATCGTCTCGGGTACTGGTCAGGTGTTGACGCTCATCAAGACGAGCAATAGCCAGCCGTCGATGCTCTTTACCGGAGTAGCATCAAGCAACTTTACGGCAGGAATCGGGTCTGGTGACGTATTCGTTATCACTAAGAATGACGGCACAACTGCGATTCTCACGCTGACGCAAGCCGGAGCCGCCACGTTCTCCGGCACCGTCACGGCGTCAACGGTGTATTCCACAACCGTTGGCGCAACCAACCGCGACCTGTATATCGACAACACCGGATTGATGGGCTATGTCAGTTCGATTCGTGCGGCCAAGACGAACATTACGCCGCTGACCGATACCGCGTGGCTCGATGCGCTAACGCCTGTGGCGTTCAACTACCGCAAGAAGGACGAGGACGGCGCGTACACGGACGAAGCGAACACCCCGCTGGAATACGGGTTGATTGCCGAAGAGGTGGAAGGCGTCAACGCCGAACTGGTGTTCTATGACGAAACCGAGGACGGGCTGGCGTTGCGCGGCGTGTCGTACAACAAGCTGATGATTCCGTTGCTCCAGCGTGTCCAAACGCTGACGGCTCGCAATGATGCGTTGACGGCTCGCGTGGCGGCTCTTGAAGCGGTCTAACCGATGACGAGTCCCGTGGGAGGCGACGCACGGGGATACAAGTATTTATATACTATGCAAGGAGATGTGTATGTCGTGGCTCAGTAGCTTTGTCAATAACAACCGCAACTTTGCGGGGAACCTTGCAAAAAATGTTGCACCAGCATTGTCATTTGTTCCGGGTGTTGGGTGGCTTGGGGCGGCGGCCATTGGTGCGCTCGGACAAGGGGTGCAAAAGGGGTCGAACATCGGGGACATTGCAAAGGCTGGGTTGTCGGCAGGGTCTATCGGTGCTGGCTTGCAAGGCGCGGCACAAGCGGCGACAGGTGCTGGATATTTGGGTGGCACGCAAGGTGCGCTGGCGGCAGGAGCCAATCAAGGAGCCGGGGCGCTTGGCGGCACGTTGCGAAGTGCATTCGGTGGCACCGGAACTGCTGGCACGATGGGAACTGCGGGAGTGACCGCGCCAACGATGGGTACTACGGATAACGTTGCACGTATGGTAATGACCCCTGATGGACGATATGTGCCGGAACTGGTCAATAATGCCAGTGATATGAGCAACCTGTTTTCGGGTGTAACAAAAGCCGCAAAGGGTGTTGGGTCATTTGCCAAGAACTCGTTGGGCACTATGTGGGAAAAGGACCCCGCAACCACGCTCAAGGCATTGCAAGGCATTGCATCAATTCCAGCTATCAATCGTCAAAGTGACGCGGAAGCGCAGTTGTTGCAACAGCAAGCAGACACACAAAGTTTGACGGCTGAACAATTGCGTCGCCAGCAAGCAAAACTTGCGGCGTTGCGCGCATCAATGGAAATTTCTCGCTAACAGGATACTCCCGTGACCGTGCCGAATACTAGCTCTATCTATGGCAAAGTGCGTCGCCCTCGGTCCCCGCAAGGGGATGGGGCGTATGACGCCAATGGCATGTCCACGTCTACTGGCCAGCAAGGGCAGGGTCAGCTAGGCGAACCTGCGCGTCCATACAACCCCCAGCAACCCACGTCGCATCCCCAGCCGCAACAGGGATTCCAAGCCAATACCCCGCCGGGACCGGGCAATCAAGGTGGGCCGCAGACGTTCTCCCAAATGCAGTCACAGGGACAAGCGCGCCCAATGCCGCCTCAGGGGGCTGGAATGGCCCCTCAAGGGGCCGGAGCACCGCCGCAAGGGGGTATGCAGGGGTTGCCGCAAGGGTCCGTGTATCGGCCTACGGCGCAACAGAATCAAGGCAATGCGCAATTGCAAACCGCCGTGTCGCAGACGCTTGCCGCGCCAACGCGCTATGATTTGCCGCAAGTGCAACAAGTCCGCGATGCGCTGACGGCGCAACTGCAAACGCAATATGCGGGTCAGCAAAAGCAAATCAACGACCAGTTGGCCAGTCGCGGGTTGCTGTCGTCGTCGATTGCTGGTGGGTATTACGGGGACTTGGCAACTAACCAAGCCAACTCGCTGGCCGATATGAACGCCAAGCTGATTCAGGATGCGGCGGCAACCAATGCGGCAGACCGTTCCTCGGCGTTGGCGTCGGCACAAAATCTGTCGAACTCGCAGTCGGCACAGGGCATTGCGGGATACAATGCCAACCTTGCGGGACAGAATCAAACCCAGCAGTTTGGCATCCAGCAGGGTGGGCTGACCGGAATGTATGGGGGGCAACAGACGCTGGCAGGGCAAGCGCAGGCCCAACAGAACGCCGTGCAAGTGGGCGGATTGACCGGACAATATATGGCACCGGGGTCCACAGGGGCTGGACAAAGCACCTTGGGTGCCCAGCAACTGTCGCAGAGTGGTCAGCAGTTTGCGCAGAACCTTGCGTTGCAGTCGCAGTTGGGACAGGGCAATCTTGGCGTCGCGCAACAACAGGCCAACACGGGAGCCGCCGCACAGCAAGCGCAAGCCCAGCAAGCGCAACAGCAATTGAACGCGCAAACCCAGCAGTTTGGGCAAACGTATATGTTGCAACAAGCCGCGCAAAACCTGAATGCCCAAGTGCAAACGGGGCAGTTGTCTATTGCTCAAGCGCAACAGCAACTGGCGCAATTGCAGAATAGCCAACAATACGGACTGGCGCAGGGCAGTCAAGGTATTGCCCAACAGCAGGCTAACACCCAGCAACAGCAAGTTGCAGGACAGTTGCAGTTGGGTCAAGCACAGTTGGCGCAATCGGGGCAACAGTTTCAACAAAACTTTGCGCAAAATGCCGCACAGTTCGGACAAACGTATGCGTTGCAACAAGCCCAGCAAGACCTCAACAGGCAAGTGCAAACCGGGCAATTGACCATTGCACAGGCACAACAAAAGCTGTCCGAACTATCCAATACGCAACAGTTTGGGTTGGCACAAGGCAGTCAGGGCATTGCGCAACAGCAAGCCAATACCGCAACCGCCGCGCAACAAGCGCAAGCGCAATATCAGCAAGGGCAGTTGGGTGTGGCAGAAAAACAAGTGGCGCTTCAAGACAGCCAGTTCCAGCAAAACTTTACACAGAACGTCAGTCAGTTTGGACAGACGTATGCGTTGCAGAAAGCCGCACAAGACCTCAATACAAAAGTGCAAAATGGGCAACTGGACAACCAGACGGCTCAACAAGCATTGGCAGAATTGACGCAAAGAACGCAAGCAACGCAATTTACACAATCGCTTGATGCACAAAAAGCGCAGACAGGCATTGCCAACACGTTGGGCCTTGCAGGGCTTATGAACACGCCGGGTGGCAATCTATTTGGTGGGTCTACGGACGCTCAGAACAAAGCGACCTTTTTGGACATATATAAGAAGCTTGGTATTACACCGCCTACGGAAACTCCGGTAGTTACCCCGCCGGTTGTAACGCCGGGTGGTGGCGGAACAACTGGTGGTACAACTGGTGGCACCGGTGGCAATGGTGGCACGGAAGGAAAGGGCGTAGGACCGGGTGGTCAACAAATTGTTCCCGGCGTCGATACCCGCGTTGCCCCTGACCTTGGCCAGCAAGCGTTTGCAATGGCTAATCCAGACCAGCAATCGCTAATGTCGCGTCAGATGGCACCCGAACAAATGGGTCTAACCCCAGAACAGCTTGCGCAGTTGCAACGGATGCTCGGAATTGGCGACGCGCAAATGGCATCGACGGACTTTTAAGGAGATATTACCATGTCATTTGCAGGATTTGGCGCGGCCCTTGGCAACCTCTTTGGTGGGGTGGCGGGGTCATTGCAAGAGCAGGAAAAACTTCGCATGGCGCGAGAGTTTCAGGCCAAGCAGATGGAAGATATGGGCGCGCAAATGGAAGAGCGCAAAGCAAATGCCGCGTATCGGTTGGCTGAGGCGGAACATCAAAAACAAATGGCGTCACCGGAAATACAAACACTTGTCAAATTGGCAAGGTCTGGAGGCGAAGGGTCCGATGATGCGGCGGCACAATTGTGGGCTTTGGACGCGTCAAAGTTTGGTCCATTACTAAAAACTAAAACGCCTCCTAATCGTCAACAAGCAACTTTAAAAGGTAAAAATGGCGAACCTATAGCGGGTTCTTTTGACCCAACCACAGGAAAACATTATGATGCCGCTGGCAACGAAATGGCAAACGCAGAGCGTTACACAACTTTGCCGCGCAATGACAGCCTTGGAAGTGACATCAAAAAGGCGCAACTGGCACATTCGATTGCCGCACGCGAAGTTGCTTTGTTGAAAGGAAACCTTGACGAAGCATCAAAGGTTGCAAGTGATGTAATGTTAACGGGAGCAAGTACGATTCCGGGAACTCCGGGGTATAATCCCAAAGCCATGCATGCGCAAACATTGGTTGGAATGGCACAGAAGAAATACAACGACGCACAAACGCGTATGCAAGATGCGCAATTGAAGTTGATGGGAATGCTTGGTGGTCAGCAATCATCGTTGCCGCCAGATATTGACCCTGCCGAATTTGCGCAATTCCAGTCAAGCCGTATTCCACCAACTCCGTAAATGACTGCCCCTTATGACCCACAGTTGGTGCAAGCATTCCGCGCATGGAAAGCACAACAGGCGGCACTTGCGGCAGAAACACAACGGCATCGTGACATTCTGACCAAGAATGAAGCGGGAAAAGCGCGCGACCTCGAACAAGCTCCGTCGCCTACCATGCTCAAGTTGTCGGCATTTAGCGATGCGGTAACGGGTGGTATTAGCAATGTCGGCAAGAATGCATATAACGCATTGATGGCTCCGGTGCAGGGGAATGAGTTTAGTGGACGGATTCCACACCTTGTGGCTCCGCAACCCACAGAAGCCATTACGCCAGAGGAATTCAAAACAGCGGCGGCAAAAACGGCGGTAACTGCCGCGTCAATTCCGGTGGGTGGATACGTTGCAAAAAGTGCAATGGCTTTGCCTAGCGTTATTGGGCGTATTGGTGGGCAAGCCCTTGGTACGGGGGCTATGGGAAGTGCCATGCAAGGCGCGGAAACGTTGGCTGAAACTCGTGACATTGGAAAAACTGGGGAAGCCGCGCAAAATGCATTTGTGCCCGGAATGTTAATGGGCACAGGGTTTGGTGTATTGGCAGAATCTCCAGAACTTATTCAAGCATTTCGTCAATGGAAAGCCGCTGGGTCTAAAACACCCAATGTTGCAGTACCAGCAGGGACTCCGACTCCTGTGGTCGCGCCGACTCCGGTAGTCCCGCCTGTTGTGCCGCCGCAACCTGCCAAACCTTCGTTTTTGCAAACGCGATTGCCAACAGTAGCAAAGGGTTTAGAAAACATACGGACGGCACGCCGGACGTTGTTAAACACTGCGTATGCAGGGCTTGAATCTGAGAATCCGGCGTTGGTAGAATCCCTGCATAAAGCGGGAGCTTCTGGCGATTACGCGACACACGTAGCAACAACGGAATTGGACCGCGTGCTCAATGAGCTTACGCCTGAACAAGAACCGCAATTTACAAATCGGTTGTTGTCGGACACGTTTGCCGCTAAAGCCGAAAGCAACATTGCGTCATTGGCCGATGCTACGGAACAACAAAAGGGATTGCAGATGCAGTCGTCGTATCTGCAAAGCGAAGCTCAACGATTGCGCGAGCAAGGCCGTGCGGCAACCAAAGTCGCCAATCAAGCCGCTGGGCGTGCCGAAACAAAGACGAGCCAGTTAGCAGACCTCCGAAGTGTAATGCGAGATGTGCAAGCGCAACGCGATGCAATCCTTGGAGAAGGAGCTACGCATGCAGATATCGTTCAAGCCGTAGGGCGTGCCGACGAACATGCGGGAAAAATGTCAAACGCATACCAATCGGCGGTGGATGCGCGGGATGCGTTGCAAAAACAAATTGCGGAACACCAAGATGTGCTGGATGCTTCAAACATTATGGTGCAATCGGCTACTACCAAAATGCAAAGCATGGCACCCAAACCCGATGGCACAATGCCGTCGCGGTTTGCAAAACTTGCCGAAATGAAAACGCAAGCAGTGCAAGATGGAGACCAAGCGTTAGTAGCATTGCATGAATTGACGCCACAGCTTGATGCATTGCATACGCAAACAACAGATTTGGCGACACAATTAGCCAATGCTGAACAACAGCATGCGGCATACCGTAGTGCGTTTGTGGCATCAAAAGGAACGGCAGATGTTGTAGATAAACAAGCGGCAACAGAAGCCGTGCGTACCGCATTGCGGTCTCGCCAGCGCATTGCCGAAACAGCGCAACGGTACATTGAGGACCAAGCGAGTTTGCTGGACCGTCAACGGCAAGCGATTCTCAAGGTATTGCCGCGTCACGATGCCAACATTGCCACACTAACGCAAGCCGCCGAAAACCATACAAACCTTGCATCATTGCATGGCAAGGGTCTGCCCGATGATATTACGCAACAGCCGTGGTTTGTCAATGCATTGTCGGCATACAAGACCAAGGTTGAACAACCGTTGCGAGACGCATATTTGCAAGCGGGTGGTACTGCGGAATCATTGCTTCAACCCAAGACAGCGTATTTGCGTGGCGTAGATGCACAGCGATTGGCGCGTGATGAAATTGACCGCGCCATGAAATTGCAAGGAGTCAAAACGCCTCAAGAGTTGACGCCAACCAATCCTATTTTGAAGTGGTTGAGCGGCGAACGCCCAGAACTGACGCGGGGATTGCAAGCGGTTGAGCAAGTGACGCCAGAGGGCGTGGCGGGGCTTCCGGCAGGGCCAAATGCGTCAGGACTTCCCACGATTCCCCGTGGCGCAACGGCTACAAAGTCGGCGCAACAAGCGCTGGGCACTGGACAAGAGTATTCCACAGACATCCGGCGCATTACCGCATTTGATGCGGCAGACAAGTTGCGTCGTGCGGCGACCAATGATGTGTATAATAAAGTTGCACAAGTTGGGCGCGTGCTTGAAGAAGGAGAAGAAGCATTTCCGGGGCAGGAAGTATTGACGCGATTGGTTCCCGGAGACAATGGGGCGATGGTGCGTCAACGGATTTCCGTAGACCCCAACATTAAAAAAGCAATTGATACGTTTGAATCGACCCGCGATGTGTCGGATATTACGGGTGCATGGCGGCGTGCAACGGGGCTCCTAACAAAAGCGCAAATCGCAGGAATGCCCGTCGAAGCCTCAAGCCATGCGAATACGATTGCCTCAATTGTCGCGGCGGTGCCGGGAGAGTTGACACCAACGGGTCGTGCGTTGGCATTGGTGCCGGGGGCTGGAGCAAAAGCGTCCGCCATTCGAGATATGGCAACGCTTGATTTTGCAAACTCAGAAATTCAAGCATTGCAAAATCGGCTTGCAAAAGCTGGCGCATTGCGTATTGAAGTGCCGCAAGGTGGTGTTATCAACACAACGCACAACATGTTGTTTGGTCCGACTGGTGTTGATGTGCGTGGACGGTTAGTGTTGGCGCAAAAGTATTTGCAACGTGCGCCTAATGCAACCGATGAACAGTTGCGCGATTTTATTACATCCAAGTTGGGCAACTATGTGCGCGCTAATAGCGGCGTGCTAACCAACGCATTGCAAACGTCGGGCATTTCAAGTTTTGCCCGATTTCAAGCCGCGCGCATTCCGACCAGTATTGCGACAACGTTTGGGCAGTCAGGATTGCCAACAACATCCGCGTTGCAAAAAGCCAAAGATGTAGCGGAAACGTTATATCGTGGTCCCGTTGGCTATGCGGCGGGGGCAGAACTTGCCAATAACGTGCTTGCTGGGCGAGGCACAAGCGAGAATGAGGCAGGACAGGTTGGCAATATCCAGACGGGGTTGTATGCAGAGCCGGGTGGCTTGACAGGGACGCCAAATAATCGCCCTACGTATGCTCCAATGCAAACGTTAAATCCCGTGTTGTCTACAGGGCTTCGAGCTACGGGCGTGCGTAACTTTATTCCGGGCATGACCACGACGCCAGAAGGCTCGGAATTTCTTGGAGCGCGTCGTGATATTGTAAACACCGCGTTGGGAACGCTTTCCCCGGCCATGCGATTTTTGAGTTCTGCATTGACAGGACGTATTCCATACCAAACGGCATCTGGCGATTTGCTTAAAACATCGCAAGAAGGGTTTGGTGGAAACGCTACGATTGGTCAGAATCTAAAGGACGCATTGATTGCCGCGAATCCGGCAACATCAGCGTTTGGT
>Ga0209299_1000812_pt1 | contig 17466 bp, 17 predicted proteins | sample S_140806_MF_Meta_FD_187326 | JGI IMG/M metagenome (GOLD analysis project Ga0209299, IMG submission 187326) | Freshwater microbial communities from Lake Simoncouche, Canada to study carbon cycling - S_140806_MF_MetaG (SPAdes) (version 2) | ecosystem: Environmental > Aquatic > Freshwater > Lake ...
AATTAAATAGCGAAGAGTTGCCCCATGAAGCACACGACATCCCATTAGATGCAGCGGCTTCGCCTTCGATTATTGTGCGCTTTAACCGTTAGGTAAGTTGCGCGCCATAACGATGCGCTGGATCTGATTAGTGCCCTCATAAATCTGAGTTAACTTCGTATCGCGCATCATTCGCTCTACTGGGTAATCAGTGACATATCCATATCCACCAAGTACTTGGATAGCATCTTGGGTAACCTTCATGGCGATATCGCTTGCAAAACACTTACTTGCTGCTGAGAAGAAGCGAAGATCTTTTTCATTATTTTCGCTCTTGATTGCCGCTGAATAGGTAAGCAAACGTGCTGCTTCAATATTCATTGCCATATCAGCCAGCATGAATTGAATAGCTTGAAAATCAAAGATTGGCTTTCCAAATTGTTGACGCTCATGGGCATACTTTGTTGCAACATCGAAAGCACCTTGTGCAAGACCAATTGCTTGTGCAGCAATTGTGATACGCGTGTGATCAAGTGTGTTCATGGCTAAAGCAAAACCTTGTCCAACTTCACTAATGCGACGATCGTCGCCAAGTTGAACATTGTCAAAATAAACTTCGCGAGTGGGAGAACCGCGCATTCCCATTTTCTTTTCTGGTGCACCAAATGAAACACCCGGATCTGACTTTTCAACTACGAATGCTGTAATTCCCTTTGTTCCACCTGACGGATCACCTTGTGCGATTACTGAATAAAACTCAGATTCACCAGCGTTGGTAATCCACTTCTTGCTGCCGTTCAGGACCCAGCCATCTCCAGATCGCTCGACCTTTGTGCGCATTGCGGATGCATCTGATCCTGCCTCTGATTCAGAAAGGCAGTATGAAAAACCTTCACCTTTTACTAAACGAGGCAACCAGCGCTTCTTTTGCTCATCACTGCCACCTAATATCAACGGCATCGAACCCAGTTTGTTTACTGCTGGAATCAAAGATGAAGAACCACAAGCTCGAGCAACTTCTTCAATAATTAATACCGTTGCAAGTGCATCAGCACCATCGCCACCAAACTCCGTTGGAACGTGTGCTGCATATAAACCATTTTTAATCAGAGCAACCTTTGCCTCTTGTGGGAAGCGATGATCTTCATCGACTGCCTGAGCATGAGGTGCAATCTCTTTTTCGGACAATGCACGAACGCTTGCACGAAGCTCTTTGTACTCAGACGGTAGATCAAATATGTTTTCCATTAGGACTCATTCTTATCGCGTTGTGCCAGCTTTTGTAGGTACTGATTATAGTTTGCTAATTCATCTGGCTGTCCGATAGCTGCTTGGCGCACAGTATTACGATCAATGCGCTTAGCCTCCCGAGTGTCTTCACGCAGCCAATTGATAAAAGTGGCAACTAAAGCAATCAAGATTGGGATCTCTCCCATTGCCCATCCAATGGAGCCACCCAGCTTTTGGTCGGCCAATAAATCTGTAAGCCAAGGGGTTTGGAGGGATGCAAAGTAACCCTTATCAATCAAAGTTGTAGTCGACATTAATGCAACTGAGAAAAATGCATGAATGCTCATGGCAGCAAACAACATGACGATCTGAACTAAGTGCGGAATTTTACGAGGGTTCGGATCGATTCCAATGACAACAAAGAAGAATAAAAATCCAGCAGCCAAGAAGTGAAGCGTCATAAACAAATGCCCAACATGGCTCTGCATCATGTTTGCAAACAAATCAGTGAAGTACAGTGCAAACAAAGAACCGTCAAAAATTAGTAGCGCAACGATTGGGTTTGTGTAAAAGGTTCCTATTTTTGAATGAAGCGCAGCTAAGAGTGAGCCACGAACTCCACGTTCAGAAGGGGTACGACCTTGGGGCAGGGTTCGCAAAGCCAATGTCATTGGTGCTCCGAGAACTAATCCAATTGGTGCAATCATTCCCAAGACCATGTGCGCAATCATGTGATACGAAAATGAGAAATGTGCGTATAAACCTAGGCCGCCACTTGTAGCAAAATCTATAACAGCAATACCTAAAGCAAATGAGACTGTACGACCAACTGGCCACTTATCCCCGCGCTTGGTTAGAACCATTACACCCTTTACATAAAGAGCAACCATCACAATCAAAATACCAATTACCAAAGCATTTGGTTCATAACTTAATAAAATAAGAGACCAGGTTGGCTTAGGTGGTGTTGAAAACCCAACGACAGCAAGGGCGGGATCAAACTCTTGCAAGCCTGGACGATTGGGTGAGCTGGTATTTGATAACCAAGCACCCATTGCAACTGTAACAACCATGATGATCGCTTCGACAGATAGCAATTTTGCGAAACCTACCCAGTTGATTGATTCCTTACCGGCAAGATTTTTTCGATGTAAATATCCAATTGCTACCAATGCAATTGTTGCAAGAGTCTTAGCAATAACTATGTAGGCATAAGCTGAATCCCATGCAGATGCAAAATTAAGTCGAGTCCAGGCATTTACAGTTCCACTAATAACTACCGCTATCGCAGCCCATAACGCCATCTGACTAAATCGCGGAACAGCAATTGCGCGGTCAGATGCTGAAAGCATCGCAATTGCAAGGATTCCGCCAACCCATAGTGATAACCCAATCACGTGAATTACTAGTGATCCGATAACAAGAGAGTGTGAACCGCTAGATGCGGCGTGACTTTGAAAGACTGGTGCAATTGTTCCGACAACGGAAAGTCCCAACAAGAAGATAAGGCTCAGAATTTTCTTTACTTGGAATGCGTAAATAAATACCAAAAATGCGAGAACTGCTTCAAAAGCTAAATACTGTCCCAACGTAATTTGTGTGACGAAGGATCGAACAACGGTTGGATCTAGCGCAACCGATAGGGAGGAATCTAGAATTTGAGCAAGAGTGAAAATAATTGAACCAACTACCCCAATAAACCAAGTAGCAGCCGATACTTTTAGATAGTTACGAAGCTTTTCAGCCGATGTCGAAACTTTGCCCTCTTCATCAAGAAGCAGAAATGCCATAGCCAAAAGTGCCCCGATGGTTGCAAACCCACCAAGCAAATTCAGGTATTTAAAAGTTGTACTTAAAAAGTTCATCGATCAGCAAATAATTTACGTGCATATAGAGAGAGCCCAACTGTCACTAGGACTGCTGCAAAAAGCAATACAATTACAAAGACATTTGTTCCCCAGCTGCTGCTGGCAGGTGTTTGTGATTGTGTTGGCTCCGGAGTTGGGTTCGCAGTTGAAATTACACTCGGTGCTTGATACTTAAATGTAAAACTACCTTCAAGTGGAACATCGCCTTCAGAAAGCAATGAGTATGTAACTGTGTAAGTTCCCGATTCAACAAGTGGTCTAACGCCAACGGTTGCACTCATATCAGAAATCATGATGGTGCCATCATCAACTCGGACTCCATTTGGATCTGTGACCGTGATTGAGTTCGCATCAGGTGCATCAGCCAACAAGGCAACCTGACCTGTGACTGTCACATTTGTAGGGGAAACTGAAAGAGTTGAGCCGCTAATTGGATTAGTGCTTACTAATGTATTTGCAGAGGCATTTGTTACCCCCAGAAATACAAGAAGCAGAATCGCTGAGAAACGTATGCGGCTCACTTTTTCCTTCCATAAGGGCTTGGGAAGCTCCTCAATTCGCGCCTATCGTCTCACTTCTTTACACTTACTGCCTAGCCTTATTTAGTGAATGGAGACTGTGATGCCTACATATCAATATGCATGCACCGCATGTGACCATGAATTTGAGGCAATTCAATCCTTCTCAGATGACTCTCTGACCCAATGCCCCCAATGCAAGGGTGAGATCCGCAAGGTCTACACCGCCGTTGGTGTTGTGTTCAAGGGTTCAGGGTTTTATAAAACGGATTCAGTTAAAAAAAGTGCTACCCCTGATGTTCCAAAAGTAGCCCCAGCACCTAAGGCTGATTAATCCTCGTGATGTGGTGGTTTATCTGAAATAATTTCGGCTTCTCGTCGAGCTTGCTCGGCAGCTGCTTCAGGATCGATCTCATCTGAAGTTGCGTTAGGAAAGAGATCACTCATACCAATGATTCTACATCGATAAGGGAAAGAGAAGAACATGTTTGAGAAACTGGGCCACTTCTTGGTTAAGCACCGTAAGGGCGCTGTCGTGCTTTTTGTGGTTGGAATTCTTGTCGCAGGCGGCTTCGGTTCTTTGGCATTTAGTCGACTTGATTCGGCTGGTTATTCAGACCCAAAGAGTGATTCATACAAGGTGTATGAATACTTAAATGATGAGTTGAAGTTGTCTGATCCTGCAGTTGTCGTTGTAGTTGATTCAGGCTCTATCGATGTGACTGATCCAAGTGTTGCTCAAAAGGCTTTAGCGTTAGAGAAGAAAATTGCTCAAGAAGCAGGTGTGTCAAAAACGCTTTCCTATTGGACAAGCGGCGGCGAAGCAACATTAAAATCAATTGACGGCAAAGCTGCATACATTCTTGTTTATGGAGATGGCGATCCATTCTCAGCCGAGGGTCAGGATCTTGGCGAACTATTCCAAAAAAATTATGATGGTCCATACGAGGGCCTAACTCTGTATTCAGGTGGTGCTGCAGTTGTCGGACATGCGATAACAAAGAAGATCTCAGAAGATCTAAAGATTGCAGAATTGATTTCAATCCCACTCACATTCATTTTGTTGACACTTGTTTTTGGTGCCTTAGCAGCATCGGCCATGCCGCTAATCGTTGGTGTGGCAGCAATCTTGGGTGCTTTCTTTATTCTTTATCTATTCACACTTTTCACAAGCGTCAGCATCTATGCACTCAATCTAACGACAGGTATGGGTCTTGGTTTAGGTATCGATTACGCATTATTAATGGTCAATAGATTCCGCGAAGAACTTCACCGTGGTAAAAGCGTAGAAGATTCGATAGTTACAACTATGGGTAGTGCCGGAAAGACTGTTTTCTACTCAGGCATGACTGTTCTTGTTACTTTATTGTCGCTGACATTCTTCCCGCTGCCATTCTTAAAATCATTTGGATACGCAGGTGTATCAGTAGTCGCACTCGCAGTTGTTGGCGCACTTGTCGGGCTGCCACCAATTCTTGCTCTGATGGGATCAAAGATTGATAAGGGCGTAGTTAGACGTTCAGCAATCACACCAAAGGAAGATGGCCGCTGGGCACAAACTGCTCGTCTAGTGATGAAGCGTCCGGTTTCTGCGGTAGTTCTCTCTTTAGTAATCCTTGGTGTCATGGCTGCGCCAATTACTAACATTAAATTTTCACAAGGTGATGCACGAATGTTGCCCGCGGACAATAAGGCAGCTGTTGCAACGGCGCTTCAGGCAGATAGATTTGCTGGCCAAACTGGAAATCCGATTGAGATCATCATTCGAAACGGCTCAGACAAAATAGATGAAATAAACTTGTATGCAGCCAAGGTAGCTAAGGTTCAAGGCATTGTTGCCGTATTACCTCCAGAAACAATTGGCAAGGATGTTCGTGTAGTTGCGTATCAAGAAATGTTGCCAAGAACCCCTGACTCACAAGCATTGATCCACAATGTTCGAGATGTGGATTCTCCAGCTGGGACATTGGTTGGTGGAGTTGCTGCCGATTACACAGATTCACAAGATGGTATTTCACGTACCCTGCCGTGGGCATTGGCCTGGGTCATGCTTTCCGTTCTTGTTTTGATATTTGTTTTCACTGGTTCAATCATTTTGCCTATCAAGGCAGTACTACTTAACTTCCTTTCCCTTGGCGCAACAATGGGAGCCCTAACCTGGGTCTTTATTGATGGCAACCTCCAATGGCTTGTTGGTTCATTCACAGTAACTGGAACTCTAGACACCTCCATTGTTATTTTGATTGCTGTAGTTGTCTTTGGACTATCGATGGACTACGAACTCTTCTTGCTGTCTCGTATTCGTGAAGAGCACTTGGCTGGAAAAACTAACGTGGAATCTGTGGCCGTTGGTCTACAAAGATCAGCTCGCATTATCACAGCGGCGGCGCTGCTACTGGCAGTTGTTTTCGCTTCATTTATTACAAGTGGAGTTACTTCAGTCAAAACAATGGGCTTTGGAGTTGCACTAGCTGTGATCCTGGATGCAACCATTGTTCGAGCTCTGTTAGTGCCTGCACTTATGCGTTTATTTGGTGAGCGCAACTGGTGGGCACCTAAGTGGATGCAACGATTTACCATTACTCACTAGTTCCCTTTAGTCTTGCCACATGGATCTAATCGCTTCCCTGCAATGTAAAGATCAGCCTGGCATCGTTCACGCGATGACCTCAGCTGTGCTTGCCTGTGGTGGAAACATTATTGAGAACCAGCAGTTCACAGATCCGAGTACAAATGAATTCGTAATGCGCACACGCTTTGAAACATCACAAGGCCTTGAAGGTGCTCAGAAGAGTTTGAATGAAGGTTTAGTTAAATTTAACCCTTCATTACATATTCGACCTACTGCTCAAAAACCACGAGCACTTGTCATGGTTACCAAAGAAAGCCACTGCCTGCGTGATCTCTTGTATTTAGAAGAGCTCGGTGAACTCAATATTCAAATTCCTCTTGTCATTTCTAATCGAGAAGATTTACGCACTTTGGTTGAATCTCATGGAATTAAATTTCTATATCTCCCGGTTTCGGCAGAAACTAAGGTGTCTCAAGAGGCGGAGATATTGAAGCAGATCAGTGACCTAAATATAGATTTTGTGGTCCTAGCCAGATACATGCAAATCATGTCGAAAGAATTCTGCAATAAGTTGCCAGGAAAGATCATTAACATTCACCATTCATTTCTTCCTGGATTTAAAGGTGCAAAGCCATATCACCAGGCCCATGAGCGTGGCGTGAAGATCATCGGAGCATCTGCTCACTTTGTGACAAGTGATTTGGATGAAGGTCCGATCATTGAGCAAGATGTTGCTCATGTGACTCATGTCGCAACACCTGAAGAGTTGATTGCAATTGGTCGCGATATTGAACGCAGAGTTTTGGCAAAAGCGGTGAAGTTTTATGCAGATGACAAAGTATTTATTGTTGGAAAGCGAACTGTAGTTTTCTCGTAAAACATTGTGTGTCCCCGGCGGGAGTTGAACCTGCGACCTACCGCTTAGGAGGCGGTTGCTCTATCCACTGAGCTACGGGGACTTAACACCAGACATGCTCCGCAAAGATTAGCGGTGCTTGGCAAAGGTTAGCGGTATAGATAACCTTCCCCTGAATCCACAATGGGTTCGAAAACTACCCGAAAGGCCAACCATGAGAGCGCTCGTTATCGGCGCAGGCGGAGTTGGCAGTGCAATCGCAAATATCGCATCCCGTAAGTCATTCATCACTGAGTTAGTTATCGCTGATTACGATGCTTCAAAAGCGCACGCTGTCACCCAGAAAATCCAAGACCCACGATTTACTTCAGTGGAGGTGGATGCCGGCGATCTGGTGGCTCTTGAAGGATTGATCAAGAAGGTCAATCCTGATGTAGTGATAAACGCTGTTGACCCGCGTTTTGTTATGCAAATCTTTACTGCTTCACAAAAAGCTGGCGTGAACTACATAGATATGGCGATGTCACTTTCGGTTGCTCATCCGACTGATCCCTTTCACAAAACTGGAGTCAAGTTGGGTGATGAACAATTTTCACATTCATCTGAGTGGGAAAAGAACGGGAAGTACGCACTTATTGGTATCGGCATCGAACCAGGAATGAGTGACATCTTTGCTCGATATGCTCAAGATTTTCTCTTTAGCGAAATTGACGCAATCACAATTCTAGATGGATCAAATTTAACGGTCGATGGATTTGCCTTTGCTCCTTCATTTTCAATCTGGACAACCATTGAAGAATGTTTGAATGCTCCCTTGATTTGGGAAGATGGAAAGTGGCACACCGCTGAACCGTTTTCAGGCGCAGTGACCTTTGATTTCCCTGACGGTATCGGCCCAGTTGAATGTGTCGATGTGGAGCACGAGGAAGTTGCTTTGATCCCACAAAAGATTAAGGCGAAGAAAGTAACTTTCAAGTATGGGCTTGGCACTGATTTCATTAACACTCTTAAGACAATTCACTTACTTGGACTTTCAAAGAAGGAAAAGGTGAATTATCGAGGTATGGAAATTGCACCAAGAGATTTCCTAGCTTCACTCCTTCCTGATCCAGCAAGGATTGGACCGATTATGCACGGCAAGACTTGTGCAGGTGCACATGTTGCTGGGCTTGATAAAGAGGGAAAGCCGTATGCCTGTTACATCTATAACGTTGTTGACAACGAATGGTCGATGAAAAATTATGGAGATCAAGCAGTTGTGTGGCAGACAGCAATTAATCCAGTCATAACAATGGAGTTAATTTCAAACGGCACATGGAAACCTGTCGGCGTTGTTGGTCCAGAATGGCTAGAACCAAAGCCATTCTTAGATCTGATTGAGTCTTATGGAAGTAGTTGGCATATTCGGGATGAGAATCCCGCAGGAATCGGGGCATAAATGGCATCGTGGGCGCTAGTTACCGGAGCAACAGCCGGAATCGGTGAGAGTTTTACTAGATTGTTAGCCGAAAACAATTACAACGTTGTACTAGTCGCCCGCGACATGCCGCGCATGCAAGAACGTGCTCGAGCACTTGAAGAAAAGTTCAATGTCCAAACCCACATTATTCAAGCCGATCTATCTACTGATGCAGGGTGTGCTGCGGTAGAGCAATACATCGCTAACAATCAGGTCGATGTGTTGATCAATAATGCTGGCTTTGGTTTAAAGAAAGCTTTCACAATGTCAGATCTTCAAGCTGAGCAGCAGCTGTTTGATGTGTTAGTCCGCACCCCTATGCGCCTCATGCATGTTGCTCTGCCACTAATGAAGCAGCGCAACAAAGGTGTTGTCATCAATGTGTCTTCAGTCGCAGGCTTTATCGCAGGTGGCACCTATAGCGCTTCGAAGTCATACCTGACCGTCTTGTCTGAATCACTTCACACCGAACTTGCAGGAACAAATATCAAGATCAGCGCCCTGTGTCCTGGATTTACTAGAACCGAATTCCATCAGCGCGGTCAAATGTCCATGAAGGGCTTACCCGGCTTCATGTGGCTAGATTCTGACAAGTTGGTTGCAAAGGCGTGGAGCGATGCGCTCAAGGGTGAGGCGGTGTCGATTCCGGGTTGGCAATACCAACTCCTTGTTTTCGTGATTCAAATTCTTCCGCGATCAATAGTTAGAAAAATTGGAATGAATCTGAGGAAGAAGCAGCGAAAGTAACGGTCATACCTACCAACTCTCGGCGGGTTACCAGCCTTCTTTCAGCCCGCGGTCGGTAAGATTACGTCTATTACTACGAAAGGTCTTTCATGTTTCGCAAAATCGCATCATTGTCCGTAGCGCTCATTGTCGCCGGTGGCGTCATGGTGGCTGTTCCAGCTGAGGCAGCACCTAAGATTTCAAATGGTGTTGCATGCACAAAATCTGGTTCTACAACCAAGACAAGCGGTGGCACATATAAGTGTGCAAAGAACCCTCTCGTATCAAGCACAAAGTTGACCTGGTTATCACTTGATTGCATTACAGCAGCAAATGATGCGGTCAAAGCTCAGAAGTCAGCTATTACAACAGAGGCAAACTTCAAAGCACAACTGCCAGTAATTGAACTTGGAATCACAACTGAAACAGCTAACAAGGCAGAGCTTCAAGTGAAATTAGATGCTGCAAATCTTCGCCTAACGGCCGCACAAGCAAAACTTGCTGCAGCCAAGACTGACGCAGACAAGCGATTGCTAACAACTGCTGTTTCTTCATGGACTTCAGCGACACGTGCCTATGCAAGCAAGATTCGTAATATCGATTTAACAATCAAAAAGCTTGAAGCAGCAAAGCTTGCGGGAACAAACAAGCCCGCAGAGCTTGCAGCAAATATTGCAGATGCTCGCGAGAGCGCCAAGCTAATTTGCACTAAGGGCTTCTAATTAATTAACTCTTGATAAAAGACCCGCTACCAGCAAGGTAGCGGGTTTTTTCTTACCTATGGATTCCCCTATTACCTTTTAGCATCGGCGTTCTTATCATCAATTCATGCGAGTGCTTAGATTTTCAGGAGTCTGTCTACTACTCTCCTACCTGCTACTTCATATGCTTTCGTCAACCATGTGGTCAGAATTAATTGCCTATAACCTCGCACCAACCATCACACTTGTTGCAATTTCTTGTGCGCCTCACATTAGCGATGCCATTGCCAAACCAACTACGGTAATTGCAATTGCACTCTGGACATGTGGATCGGTAATCGCAAGTTCAGGTGCATTCTTTTCCATTTCACACACCTACAGCACCGCATCCAAGATCTTGTACTTACTGTTCTATCCACTTGCAATGATTGGTTTGCCACGGTTACTTGCCGTCAGTCGCAAACTTTCCCTTATTGAGCTCGTAGATTCCTCGATCTTTGGCCTTGGCCTGACTACTTTGGGTTCTGCCTTGATAATCAAGCCGGTTCTTCCTCATTTTGGTGGCGACATGGGAGAAACCTTCTTCGCGATTATGTATCCCGCCGCAGACTTAGTTCTGGTGTGCATTGTGATCGCAACTGTTTCAATGCAGGGTTACTCAAAGCGTGGCCTAATACTGTCAATGGGCATAATCGTCTTTGCACTGACTGATTTTCTCTACTTATGGCAACACATCAATGCAAGTTACGTCATGGGTTCGATGTTAGATGTTGGTTGGATCATCGGTTTATTGCTGATTGCAGAAAGTTTTTGGCAGCCTGGAATCGATATCAAAGCCCGTGAAGGAATCAACCCAATTCTTATTTCTATATCAGTTTCCTTGAGTGCAACCTTGCTCGCCTTAATTGCAATTCGACCAGATTATTTCCCGCACTTCATTTTGATTCCTGCAATTGCGACGCTTGCGTTGGCATTTATGCGAATGGCAATTGCGTTAACACAGGCTAAAAACATTGGGCAGGAAAGATTGCTGGCCAGAACGGATGAATTAACAGGACTTCCTAACCGGCGCCGACTAGTTACGGAGATTGATAGCTTTATTGAGAAAGAAGGCGCACTGTTGCTTCTGGATCTGGATGGATTTAAACCCATTAATGACACGCACGGTCATGAAACTGGAGACAAGATTTTGCAGCAAGTTGCGTTGAGATTTGAGCGTGCATTACCGCAAGGTGCTTTGTTAGCACGACTAGGTGGTGATGAGTTTGGAGTTCTATATGAAGGAGGTCATGACAGTGCTGTTGAAGTTGCTTTAGCATTAAGAGCAACGCTGTCCTATCCATTTCACATAAATAATAAGGAAATTCAGCTAGGCGTCAGTATTGGTGTGGCAAAAAACAATGGAGAAAAAGACTTACTGCTGCGTGCAGATAATGCAATGTATAAGGCTAAGCGTGAGGGCCTAGGGGTTTGTCGGCTTTAATCTCTTGTAAGCGAGCAAGGGATTCATGTCGTTCAACCGCATGATCAACGATCCGCTCTGGATAGCCCTTGCTGTATCCATCCAAGAACAGCCATGGTTCATGAATTTCTGAAGCAGAAAGATGTGCCAGCTCTGGTACGTACTTTCGAATGTAATCACCATTTTCATCAAAGCGCTTGCCTTGTTCTATGGGATTAAATATTCGGTAGTAAGGAGAGGCATCCGTGCCACATCCCGCTGTCCATTGCCAGCCATGGGCATTAGATGCAACATCGTAATCAACTAGGTGATCAGCAAAGAAACGCTCACCTATTTGCCATTCCAGATGCAAGTCTTTAACTAAGAATGAGGCGACCACCATACGAGTGCGATTGTGCATCCATCCTTCAAGAATGAGTTGCCGCATTGCAGCATCAACAAATGGGTGGCCTGTTTTTCCTTCACACCAGGCTTTGAATTGCTTACCAGGCTTGTCATATCGCATCTCTTTAAACTTTGGTGCGTAGTAATCGACATCTGTTTGTGGATTGTTAAAGAGAACATCGGCATAGAACTCACGCCAGGCTATCTCTTTGCGGAATGTGTCGTGCGCTTTGCTTTCTCCAAGATTTTCAAGAAGTGTTCGTGGATGAATCTCGCCAAACTTCAAATAAGTACTCATCTTCGAGGTGCCATCGATTGAAGCAAAGTTTCGATTTTCATCGTAACTATCCAAGCCATTTTTCGTAAACTCTTTGAACCGCTTTAGTGCTGCAGCTTCTCCCGCTTCAATCACATGTACGCCTTCTGGCATAAGAAAATCTGGAAAGGCGCGGTATTTGTCTGTTGGTTCTACAACATTAAACTTCTTGGGTGTGACTGCAGGTGCTCTGTAACCATGTGTGCGCCAACCCTTATAAAAAGGCGTGTATACCTTGTATGGAGTCGCATCACTTGGCTTTAACACTCGTCCAGGAGTAACGGCATATGGACTACCAGTTCTAACTAGCTTAATTCCTGCAGCTTCAACTCGAGCATCACGTTCTGCACCATATCGTTCGTATTCTGCAGATATGTGCACTTCTTCAACGCCGTGTTGTGCAATTAACTCTTTAAGTACTGTGACTTGATCACCCTCAATAACATGCAAACGATTTCCGAGTGACTCATCGAGTGCTCTTAGTGATTGACTCATGTATGCCAACAGTTTCTCGCCAGCTTCATCAATTTGCTTCTTATCAAGAATAAAAAGAGGTATCACTTGGTCGGCTGATTCAATCGCCGCCAATAAAGCTGGATGATCATTGATTCGAAGGTCGCGACGAAACCAGATGATTGAAGTTTTCGCCAAAGACATGGGATGATTAAATCATCATGCAGGAGATTAAGCGCATCCAACTATAAATTGATAGATACTATGCATAAAACTAGGCATTTTTAGGTTTGCCTGGAAGCCATTAGTGGGGTTCGATAGTGCCATGAGCCAAGAGCCGGTTACCCGAGACGAGATCCGAGCGATGCGTCGCTCCTATGGCGATACTGGTTTAGAGTCACTGCCTGCTGATCCGTTTGAAGCTTTTGCGGTGTGGTTAAAACAAGCGCACGAAAACACATTAATTGTTGAAGCAAATGCAATGGTTCTTTCAACTTTATCGAGTGATTCACAAATAAATACTCGAACTGTTTTACTCAAAGATATTTCTGAAGGTGGCTTCACATTCTTTACAAATTACGAATCTCGTAAAGCACATGCAATCGATCTGAATCCACATGTCTCATTGTTGTTTCCTTGGTATGTAATGGAACGACAAGTTTCAATTAGTGGAATTGCAGAAAAAATTTCGGAAACAGAATCAGATGATTACTTTGCGACTCGTCCCTGGGGTTCACAAATTGGTGCATGGGCAAGTCCACAATCAGCACCACTGGCATCACGTGCCGAATTAGAACAACGTTATGAAGGTGCTGCACAAAAGTGGCCAGAAGGAACCGTGGTTCCGCGCCCACCACATTGGGGTGGATATCGAGTAACACCATTGAGTATTGAGTTCTGGCAGGGTCGATACTCACGTTTGCATGATCGTTTGCGCTATGAGCGGGATAACACCACCGCCGATTGGGAACTCAATAGGTACTACCCGTAGTCTTACCCCATGAGCGCAGAGATAAGTATTCCTTCAAATATTAAGCCGGTTGATGGTCGTTTTGGTTGCGGCCCATCAAAGATTCGTCCAGAAGCACTTGCAGCATTATCAGCAAGTGGGAATTCAATTCTTGGAACATCCCACCGTCAAAAGCCTGTGAAAAATGTTGTCAAGCGCGTTCGCGAAGGTCTTACATCTCTATTTAATCTGCCAGAAGGTTACGAAGTAGTACTTGGTAACGGTGGATCAACTGCGTTCTGGGATATCGCAACATTCGGCTTAATCGAAGAGCGCTCACAGCACTTAGTTTTTGGTGAGTTTTCATCAAAGTTTGCCGCCGCTGCAAAGGAAGCACCATTTCTAGGTGAGCCAACAGTGATTAAGGCAGAACCTGGTTCACATCCAGTCTCTGTAATAGAAGCTGGTATTGATGTTTATGCATTGACTCATAATGAGACAAGTACTGGTGTTGCGATGCCAATTATTCGCCCCGCAGGCACAGACGGAGCACTTGTTCTAGTTGATGCAACATCTGCAGCTGGTGGCTTGATGGTTGATGCCAAGGAATTTGATACTTATTACTTCGCACCTCAAAAGTCTTTTGCATCAGATGGCGGATTGTGGATTGCAATCATGTCCCCCGCTGCAATTGCACGTGCTGAAAAGATCAAGGCTTCCGGACGTTGGGTTCCAGCATTCTTTGATCTCGGTATTGCAATTGAAAACTCACGCCTGGATCAGACATATAACACTCCTGCTCTAGTCACATTAATGTTGCTTGCAGAACAAATCGAGTGGATGAATGCAAATGGCGGACTTTCATTTGCCGCAGGCCGCAGTGCTGCCTCTTCTGACATCATGTATTCCTGGGCTGAAAAGACCAGCTACACAACTCCCTTTGTTACAGATCCAGCAATGCGTTCAAAAGTTGTTGGAACAATTAATTTTGATGATGCCATTGATGCAACAAAGATTGCCGCCGCACTTCGTGCCAACGGAATCGTAGATACCGAGCCATATCGCAAGCTTGGTAAGAATCAGCTTCGTGTTGGTATGTTCCCTGCTGTTGATCCAAGTGATGTTGAAGCACTCACAAAGTGCATCGATCACGTTGTAGCAGCCCTTTAATGCCAAAGAGTTTTCATCGCGACCGTTTCTTCTGGGTCGTAGCGGTTCAGACTGCCATCGTTAACTTTTACCTTGGTGGTTTTGGTCCTGCGCAATCACTATTGCGCGCAGATCAAGGCACTTCTTTAACTATTGCAGGCCTACATGGCACAGCAATGGGTGTTGCATCAATCTTTGCTGGTTGGGCTAACCCTCGCATCGCACACAGATTTGGTCGCTCTAAGGCTAGTTGGATTGGTTTATCAATCTTTATTACAGGTTTAACGCTCTTTGTTATCTCTCCCCCTGTCTACATCACAATCCCTGCAACATTAATTACCGGTTTTGGCACATCAATTGTCATCAACACAATGCTCACAAAGATGTCCCATCACTACGGAAAAGCTGCTGAAGTTGCAATCCCGCAAGCAAATGGAATCGCATCTGTTGGGTTCGTAACTGGAACTGCATTAATCGGAACTATTGCCATCGTGTTTCCACAGTTATGGCGCCTTGGCTTACTACTAGCGCTACCCGTTGCACTGGTTTTGTTTTTTGTTGGCCGTGAAAAAGATGAAGATGAGCATGTTCCAGATGAAGAAGGACCACAAGGTGGAAAACTTTCGCGTAGCTTCTGGATTGCATGGGTTGGATTTGTTGCCTGTATTTCCAGTGAGTTCGCAACATCTTTTTGGGCTTCTGCATTACTCAAAGATCGCGTTGGTTCAACCGCTGCGATCTCAACGGTTGCAATCGTGGCCCTTGGTACCGGCATGGGTGTCGGTCGTTGGTATGGCGGATTAGTACTCGGACATCTGAAACTAGATACTCAACTTCTTTCAATCATCGCATTGCAATTTGTTGGATTTGTTAGCTTCTGGTTATCACACAACATGATTCTTTCACTATTCTGCCTATTTGCTGTTGGCATGGGAATATCGATGCAGTTTGCACTTTCCTCTATTCGTTTAATTGGCCTTAGTGATGGACGTCCTGATTTAGCGATTGGACGTGCCTCATTAGCAGCGGGAGTTGCTATTGCCGGAGCACCATTCTTGCTAGGTCTACTGGGTGATAACTTTGGTATTTCACGTGCCTACATCATGGTTTTTGTCTTGATTGCAATTGCATTTGTTATTGTTAAAGTAATTCCTTCTAAGGTTGCAGAGGCTGTGTAATGAACTACAAAGTCAGGCGAATGATTACGTTACTTGCACTGATTGGAATTTTGGTTGTTATAGCAATTAACGGTCTTTAAGAACAGCGGCAACCGAAGTATCTGCAGGCAGCCCAACTCGGTTCTTGTATTTGAACCAAATAAATAGTGAAGCAAATAATGAAATACCACCACAGAGTGCAATCGTAGGGCGAATTCCGATTAGTTCAGTTGTTGTTCCAATGAGCGGTGAACCAAATGGAGTTCCGCCCATAAAGATCAAAAGGTAAAGTCCCATAACACGGCCGCGAATCGCAGGGTCTGTGCTGGTCTGAACAATGGAGTTAGCAGAGACCAATGTAGTCAGCGCTGTTACTCCACAGATCGGAAGCCAAATCACATAAGAGATGTAATTAGGCAAAATAGAGAGCACCATGATCGATGCGGAAAACACGACTCCACCACGAATAACAAACTTTGTATTTCTAAAGCGTTCAAGTCGAGCAGATCCAATAGCGCCAGAAAGGGAGCCAATTGCAATGAAGGTTCCCATCAATCCAAAGCTTGCTGGTCCTAAGCCAAACTCTTGCGTGGCCATAAGAGCGTTAAAGATCTGAAAGTTAAGTCCAAAGGTTGCTAAGAAAAAGACCATCAACATAACTACATAAATATCTGGGCGGGCTTTTGCATAGGCAATGCCTTCTCGGATATTGCCATCTGACTTTGGGCGATCTTGGTGAAAAAACGCCTTTTCATTGAGATTTAGCAATGCGGCAATAACGAAGAAATATGAAAGCCCGTTAACAATAAATGAAGGCCCGGTACCAAAAGCTGCAATCAAGCCGCCAGAGAGTGCTGGGCCAATCAATCGTCCTGCATTAAAGTTAGCGGAGTTAAGTGAAACCGCGTTGGGAAGATCTGTTTGGCCAACAACTTCAGTTGTAAATGATTGGCGTACTGGAGCATCAATAGCCGTTGAAATACCGAGTACCCCGGCAAGTACAAAGACATGCCACAACTGAACCTGTTCTGTGATTACCAGAGCGCCTAAGCCAAGTGATGCACTGCCACCTAAAATATTTGTCAGAATCAAAACTTTGCGTTTATTAAATCTGTCGGCCAATTTGCCGCCGTGTAGAGAGAAGAATAGGACGGGTGCGAATTGAACCGCAGTTACTAAACCTAGATAGGTTCCGTTGTTGTTGGTGAGTTCGAGGACGAGCCAATCTTGAGCAATACGCTGGGCCCAACTGCCGATATTTGAAACTGCGTTGGCTGGAAAAAGAATTCGATAATTACGGTGGCGAAATGAACGCCAATTACCATCCTCTTTTACCGAAAATCCCATTACTCTACTTCCATGACTACTCGACTACGCAATGCAGTAACTCTAGTGGCTATTGGAACTATGTGCTGGGCGATAGCAGGAGTGATTGCTCTTGCAACCAATGCCGATGCCAAAATCATTTGGACATGCATAAGCGGAGCAGCACTTGGTTTAATCGGTATTCGTTACACAATTCGTCGCGAACGACGAAGCGGTATTTAAGCGCCTAGCGCTGTAGCAATACCGCGCAGCACACGACCAAGACGATCAGCCTCTTGTGCATTTGGATGACGTCCATGGCGCAAACCATTTCCGACTTTATCCAGCATCTTGATTGTGTCTTCAATCATCGCTGCAAGAT